>Ga0210043_1000006_pt1 | contig 331962 bp, 326 predicted proteins | sample CryGeymet201501t_FD_183990 | JGI IMG/M metagenome (GOLD analysis project Ga0210043, IMG submission 183990) | Groundwater microbial communities from Crystal Geyser aquifers in Utah, USA - Crystal Geyser metaG 2015-01t (SPAdes) (version 2) | ecosystem: Environmental > Aquatic > Deep subsurface >...
GCTCAGTTGGTAGAGCAGCTCGTTTACACCGAGAAGGTCAGGGGTTCAAGTCCCTTATCGCCCACAAAACCAAAAAACACACTACGCGTTTGACTTCCAAACATAAAAGCGTAGTGTGTTTTTTTGTATGAACATTCAAAATATGCTAACCCTCGTTGTTGTTTTCTTCGTGTTTGCAGGTGTCGGATTTGCTGTGGCAAAACTGATTTCTACGGTGAAACGGCGTATCCGAGCACAAACGCTCGACGAGCTTCAAGAGTTCATCGAGGTGCTCGATCAGCCGCGTGAGTGGCAGCTTAAAACGGATATTCCGTACGAACTGAAACGTGGGGACACAACCGAGTGTCTCTTGGGAAGAGGTTGTGTCTCAGTTTTCTGTTTCACTTCAACCTCTTTCGAGGACGGGGAAGTTCACAAGACATACCTTTTGCGCTATCTCGCAGCTGATTGGATGCAGCTCGATTTCATCAACGAGGAATTGAAATGTGTGTGCCTCGGTGGTGAAACTCGTTTCAGCGGAGATGATCTCACTGATCAAGCTCGCACCGACGCTCTGACCATTTCGCAAAAAGTCGCTAACCTGCTCAGGCTCGCAGCTCAGCAACAAACCCTTGCCGAGTGATACGTTCACCAACGTGTCTCAAGGCTTTTTCTTTTACTAACCATCTGCAACCTGCTACCATCGATGCTATGGAACAAATTCACTGCATAATTTCTGGAAAGGTGCAGAATGTTTTTTTGCGAAGCTATATAAAAGAATGTGCGGACAAATATGACATTCTTGGTTTTGTTCAAAATCTTGAGAATGGTACTGTGGAAGTTGTAGTAGAAGGGAATAGTAGTACACTAACCAAATTTCTTTCAGACGTTCGACAAGGAAGTTCAATGTCTCAAATAGAAAGTATAGACACTACATGGGGTCACGCTACAAAAAAGTTTGATCATTTTTCTATCAAGCATGACAAGTAAACCAGCCATTACAATTTTATATGAAGACGACGACGTGTTCGCTATCAATAAGCCTGCGGGTATTATGGTGCACGGCGATGGGAAGTCTCCCGAATACACTATTGCGGATTGGATGCTCGAGACATATCCAGAAAGTCGAAATGTTGGAGAACCAATTTTGTTACGTGTCACCAAAGATGCTGGTTACACGACATCTGTTATTTTGCGGCCAGGGATTGTGCATCGTCTCGACAAAGAAACGTCAGGAGTGATGCTTCTCGCAAAAACAACACAAGGGTTCGAACATCTCAAACAACAGTTTAAAGATCGAACCATCAGCAAGACGTACAAGGCGTTTGTATATAACAACATCAAAGAGGATACACTCTCAATTCGATTGTCGATCGGACGCAGCTCAAAGGATGTTCGTCGGTGGACGGCGGGACGAGATGCTCGAGGAGAAATGCGAGAAGCACTCACCAACATCAATGTGCTTGGACGTGGAAAATCAGAAGGAGAACATATTACCTTGATTCAAGCGGATCCAAAGACCGGAAGAACACATCAGATTCGGGTGCATGCAAAGGCAATTGATAGGCCACTTGTGGGAGATAAGCTATATGCGCCAGGACGCAAAGCTGTGCTTGGTTTTAATCGATTGGCACTTCATGCGGCGCGAATTGCGTTCACTGCTGTTTCGGGGGAGAGAATTACTGTCGAAGCCCCATATCCTGACGATTTTCAGCAGGCAGTAGAGCGCTTTGAGAAGGAGGGGTAAGTCTTGCAACACTAAAGGCCTTGTGCTACAGTAGCCCCCACGTATGACACAAGTTATGTCACCAGTAAATATCGAAGCACGAAAAGGTTTGGACCTCCGTTCAGGCGATACTGTTCGTGTGCACCAAAAGATTGAAGAAAAAGGAAAGACTCGAATCCAGGTGTTCGAAGGTCTTGTTATCGGGCGAAAGCACGGGACAGAAGCTGGAGCAACATTTACAGTACGACGCTCAACAGGTGGATATGCTGTAGAAAAGATCTACCCACTATACTCTCCAATGATCGACAAGATCGAAATCAAGAAGCGGTCAAAGGTTCGACGAAGCAAGCTCTACTACATCCGACGCAAGGCTCTCAAGCAGATCTCAAAGCGTATGAAGATGATGTTCGTCAACATTACTGACGAGGTAAAGGAGGAAGACATGCCAGAAGTTGTTGAAGAAACTGAAGCTCCAGCAGAAGACACAGTAGCTGAAGAGGTAACAGAGACAACAGAAGCAGAAGAGGTTGATCCAGAGGAAACTCCTGCCGAGGAAGCTCCAACAGAGGAGACTCCAGTAGAAGAAGAACAGAAGTAACAAAAAGCCGGCATCAGCCGGTCTTTTGTTTAAAAAGATTGAAAAATAGTCGCCCTTTGTGCATAATGGGCGGACTACATACGGAACCTCAATTAACGTATGTGGTGATGAGTCAAAACGTATGCCCAGGTGGTGAAATTGGTATACACGTACCCTTGAGGTGGGTATGCCGAAAGGTGTGGAGGTTCAAGTCCTCTCCTGGGCACAGCGATGTTCCTCGGGGGCGCAAGCTTCGCTTGCGCCCCCGAGGAAAGCGCAAACAAATAAATACACACTATGGTCCTTATAGTGTAATGGTTAGCACTAGGGTTTGTGGAACCCTCAGTTCGGGTTCAAATCCCGATAAGGACCCCAGAAATAATTTGGTATACTATTTTCCTATGGAAGGAATATCAAAATTGAAAGGACAGATTGATCCTCAAGAAACTCGATTAGAGCGCTTCAAAACAGCAAGAGATTTGCTCGATGAATATGTTTCAACAGAAGATGGTATGGGGCACATTACTGCGATGTGGGGTCATGTAAACGATACATATCCAGAAGGGTCTCCTCAAAAACAAGAAGCAATGAAGTACGCGCTCTACCATGCGTTAATTGCGAGTGGTTCTCCTGAGTTTGAACCGTCTATTATAAAAGCGTTCGATACGCCTACTCAGGATTTTGCAAAAATCCTCAAAGATTTTACTGGTTTAACCGTTTAATATTTCTTTATGAGTATTTCACCTACCTGCGATTATTGTAAGCAGGAACTTAAGACATTTGGGGGTATTTTGTTGAGTCCACCAGACTCAAACAATATGGTGCACAAATACCACATTTGTCAGGTTTGTTATGAGCAAGTGACTAAAGACATCAAATAATGCAGGCAGTAATTTTGGCAGCGGGTCGAGGAAAACGTATGGGGGAAATAACAAACGAGACTCCCAAGCCGCTTTTGACGGTGCATGGCAAAAGTCTTCTAGAACACAAAATAGAAATGCTTCCAGACACTATTGACGAGGTTATTATCGTTGTTGGATATCTTCGAGAAAAGATCATGAATGCGCTTGGAGATTCTTGTGCAGGCAAAAAGATTACATATGTCGTCATGGAAGAGTTATCTGGAACGGCTCCTGCTCTTTGGCTGTGCAGAGATCATCTCAAGGGGCCTTGTTTGGTTCTTATGGGAGATGATTTGTACGGGAAAGAGGATATGGCTCAGGCAGTGCAACATAATTGGTATATAGGGCTTCAAACATCAGATGCAGCGTTTGCAGGTGGACGTATTGATGTCGAAGGAAACAAGCTCAGACAAGTTACCGAAGAGGGTGGTGTAGTGGGAGATTTTGTAAACACTGGAATGTATGTGGTTGGTCCAGAACTTTTTGAATACGACATGGTAAAACTTCCAAGTGGAGAGTATGGACTTCCTCAAACGTTAGCGGTACTCGCTCAAGATATTCCTGTAGAAGCTCGAACAGTACAGACCTGGATTCGAGTGACTTCTCCTGAGGACATTCAAAAAGCTGAGGCAGAGCTGGTACAATAAAAGACATGAAAAAAGTTATTGCGTTCACTATCATTCTTATTGGGTTGCTTTGGGCACTCGTGGCATCTCTGTAAGGCCACAGTTACTCACAGATGATGAGTAATGGGAAAAGTTGATACAATGCTGATATGAGTAAATTTCAAATCGTTACGCTGGTACTGGCCCTTTTGGCTATATACGCGTTGGTGCAGCATTATCAATAGATTTAGGGGTTTTTAAGGAAAACTAAACAACAAAAGAGCGGCGGCCCGTAGGGCCGCCGCTCTTTTGTTTAGTACAGGCTTGATTTTATTGTCGAGCCTTTCGTCGTGGGTCTTTCTTATTAATACGATAAAGCCGTCCTCGTCGTCGTACGAGTTGATCTCCTGGCTTCTCTACTTTTAGTGATGATTTCTTCTTCATAGTTTTTCCGTCAGTGAGCATCATTATTACCATAAAACGATGACTTTGCAAACGGTTTTCAGAATTTAGTAAAAAGACCTCATATGGTTCATATATTGCTTACTATTTTTTTAAGCTCTCTTGATTTTTATCCCTGTCAATTTTCTGGTGCTTATCCACAGAAGAAAGTAGGGTCCTGAGTGTGTATAATCAGGTAACAACTTAATAACGGGGGTGGGGAGCTTCGCTTGATACAGACGTTTATTGTCTTACTACCTGCGAGGCTTAAATTATCGCCGGGAGTTTTTATAAAGGTAACGAGAAACCATTTATGACACCACTTGAAATCACCGTAACAAAGCGTGACGGAACCAAGGAAACGTTTAACGCCGATCGGATTAATAGAGCAATTGAACGGGCCTGTGAAGGTTTGCCGAATGCTACTGAAATGGTGATGCAGGTGGCCACAGAAACAACACTGACTCTCTATGATGGTGTTGCTGAAGCAGAACTCGATGAAGCAGTAATCAACGCAGCCCTCCAAAACGTTCAAGAAGACCCAAACTACGATATCGTTGCTAAGCGAATTCTTCTCAAAACTACATACGCAAATGTTCTCGGTGATTTCGAAAAGGGAAACAAAGAAGCTCCACAACAACTCCACGAAAAAAAGTTCGCTGAGCACATAAAAACATGGGTAGATCGAGGATTGCTCGACAAGCGCATGATCGAAAAGTTTGATCTTTCAGAACTTGCAAAGTCGCTTGATGTTTCTCGAGATGAACTCTTCGACTACGCTGGGCTCTCAGGGCTTCTCAACCGATACGCACTCAAAGGAGAGACACAAAAAGCAATCGAAACTCCTCAGTACATGTTTATGCGTGTTGCAATGGGACTTTCATACAATGAAGAGAACCCAACAGAACAAGCAAAAGTTTTTTATAGTAAATTCTCAAAGCTAGAATACCTACCTGCAGGATCAACAAACCTCAACTCAGGTACTGTTATGCCAGCACTCTCAAACTGTATTTTGCTCGAAATGCACGACTCAATGGAACATATCGCGAAATCAGTTTCAGACATCATGATGCTCTCAAAGGCATCTGCAGGAATCGGTGCTTCTATTACAAAACTTCGAGCATCAGGTTCAAACCTTACGTCTTCAAACACAACATCTTCAGGTCCAATTCCGTTCATGAAGATTATTGACGTTGCAGTTGCTTCAATTCTTCGAGGAGGAAAGAAGAAGGGTGCACTCGCGTTCTACATGGAGAACTGGCACTGGGATTTTCCAGAATTTATCGAGGCACGGTTTAACTCAGGAGACGAAAACCGACGAATGCGACAAGCAAACACTGCTGCGTTTATTTCTGATGAATTCATGAAGCGAGTTCGAAACAGCGAAAGCTGGTACATGTTTGATCCAAAGAATGTTCCAGATCTTAACGAGCTCTACGGAGAAGCTTTCTCAAAGCGCTACAACGAGTACATCAAGATGGCAGAAGAAGGGAAGCTTAAATTCAAAAAGGTTCCTGCACGAGAGCAGTACCGACAAATCACAGCGAGTCTCGTTTCTACATCTCATCCATGGATTACATTCAAGGATCCAATCAACCTTCGAGCACTCAACAACAATACTGGAACAATTCACATGTCTAACTTGTGTACAGAAATTTGTTTGCCACAAGACAAAGACAATATCGCTGTATGTAACCTTGCTTCAATCAACCTTGCAAAGCACATCAAGGACAAGCAAGTAGATTGGCAACGACTTGAACAGACTGTTCGAATTGCTGTTCGACATCTCGACAACCTTATTGATATCAACGAGCTTCCTGTTACAGAAGCAAAGAACTCTGACCGAACAAACCGAGCTGTTGGTCTTGGAGCGATGGGATTTGCTGACTCAGTAGAAAAGATGGGGTGGTCATACGAACATAAAGAAGCGTACGACTTTGCCGACCGAGTGTTTGAATTCATTAGCTACATGGCAATCGACGAGAGCTGTAACCTTGCTCGAGAACGTGGAAACTATGATTTCTTCGAAGGTTCAGAATGGTCTAAGGGGCATGTTCCATACGACACAATCGAAAAGATGGAGCGAGAACGAGGAATTCCTGTAACTGTCGACAAGGGTTCAAAGCACGGAGGACTTGATTGGGATGTACTTCGAGAAAAAGTTAAGGGAGGAATTCGAAATGCGACTCTTATGGCTGTTGCTCCAAACGCAAACATCGGTCTTCTTGCAGGAACAACTCCAGGAATTGATGCACGGTTCGCACAGGTGTTCTCTCGAAACAAAATCTCTGGAAAGTATCTCGACATCAACACTAACTTGGTAAACGATCTCAAGGCGCGAGGTATGTGGGACAAAGTTCGAAACAAGATCTTTGAAGCGCAGGGTGATATTGGAGACATTGAAGAGATTCCACAAGAGTTGAAGGATATCTACAAAACATCATTTACCACATCTCCATACGCATATATCGAGGTTGCAGCACGTGCACAGAAGTGGATTGACCAAGCTCTTTCACGAAACATGTACCTCGAAACTCGAGACAACGAAGAAATCATGAAGATTTACGCAACTGCATGGGAGAAGGGGGTAAAGACAACATACTACCTACACATGAAGCCGCGACACACGGCAGAACAATCAACCACAAGCGTAAACAAGGCGGTGAAGATGGGAAAAACAGGATTCGGTGCAATGAAAGCAAAGCTCGGAACAGTAGCAACAAAAGAAGAAGTTACTCCAACACACACAGCTCCGACAGAAAGTCCTGTTGCTCCAGTTGCTCGACCTGCTGTTGCGACCAAATCAGTAGATGGTCCAGAAGATCCAGCGACAAAGTTCATTTGTGACGGTTGTGCATAAAATCCTTAGTAACTAACCAGTACGAATATGTTAATCGGAATTCCAGAAGAAAAAGACTACAACATTTATCCATCTGAGTATGGTTGGGCAAGAGAAATGTACGAACAGGCAGTTGCCAATACATGGTTTCCAAAAGAAATCCCGCTAAAGGAAGATCTCGATGATCTCGCTTCAATGACAGAGGATGAAGTGAACGCGGTAAAGTTCATCATGTCATTCATGAACCCGGCAGAACTTGTAGTAAACCGATCAATTGCTCTTGGTATTTATCCATACATCAAGTCTGCTGAGTGTCATTTGTACATTGCAAAATGGATGTGGGAAGAAGCAAACCATTGTATGACGTTTGAGTACATGCTCGAGACATTCCCGTGGGATCGAGACGAAATTTACAGCAAGCACCTTACTGTTCCAGCGATGCAGGCAAAGGAACAGTTTGTGCAGAACTTCAATAAGCGAATGACTGACGCGTCACTCGATATTGAATCTCCAGAAGGGAAGAAGAATTTCATCCGAAATTTGATTGCAACAAACGTGGTGATGGAAGGAGTATGGTTCTATTCAGGATTTATGGTGATGCTTTCGTTCCGACAGCGAAACAAACTTCGAAACTTCGGTTCACTCATTAACTGGATTATTCGAGATGAAAGTTTGCACCTTAAGTTTGGAATGACACTCATCCTTACAATCCTCGAAGAGAATTCTTCTTTGATTACAGAAGAGTTTGCTACAGAGATTCGAGATCTCATTATTCAAGGAGTTGATCTGGAAGTTGCGTACAATCATGAGTTGTTTCCAACTGGAATTCTTGGACTTAACGCTGACTACGTAAATCAGTACGTAAAGTATGTGGCTGATCGACGACTCGAAGAACTTGGATTTGAACCACACTACAATGTGCAGAATCCTGCTAAGTGGATGGCAACTTCAACTGACGTATTTGAACTCGTGAACTTTTTTGAACAGCAGAATACAAACTACGAAGTGAACACAAAAGCATAGATTAAACAAAAAACCATCGGCTGCGGAGTATCTTCCTGTCCGATGGTTTTTTGTTTGGTGAAGAGGAACGAGCTCGTAGAGGAAGGTTTTGCTGTGTATTGATTTTTTACTAAAATATGGTATAATACTGCACATGAGGTCTTTAAAAAAGCCGGAGGTGATGTTGATGATGTCACCTCCTCAAGGGGTGGAGGGTGAATTTGAACCCGAAACCGTCATTATTATCGAGGGGTGCACATGCCCTCTTGGACTGATGATGAAAAGAAGCTGTTTGGGATGTATTCCTCGACAGCATCGCGCTCGGGAAATTCGAAAGAAAAACCCAGGAAAAAAAGTTGTGGACGCCGCAGAAGAAAAGATGCGGTGCACCACGTGCAATCAAATTAAAACCGACAGAGGAGCTTCTTTCCCCCGAGTCGACAACCTATTCAGAGATGGTATGTGCTACGATTGTTTGTCTACGGACGACAGTCTCGGCTGCTAGCCCTCTCTAGTGTCTGTTCAATCCAGACACATTGGGGCCGTCACATTTTGTGACGGCCCTTTTTATTTTGAACAATGTATTTAATACTCACAGCAATCGGGAAAACTCTTTAAAGATGCTTCTGTAATCCTGTTACAATACAGTCATGAATTACGCTACATATTACGCATCACTCATTAAACCAGATTTTGCTCCTCCAGAAATGTGGTTCGGTATCGCATGGGGAATTATTTACCCGCTCATTGCACTCGCATTTGTTCTTCTACTTAAAAAACACTTCGACAAGAAGCTGACGAGCGATGAACTAATGCCGCTGTTCGTCCTTAACTTAATTGGAAACGCACTCTTTACTCCCGTGCAGTTTTTACTACGATCAAACGTGCTCGCGAGTATTGTTATTTTGTGGATTCTTGGAACACTCGGATGGTTTATGGTTCGAGTCTACAAAGACTCAAAACTTATCTTCTGGATTCTAATGCCGTACTTGTTGTGGGTATCTTTCGCAACAGTGTTGCAGGTGACGATTACCTGGATGAATTTGTAGTATGCATTATCTCGACAAGGCGATGTCAAAAGGGTTTCTTGCTATTCTCGTAAGTAGATTGTTACTCTTTGTTGTTGGTGGACTACTTGGAATCTTTACACCTATTTTTATTTATCAATTACTTGGTGATAATTTACCACTTACACTCGCATACTTTGGAGTCGCTTCACTTATCTTTTGGGTAATAATGCCATACGGTGCTCGACTGGTTGATAGTATTGGTTTCAAAAGCGCATTGATCATAAGTGCCTTTATTGGGGCACTGTACCACTATATGTTTTATGTCAGTGATGTTGGAGGAGTTTCGATTCCGGTTTTTATTGTATCTACACTTCTGTTACTGACGGTATATAGAACCACGTACTGGGTTCCATTTCATACTGAATTTGCAAAGTTTAGTGATCATCAAAACAGAGGAAGACAAGTGAGTTTGTTTATTGCGGCTTCAATGCTTATTGGTATTTTTTTACCAACAGTCTCTGCAATTTTGATTGAAAATTTCGGTTTTGATTTTGTGTTTATTATCGGTGTTGGCGTAATGATTCTTTCTGCAGTGCCGTATTTTTATATGCCAAAACTTTCTGAAACATACAGCTGGTCAGTACGACAAACGTGGAAAGAATTTTCTTGTCGTGCAAAAAGTCGTGTTGCGATCGCATTCATGGCAGAAGGTGCTGAAAACATGATTGCTCTTTATTTATGGCCAATCTTCTTGTACCAGTTTTTTGAAGGTGATTTATTTGATATTGGTGCAGTGTCGACACTTATTATCGCAGTGTCGGTAGTACTGCAATTGGTGGTTGGGCGCACCATTGATCGTTTGAATAAAGCAGATACATCACTTAAATGGGGAAGTATGTTGTATGCACTTGGGTGGATTATAAAGATTTTTGTTGCGACAGCTTTTCAGGTTTTTGTGGTTGGTGTCTATCACACTATTTCAAAAATCTTTACAGAAACACCGGTGCAATCAATGTTCTATGATATGACATCTGCAAACGACGAGTACGTTGATGAGTACACGGTACTTCGAGAGATGTTTGTAAATGCTGGACGATTTGGTGGGGCGGTGATTGCAATTGGACTTTCTTTCTTTGTTTCTGTTCCATGGTTGTTTTTGATCGGTGCCGCCGCTGCACTTACATTTCATTTTGTATCTGACCGTGATTTCGATCTCAAACGCTGCATATAGCGTGATACAATAACTCCTATGAAAAATACTTCGTATCAATTGCATTCACCTGCAAAAGAAAATCTCGGAGAAGATGTACATCTTAAAATTTCTGAAGCTGTTGAGAAACACGAAAAGTCATCTCGGCTCATGCATCTGCTCGCTGTGTTACTTTTCATTATTTTCATTATTGTGGTAGCTTTCTAATCTATGATTCTACTCGACGGGAAAAAATTAGCCCAAGAGCAAAAAGAAGTGCTCACTGCAGAAATTGCAAAGCGTGTTTCTATTCCTCATCTAGCAATTATCCAAATTGGAAACGACGCGGCCTCTGATGTGTACGTTGCTCGAAAAGCAACATTTGGAAAAGCAATTGGTGCTGAAGTAACCGTACTTAAGCTTCCCGAAGAAACAACGAATGAAGAGGCTGTCCTCAAAATAAACGCTCTAAATAATGACCGTTCGGTTCATGGAATTATTATTCAATTACCTGTGCCTGCTCATATAAACAAAGAGCTCGTCGTGAATACTATTGATCAAACAAAAGACGTCGACGGTTTGACTGCGATTAATATGTGGAAGTTGATGGACGACAAAACTGGAATCGTGACAGCAACTGCACGAGGGACTGTTGCATTACTCAAAGCACACAGTATTGATCTCGAAGGTGCCCATGTCGTGATTGTCGGAGACTCACTGCTTGTTGGAAAGTCACTTGCAATGCATCTGTTAAATCAAAATGCGACAGTGACGGTTTGTCATGACAAAACAAAAGATTTGGCATCACTTACAAAACAGGCAGACATTCTTGTTGTCGCTGTTGGAAAACCAAATCTCATTTCGCATTTCCACGTTGTTCCTGGGCAAGTTGTAATTGATATTGGAATAACCAGAAACGCTGATGGTACGGTTGTTGGAGATGTTGATTTTGAAGCTGTAAAAGATATCGTTGCGGCGATTACTCCTGTTCCTGGTGGAGTAGGGCCAATAACGGTTGTTTCTTTGTTTGAAAACCTTCTGGAGGTGACTGAGTAGTTTTCTTTTCGTAGGCCGTTTGTGTATGATGGTTCTATTATTCGGTAATGTAGAAATATGCACGTAGATAAAGAACGATTTTTAAGTGACAAGACGTACGCCTCTGGATGGGTGTTGTATTGCTCATTATTTGTACTCACATTACTTTCTGCGTTTTTGCTCGCAAAGACTGTTACAGAAGTAATGGCTTGGGTAGATGATAGTAACGAAACATATCCAACAAATACTATTAACGTTGTTGGAGAAGCTGAAATTGTTGCGGTTCCAGACATCGCAACCTTTGATTTTTCAGTTAATGTGACTGGTGAGTCTGTTGAAATTGCACAAGATGAAGCTGCAAAAAAGGCAAACGCAGCTCTTGAATTCCTAAAGTCTAATGGTGTTGAAGAAAAAGACATCAAGACGACTGGATACAATGCGAATCCTCGATATGAATATACATACTGCCAAGGAGTTAATTGTCGAAACGAACAACTGCTTGTTGGGTATGATGTAACGCAGAGTTTTGTAGTTACTGTTCGAGATACAGCGAAGGCGGGAGAAATGCTTGTTGGTGTAGGGAAGGCCGGAATCACTAATGTTTCAGGTCTTAGCTTTACTATCGATGATCCTGGAAAGCTTAAGGAAGATGCTCGATCAGAAGCTATTGCTGATGCACGAGATCAAGCTGAACGACTTGCAAAAGACTTAGGTGTAAAACTTGATGATGTTGTGAGTTTTAGTGAAGATCAAGGGTATTCTCCAGAAGCGTATTACGGAATGGGTGGAGATATGGCTATTTCTTCAAAAATGGCGACACCGGAACTTCCTATGGGAGAAAACACGGTTAAATCACGTGTCTACGTTACCTACGAGATTAAGTAATCTTTAGAGCAAAACAAAAAGCCCCGTCACACATTCGACAGGTCCTCGCACGATATTCAAAACTCGCATTCGCTCGTTAAGAATATCGGCCATGGAGTGTCTCACACGTGACGGGGCTTTTTGTTTTGCTCCCACTTTATTTGACGCTTCTTCAGAAAAAAGGTATTATAGCCGCAACTGCCCCTCCGGGGCGTTTTAAATTACAAGAAAATTAGCACTACCTGTATGGGAATCATTACATACTTCAAAGAAACAAAGGGTGAAATGAAGCACGTTAGTTGGCCAACCAAGAAGCAGTCAATTGTGTTTACATCACTCATTATTGTTATTTCACTCTTTATTGCTGCATTTCTTGGATTCTTTGACTGGGTATTTACTAACATTGTTGAACTTTTTGTATAAACATGTCACGACAACAACCACAACGAGATAGAAACTGGTATGCAATTCACACATACGCAGGATACGAAAATGCGGTAGTAAAGAACCTCAAGCAGCGTATCGAATCACTTGGTATGGAAGACCGTATTTTTAATGTAGTTGTTCCAACTGAGAAAAAGATCAAAATCAAGGCAGGAAAGCGTGTTGAAGTAGAAGAAAAGATTTACCCTGGATATGTGCTTGTAGACATGAACGTAACTGACGATTCATGGTATGTAGTTCGAAATACTCCTCGTGTAACTGGGTTCGTTGGATCTGGTGTGTACCCTGTACCACTTGAACAAAAAGAAGTAGACGAACTCTTTAGTCGAATGAACAAAGATACAACTAAACACTCAATTGACCTTATTCCTGAGGACGTTGTGGTCATCGTAGATGGTCCATTTAAAGACCTTGAAGGGAAGGTTGAGGAGGTTGATGACGATCGAGGAAAGGTCCGCGTACTCGTCTCAATGTTTGGTCGTGAGACACCTGTAGAATTAGACTTCTTGCAGGTTAAGAAACTTTAAGGTAACCTCTAGAGACTTATGGCAAAGAAAGTATTCAAAATATTAAAACTGCAGGTTCCAGCTGGTAAGGCTGCTCCGGCTCCACCGCTTGGTCCAGCACTTGGACAGGCTGGTGTGAACATCGGACAGTTCACTACACAATTCAACTCAGAGACACAGTCTCGAATGGGTGAGATTGTTCCAGTTATTATTACTGTGTACGACGACAAGAGTTTTTCACTCGAGTACAAGAAAGCTCCAGCAAGCTTCATGATTTTGAAGGCTGCAGGAATTCAAAAGGGCTCAGGAACAAACAAGACCAAAAAGGCAGGAAGCCTCACCAAAGATCAGGTTCGACAGATTGCAACAGACAAGATGGAAGACTTGAACGCGAACGATATTGAAGCTGCGATGAAAATCATCGAAGGTTCAGCAAGGTCAATGGGAGTTGAGATTAAGTAATCTCTAAACAAAACAAAAAGCCCCGCATTCCATCAACGGCTTCGGACCTTCGGTCCTGCAGATGTTTCGGAAATTGCGGCGCTTTTTGTTTCTGAAGAATTGTGTGCGGGTTTTCTATACAATTTTTCGTAGAAATGTCTATGTGTACGAGCCGTAAACGCGCGTGGTATCGTAATGGTATGAAACAGCAATTCTCAACAGATGATCTCTTTAGTAAGGCCACTCCTCATGGGGCTGTAGTGTCGATTGTCGACGAACTTTCTCCAGAAGACGAGGCGACACTCCAGGCGCTTAATTCGCGTGAAGCTGGAGGGCTTAGCGTAAATCTTGCGAAGGTTGTTGATCCTGATGGTAAGACCGTTGGTCGAGTTATGGATAAGTTCTATGTTGGATATGGTCACCAATCAATTGGGGACTGTGGAACGACATCTATTTTTTGCGACAAAATCAGCATTCTCGCTGCAAAGGCGATTCAAGATTGGGAATTATATAGCGGACAAGAGACAAGTACTCGATACGTAGACGTTTCTGGTGTTGATTATGTTGATCCAATTGGAACTCCAGAATCAAAAGCTGTTATTGAGGCATGGTTCACGTTTTGGCGAGAGGAGATTGATGTTGTACGAAAACATCTTACTCAGGTGTTTCCAATACAAGAAGGTCAAAATGAAGGTGTGTACGACAAGGCAATTCAAGCACGAGCGTTTGATGTGATGCGAGCGTTTCTGCCTGCCGCATGTCGCACGAATGCTAGTTGGCACACTAACTTGCGCCAAGTGCACGATAAACTCACCACCCTGCGATATCATCCTTGTTCAGAAATTTCTGCGCTCGCACAGACAATGCGTGACGGACTCAAAGAAAAGTACCCAAGTAGTTTTATGCACAAAGAGTACGAAGAACAAGAAGCGTATCGAAAATTAATGGGGAACGACTGGAGTTATTTTGATGAAGAGCCAATGGCTGACTTTGTGTTCACAAGCACTATTGATCGTGGCGCATACAATCGGTATCGACCACTCTTACTTGATACTCGACCTCAAAAAACAGAACCAGCAAAATTCCTAAAAGAAATTGGAAACATTCGTGTAGACACACTTGTTGACTATGGTTCATATCGAGACTTACAGCGTCACCGAAACGGTGTAAACCGAAGTCCGCTCCTTACTACTAAATATGGTTTTGAACAGTGGTATTTGAATGCGTTACCGGAAGCAACTCGTGTACGGGCAGAAGCTTTAATTACTGCACAAAAAGAAGCAATCGAAAAAATCGAAGCAAACGAGTTTGAAAAACAATACTTAGTTGCGCTTGGGTTTAGAGTTCCGTGGAGATACACCTGTGGACTTCCTGCTGCTATATATCTTGCCGAACTTCGATCAGGAAAAACCGTGCACCCAACAGCTCGAAAGGTTGCAATTCAGCTCGCAGAGGCACTACTCACAGAGTTTCCAGATTTAAAGCTCTATGCGGATCTTGATCCTGACGATTGGGATATCAAGCGAGGAACGCAGGATATTGTAAAGAAGTAGAGAATTACTTCTTTTTCTTGAGGTCTCTATCTTTGTGTAGTTGTGGAAGCATCATTTCTGGTTTCCAAGATTTCTTGAGCTCAGTAATATTTTTGCTGACATTGTATTTACCCTTTGCGGTGTAGTCATCTCCTACAATTTCACCTGTTTCAAAAAAGATAATTTGTGCAATGCGTCGCCCGACAACAAGGGGAATAGCATAGTGCTGTGAGTTATTGGTGATTTCCATAGTCCAACGGTTGGTGTATCCAACGTCACCCCATCCTGCACACTTACATACTTCAATAAAACTTCGGCCAAGTGATGAGCGAGCTTTCATCATGGTTGTAATGTGATCAATACCTCCAATGAACTCGTTGGTGTGCGCGAGGATTGTTTCTCCTGGTTCAAGAAGAATTACTTTGTCGTCTGGAGAAATATTTTCGTACTCAAACTGTAGGTTCTTGAATACATCCTTTGCTTTTTTTGCTTTGTGAACAGTCGTTGTCCAAACGCGATCAATGTGATTTTTGTCCCAGATATTGTAAATCTTGCTTTGGTATCGGTCAGGTCGACTTTCTCGATAGTAGTAGTCTCCAAGGGTTACATCGTAACTTGAAGTACTGAGGTTATCTCTGGTAAACGGATAAATGAGGATGTCTCCCTTCTTCATTTCCTCAAGAATTTTCTTGTCAGATAATGCCATAACAAGGGAAGTATAGCATGGTGTTTCTGGAGCCTGCTACCTCATAAAAAGTGTATTTTTATAAAAGAAAAATCGAAGCCGGCGGGGGAGTGGGACATCTGATATACTGGTTCTGTTACATAAAACGTACGGTGCAACGCGGCCACAATTTTCGTTTATTCAGATAATGTACTTCTATGAAAGATACAGAAATTGCAGATATTATCAAAAGGGAGGCGGCACGACAGAAAAGCGTTATTAATCTTATTGCATCAGAGAATGCAGTTTCAAATGATGTGCTCGAGGCACTTGGAACTGAACTTGTAAATAAATACGCAGAAGGATACGCCGGTGCGCGTTATTACGGGGGAAATGAGATTATTGATGAGTTAGAAAATCTCACCAAAGCGCGCGCGCTCGAAACATTTGGTCTCAGTTCTGATGAATGGCATGTAAATGTGCAGGCACTTTCTGGTTCTCCTGCAAACGTTGCTGTGTATCTTGGTCTTGTTCCTAAGGGTGGAAAAATTATGGGAATGAAACTCGAGCACGGAGGACATCTTACACATGGTCATAAGGTTTCAATTACCGGAAAGTTTTTTGACAACGTGCAGTACGGAGTCGACAAGGAAACAGAGACGCTCGACTACGACGTACTCAAGGAACTCGCGATTGCAGAAAAGCCACATGTGATCGTTGCAGGATTTACTGCGTACCCACGTTTAATTGATTGGCAGAAGTTTCGAGAAATTGCTGACGCCTGCGACGCGTATTTGATGGTTGATATGTCACATATTGCTGGACTTGTTGCTGGTGACGCATATGCTTCGCCGTTTCCATATGCAGACGTAGTGACAACAACAACACACAAGACACTTCGCGGTCCAAGAAGCGCGCTCATCTTTGCGCGCAAAGATGAGCGCGCGCTCCACGACAAGATCGACAAAGCAGTTTTTCCCGGAATGCAGGGAGGTCCGCACATGAATCAAATTGCAGGAGTTGCTGTTGCTCTCAAAGAAGCGCAATCACCTGAATTCAAAACATACGCTGCAAATGTTGTTGCTAATGCAAAAGTTCTTGCCGACACACTCACCTCACTCGGATGGAGAATTGTTTCCGGAGGAACTGACTCACATCTTGTTCTTGTTGATACATGGATGGACGGAAAAGGAATTGCAGGGAAGGAGGCGAGTGATCGACTCGAGGCCGCTGGAATTATTGTAAACAAAAACACTATTCCGTTTGATGAACGAAGTCCTGTCGATCCATCAGGTATTCGACTCGGTTCTGCTGCAGAAACAACAAACGGTAAAACCGCAGAGGATTTTGCGGATATTGCAAAACAGATTGATACCTTACTTCGCGCGTAATATGGATCTTCGAATCGCAAAACTACACAACGACGCAATTATTCCTTCATACGCACACCATAACGACGCAGGAATGGATTTGTGCTCGGTTGAGCCTGTAACAGTACAGCCTAACGAACGTGCACAAATTGGCACAGGTATTGCCATGGAGATCCCTGACGGATACGTTGGTTTAATTTGGGACAAGAGCGGACTTTCTCACAAACAAGGGATCAAAACATTGGGCGGTGTTGTTGATGCGGGGTATCGAGGTGAAATAAAAATTGGTGTTATTAATTTAGGAAACGAAGCGTATACATTCGAAGCAGGGCACAAAGTTGCACAGATGCTCATTCAAAAAGTTGAACAACCAACCATTGTTATTGTAGACACACTCACTGATTCTGTCAGAGGAGACGGGGCCTTTGGTAGTACCGGAAAATAATATGAAACCAGGAAAATTTATTGTTATAGACGGTACCGATGGTTCTGGAAAAGGAACACAAACAGAATTATTAGTCACTGCCTTAAAAGAAAAAGGTGTTCAGGTGGTTGTAACTGATTTTCCTCAATACGGTACGCCTTCTGCTTATTTTGTAGAAAAATATCTACGTGGTGAGTACGGAACAGCAGAGGAAGTTGGAGCAAAACGCGCATCGCTTTTTTATGCGCTTGATCGGTTTGATGTTGCAAAACAGATGAGGACGTGGCTTGCAGAAGGTACGTACATTGTAAGCAATAGATATGTTTCTGCGAGTATGGGGCATCAAACAGGGAAGATTGAAGGAAATGAAGAACGGGACAAATTTCTTGATTGGCTTGATGATTTGGAATACAACATTTGTGGTATTCCACGACCAAATGAAACAATTTTTCTTTATGTTCCTCCAGAAGTTGGACAAAAACTTGTTGATCAAAAAGAATCACGAGCGTATACGCAAGGAAAGAAAAGAGATATTCATGAAGCTGATATTGACCACTTAAAAAAGGCTTCGGAAGCATATAAATATGTCGCAAAGAAGTTTAATTGGAAAACAATTACCTGTGCTCCAGACGGCGAAATGCTTTCTCGAGAAGAAATACACACAATGATTATGAAAACCGTTGAACCTTTGATTAATTGATTTGAACCAAAATACTGCTAGACTAGCCACATGATTCGCGAAACCATCAGAACAGACATACAGGAGATTCTAGAAGGCCTTGGAATTGAGGTTGCTCCGTTTGTGGTTGAACACCCTGCTGATTTTGCCAATGGAGATTATTCTTCGAACGTTGCTATGGTGCTCGGTAAAAAGCTCGGACAAAATCCTCGAGAGCTTGCTGACAAAATCGCGGCGGCACTCCGTGCATCATCAAATGACATTATCGAACGAATCGATGTCGCTGGTCCTGGATTCATTAACATCTATCTTTCGAAACGTTTTTTTGAACAAGCAGTACAAGACGTGATTAATCAAGGAGAGAATTACGGTCTCAGCGGTCGTTTGAAGGGAAAAAGAACAATCATTGAATTTACAGACCCGAATCCGTTCAAGCAATTTCATATTGGCCACATGATGTCCAACACCATTGGTGAGGCGCTTTGTCGTTTAGCTGAATGGAATGGTGCTGATGTAAAACGAATGGTGTATCAGGGTGATATTGGGTTGCACGTTGCTAAGGCTGTATGGGGAATGGTTCAAAATCGTGCAGGGTTTCCTCAAGATGACGACACGTTGGAGGTAAAGATTCGCTTCTTAAGTAATGCGTATGCGTTTGGTGCACGTGAATACGAAAGTGATAATCGTGCAAAACAAGAAATCGAAGTCACCAACAAGCTTTTATTTGATCGCTCAAATCATGAGCTACTTATTTATTATGAAAAGGGAAGACAGTGGAGTCTTGAAGCGTTTGAAACTATCTATCCACGATTAGGAACTACATTTGATTTTCAAGTGCTCGAAAGTGAAGTTGCGGAAATCGGTAAGCAGGCAGTACTTGATGGGGTTGCAAAGGGTGTTTTTGAAGAAAGCCAGGGAGCAATTGTCTATCACGGAGAAAAACACGGACTGCATACTCGCGTGTTTATAAATTCACAAGGACTTCCTGTATATGAAGCAAAAGAACTAGCACTCGCAACGGTAAAAGAAAAAATGTACGCGTACGACAAATCAATTGTGCTTACTGCAAACGAACAAGACGAATACTTCAAAGTCATTCTCGCTGCGATGAATGAAGTGTTTCCAGAGCTTCGGGCAAAGACAACACACATTTCACATGGAATGCTGCGCCTACCTTCAGGAAAGATGAGTTCTCGAACCGGCGAGGTTGTTGCCGCAGAAGGGCTTATCGAAGAGGTCAAAGTAAAAGTACTTCAAAAGATCGCGGATCGCGGATTTACTCAAGAAGAGGCAGATAAAGTAGCTGAAGCTGTTGCTATTGGTGCAATAAAATATTCAATTCTCAAACAATCTCCAGGAAAAGATATTATTTTTGATTTTGATAAATCACTTTCATTTGAAGGTGATTCAGGTCCGTACCTTCAGTACAGCACTATTCGAACACAATCAATTATGCGAGTAGCAGAGGAAACTGGTATCGCTATTGGACAGGCCGTACAACCAGATGAATGGGAAGTAACCGAGGTTGAAAAAATTGTAAATAGATTCCCCGAAGTACTCGCAAATGCATATGATGAACTTGCTCCACAACAGCTCGTTACGTATCTCACCGAGCTCTCTGCTGCTTTCAATAGTTTTTATGCAAATAATCAGATCGTAAAACAGGGAGATCCTGCTTCTCCATACAAAGTTGGTATAGCAAACGCTGTACATATTATTTTGGTAAATGGCCTTGCAGCACTTGGTATTCCTGTGCCAGAAAAAATGTAAGGTGCATATCTCTTTTGACTTTCATTTTGTAGAGGAGTAGCGTCAGTACTATGAAGGTGTTCTTTAGACAGGAGCATCGGATGTTTCATCCGGTCTTGGCCGTTGTCGCCATTCCAGGTTGCCACACAGGTGATCACGATGAGTTTTTGATTGTCTCCACTGCAAAGGGTCACAATCCGAAAGTGTCATACGAGCTTAGCCCAATTATCGATAGTTCGTTTCAGGAGATTGAAATTGACGACAATATTGGTAGGGCGTTGCTCAACGGATACCACGCCTCAAAAGCGTTGTATTGGGATGTCGCATATCAAGGGCCGCATGCACATTTGTTTGCGCTGCACCATTAGCTCTCGAAAACAGGCGCTCTTCGCGCCTGTTTTTTCGTTACATTGAAACTCGCCTCTAAATACCGTATGCTCATAGACATGACATTAAACGAAGCTGAGAGGGAAAAACCAAAGGTTGTGGGGCGGGAAGAGCGTGTCTTACAATTTTGGGAAACAAATGATATTTTCAAAAAATCAGTAGATAAAGATGCACCAGAAGGTGATTTTGTCTTTTATGATGGCCCTCCGTTTGCGACTGGTCTGCCACACTATGGACACCTTGTTCCTGGAACAATGAAAGATGTTATTCCTCGATACAAAACAATGCGCGGATATCGCGTTGTTCGGCGGTGGGGTTGGGATACACAAGGTGTTCCGATTGAAGCGCTTGTTCAAAAAGAAAATAACCTAGCGACAAAACAAGATATTGAAGCATTTGGAATTGATAACTTTAATAATTTTGCGCGATCAACTATTTTTCGATACGCAGATGATTGGCAAAACATTATTCCACGAACAGGTCGTTGGGTAGATTTTGATGATTTGTATATCACGATGGCACCAACATACACCGAATCAATTTGGTGGATGTGGAAGACGTTGTACGAAAAAGGATTGGTGTACGAAGGATTTAAATCAATGCAGGTATCTCCACCACTTGAGACTGCACTCTCTAATTTTGAAGTTAATCAAGGATACAAAGACATCACTGATATTTCTGTTACAGCTAAATTTGAATTAGTTGATGAGCCTGGAACATTTGTACTTGCATGGACAACAACACCGTGGACACTTCCTGGGAATGCTGCGCTCGCGATCAATCAAGATGTGTCGTATGTGCGCGTGGAACATGAAGGTTCAAAATTTATTGTTGCTGAAGCGCTTGTCGAAAAGGTTTTTGCAGACAAAGAGCACGTTGTTCTTGGTTCGGTTGCAACATCTGAACTTCTCGGAAAATCATACAAGCCAGTTTTTGAGTATTACGCAAACGATGTCGAATTAGAGAATCGCGCAAACGGTTGGAAAATCTATCATGGAGATTTTGTTACAACAGAAGACGGAACAGGAGTTGTACACATTGCACCAGTCTTTGGTGAAGATGACTTGTTGCTAGGGCAGCGAGAGCAACTTCCATTTATTCAACATGTTCGTATTGATGGAACAATAAAACCAGAAGTAACTGATTTTGCAGGACTGCAAGCAAAGCCAAAAGAAGATCCAACCGCAACCGATGTAGAAGTTATCAAGAACTTGGCACCACGAGGTTTGTTGTTTAGTAAAGCAAAATATACGCACTCGTATCCTCACTGTTACCGAACCGACGCACCGCTCTTGAATTACGCGATGTCTTCATGGTTCATCAAAGTTACTGATATCAAAGACAAGTTGGTTGCAGAAAATGACAAGGTTCATTGGGTTCCAGAATTTGTAGGAAAAAACCGTTTTGGAAATTGGCTCAAAGAAGCAAAGGATTGGTCTGTGTCACGAGCACGATATTGGGGAACACCAATTCCAGTTTGGAAATCAGAAGATAATAAAGAAGTTGTAATCATTGGTTCACTAGAAGAGCTTAAAGAAAAGACGAAGTACGACACGGAGATTGTGTGTGTTCGTCATGGACTCGCGGAACACAACGTCAAAAGAATTCTCTCTGAAGATAATTCAGTCCCGAGCGCTTTAACTGAACAAGGAAAAATTGATATTGCAGACGTTGCAAAAAAACTCAAAAACGTAGATGTGATTTATACGTCTCCGTTAATGCGTTGCGCTGAAACATCAAAAATTATTGCAGACGCACTTAACCTTTCAGAAGAAAAAGTTATTGTTGATGATCGACTCAAAGAATTACAAACGGGAATCAACGGTGAATCAATTGATGAATATCATCGACAGTTTACGACAACTGAAGAAAAGTTTACTCGAGCTTTACCTGGAGGGGAGACACTTATTGAATTCAAAAAACGAGTTGGTGATTTTGTATACGAAATAGCAAAGAAACATGAAGGGCAAAAAGTGCTGGTGATTTCTCATGAGTATGCAATTTGGCTGCTGACCTCTGCTGTTGAGGGTTGGGATGTTGCCACAACTGTTGCTGAAAAAGAAAAACGAGAAGATTTTGTACTTCCTGGAGAAACAAAACAGCTCACTGTTTCTCAACTTCCATTAAACGAACAATACGAACTTGATTTTCACCGACCGTTTATCGATGATGTTACGTTTGTTCAAAATGGAAAAGAGATGAAGCGAATACCAGATGTGTTTGATACATGGATTGATTCTGGTTCAGTACCGTTCGCTTCAAATCATTATCCTTTTAACAAAGAGCGCTTTGATCCAAATCCGGGTTGGTTCAAAAAACCAAAGGGATTTCCAGCAGATTTTATTGCAGAAGGGCTTGATCAAACACGAGGATGGTTTTACTCAATGCTTGTTTTGAACACTGCACTCTTTGGTGTTGCGCCCTACAAACACGTGCTCGCGAATGGATTGCTACTTGCAGAAGACGGACGAAAAATGTCGAAGCGTCTCAAGAATTATCCTGAGATGAGTTATATTCTTGATACCTACGGAGCTGATGCATTGCGATATTTCTTGATGGCATCTCCACTTGTTCGAGCAGAAGAAGCGGCTTTTTCAGAGAAAGGGGTTGATGAAGTTCTCAAGAAACTTCTTGGAAGACTCGACAACGTTGTTACGTTCTTTGAACTGTATAACGACACGGAAGTTGTTGCGAGCGATGCAAGCACACACGCACTTGATATTTGGATTTTGAGTAAGCTGTCACTTCTTGAAAAAGATGTACGAACACAACTTGATGCATATGCAATAGATAAAGCTGCTCGACCAATCATGGAATTTGTAGATGAACTTTCTACTTGGTATCTTCGTCGTTCTCGAGATCGATTCAAGGAAGATGATACAGACGCACGAGCGGCGCTTGCAACAACTCGATACGTGCTTATTACACTCGCAAAAATTATGGCTCCCTTCACACCGTTTATGGCAGAGGACATGTACAAGCGAGCAGGTGGTGCTGGTGAAAGTGTGCATCTCGAACCGTGGCCTGTATGCAAAACAGCGGACACTAAAGCGATTGAACAAATGGACATTGTGCGAGATCTTGTAACAAAAACACTAGAGCTCAGAACCAACGCTGCTGTTAAAGTTCGGCAACCATTACAAAAAGTGACACTCAAGGATACACATCTTCAGAATGACGATGCACTTCTTTCTATTTTGAAAGACGAAGTAAATGTTAAAGAAGTTGTATTTGAAACATCCCTTACAGAGGAGGTGGTTCTAGATACGGAAATTACACCAGTATTGAAACAAGAAGGGAACGTTAGAGAACTGCTCCGGTTTGTACAAGGAATGCGTAAAGACGCAGGTCTTACTCCTGATGATGTTATCACCCTTCATCTTTCGGCTAATGCTGAATCACTCGTTGCCCCGTTTCTCGCAGAAATTCAAAAAACAGTTAAGGCTACAGAAATTATTTTTGATGCAACTGATGGTTCATCACTAACACTCGACGACAGTACGATCACTGTTGCTCTTACGTAATCTTCGAACGTGTATGCATCACATGTACGAAACTGACGCATACGTACTCAAAACAATTCCTCTCGGCGAGGCTGATATGTTGGTGACGTTATTCACGGAGTCACTTGGTGTTATTCGTGCTTCTGCACAAGGTATTCGATATGAAAAATCTAAATTACGATTTGCAGTACAGGAATATGCTCGTGCAACTGTTTCATTGGTTCGGGGAAAGGGGATGTGGAGATTAACAAACGCTCAAACCGATACATTGCTCGCAGCAACGCTTCCTCACGACACACTACGAGTTGTTGCTCAAATTGGAAAATTGCTTGAGCGACTTCTACCAGGAGAAGAGGCAGACCCTACACTTTTTGAAGTATTGGATTCTGGACTTCGATTTTTGCAAACATGCACCACACAAGAAATGCTGCGAGACACAGAGACATTGTTGGTATTAAGAATTTTGCATCAGCTCGGATATGTTGGAGGTGATGCCTCACTTACTTTTTATACGGTAGAAAATCGTTGGGACAATGATGTTATTGAAAAGATGAATAAGGAGCGTTCGGGAATGTTAAAAATGATTAATCAAGGAATCAAAGAAAGTCAGTTGTAGTTTTCCTCTAGAAGCGAACTTACGGGGTGGTATACTTATTCGCAATGGAGCCCTTAGATTTAAGCTCAAAAAATCCAGAAAAAGATGTAACTTCGGCAAATAAGCCGAGCCGTGTTGAGCGTTTACAACAAAAGCTCTACTCTCCAAATGCACACTTCGAAATGAAGCCGCGACAAGAACTTCACGACAAAGAGTATGTATATAAAGAAGGTTGGGAATCAACAAACAAAAGTGACTTTGCGGGGAACGTCGAAAAAACAGGACTTTCTATTTTTGCTAAGGTCGCAATTTTTGCGATCATCTTTTTCGTTGGGGCACTAAGTTACGCATACTTTGCGTTCATGAATAAAACAGGAAACGTTGTTGGGCGTGATGTTGAGGTTACAGTAATTAGTCCAGTGTCCATTGGAGGAGGGGAAGAACTCTCCCTTGATATTATTGTTGAAAATAAAAACACGGTTCCAATTTACACCGTTGATTTAATCATTGAGTATCCCGATGGAACAAAATCAATAACCGATTTGCGCACCAATTTGCCGCGTATCCGTGACGGGCTCGGCGATATTCAGCCAGGTCAGATTGTTAAACAGAGCTACGGTGCGGCGCTGTTTGGTGAAGAGGGGGATGTTAAAGACATCGATGTTCGTGTCGAGTATCGTCTGCCAGGTTCAACTGCAATTTTTGAACAACAAAAGAAAGTTACTGTCGCATTACAGTCTTCTCCAATTCGATTGTTGGTTACTTCAGTTAAAGAAATTACCGCACAACAAGAGCTTGTGTTTGATGTATCTGTGATCTCGAACTCAAATCAAGATTTAAAAAATGTGATCCTGGAAGCACAGTATCCATTTGGATTTACTGTAACTGAAGCTACACGCAAGCCAACAGCAAAAAATAATATTTGGCGTTTTGATGAATTGAAACCTCAAGAAGAAGTTAGCTTTACGGTCACGGGAAGACTTTCAGGACAAAATAAAGAAGAGCGCGTCTTTAAATGGAATGCCGGAATTGCAGACGAAGGAGATAGTAATAAGTTGGGTATTGCATTTACGTCAGTGCAAAAGGGGGTTTCTATTACACAACCGTTCCTAGCACTTGAACTCGCGATTGACGGAGCTACAGAGGCCGAGCTTGTTCGTGGAGGGGAAGATCCTATCGAAGCTCGACTGACGTACCTAAACAATACAGGAGCAGCAATCAACGACGCAAAAATTGTTCTCACACTTGATGGTGATGTGCTTCAGGATTCTTCAGTGCAAGTTTCTGGAGGTTTCTTTAATTCAACTGACAATACAATCACCTGGGATACTTCAACGATGCCGGAGCTCAAACAAATTCCTATTGGAGGAAGAGAAACACTGCTTTTTCGTTTTGCATCAAAACCACTTGCAACGCGAATGTCTGTGTTTAAAAATCCAGAAATTATTATTGACGCAACGGTAACTGGGCGACGTCTTGCCGAAGATGATGTTCCTGAAGACATTAAGTCTTCAACGGTGACACGAGTAAAATTTGATAGTGATATTGGACTAAATGCGCTCGCAAGTTATGCAGGGGAACCATTTGTTAATACTGGTCCAATTCCTCCTCGTATAGAGCAAGAAACAACATATACCGTTACCTTTAGTCTTACAAACTCTTCGAACTTTATTGAAAATGGAAAGATGACAGCGTACTTGCCATCGTATGTGCGTTGGAATAATAAGGTGTTACCTGGGAACGAAAAAGTTTCTTTTGATCCAGTGACGCGACGTCTCGAATGGAAGCTTGATGATATTAAAGAGCACACCGGATTTATTGATCCTGCTCGAACAGTGGCTGTGCAACTCACCTTGGTTCCGTCAATTAGTCAGCTTGGAGACACACCAAACTTGCTCACGGAGATTGTGTTTGAAGGAATTGATACATTCACTAAGACAGACCTTAACGTTGCTGCCGCAAAAATTCCAAATATTGATCTTGGTCGAGGAAGTGAGAGCGAATCTTCAAAAGTTGTCGAGTAACGTAGATAGTGTAGTATTCCTCCTATATGGCAAATGATGTAATGGAAAAGGTGGTAGCGCTCGCGAAGCGACGTGGTTTTATTTATCAAGGTTCAGAAATCTATGGTGGGCTTGCTGGAACATGGGATTATGGTCCTCACGGAGTTTCACTCAAAAACAATATTAAGCAGTTGTGGTGGAAACAGTTCGTAGATGATCGAGAAGACATGTATGGGCTCGACGCTGCGCTTATTATGAATCCACGAGTATGGGAGGCGAGTGGGCACGTTGCAGGATTTGCTGATCCACTGATTGAAGACATAAAAACAAAAAAGCGTTTTCGAGTTGATCATTTGCTCGAAGATTTAGGTGTTGATCCAACAGGCATGTCTCTTGCTGAGATGGGACAGCTTATTAAAGACAAAGGGATCAAAAGTCCTGATGGAAATGATCTTGGTGAAGTGATGCAGTTCAATATGATGTTCAAGACACATGTTGGAGCAACAGAGGATGAAGCATCTGTGTCATATCTCCGACCAGAAACTGCACAGGGAATTTTTGTGAATTTCAAAAACGTTGTAGATAGCTTTCATCCAAAGCTCCCATTTGGAATTGCGCAGATTGGTAAAGCGTTTCGAAACGAAATTGCTCCTCGTGATTTCATTTTTCGAACTCGAGAATTTGAACAGATGGAGATTGAATATTTTGTTCGACCAGATGAATGGGAAGAAAACTTCGAATCATTTGTAAAAGAGATGCGACGATACATGGAAACCATTGGTCTTGATATGAACAAGGTGCATGAGCTTGAAGTTGCGGCTGCTGACCGAGCACACTACTCTAAACGAACGATTGATTTTGAATTCGATTATCCGTTTGGAAAGAAAGAGTTATTTGGTCTTGCGTACCGAACTGATTTTGATTTGAGTGCACATGCTGCTGCAAGCAAACAAAAGCTTGATTATCTTGATGATGAGTCAGGAGAAAAGATCGTGCCACACGTAATTGAGCCTTCACTTGGAGTTGATCGTGCGGTGCTCGCGGTTCTTACAGACGCGTACACCGAAGATGAAATGGATGGAGAGACACGTGTATACCTCAAACTTTCTCCAAAAGTTGCTCCGGTGAAAGTTGCAATTTTCCCACTCCTCAAAAACAAACCAGAGCTTGTAGAGAAAGCGCGTGAGTTGTATCAGCGAATTCGAAAAGATATTCCACAGATTTCATTTGATGATAATGGAAACATTGGAAAGCGATATCGACGACAAGATGAAATCGGAACACCTCTTTGTGTGACTATTGATTTTGAGACCTTAGAGCAGAATAGCGGAGTTACTGTCCGAGATCGTGACACTGGTGCACAGGAACGAGTTAGTGAAGAAGAGTTGGTTCATTATCTCAAAGAGCGTTTGTAGAAAAGGGGAGGAAAGAACAGAGATAAAATATAAAAGCATACAAACAAAGCGGCGGGCACGAAGTGCCCGCCGCTTTGTTTGTATGCTGGTCCAAAAGAGTTTGCTTCAAATAACTTGTCTATAAAAGTAAAAAGCACCACCCAGGAGATGCTCGGGATAAATTTTGACCGGAGTCAAAGTTTTCCTGATGAGCAGAGCTCGGGGTGGTGCTGGGAGCGTCCGGGGAGGGCGTGAGGGGAAAGTGATTCAAAGGAGAAATTGGTTTCTCCCAGCCGTTGATCACAATTGACCGATTCGTTTCCTCTAGCCGCTAAGCCATCTTTTCTCGGCAGTATTTCGTGCGGAGACGATTGGGGCGGACTAGTCCAGGTCTGGACCTAATGTGCGTGTGCTCTTAAAAAAGATACTACAACACCTCATAAAAAATGCAAGTCCTTTTCAAAATGGTCTATATCTTCGTTGCTGGAGACCTGTGTGCGTGGTACTATCGAATTCATGAAGGAAAACTTAGAACGACCTATTGTGATCTCTATTACGGCAGGAACTGTCTTCAAAGCTATTACTGTTGGCGCTCTTGTTTGGATGCTTTGGACAATGCGCGAGCTTGTTCTTGTGATTCTCACCTCAATTGTTATCGCGTCATCAATTAACCCAGCCGCAACCTACTTTGCAAAAAAGAAAATCCCTCGAATTATCTCGGTGCTCATTGTATACCTTGGTGTCATTATTGGATTGGCATCTCTTTCTATTGTTTTTCTCCCGCCACTTATTAATGATTTCCAACAATTAAGTACACAGCTGCCAACATATCTTGAATCGTTAAGTAATGATCGTCTCACACAACTTCCTGGATATGACTCACTGCTTCAATCAATCACAAACACTGGACTAACCGGTGAAATCTTTAGTCGAGTATCAACCACATTTTCAGGAGCGGCATTTGGTTTACTTGCAACAGCTTCGAGTATTTTTGGAGGACTCCTCTCATTTATGCTTATCGTGGTAATTTCTTTTTACTTAGCAGTACAAGAAGACGGAGTTCGAGATTTTTTGCGTGTGGTAACACCAGCAAAACACGAGCCCTACGTACTTGATTTGTGGAAGCGTTCACAGCGAAAGATTGGTTTATGGATGCAAGGTCAGCTCATTCTTGCCCTTATTGTTGGTCTCCTTACATACCTCGCACTATCTGTTATTGGTGTTCCAAACCCAATGTTCCTTGCGCTCGTTGCTGCAATGTTTGAATTAATTCCAATCTTTGGTCCGATTCTTGCCGCTATTCCTGCTATTGCGTTTGCTCTACTTGCTGATGGAGTTTCTCTTGGATTGGTAACTGCAGGTATTTACCTCATCATTCAACAATTCGAAAGCCAACTCATTCACCCTTTGGTTGTAAAAAAGATTGTAGGTATTCCAGCGCTTGTTGCGATTCTCTCACTTCTTGTTGGTGCTCAAATTGCTGGATTCCTTGGTATTCTTATTTCGGTTCCTGTTGCTGCAGCAATGATGGAATACTTAAGTGACGTCGAAAAAAAGAAGGCAGCAATAAACAAGGCCTAATACTATGTCTACACAAATAAATACTGGTGACAAAACACCTTTTTATATAACAACAACACTGCCGTATGTGAATTCACGTCCTCACATTGGTTTTGCGATGGAAGTTGTTCGAGCAGATGCAATTGCACGCTTTAAGCGAATGCAGGGCTTCGATGTGTATTTCAATACAGGTACGGACGAGCACGGTACAAAAATCTTTGAGAAGGCAGCCGAAATGGAGAAGGATACACAACAATACGTTGATGAGATGGCTGAGCACTTTAAGCAGCTCAAAGAAATTTTGAATTTGTCATACGATCGATTTATTCGAACAACTGATTCAGACCATCTTGTTGCTACAAAGGAATTTTGGAAGCGATGTTCAGATGCTGGATATATCTACAAAAAAGAATACACAGGACTCTATTGTGTTGGAGACGAAATGTTTCTTAAGGAAAAAGATTTAGTGAACGGACGATGTCCTAACCATCCAACACAACTTCCCGTGACACTTTCAGAAGAAAACTACTTCTTTGCATTTTCAAAATTTGGTGAGCAGCTACTCGCATACTATGAATCACATCCTGACTTCATTATTCCTGCATTTCGTTTGAATGAAATGAAACAGATGATCGAACATGGTTTAGAAGATTTTAGTATTTCTCGTCTTGCAGAAAAAATGCCATGGGGAGTACCTGTTCCAGGAGATGATGATCAGGTCATGTATGTTTGGTTTGATGCACTCGTGAATTACGTCACTACTGTGGGGTGGCCAACTAATACTGAAATGTTTGATAAGTACTGGAAAAATGGAACACCAGTACAGTATTGTGGTAAAGACAATACGCAACATCAGGCACTTCGGTGGCAGGCAATGTTGCTTGCTGCAGGGTTGCCACTTACGCATCACGTTATTGTAAACGGATTCATTACATCAGATGGGCAAAAAATGTCTAAATCAATCGGAAATGTTATTGATCCACTTGAGATTGTGAATGAGTACGGTACTGACACGTTGCGTTATTTTGTGCTTCGAGAACTTCATCCATTTGAGGATAGTGATGTGACTCCTGCAAAAATAAAAGAAGCGTACAATGCTCATTTGGTAAACGGTATTGGTAATCTCACTAATCGTATTATGAAATTGGCAGAAGATTATTTGGATGCGCCAGTTGATACGTCATCAGCTGAAAAGTTTTTTGAACAATATACAGAACCGTTTGAGGTATACAATCTGCAGGCTGCAAGTAATGGGGTGTGGGCTGGTGTTCAATACATTGATGAAAAAATTCAACGTGAACAACCTTTCAAAGTAGTCAAAGAAGATTTAGAAAAAGGGAAAGAAATGATTAAAGAGCTCGTCGTACATCTTGCTGAAGTCGAATATCATTTACGTCCATTGCTTCCAGAAACTGCTGCAAAAATGCAGGCTGCAATTCGGGCAAACAAAAAACCAGAGACACCACTCTTCGCTCGCAAGGACTAACATGAACATGGAGAACGCAAAACCAAACATGCGAGCTCTGGCACAAGCGTGTGAGGCATTATCTCTTCCGTACAAAGCTGTTGATGAGTACGGTGATTTTTTGGCCGTTACGATTAACGGTGCTGATCGGTATTTTGTTAATACGCGTACACCACTCAACGATGAAGGAGTTGGGGAGGTTTGTGTAAATAAAGTCTATACATACATGCTTCTCAAAGATGAACTTCCGATGCCTGAAACCAGAAGTTATATAGATCCAAGTGTTGATGGGATGCTTTTAAAATATGTTAACCACGGAAGTGTAAAAGAAATTGTCGCTGACATTGAACATGCGTTTACGTTCCCTGTGATTTTAAAAATGAATGCTGGCTCACAGGGCAAGCATGTATATAAATGTGATTCTCTTCGAAAAGTCGCTCGTTCAATAAAATCTGTTTTTAATAAAAAACAAAGAAACTATGATTTCAGTGTTTTAGCACAAGCGTACATTGATGTCGCTCATGAATATCGAGTACTGTTGCTCGATGGGGAAATTGTTCTACTGTATGAAAAAGTGGTTGCAGAAAAAGGAAAAAATTTAAGCCCTCTGCATAACGAAGGGGGAAAGGCTGTTGTGATTACTGACGAATCTATACACCAGAGCGTCAAAACAATTATTGAGGGAAGTCCTCATCTCAAACAAATGAGATGGATTGGTCTTGATGTTGCTCAAGATGCAGAAGGGAAATGGTGGATCCTTGAACTCAACACACATCCAGGCTTTTCGTACTTTATTCGAGACAACGGAGAAGCTGCTCTTGTGCCGGTGTATATAAAGATGTTACAAAAGCTACAACATGAAAAATAAAACTCCAGAGTATATTGATGTCCATGCTCATGTGAATTTTGCTGCGTATGAAGAAGATCGTTCCGAGGTTGTCGAGCGAGCTCTTGCAAACAACACATGGATGATAAATGTAGGAACAAAATTTGATACTTCAGAAAGTGCGGTGGTATTGGCGGAACAATACGAAGAGGGTGTGTACGCAATTGTTGGTCTGCATCCTATTCACACAAGCGCATCATTTCATAACACTGATGAAATTGGAGAAGAAGGAAAACCTTTTAATTCACACGGTGAAGTTTTTGATATCGAAAAATTTGAAAAACTCGTAGCACATCCAAAGGTTGTTGGGGTAGGAGAGTGCGGACTAGATTTTTTTAGAATCGAAGGAGACAAAGATGACTATATTGAAAATCAAACAAAAGCGTTCGAAGCGCAAATTGATCTGGCTGTAAAATACAATAAACCACTGATGATTCATTGTCGTGACGCATACCCAGAAGTGCTCGCAATACTTCACACAAAAAAGAAAGAACATGGAGATGCACTACGAGGGAACTTTCATTTTTTTGCAGGGACACTAGAACAAGCTCAGGAGATTTTAGATCTTGGATTTACAATGTCATTCACTGGAGTTATTACGTTTGCAAAAGACTATGAAGCATTGGTTAGATTTGTTCCTCTCGAAAAAATGTTCAGTGAGACAGATTGTCCGTATGTAACTCCTGCTCCTCATCGAGGGAAGCGAAATGAACCTGCATATGTGTCTGAGGTGGCCCAAAAGATCGCTGAAATCAAAGGGGAAGAGCCACAAAAAGTTGCTGCTCAGCTAGTTCAGAATACTATTGATTTCTTTGGGATTGGGAGTTGATAGACCTAAAATAGGGCTCTGCGGGTAGTAGGGATTTTATTGCAAAACACTACTTTTCATGGTACGCTCTAGCCCATGTCAGAAACAGAAACAGCAAACGCACAGGGAGATGCACGACTCTACGAGTTGGGTATTAACCTTGTTCCGACGCTCGAAGGAAAAATCGACGCAGCGTTTGAAGCAATTAAAAGCATTATTACAAAGAGTGGAGGTGAAATTACAGCTGATTCAAACCCAGTTTTAATTAAGCTTGCATACACAATGGGGAAGAATATCGATTCAAAGTGGTACCGATACAATACGGCTTACTTCGGATGGGTTAAATTCACTGCTCAAAGCTCAGCAATCGCTGATATCAAAGAAGAATTAGATGTAGATGCAGAAATTCTTCGATACATGATTATCAAGACTACAGCTGACGCTTCAACAGAAGCTTCTGCTGTTGCAGACGCAGTTGCGAGTGATAAAGATGGCGACCCTGTTGCTCCAGAAGAGGTAGAACCAGAAGTAGTAGAGGAGGTTGAAGAATCTGAAGATGCAGTAAGCTCTGAAGAGGAAGAAACTAAGCCTGAAGTTGATGCAGAAATCGACGAAAAAATCGAAGAAGCAATTGAAGAACTCGTTGCTTAGGTTTCTTTAGAGAGTGCCTCAGTAGCCCCAAAAACCGCCCTCTGGGCGGTTTTTGTTATGGAGTAATGAGTTAGACCTAAAATACCTATGAACGTCGAGATTGACGCATAGTGGTTGCTCTGGGAAGATACTTGTATGTATCTAAATAAAGCAATGATTGTCGGGAACTTAACCCGTGACCCAGAGCAGCGAACACTGCCATCTGGAATATCAGTTTGTCAGTTTTCACTAGCAACCAACCGAGTCTACAAAGACAAGGATGGAGGTAAGCAAGAATCAACCGATTACCACAACATCGTTGTGTTTGGTCGTCAGGCAGACACGTGTGCTCAATATCTTAAGAAAGGGCAGTCTGCAATGATTGAAGGACGAATCCAGACACGTAGCTGGGATGATCAGGCTTCAGGACAAAAGAAGTCACGTACAGAAATTGTGGCTGATCGAGTTCAGTTTGGTCCAAAAGCGGGTGGTGGAGGTTCATTTGATGGTGGTTCAAGTAGTGCACCGTCAGCTGGCCAAAAGGCTCCAGCCACAGAGGATATGGGGCAGATTGAGTATCCTGCAGATGAGATTAACCCAGAAGATATCCCATTCTAGTTGCACGCAAGGGGGACTTTGTGTATAGTATCGAGGCTTATGGCACAAGATTATTTTTCAGAAAACAACATTAACGTAATCGATTACAAGGATGTGGCGCATCTTAAGCGCTTTACTAATCCTCACGGACGCATCTTTGGTCGACGACGTAGCAACCTTATCGCAAAGAATCAACGTAAAGTTGAGGAGGCAATCAAACGAGCTCGATTCATGGGCTTCATGCCGTTCATTGAGCGATAAATCGTTCCCAAATGTTAGTCGCAAAAGCCGCCCCGAAGGGGCGGCTTTTGCTTTTCTGTATAAAGAGGTGTAGGGTGTTGTGGATATGAAAACACCTGTTCATTTTGATGCTGTCGCCCTCTTTTCGTGGGTAAAACTCGCTGGCCCTGGACATTCGTTGACCTTTTCGGTGACGAATCACGGGGAATCATTTATGATGATGGGCTGTCTCTTCTTGAGTCGTGCACACAGCACCCTTGGAACGGCGACCCTTGATTTGGAGCAGCTCGGGTGGCTGATTCAAATCATGTCGTGTTGCCCGGCTCTTCATATTGACGGAGCACACTTCGACTTCAGAATCCCATCGCCACTCAAAGACGAACCCAACGGAAAAAGCCTTTTTTCTGGGAGTCTGACTCCCGAGATTCGTGAGATTCTGGCGCAAGGGCCTTTTGTGGGTCTGCCGAAGTCTGTTCGTCGGGAAGCTGTGGCCTGATGCAGCGTTCTGTTTAGAATCACAAAACGCAAAACCGGCACCCAAGGGTGCCGGTTTTTTCTTTTTAAAAAAACTGGGTAGGAGAGGGGGCTATACCCGCTCTACGTATTGACCAGTTTCTGTATTGATTCGAATGATATCTCCTTCTTCTACAAAAACAGGAGTTGTAACAACCGCACCACTTTCCAAGACAACCTTCTTGTCCGCGCCGCTCGCAGTGTTTCCTTTGATGTTTGGTGGAGCCTCAACAACTTTGAGTTCAACCTTAACAGGAAGTTCAATACCGATGACTGTTTCGTTAAATAGTTGTGCAGATACTTCAAAATCCTCCTTCATGTATTTAATCTTATCTCCAAGAACTGAAGCAGATACTTCAAAACGATTACTCTTGTCTTCGACATCACAGAACCAATATTCGGTAGTTCCTGCCTGACGGTTCACTTTATTGAAGAGATATCGAACGTTCTTCTTTTCGATATCAGCTTCTGCAATAGTATCTGCATAGTGAAACGTGTGCTGACGAGTACTTCCAGAAATAAGATTACGAAGCTTGGTTTGGTTTACCGGCTTACGTTGTTGTTTTCGAGATACATGTGATTCAAGTACTTCGTATGGGTCTCCATCAAGAATAATGTATTTGCGCTCTCGTACTTCGTTGTAATCTAACATGGGAAGGATTTTAGCAGAGTTGTTTGTAAAAATCTACGTGGAGCTTCTATATATCTTAATTACAGAGAAGGGAAATATAAAAACCCGCTCACCTACGCGACGAAACATCTGCAGGCACGACGTGCCGAAGCCGTTGAGTGGCGTAGGTGAGCGGGTTTTAATTTTTTATACCTGCTCTTTAATTTTCTGTCGAATTTCTTTGAGAAGCTGAGCTGCAACCTTTTTGTTTTCTCGAAGATAGGTTCGAGCTGCATCATACCCTCGTCCTAGTTTTTCTTCTCCGTATGAGTACGAAGCACCGGCCTTATCTACAAGTCCAAACTTTTCTCCAAGAGCAAGCATTTCTCCTTCTTGAGAAATTCCTTCGTTGTAGAGGAGGTCAAACTCAGTAACCTTGAATGGGGCAGCGACCTTGTTCTTTACCACCTTTACGCGAACGCGACCTCCCATAATTTCATCACCCTTTTTGATTTGAGCGATACGTCGGATGTCGAGGCGTACTGAAGTGTAGAATTTGAGGGCTTTTCCTCCCGGTGTTGTTTCTGGGTTACCAAACATTACACCAATTTGCATTCGAATCTGGTTAATAAAGATAACCACAGTCTTTGACTTTGCAACGATTGCGGTGAGCTTTCGGAGGGCTTGCGACATAAGTCGTGCTTGCTTACCTACATGGTGAGCTCCCATGTCTCCTTCAATTTCATCCTTTGGGGTAAGTGCTGCAACGGAGTCAATAACAATTACATCAACCTTACCTGAACGTACAAGGCTTTCTACAATCTCGAGTGCTTGCTCTCCTGTGTCTGGTTGTGAAATAAGAAGTTCATCAAGATTTACTCCAATCTTTCCTGCGTACTCTGGATCCATTGCATGCTCAGCGTCGATGAATGCACAAATACCATTCTTTTTTTGTGCTTCTGCAACGATGTGAAGGGAAAGAGTCGTCTTTCCTGATGATTCAGGACCGTAGATTTCGATAATTCGTCCACGTGGAACTCCTCCTACTCCAAGAGCTTCGTCGAGACCAATTGATCCTGTTGGAATAACATCAACATTAACCTTTGGTTTTTCACCAAGCATCATGATGGCTTCGTCTCCAAATTTTGTTTTAATCTCTGCTAGTGTATCTTCGATATTTGGTTTTTCACCAGCTACTCGTTCTCCCATTTTTTTTGCTGCTTTTTTTATTGCCATATGAATGTAGGTTACTGTATTGCTATTAAAATCTTGATAAAGTTTTATTCATCAATTGATGAATCAGTACTCGTTGCAACGTCCTCGGTACTAGTACTCAAGAGGGTAGGGATGGTGTGTGTTGCAGGTCGTGCAACAGGGGCATCGTAGGTGTACCACAAAGTGAGTTCTGTTTCGCGGTTGAAGCGATCACGAGCGTTGAGCTTCATTATACTGGTTCCTGGAGCAAGTACCAACGGAACTCTAAACGTAGATGTTTCGTCTACGTACAAAGGTTGTCCATTAAGACTAATAAAGGATGTGTGAAGGGCTTTGCCGTGTATTTCGATGAATGGGTCTGTAAATGTACTGCCATTCATAGGACTCACAACAGTAATTTCTGGTCCAATAATGAGTAGTCGTGAATTAAAGATGGCGTAACCAATAATAATCAACGCAACGATAACCGTAATAACAATAGAAAGGTTTCGTCGTTTACTCATATATTATTCTTCGTCTGATTCCTCATCTTCGTCGTTTTGGTCATCTTCTTCAGGTCTTGAGCTGCCAGTAATGAGCACTTCTCGTGGTTTTGAACCATCTGCAGGTCCAACGACTCCTTTGTCTTCGAGAATATCGATAAGGCGCGCCGCTCGCGAGTAACCAACGCGCAGTTTGCGTTGGATGTAAGAGGTAGACGCTTTATCCGCTTCAATTACAATACGGCGCGCCTCCTCATATAATGGATCATCACTTTCTTCTTCGTCTCCTCCAAATCCATCAAATCCACCCGCATTGATAACTGCATCCATTGGACCAGGTCCATCGATAGGGGTTCCAGTGCCAGTTAGGTCAAGACTTCCTGATTCAACCTCGTCTTTGTATTGGTTTTGAAGCCAATCAACTACTTTCTTTACTTCCGTTTCAGAAATAAATGCTGACTGGATACGTCGCGGCTGAGACATTTCTCCTGAGAGATAGAGCATATCTCCTGCACCAAGAAGCTTTTCTGCACCGGGCATGTCGAGAATTGTTCGTGAGTCAATTTGAGAAGCCACCTGAAGCGCTACTCGGGTAGGGATGTTTGCCTTAATAAGACCAGTAATAACGTTAACGCTCGGTCGTTGAGTAGAAATAATCAGGTGAATACCAACAGCACGACTCATTTGAGCAAGACGAACGATACCTGCTTCAAGTTCACGAGGGAATGTTTGCATGATATCCGCAAGCTCATCAATGATTACTACAATGTATGGCATTGATTCAGGCGTCTCCATGTCAGGGTCCTTCTTTGCTTTTTCGAGTCCTGGCTTGAGAATGTTTTCGTGATACGACTGAATGTCTCGCACTGCGTTCTCTTCGAGGATGTCATACCGTCTATCCATTTCTTTTCCTGCCCATTTGAGTGCCAAGATCGCTTTCTTTGGATCAGTGATAACCGGAGTGAGTAGGTGAGGGATTCTATTATATAGAGTGAGTTCAACTCGCTTTGGGTCGACCATAATGAATTTCAATTGATCAGGATGGTTCCGGTAGAGAAGTGATGCAATAAGTGCATGGAGTGTAACTGATTTTCCTGAACCCGTTGAACCAGCCACAAGCGCATGTGGCATTTTTGCAAGGTTTGCAAACATAGGTAATCCTGTAATTCCTTTCCCGAGACAAACATTAAGCGGCTTGTCTGATTCTTGGAACGATTTATCTGAAAGAAGTGAACCAAGTCCAACGGTTGTTTTTGTTGAGTTTGGAATTTCGATACCCACTAATGACTTACCTGGAATCGGCGCTTCGATACGAAGTGGGTGAGCAGCAAGTGCAAGCGCAAGGTCATTTTGAAGGGCAACGATTCGTGAGAGCTTGATACCTTCTGCAGGTTTGAGTGCATATCGTGTTACTGACGGTCCGATTGAAACTTCGTCCATTTCAACTTGGATGCCGAAATTTGAGAGCGTTCGACGAATCATGTTTGCATTTGCTTTGACGTCTCCAACTTCTGGTCGACCAGAATCCTTTTGTAGGAGAGACATTGGTGGAGGAGTGAAAGTTTGGTTTGGAGATCGTTTTGAGAAAAATACAAGGCCACTCGGTTTTGTCGAAGGCGTTGATTCTTGTGATGGTGCGATAGGGACTTCGTCATCATCGTCCTCTGTCTCTTCCTCTTCTTCAGGTTCCTCCGTTTCTTTTGGAATGCCTTTAATAGAGACTTCCTCGTCATCATCTTCTTCAATTTCTTTTTTGCTAAAGAATTTCGCCCAATCAATCTTGAGTGAAAGATTGAAAACAATAATTACTGAAATAAGAAGAACTGCGAGTAGGGAAATAAGTGCAACCCAAAAATCGAGTAATTTTTCGAGAGGCGAAGAAATGAGATTTCCAATAAAACCACCTCGACTAAAAATGAGGTCAACAACCCCAAGTCCAGATAGGAAGATAAAGATGGCACCAATAATTTTTGGAATAGCCATGTTGTGTTTGAGGGATGCGAGGAATGAAATTCCAAGTCCAAGTAAGAGGACGGGGATGAGGTAGTATCCAATTCCAAAAAGGAAGGTGAATCCTTTGAACACTGCTCCTCCCAAGAACCCAGCTTTACCAAATGCTCCAAAAATTAGAAAGATTGCAAAGACAATAAAAACGATTGCGATAACAGCTTCGACTGTTTCTTCACGTAATGTTGACCAAAAACTCTCTTTCTCTATTACTTCTTCTTTTTTCTTTCTCCCCATACTAAAAATTAAATAAACGTTATGCCTCATGATACCACGCACCTTCATATATATAAGACTGTGAAAAACTCTATAAAAATATAAAGAAAGATCTAAAGAGTTAAGGGACACCAATCTCTTACCAGAACACGTCTTTTACTTAGAGACAATTGTTTTATCTAAGACATTTATCTAGAATGCGTACAACGTCTACCAATGTCCTAAAAAGACGAACTCCAGATTTTAAAAGGACAAAAACATGCAAGATAAAACAAACCAAAAAGCATCTGTCTTATATAATGAGCTTGAATCAATAGCTCCTTTTAGTGATAGCTTTTCTGTGTACCTCTTTAAAAAGACAGAGAAGATTGTGCTTGCTTTATATCTGGTAACCGATCATTTGATAGAAAGTGATGCTATGCGATCAAGCGTTCGAATTCTAGCGAATGAAATTCTAAAGGACGGCATTAAGGTGACCAATCGTTATTATGGGGTGGGGAGTGACGATGTCATGATTTCTCATATGTATGAGGTGGTTTCATTGCTTGAGATATCTTCAATTACTAAATTGGTTTCAGAGAACAACGCTCATATTATTAAAGAAGAGATTGCAAAGCTTGCAAAAGATATTAAATCTCATCAGGAAGCAAATCAGTCAGGCTCAAACTTAAAGAAATCTTTTTTTGTTGTTGATACGGCCCAAAATAACAATGTCCTTTATAAAGGACATAAAGGACATTCTGAAAAAGAAATGTCTTTTATAAATAAAACGCCAAAAGAAACGTTCAAACGCACAAGTGTTCCTAAGCCTCAAAAAAACGAAGGTCTTATAAAAGAAGATCGTTCAAATAAGATTATGAAGGTTATTCAGGAAAAGGGGCAAGTTACAATCAAAGATGTTACTGAGACTTTTGATGGTATTAGTGAAAAAACAATTCAACGCGAGCTGCAAAAAATGGTTTCAAACGGTGTCCTAAAGAAAGAAGGAGAACGTCGATGGAGTACATATTCACTGCTGTAAAAGGTTACCTACTTTTTTAAGGAAATGGTCATCAGGACACCTCAACGGCTCCGGACCCTCGTTCCTGCAGATGTTTCGTTAGTCCTGGTGACCATTTCTTTACTAGGGCCATTCCCTTTGACTTTTTGTCATTTTTTAGGTAGTATTCGCCGATGGATTAGCCATGAAAATTGGTTATCCACACACGTTTTATGTGCCGTTACTCAACGTACGATACAATAAACGAGTACCTCAGAGACGAGGGATTACGATAGTAAGACTGAACGTTGATAATCAAATATTGATACGTCATCTTTGAGGTATTTCCGCATGTCCTAATTCAGTCACGATTGCATGACAGACACGCAGGCTAATACATCGAAACCAACCTGTCTGGGGCAACTCAGATAGTTGGTGATTGGTCGGCTCCGGATTTTCAGGGGCCGTCTTGCTTTCGATAGGCAAGGTATTGCGAAGCAGAAATGTTTCGCAAAAAAGTCGGGCAAGTTTCGAAACCCGACCAACGTTAGTAATTAATTACCAATGTGCAATTGTGTTGCCAATATTAAAATAACGGTGCGCAATTGTTCCTAAAATTTAACAACCAACAATGGCAAAATTTATTGCAAAAGTTGCTGGAATCGTAGCAGTTGTTGCACTAGCAGCAATCGTTTCTATTCCATCAGCAAGCGCTTTGTCAGCTGCTGACATCCAACTTCTAGTAAGTCTAGGTGTTATTCCAGCAGACAAGGCAGACGCAGCTATGGCTCTCGCAGGAGGAACTACCACAACAACAACAGCTTGTGGAGCTTACTCACGAGATCTTACACTCGGTTCTACAGGTGCAGACGTAGTTGCACTTCAGGACGCATTAGTAGCGAAGGGACACCTAGTTATTCCAACTGGAGTTTCAAAGGGTTACTTCGGGGCACTTACTCAGTCAGCATTGGCTAAGTACCAAGCAGCTGTGGGGATTTCTCCAACTGCAGGATACTTTGGTCCAATCACACGAGCTAAGCTTTCTTCAGACTGTTCAACAACAGGAACTGGAACATCAACTGGAAACACTGATTCATCAGATCTTTCAGGAGGTGAAGCTAGTCTCGAAAGTTACGACCGAAAGTCATCATTCAACAATGAAGACCTAGATGAAGGTGAAACAGCAAAGGTTTTTGCTGCAGAATTCGATGTTGAAGATGGTGACGCTCGAATCGAACGAATTGATGTTCGACTTGAAGCTGTTACTGAATCTCTAGAAGATGAACCTTGGAAGCAAATTGATGAAATCACAATCTTCATCAATGGTGACGAGGTTGACTCAATGAACGTTGACGATGAAGACGCATGGTCACGTGAATCAAGCAATGCATCAGAACTTACAAACGAAGTTTCAGGAAACCGAGCGTACGAAGTACGATTCACAGGTCTTGATACTATTGTTGAAGACGGAGATACTGCGCTTGTAGAAATTGAAGTTACAGCATCAGACAGTATTGATGACAGTGACCTTACACAGTCATGGGCAATTTGGATTCCAACAGACGGTATCCGAGCTATCGACGGTGAAGGAATCGATCAATACACTGGAGATAATGGAGAATACACAGAATTCGAAATTAACGCAGCTGATGACGGAGACGTTACAGTTCGAGAGAGCGACGACGATCTTGACTCATCAATCCTAGTTGTTGATACAAACGACAAGAAAGGACCATACGAAGTGTTCCGATTCGAAATCGACAACAGTGAGGATGCTGATGTATTCCTAAACACACTTGTTATTCTTGCTACATCATCTGACGAAGACATCACAGACGTGATTTCTGACCTTATGATTGAAGTTGATGGAGAAGAGTTCTCATACGACTCAGCTTCAACAACTATGGGAAGCACAGGTGCTTACACATTCGACTTTGAAGACAACAACGACGAAATTCCTCTAGATCAGGATGATCGAATCGAAGTTGTAGTTAAGGTAGAATTCAACCAGGCTGGATCATCATTTGCTAACTACGCTGACGGTACAACTGTACAGTTCGGAGTTGGTAAGGTTGATGGAACAAACTACGCTATCGGCCTAACAGCTGAAGGGCAGTCAACTGGTGATGAATCAACAGTTTCAGGACGACAAGAATCAGCAGAGCACACACTTCGAACAGAAGGTGTTGTTGTTGAGGGCGTTAGCGAAAGCTACTCAGCTCGAGACAACGTTGCTGATGACCTTAGCGACAACGAAGGAATCTTTACCTTCGAACTTGAAATTACAGCTCTAGAAGAAGATGCTTGGATTGACAACAATGTTTCTACAACATCATCAACAACAGCTGGATTCGTTGCAACTGTTACAGGGGCAACATTCACAGGAACAAGCTCAGCACGTATCGCTGACACAACCGCTGATACAATTACAGCTAACCGATACAAGATCTCAGAAGGAACTTCAGAGACCTTTGAAATCGTAGTTGAATTGAACCCATCAGCAGAAGGAGCATACGGACTTGAACTCTCAAGTGTTAACTTCGCAAGTACTTCAGACGGCTCACAAGCTGCATACACAGTACCTGACGAAGCAGAATTTGAGATCCCAACTCAGACAATCAAGAACTAGTTCTTAGGTTGAACGAGGTTGTGTAATCACTACTTTGTAGTGAAAACATAAAACACAAAAGCCGCCCGCAAGGGCGGCTTTTGTGTTTTTCTTTTTTACGTTTTTTTGAACGAAACTTAAGGTGTCATTTGTTACTTTTTGTATATGAATAAAAAACACCTACGATTTTTGATATATTCCGCAACACTTGGTGCTGTGCTGTTGATTCCTTTGTCAGTAAAAGCACTTGTGATCACAGAGATTATGTATGACGCACCGGGTACAGACACCGGCCGTGAATGGATAGAAGTATTTAATAATGGAGACTCAAATATTGATCCAACTCAATTTAAATTGTTTGAAAACAACAGTAATCATGTCATAACGCTTCCAGACATATATGCAAACCCATCGGTCTATCTTGGAGCTAATGAATACGCCGTTATTGCAGACAATCCAGCTAAATTTATTGAAGATTGGCCAGAATACACAGGCTTACTTTTTGACAGTGTTTTTAGTTTAAATAACGCTGGCGAAATATTAAAAATCATTGACGCAAATGTTAATACGATAGACACAAAAGAATATAGTTCCAGCCTCGGCGCAAAAGGGGACGGTATGAGTCTGCAATTTCACGAAGGTAACTTTATTGCAGCTAAGCCTACTCCGTCCCTTACAAACGCGACACAGGCCGAGGACGTTACTCCTGATATCTCAACACAAGAGATTACGGTTACAAACACATCCTCTCACTCAGAACAGGTTGATTTGTTTGTTGTTAAAGAAAAGCCGGCTATTGAGATTTTTGCGGGCAGAGACCGTCTAGCATCTATCCATTCTCCTATATCTTTTTCTGGTGCAAAAAATGACAATCGATTAATCGGCAAGGTTAGCTTTCTGTGGAACTTCGGGGATGGAAATGTTTCAAAAGGATATAATGTAGACCACACATACGCTTATCCTGGAACGTACAACGTAGTGCTCAATGCTATTTCAGGTAGACAAAGAGCCGTTTCTAGAGCATATGTGTCTGTTTTTGAGCCAGAAGTATCTCTGTCGGTTGGATCTACGAGTATTGCAATAGAAAATAAATCATCATTTGAACTCAATATCGGTAACTTTATTTTAAAAGGTTTAGCTAAACCGTACACGTTCCCTAAAGATACAATTATATCGAGTAAACAAACGGTCTATTTTGATATACACCTGTTTCCTGAGGTAGGAAGTACAACCCCTGTTCTTTTGTTTCCAAACAAGAAACCAATCAAAAATATAGATGCACGCATGCGATAGTATTTTGATATACTAAGAGAGTAAATCTATGTTTTCAAAAGGAATGTTTTACATCGCTGGATTTATAACCTTGTTACTAGCAAGTTTTTTGTTAGTGGCTCTTACTGCATAACTGAAAGATAAAAACGACGTATGGATGTTTTGGCAAAATTATTTGGTAGTTTGGCGCGCGTTAAGCTCATGAAGCTCTTTTTATTTAATAAAGATGAGCAAGTTACACGTACTGATATTATTAAGCGTGCAAAAATATCTTCGTCTGAAGCAACTCGTGAGCTTGGTCAGCTTGAGCGAACAGGAATGATCAAAAAAGTCTCTTTCTTTCAAGAGGGTAAGCCTCTTCGAAGTGGAAAGCCAGGAAAGAAACGTCGCGTGCAAGGATATGCACTTAATCATTCATTTCGATATTTACTTCCATTACAAAACCTCTTGATTCATTCTGTTCCAATGCAGGATAAAGAAATCATCAGTCGCCTTTCTCGTGTTGGTAAGGTAAAAGCGGTGATTGTCTCTGGTCTTTTTATTCAAGATTCAGATAGTCGACTCGATATGCTGGTTATTGGAGAGGGGATTAGTCCTGCTCGACTCAAAAATGTTGTTTCAACCATGGAAGCTGAGATTGGTAAGGAGCTTCGATACGCAGCATTCGAAACTGCGGACTTTAAATATCGCCTCAGCGTTTATGATCGACTTGTCAGAGATGTATTTGACTATCCTCACCAGATTGTGATTGATCGTATTGGCCTGGAATAGCTGTGGTACAATAAGAACACAGGGCTTTCAGAACCCTTTATTAACGTAAATTTAGTTCATACATGAACAATTTTGATAGTTTTTTAACTTCTGTTGCAGATTCAGCACAAGGCGTCGGTGGAGGCGTTATTGAAGTGCTTGCTGCAGTAGTTGTCGCAGTAGTAGTCTTTGTTGTTGGTTGGGTTATTGGTGTTCTCATCTCTCGAGTAATTGAGCAGATTGTGAAGGCTATTCAGCTCGACAAACTTCTAAGCGCAGCAGGGATTGACGACCTTGTTGGAAAAATGGGAACAAAGCTTAACTCAGGACGTTTCCTTGGTGAACTTGCTAAGTGGTACGTTATTGTAGTGGCTCTCATTTTGTCATTCGACATTTTGGGATTGAATCAAGTAACAAGTTTCTTGTCAGGAATTGCTGTGGGATATTTGCCACAAGTTATTTCTGCAGTACTTATCTTGGTTATTGCTGCTGTTATTGGAGATGCTGTTCGAAAGCTTGTGGTTGCAAGCGCAAAGGGAGCTGGTGTTACATCAGCAAACTTTGTAGGAGCAGTAGCAAAATGGGCGATTTGGATTTTCGCAATCCTCGCAGCTCTCTTCCAACTTGGAATTGCAGCAACATTCATCCAAACCATCTTTACTGGTGCAATCGTAGCTCTTGCGCTCTCTCTTGGCCTTTCATTTGGTCTTGGTGGACAAGATGCTGCACGAGATTTCATCGGGAAGCTTCGAAGCGAAATCAAGCGAGATTAATCTCCTTAGATAACGTTCCAAAAAAGCTCGCATTTTGCGAGCTTTTTTGTTTTTTATAGGGACTGTAATATCGTTATGTGGCAACGTATTTTGTGAGTGGGGACAATGTGGGTATAAGTAACTCTTTAAAGGCATAAAAAGATTTGACTTATCTACAGGCATTAGCTATACTCTCCCTCACATGTTGAAAGGGGACAAACGTAGAGAGCGGCTTGGATAAAAGTGTGTTTCATACGCAATCCAGGGGCCGCGCGAAGCGCGGCCCATTTCATTTAAAAAACAACGGGGAACGGATGAGGTCTTGTTCGACCTCGTCATTCAAAGCTTAGGTGATGAATGGTGAGGCCGGACCGGAAGCCGGTTCTGGCTGATCTTTGATAATAGAAAGAGTAGGTAAAAAGCATTGAATTGCGCTGTGTCTGGAATACTATATGTCTTCTGTCTGCACAGCGCGATCACTAAAAAGAACAAATAGCGGTTTTTAGCATTCCTGACGGGAGTGCTAAGGGCGTATGGTGGATGCCTAGACTTTTAACAACGATGAAGGACGTGGTAAAGCTGCGATAAGCTTCGGTAAGGTGCCTAGCAACCTATGACCCGGAGATTTCCGAATGGGGAAACCCGGCTGCATTAGCAGTCATCTCACCTAGTGAGAAGTAAACCCAGGGAAGTGAAACATCTCAGTACCTGGAGGAAAAGAAACCAATTCATGGTGCGTCTCGCTGTACTCAAGTAATTGAGAATAGCGAGACGCATCTGGTATTTCCTTAGTAGCGGCGAGCGAAAAGGAAGGAGCCCAAACCAGTTGTGCTTGCACGGCTGGGGTTGTAGGGCGAAGACGTCACGTTTACGTGAGGAGAGTTACAAATTTGTTTGTTAGTAGAATTGCCTGGAACGGCAAACTCTAAAGGGTAACAGTCCCGTATATGAAAACAAACAAACTCTTTTGTCTTTGTCCCTGAGTAGCTCGAGACATGAATAGCTCGAGTGAATCTGCCGGAACTAACCGGTAAGGCTAAATATGTTAAAAGATCGATAGTGAACTAGTACCGTGAGGGAAAGGTGAAAAGTAGCCCGGAAGGGCGGTGAAATAGAACTGAAACCATATGCTTACAAGGAATCGGAGGGGTTTTCGGACCCTGACGGTGTGCCTATTGAAGAATGAGCCAACGAGTTTATATGTACTGCAGGCTAAGACCGTAGCGGTTGGAGCCACAGGGAAACCAAGTGTGAATAGCGCGAAACATTATGTAGTATGTATAAGACCCGAAACCAAGCGAGCTTACCATGAGCAGGGTGAAGTTTGTGGAAACACAGATGGAGGCCCGAACCGCCGCGTCGTGCGACTCGCTCGGATGACTTGTGGTAAGAAGTGAAAAGCTAATCGAGCTTGGTAATAGCTGGTTCTCTCCGAAACAGCTTTAGGGTTGGCGTCACATGTTCCTACTGGGGGTAGAGCACTGGAAGGTCTAAACAGGGGGAAACTCCGTTAGACCTATCAAACTCCGAATACCAGTAGTTAGAGTGTGGCAGTTAGACTGTGGGGGCTAAGCTCCATTGGTCAAAAGGGAAACAGCCCAGATCTCAGTTTAAGGTCCCAAAATCTATACTAAGTACACGTAAGGTGGTGATATTTCAGAGACACCGAGGAGGTTGGCTTAGAAGCAGCCATCCTTTAAAGATAGCGTAACAGCTCACTCGCTCAGAGATATTGCGCCGCAAATGATCGGGGTTAAGTATAGTACCGAAAACGAGGGCTTCATGATTCTTCGGAATTGTGGAGCGGTAGGAGAGTGTTCGTAACTGCGATGAAGGCAAAGGGGTGACCCATGCTGGAGTGTTGCGAAGTAAGAATGTTGGCACAAGTAACCGCAATGCAGGTGAGATTCCTGCACGCCGAAAGACTAAGGTTTCCTTTGCAATGTTAATCAGCGAAGGGTTAGTCGGGCCTAAGGAGATGACGAAAGTCGAATCCGATGGACAGATGGTTAATATTCCATCACCTCATAATGTTCCGATGGAGGGACGGAGGACACAAGTGTATGCGTATTAATGGATTTACGTTGCTAGCATAAGAGTTATTGGGTAGGCAAATCCGCCCATGTTAGACTCGTTGTCGGCGAAATGGCTGCTTCGGCAGCTAGATATACACGAAGAGCCTTCCAAGAAAAGCTTCTAAGGATAAGCATTATGAGACCGTACCGCAAACCGACACAGGTAGTCAGGTCGAGAAGACCAAGGCGAACGAGTGAGGGGTCCCCAAGGAACTCGGCAAAACAGCGACCGTACCTTCGGTATAAGGTCTGCCCACGCAAGTGGGCCGCAGCTAAAGATTCCTAGCGACTGTTTATCAAAAACACAGCTCCCTGCGAAATCGTAAGATGATGTATAGGGGGTGACGCCTGACCAATGCCGGAAGGTTAACTATTGGTGGTGCCAAACACTATGCGCGTGATGTACGGACATGTCTGTTTACAGATATGAATCATGCGTAGAGTGTTTGGTGCTGACCGATATAAGCCCCGGTGAATGTCGGCCGTAACTATAACGGTCCTAAGGTAGCGAAATTCCTTGTCTGGTAAGTTCAGACGCGCACGAATGGCGTAACGACTAGGAAACTGTCTCGGGGACTTGCTCGGTGAAAATGCGATACCGGTGAAGATGCCGGTTACCTGCAGCTAGACAGAAAGACCCCAGGAGCTTTACTGCAGCTTGATATTGGCTGCATGATTATATTGCGCAGAATAGATGGGAGACTTTGAAGTATCGGTTTTGGCTGATATGGAGTCGACAGTGAAATACCATCCCCTATGATTATGTAGTCTAACCTCAACGGCAAAAACGTTGAGGAACAGTATCTGGTGGGTAGTTTTAGTGGGGCGCTACCCTCCCAAAAAGTAACGGAGGGGCCTAAAGGTCCTCTAGGCGCGAATGGAAACCGTGCCGATAGTGTAATGGCATAAGAGGGCTTAACTGCAAGGCGTACATGCCGAGCAGACACGAAAGTGGAGCATAGCGATCCGACCTTTCGCATTAGATGCGGGGGAAGCTCAACGGATAAAAGTTACCCTGGGGATAACAGGCTGGTACCGCCTAAGAGTCCAAATCGACGGCGGTGTTCGGCACCTCGATGTCGGCTCACCTTATCCTGGGGCTGGAGCAGGTCCCAAGGGTTTGGCTGTTCGCCAATTAAAAAGGTACGCGAGCTGGGTTCAGACCGTTCACGCTTTACAGCGTGGAAGTTCTGATCTCGAGTCAAATGAAGAGTAGAGTTAAGAAGTAGAAGAATGCTTGAAGTGTGAATCAATCTGAACCACTTCGAGGGTTATCAGAAGTATATTGTCTTTCTGTCTATAGCATATAGAACCAATTCACGGCGGTTTCGTGTAGTAATACACGAAAATCTGCTGACTGAAATCGGAAAAATCCTATCGTAGTAATACGAGGACAATTCCGAGGGAAGTGTACTTTGTGTACACGCCCGTAGAGACTAAATGTCAGCCTTCCTAACTTATACCAGGAAGAAGTTATAGTCCGATCCCGCTAGTAATAGCGGCGTCATTACACACGAGTGTAGAGTGTAAAGCTTTATCACTTGTAGTGGCAACTGTTGCGTGAGACAGGTTGGTTCTCTATCTGCTGCAGGCGTTGATTTTTGAGAGGAGCTGCTCCTAGTACGAGAGGACCGGAGTGGACTGACCTCTGGTGTACCAGCTGTCCTGCCAAGGGCAATGTTGGGTAGCTATGTCGGGAAGGGATAACTGCTGAAAGCATCTAAGCGGGAAGCCCACCTCAAGATTAGAAATCATTTGAGAGCCCTAGGAGATGACTAGGTTGATAGGCACCAAGTGTAAGCACGGCAACGTGTTTAGCTGAGGTGTACTAATTGCTCGAACTCCCGTTCGGAATGCTGAAAATCGCTATATTGTTTTTTTTGTGGCTTTTTAAATACTCTTTCATAAATATCCAGAATTCCAATATGGAGCTATTGCTTCATGTTAATTTGGGTGGCCGTTCCTTGTTGGGAACTGCAGAAGCGTATTCATGGTGTGTACCATGAGGAGCGGTCACCCTTCGTAATTTTCCCTGCCGGGATTAGCCGGTGGCCTGTGGTTTCTCGACAGTCCTTGTGGCTGGTGTTCTTCGGAACATGTACAGGTCACCGGCAACGGTGGTGGAGTAACGCAGAGATAGCTCAGTGTGTAGAGCACAACGAGGTTTTCGTTGAGGCCGTAGTTTCAAATCCTACTCTCTGCTCGAGATTTTGCGTCCCCCCTGATCGAACCGGAAAAAGGGTGCGGGAGAACATGACTTCGGTCATGGACTCCCGCACCAAATGCGGGAAATTACAACAATCAAAGTCTGTTCTTTTTATGAACAATGGCTCCCATATTGGAGTTTTGGATATTTCAACATTATTGTGTGCCTTCTGATCTGGTGACTCGTCGCTGGGGAAACACCCGTTCTCATCCCGAACACGGAAGTTAAGCCCAGTTGAGGCGATGATACTCTTTATGGGGAAAGTAGCTAGTCGCCAGTTCAGAGGGTACACAATCAAACAAAGAAGCGGCGGGCATTTGCCCGCCGCTTCTTTGTTTTGTTTTTGATATACTACTTGCATGTCTTGGGGATCACATCGACGAAATACTATTATTACTGTTTTTTCTATTATCGCGTTGCTTATTATAGGAACGTATCTTTTTAATGTTTTGTATGTTCCACCAAACTGTTTTGATGGTAAACAAAATGCTGCAGAGGCAGGAGTTGATTGTGGGGGCAGCTGTGAACTTATGTGTAAGCATCAAGTGATTGAACCGATCGTGCATTGGCGAAGATTGTTTGAAGTTGCTCCAGGTGTATACAATGTGCTCGCATACATTGAGAACCCAAATCCAACAGCAGGAGTCGATGAGGTTGCATACAAATTTGGTATCTATGATGATCAAAATGTTTTGCTGCAAGAGCGAACAGGTTCAGTTAAGCTTCCACCAAAATCAATTGTTCCAGTAATCGAAAACACTCTCGCAGCAGGAAAGCTAAACGCTGCTCGTGTTGGTTTTGACTTCACTAGTGACTTAGTTTGGAAACGACGAGAATCTGAAGTTCCAGTTATTGTAGTTCAAGACGAAGAACTTATCGATGAAGACAGTAATCCTCGCATTCAGGCGATTCTGCAAAACACAGACATTGTGTCGGTAAACAATGTTCGATTGGTTGTTATTTTGTATGACCGAAACGATGATGCGATTGCGTCATCAAGCACACTCGTTGATCGTGTACCTGCAAACGGTCGTGTTCCGGTCTTCTTTACCTGGCCAAATCAATTTAGTACAAGCATCGCTCGTTTCGAAATCATCCCAATCTATGAGCGAAGCCCTCGGTAGTATTTTAAAACGACTAATTGGAGGAATTGATTGGATTCTGTTTCTCGCAATTATTCCGCTTGTCCTTGCAGGACTTGTCACTATGCAATCTTTTGTAGGGGAGTCTATTTTCTTTGGTAGACAGATTGTTTGGATTCTGTTTTCATTCTTTCTTTTCTTTACTTTGTCGTTTATTGACTTCAAATTTTTGAGGCGCACACAGGTGGTCTCTTGGATTTTTGCGATTGCTGTGGCATTGCTTTCATCACTCTTTTTTATTGGGACTGTCGCAAAAGGTGCTCAGAGCTGGTTGTCGTTTGGATTTTTTAACGTGCAGCCAGCAGAGCTTGTAAAGCTCGTGCTTATTTTGTTACTGGCAAAATACTTTTCACGACGCCATGTGGAAATTAGAAACATTCGGCACATTATTGTATCCGGAGCGTACGCATTCCTGCTTTTCTTGCTCGTGCTCGTGCAGCCAGACTTTGGTTCTGCGTTGATTATCTTTTGTATTTGGTTCGGAATGGTGATGGTTTCTGGAATTTCAAAACGTCACTTGGTACTGGTGTTTGTAGTAGGAGTTCTCGCTTTTGCATTTATGTGGACGACCATGTTGCAGCCATACCAAAAGAGTCGAATCATGACCTTCCTTCATCCGCTTCAAGATATTCAAGGCGCGGGATATAACGCATATCAATCAACGATTGCCGTTGGATCAGGGCAACTTCTTGGAAAGGGAATTGGGTATGGAACACAGTCGCGCCTCGAGTTTTTACCAGAGTACGAAACAGACTTTATTTTTGCCGCATTTGCAGAGGAATGGGGATTTATTGGAGTGCTGATTTTATTCTCGCTATTTGGTGTGGTGATTTGGAGAATTCTGGTAAATGCAATGCACGGGGCAACTAACTTTGAAACGTTGTTTGGTATTGGAGTGGCGATTATGCTCATGAGCCACTTCGCAATTCATGTGGGAATGAATATAGGACTGCTTCCTGTAACAGGTCTTACCATTCCATTCATGAGTTACGGAGGAACACACTTGGTTGTGACGTTTACTGCACTTGGAATCCTTATGAGTATGCGCCGGTATGCGCGTGCTGCTCACAGAGACGTTATGCGAAACGAATTTTTGGGGATTTAAAAGTAACTAATTTTGTCGGTATAGTTTGATTGTTTTTTCGAGCATCATTTCGTGTGAGTATTGGGTGACAACTGTTTGATGAAGTTTTTGTGCCATAGATGTTGCGTGACTCGCATGTTCAATGGTTTGTTCTAACGCTGCGTGTAGTGCAGGTACATCTGCGGGAGCAATGAGCACTCCTGATTCATTATTTTTAATTACTTCAGGAATTCCACCAACACGTGTCGCAATCACCGGAAGTTCTGCGAGACCTGCTTCAAGAATAGCGAGTGCCAATGCTTCTGACCTTGAAGGGAGGACAAACACATCGAGTGCTTTGAGATATGTCGCGGCTTGGTCAATATAACCAAGTAAAATAAAGGTTTTTTCGAGACCGGCTTTTTGTATCTGTACCTCAAGTTCTTTACGAGCTTCACCTTCACCCATAACTACAAATTGATATCGTGGGTGTGTTTTGTGTAGTTGTGCTACTGCATCAATAAAAATATCCAAACCTTTGATGTGGTGGAGTTCTGCAAGTGTACCAACCCAATGTTGATGAATGTCTAGTTCTGAAAATGTTTCAGCAAGTTTTGTACGTGCGTCGCTTTGTTCTAGAAAAGAGATTGAACGAACACCGTTTTGAATGACGGTGATTCGATGACGGACAAGTGGCCACCCTTGAACCTGTTCTTTGATTGCTTGAGAAACCGCAATGGTAGTATCGGCAAGCATCATTGTTGCCCAATATGAGAGTTTAATAAAAAACTTGCTTACATTAGATCTTTTTTCGTTAAAGGCAAAACCATGTGCTGTAAAAATAATGCGAGGCGTTCCGGCGATTCGTGCAGCAAGCCCTCCAAGCCCTCCAATTTTTGAACTGTTCAAATGGACTACATCAAAGTGTTCATCATTAAATAAATTATAGAGAAAACGGAACACACTGATTTCTTTGAAAAAAGAAATGTCACGCTCAAGGTTTGGAATGATGATTGTTCGAATACCAGCCTCTTGTAGTTTTTGTGTGAGCTTACCTTCACCTCCAAGCGCGACGGTTACTTGAAACTGATCGTTTGGTAACGATGTTGCAAGTTCGTAGACGTATTTTTGTGCGCCCCCGAAGTTTGATTTAGTTATGACGTAGCAAATGTTGGTTCGTTGCATTGTTTCCCTTGATTTGTATGATAGGTACTACCCATAGTATGGGTAACTATGACTATTGTAAATAAACGAGAGCCGCTCTTACTTCTCCTTGGAGATATTGTCTTTTTTTATGTTGCGCTCTGGGTGACGTTGTTTGTGCGGTATATTGAAGTTCCAAGCAAGGATGCACTGCTTGCTCACGCTGTTCCATTCTCAATTTTGTTTTTTGTATGGGTCGTTTTCTTTTATATTGCAGGTTTGTACGAGAAGCACACGATGTTTTTGCGCAACAAACTCCCGACAACCATTCTTAATACACAAATTATTAATAGTTTAGTTGCAGTGCTCTTCTTTTATGCTGTTCCGCTTTTTGGGATCGCACCAAAGACAAATTTGTTCATCTATCTCATTGTAAGTTTTGGTCTTATTTTATTATGGCGATTAGTGTTGTTTCCAAAAATCTTTTTTCAAAAGAAAAAGTATGCCGCGATGCTCATTGGCTCTGGGGAAGAATTAAAGGCGCTCAAACACGAAGTGAACGAAAATAGTCGATACGGTTTTTCATTTGTTAGAACGGTTGATGTGCACGATTTAGACACAATCGATTTTAAGACAGACATTCTTGATGTTGTGTATCAAGAAGGAGTAGCGCTTTTTGTTGTTGATATGAAAGATCCTGCGGTGCTCCCGATTGTTCCACAACTCTACAATCTTATTTTCAATGGTGTGCAGTTTATTGATAAGCACAAAGTGTACGAAAGTATTTTTGATCGAATTCCACTTTCAATTATTGGATACAGTTGGTTTATCGAAAATATTTCTTCAAAGTCACACATCGTGTACGACACGTTTAAGCGAATTATGGACGTGTTTGTTGCGTCAGTGCTCGGCATGGTGAGTCTTTGTTTGTATCCGTTCATCGCATTTGCTATTTGGCTTGAAGATAGAGGTCCTGCAATTATTGTGCAAGAACGAATCGGACAGGGAAGTTGCCGCTTTTTTCTCGTAAAGTTTCGGAGTATGACTCGAAATGAAGATCGTGGAGGATGGGTTGGAGAAACAGATAATCAAATTACTCGTGTAGGTGCATTTTTGAGAAAGACTCGGCTTGATGAACTACCACAACTTTGGAACGTGCTCAAAGGAGACATGTCACTGATTGGACCACGTCCAGATATTATTGGAAACTTCGAGTTGCTTTCTCGTGAGGTTCCGTACTACACAATCCGTAATGTGGTAAAACCAGGGCTTTCTGGTTGGGCACAAACTCATCAAGATGTAGTACCGCACTCAATTGAAGAGACAAAAGAACGACTTGCGTACGATTTGTATTACATCAAAAACCGTTCATTTATTTTGGATATTAAAATTGGATTGCAGACAATTGGAACGTTGCTTTCGAGGGTAGGGCGGTAGTAGAAGGTCATGCACAACAAGAGTGCTTTGTGATACTCTAGTCGGTATATGGAAGAAAATAAAAATGGAAAGACCCTTGTAGTTACGGGAGCAGCGGGGTACGTGGGAACGATGCTTATTGATCAGTGGCATGATCGTGATGATGTGTCGCGAATTATTGGACTTGATAAAGAACCGCTTCCAGAACTCCTTAAGAACAAATCAAAACTTGAATACATTCAAACAAATCTATCTGACACTGAGTGGATGTCTCATGTACAAGAAGCAAATCCTGAAGTGATTATTCATACTGCGTGGCAGATTCGAGAAATGTATGGACAGAAGGATACACAGTGGCAATGGAATGTGCAGGGTTCAAAGAATGTGTTTGAAGTTGCATTTACAACTCCTTCGGTAAAAAAGCTCGTGTATTTTTCAACCGTGTCTTCATACGGTGCATTCAAAACAAATACACTTGATGAACGAATTAAAGAAGAACAATTATTTAAAGAAGATCAGTATTTGTATGGAGTAGAGAAGAAGGTGGTAGAAGAGTATTTAGCCGCGCGGTACGAGCAGGCAACCGAAAGTAATGCACACACACCTCAGGTCTTTATTGTGCGTCCAGCTGCTATCACAGGGCCGCGCGGCCGCTTCATGCGCGTACGGTTCGGTCTCCAAGCGGCTCTTTCTGGACAACTCAAAGATGGAGATTTTTTTCAACGTCTCGTAAGTGCACTTGTTTCATTCGTTCCTGTTACCAAGGGGTGGTGTCGTCAATTCATTCACGAGGACGATGTAAACGATATTGTCACCATGTTTGCTTTCACGAACCTTGAAGGTGCATACGAAGTATTTAATATTTGTCCTCCAGGAGATATCGTTCGTGGAAAGGACATGGCAGCAGCTGTAGGTAAAAAACCAATTCCAGTTGCACCATTATTTATTCGAATTGGATTCTTTGTGATGTGGCATTTGTCTCGTGGGAAGGTTCCAACATCTCGAGGAGGTTGGAAATTCTATTCATATCCAGTTGCGGTTGATGGTTCAAAACTTACGAAGCAATACGGCTACCAATACAAGTACGAATCTCTCGACGCCTTTACCAAAAAAGAGGGACGCTACGCAAAGTACATCAACTAGCTTTTAGACCTTTTTTGCGTATAATCAGTACCTACATGACAAAGATTCGAATCGGAGCAATTATTGTCCTTATCCTTGGCCTTTTGGTTGGTTCTTTTGTATACACAACCGAGCAAGCAGGAGAAGCTAGTCGATTTCCGTTTAGTTACGGACTAGATCTTGATGGAGGAACACGTTTGGTGTATCGAGCAGATATTTCTCAGTTGCAATCATCAGATGTTGAAGGTGCAATGGATACACTTCGACAAACAATCGAACGACGAGTAAATATTTTTGGTGTTTCTGAAGCAATTGTTTCGACAGAATCAGGAAGTGTCTTTGGTTCTGCAGAAGATGATCAACGCCTCAGCGTTGAACTTCCTGGAGTAACAAATGTTTCAGATGCCGTAAACATGATTGGAGAAACTCCATTACTTGAGTTCCGATTAGAAAATGATCAAACAGCAGCCTCATTACTTTTGCTTCAAACAGCTTCGTCTTCTGATGCCGTTGCAGGAGTTTACAATGCATACGAAGCAACCGGAATTACCGGAGGACAACTCAAACGAGCGAGCGTTATTTTTGGAACACAAGTTGCTTCAAAGCCGCAAGTACTGCTTCAATTCGACACAGAAGGAGCTGAACTTTTTGCAACAATTACCGAAGCAAACATCGGAAAGGAAATGGCAATCTTTCTTGATGGAGAATTACTTTCAGCACCAGTTATTCAAACAGCAATCTTTGGTGGGGAGGCAAACATCACAGGAAACTTCACTGCTCTAGAAGCTCGTGACTTGGCGCAAAATCTAAATTTTGGAGCACTTCCAGTTCCTATTGAACTTATCGAGACAAATACTGTTGGTCCGTCACTAGGACACATCACACTCGAAAAGGGAATTAACGCACTTTCTATTGCATTCCTCGTGATTGCTGGATTTCTCATTTTTTGGTATCGACTTCCTGGTTTGATCGCTACAGTTTCACTTGCTATGTACATTGCGCTTTCATTAGCTCTCTACAAATTAATTCCTGTTACACTCACTGCCTCTGGTCTTGCTGGATTTATTTTGTCACTTGGAATGGCTGTTGATGCAAACGTTCTTATTTTTGAGCGTATTCGAGAAGAACTTCGAAATGGAAAAACACTCAAGGAGTCTGCTACTGAAGGATTTGCGCGTGCATGGTCTGCGATTCGAGATGGAAACATCACAAGCATCATTGCTGCGGTTATTTTGTACTGGATGTCGAGCGCGTCTGTAGTAAAGGGTTTTGCGCTTGTGTTTGGAATGGGAGTATTGCTCTCAATGCTTTCTGCGGTTGTTGTATCTCGAACATTCCTTCTTGCTCTCACAGATTTTGATACAAAGAAATACCGAGCATTTTTTGGCGCTGGATTTGATAATAATAAATAATATGTTTGCCGTTACACACAGAAAAATATTTTATACGTTCTCAGCAATCTTAATTGGTGCATCGCTTGCACTTGTGTTCGTGTTTGGTCTAAAGCCAAGCATTGATTTTACAGGAGGTTCATTACTCGAGGTTTCATACCCAACAGGGCGCCCTAATCAATCAGAAATCGAAGCTGCGCTCGCAGGTTTTAATTTAGGAAATGTTGTTGTTCGACAAACGGGGGATGCAGGAGTGCTCGTAAAGATGCCAACCATCGACAGCCAAACAAAAGATGAAGTTGAAATGGCACTTTCTCTCGATGGGCAACTTGAAGTATTTGAAGAACGATTCAATACCGTTGGACCAACTCTTGGTAAGGAACTTGTAACAAAATCAGCTGTGGCATTACTTATGGTGATTCTTGCAATTGTTCTCTATGTTGCATATGTGTTTCGACATGTTACAAGGCCTGTTTCTTCATGGAGGTATGGTTTTGTTGCAATTATTGCTCTTGCTCACGACATTGTTATTACCCTTGGAACATTTGCACTTCTTGGTTTCTTACTTGGTACCGAAGTAGATACACTTTTTGTGACTGCGCTTCTCGTGATTCTTGGTTACTCAGTAAACGACTCTATTGTGGTGCTTGATCGTGTTCGAGAAAATCTTGCACAACAGCCAGAAAAAGAACGTGGACATCAATTCGAAGAAACTGTTGGACGAAGTGTTCAAGAAACGCTCGGACGATCACTTAATACTGCGCTCACAACGGTCCTTGCTCTCGTTGCGCTTGTAATCTTTGGAGGAGAAGCGACACGTGACTTCGCGATCGCACTTATTGTGGGAATCGTTGCAGGAACCTATTCTTCAATCTGTATTGCGTCACCACTACTTGTTTCATTCTTTGAGAAGCAAAAACACGCACTAAAGAAGTAGTACTCCTATACAAGGCTCTACTTACAAGTGATCTGTGCATAACTTCACGTGCAGACTCTTTGTTTGCTATACTCAATATATACATATGAATTACGTCAACCATACATGGATGAAGACAACACTGTGTTTCCGAAATACATTCGGTGCAGGTTTGACGTTTACACATGAACTGAAATCCTAGATGCTCGCTTAACCCTTCGTCGGTAAACGCCAGCCCTGCACTTGTTTCAAGCGCAGGGCTGGCGTTGTTTTATAGAACGACGTTCTCTTAGTTCATTCAACCCAAAATAGAAAGGAAACAAAATCATGCAACCCAAAATTCCTCCAGGAAATGGTCCTGTGAATTATCGAGCACTTCGGAGAACTGGTAATCTTCGGAAACCATCAGTTGTCGCGGTTCGGTTTACGCTCGTTGCTGTTGTTGAAGCACCTGCTTCAATCGTTAACAGCCTTACCGATCGGGAATTGCTTGTGTATCTCGCGTATCGCGGGTTTATACCAAAAGCTCTTGCGAACGATCCTTCGACGGCGAAACTTCTGTCTAAGTACCGTCGTGTGCCCGTCGTGTAATCCTTTCACGGCTTTTGCCGTGCCCTCCCAGCCCGCCGGCCGAGGTGACGTACATCAATACGTTGCCTCGGCTTTTTCTTTGTCTTATTAAACATCAAATACAGAAGAAAAGAGAATTCCTAGAGGTTTTTTTTGATGTGTATACTGGGGTATACTATGCACAATGCGAAAAGTATGTAAGTTTTTTATTCCACTTTTTATTTTTGTATTTGTGTTTTCAAGCGCAAGTTCTGTTTTTGCATCTGGAACGTGGACACAACACACAAGTTCTGGACAAAGAATTTGGCACAATATCGCCACGTCTGCCGATGGAACAAAGCTTGCCGCGACTGTTGAAAATGGATACATCTATACCTCAACTGACGGAGGAAGTACTTGGACAGAACGAACGAATGCTGGTTCAAGAAACTGGAGGGACATTGCTTCATCTGATGACGGGACAAAACTTGTAGCTGGTGTATATAACGGATACATCTATACCTCTACAGACTCAGGTGCTACGTGGACAGAACGGACAAGCGCTGGTTCAAAACTTTGGAATGCAATAACTTCATCTGATGATGGAACAAAACTTGTAGCTGGTGTATATAACGGATACATCTATACCTCTACAGACTCAGGTGCTACGTGGACAGAGAGAAATGCCGCGGGTGTAATAAAGTATTGGTTTTCAATCGCTTCATCTGATGACGGGACAAAACTTGTAGCCGCTGCTTTTTATGGACCAAGTTTTACAAAGGGATCTCTTTATACTTCTACTGACTCAGGTGCTACGTGGACAGAACGAACGAGCGCAGGTGCAGAGTATTGGGGAACTGTTGCTTCATCTGCTGATGGTACAAAAGTAATAGCTGCCGCTAATAATAGTGGTTATGTCTACACATCCACAGACTCGGGAGTCAGCTGGACACAACAAACAGGATTAGGATCAGCTAATTGGGATTCAGTCACCTCGTCTACTGACGGCTCAAAACTCGCTGCAGCAAGAAATGGTGGATACATTTTTATATCAACAGACTCAGGCGCAAACTGGAATCAAGAAACCAGTGCGGGTTCAAGAAATTGGAGAGGTATAACTTCATCTGATGATGGAACGAAACTCGCGGTTGCTTACTATAATGGATATATCTGGACATACGTAGAAGATGACTCCACACCTCCCACCATCACCTCAGTCTCATCAGACAAAACAAATGGTACTTATGGTATAGGAGAAGTAATAGACATAGACGTAACCTTTGATGAAGCAGTAACATCAACAGGAAGTGTCACGGTAACTCTAGAAACTGGAGACACAGATAGAACGTGTACGTTTACTGTATCAAACAGCACAACAGGAACATGTAATTATACAGTTCAAGCAGGTGACACATCAGCAGATTTAACAGTCTCTTCAATCTCAGGAACTATTGCCGATCAATCAGCTAATGCAATGGTAAACTTTGTGCCTGCAACTAATCTTGCTGCAAACAAGGCGTTGGTTATAGATGGAATTGTGCCAATCATTCAAACACTCACACCAGCAGACGACGAAATTGATGTAGCAATCGATTCTAATTTGGTGATTCAGTTCTCTGAAGCCGTTACTATTGGGTCTCGTGGTTCTTTTGAGATATATATGAAAACAGGTGACACATTAGTGGAAACAATAGATGCAACAGGAGGCCAGGTAACAGGAGATGGTACAGATACAATCACTATCAATCCATTATCAGATCTGTCGGGAGGTACAGAATATTATTTACTGCAACCAACTCCTGTATTTTCTGATGCGTCTGGAAACTCTTTCGCGGGTATCTCAGATACAACCACATGGAGTTTTACCACCATCGCGTCACGATCTTCTGGAGGAATCTCGAGGTATACAAGCGCATCATGTAAGGTTTCAGACCGAACGCCAACTGTTGGAGAGACAGTTCAATTTGATGTTTCTGTTTCTACTACCGAAAGCAGCTATTTGTTTAAGTGGGTGCGCGAGCTTTCTGGTAAGGATGAAAGCGTGTCGCATGATTTTTCTAAATCTGGAAAATATTATCCTCGAGCAGAAGTAAAAACTGATGCTGGTACAGCAATTGCAAATTGCGGAGTTGTTACCGTTTCTGAAAAAGATGACAGTAGCGATGCAGATGACGATGTTCGTAATGAACCTGAAGAAGCTGAAGAGGATGACGTGGCACCTAAACCATCCACAATAACTGCAGCTATACCTTTTACAGAGACATTTGTGATTGGTACAACTCATCCTGATGTTAAAAGAATTCAAACGCTACTTAATACGTTTGGCTTTACTATCAGCCACAGTGGTCCTGGTGCTCCAGGAAACGAAACAGATTTTTTTGGCACGTTAACTAAAAACGCGTTAACAACATTTCAAACTGCAGTTAAGATCACTCCTGCGAACGGAACCTTTGGGCCTCAGACAAAAGAGTGGTTAAATTTTTTGCAGGCGCTCGTTGCACTTGGGGTTCGATAAATATCTCGAGCACATCAAACACTTGCACGTTTTAATTTCTCACGTATTATTTTTATATGTCATATCGACAAACAACAAACCTCAAGAAATCTCTCATTATCGACGCGCAAGCGTTGAGGTTTGACATGTGTTTGTAAGATAAAAATAACTTCCAAGTAAATGCCAGTCCTCAACCAAGAGGACTGGCTTTCGTTTTTTACGAGAGTAACAACAACCAAACCATAGTTCCTTATCATGAACAGTGACAACGACAAACCGAAGACGAATGAACCTGAAGGTGTGAACGAACATGATGGTGAGCAAAATGAGCTCCCATACAAAGACGTTCACAATCTTTCGTTGAGCGATACTCACTTCGCTCTGCTCGTATCTTTTTGCATTGGTGCAGACTAAGCCATTACATGAATACGAACGATTCCAAGGAGGATTCCAAAATGAAAGACGAAAAAAAGGGAGACGACAGTCTCGGGAACGAGGGTGAAGAAGCTGCCGAAGACGGTCTGCGGTTGCTTGAAACGAGCAAGTACGATCTGTATACCGGTGAAGCTATCGAACTGACGTATGGATGGGGCTAAACACCTTCAATGGGAAGGTAGGGATGCTCTTTTCTAATGGCTCAACAGAGCCACCATATGAATTCTCACATACGAGATTGGTTTTCGGACCAATCTCGTTTTTCTTTAAGTGGATAAAGCTTGACCTTATACTATATATGCGTATAATGCGTAGCACTCCTCATTGAGAGGGGAATTTGTTTTTTGAAAATTGAATACCTGGTGAGAGTGTAGCCTTTGCCGGCTGCACTATCACAAGTTACAACACACAAATTGTAAGTTCCAAAATTCCAGAGATGTACAACATAAACTGGGAACGGCAAATCACATATGTTGATTTGTTCCGTTCACTTTAATTTAGAGTTTGATCCTAGCTCAGGATGAACGCTGGCGACGTGGATAAGGCATGCAAGTCGAACGAGGCCTAGAGCCGAGTGGCAGACGAGGTAGTAACACGTAGGAATCCGCCCCTAAGTCAGGGATAACCATGGGAAACCATGGCTAATACTTGATAGTCCCTTCGGGGTAAAGTTTTAACGCTTAGGGAGGAGCCTGCGGGGTATCAGCTAGTTGGTAGTGTAATGGACTACCAAGGCTATGACGCCTAGGGGAGGTGAGAGCCTGACCCCCACCGATGGTACTGAGACACGGACCATACACCTACGGGTGGCCGCAGTCGAGAATCTTCCGCAATGGACGAAAGTCTGACGGAGCGACGTCGCGTGATCGATGAAGTCTTTAGGGATGTAAAGGTCTTTTATGAGGGAGGAAAATTTTGACGTTACCTCATGAATAAGGGGTTGCTAAACTCGTGCCAGCAGCAGCGGTAATACGAGTGCCCCAAGCGTTATCCGGAATTATTGGGCGTAAAGGGTTTGTAGGCGGATGTATTAGTCGATCGTGAAATCTCCCGGCTCAACCGGGAAGCCGCGATCGAAACGGTACGTCTAGAGAATATGAGAGGTGTGTGGAACTCACGGTGTAGGGGTGAAATCCGTTGATATCGTGGGGAACACCAAAAGCGAAGGCAGCACACTGGCATATTTCTGACGCTGAGGAACGAAAGCGTGGGTCGCGAAGGGGATTAGATACCCCCGTAGTCCACGCCCTAAACGATCCTGACTAGCTTTGGAGAGTATCGACCCTCTCCGAGGCGCAGCTAACGCGTTAAGTCAGGCGCCTGGGTAGTACGGCCGCAAGGCTAAAACTCAAAGGAATAGACGGGGACTTGCACAAGCGGTGGATCATGTGGCTTAATTCGACGCTAAACGAAGAACCTCACCAGGGCTAGAAACTTATCTGAAAGATCATGGAAACATGATCCCTCTTCGGACAGATAAGCAGGTGATGCATGGCCGTCGTCAGTTCGTGGCTTGAGCTGTTCCCTTAAGTGGGGTAACGAACGCAACCCTCGTCGTATGTTATAAGTGTCATACGAGACCGCCCCCGCTTCAGCACATAAACTTTGTTTGTGAATTGAAGCGGGGGAGGAAGGTGGGGATGACGCCAGGTCAGCATGTCCCTTGATGCCCTGGGCTGCACACGTGATACAATGCCCGTTACAAAGAGACGCAAGGCCGTAAGGCGGAGCAAACCTTTAAAAGCGGGCCCAGTTCGGATTGAGGTCTGCAACTCGACCTCATGAAGTTGGAATCGCTAGTAATCGTGGGTCAGCTATACCACGGTGAATACGTTCTCAAGTCTTGTACTCACCGCCCGTCAAGTCAAGGGAGTTGGGAGCACCCGATGTCTCAGTTTATCTGGGATTACGGTGAATTCAATAACAGGGACTAAGTCGTAACAAGGCACGGGTAGCGGAAGCTGTTCGTGGAATAATTCAAGTGAAACTGTTTAATTTCTAAGGAAATTAGATTTAAACGGTCGATTTCTGTGCCTCGATCGAGCGCGGAAGGAACATTGCGTTATTTCCTTAAAAGACGCAGAGACAGGGGAGAGAGATCCCTAAGTGGGCGGAACAAATCAGTATGTGTGTGCTTTCTAGCAGGTATTCAATTTTCAAAAAATAAAGAAAATAACAGCGGTGTCATCTTCGATGACACCGCTGTTATTTTTGGTATAAACATTGATTTTTTCTATATTTGTGGCATAATATATCTCGAGCAAACAACAACCAACGCTCTTTAAAACCATGGCAAAACGCTACTATCAAGACGGTGGTTGGCACGAAGATATCGAAGATAAACCAATGAGTTGTGGCTATCGGCTCCTGCTCTGGGTTCTCTTTGTGTCTTCAATTCTCATGATGGGATATGGAACATACGCCTGGGTTACCCAGAAAGTTATTCCATTGATGGTGAAGCTTGGGGAACCTTTCCCAACTTCACCTCTCGACATCAAGGAAATGCCGACGACAAACCCAACAACCACAACCACTGCGACGAAAATCGCAGAAACCACCCCAAAACTCAGATGAAAAAAACTGAAACCCTCCTTCAAACCATCGCGAGATGGTTCAAGCAGTTGGTCGTTCCGACGACCAAATTCCTCGGAAAAATGACCCTCGTGGCAGCAGCAATTTGCTTGCTGCTCTGGGGTCTCGTGTGGGTGCTCGGCGCAGCTGCCGATGCACTCACCTCGGAGGCTGTGGTCTTCATCGACCCAGCCGATGGAGTTCTTGAGCGGGGAGAAGAGTGGAAAATCCATAAAATGACAACCTGGTCCGACCAGTCCAAGTCATTTGTGGAGGTTCTGCCTCACGAACCGCTCTGGGACGAAATCCTTGAGCGTGGAGACTACGACGTCTCCTACGCTTTCGATCAGTCGGGTGTTCGGTTCCCACCGATGCCCGAATAGGACGTTTGCCAAACGTCTACCATACTGCCGGCTATCCTTTACAGGACGCCGGCGGTTTTTCTTTTTTGCACCTTTATTTTTCGCGCACAATTTGCTATAGTCTCTGTCACTGCGCACGCGCGCGTAGCTCAGTTGGTAGAGCACATCACTGATACTGATGGGGTCCCAGGTTCGAATCCTGGCGCGCGCACAAAGCCAATACCGTAGCACAACTTAATTGGCCATTAATTCACGTAACATGCCGCCTTTGGGTGGCTACTATACATATATGGGAACACATCGAAGCGCAAAAATTATTGGTAAGATTGCCGACAATAATTCAGAGGTTGAGTTTATCAAACAGCTTTTTGATAACGGGGTTGATGTCGCATGGCTCAACACTGCTCACCAAGACGAAGCAGATACACTCGGTGTAATTGAGCGTATTCGAAGCGTTTCAAATGATGTTCCAATTCTTATCGATACTAAAGGACCAGAAATTCGAACAAAAAATATCGAAGATCCTATCGAAGTAGTTTCAGGTGAAGAATTTATTATTACAGGAGATCTTTCTGTAACTGGTGACAAAGTTGTGTACGCAGCATACGAAAACCTTGCCGCAGAAGTTCCTGTTGGAACTCAGATTCTTATCGACGATGGAGAATTTGCATGTACTGTAAAAGCAGTTGAAGGAACAAAGCTTGTTTGTGTTGCAGAAAATGACGGAAAAATTAAAAACAAGAAGAGCATCAACATTCCAAACGTACACATCGAACTTCCTGCGCTTTCAGAAAAGGATCGAGGATTTGTACACTTCTGTGCAAAGAACGATGTTGATTACATCATTCACTCATTCATTCGAAACAAAGAGGACATTTTTGAAATCAAAGACATTCTCAAGGAATACCCAGACAATAAGGTAAAAATTATCGCAAAGATTGAAAACCGAGAAGGGTTCGATAACATCGACGAGATTCTTGAACACTGTGAAGGACTTATGGTTGCTCGAGGAGACCTTGGAGTAGAGGTTCCATTTGAAGAAGTTCCATACATGCAAAAGCGAATGGTTGCGCGAGCAATTGAACTTGGAAAATATTCAATCGTTGCAACGCAGGCGTTGCACACCATGATTGAAAATCCACGACCAACACGAGCTGAAGTAACTGACGTTGCAAACGCAGTGCTCGACGGTGCTGATGGAGTTTCTATGAGTGGAGAAACTGCATACGGAAAGTATCCAATGGAAGCTGTTACAACTATGGCGCGAATCATGAAGTTCACTGAGGCTCATCGTGATGAAGTAATGTTTACTGATGCGACTCCTGTGAGTGAACACCCATTACACGTGGTTGCTGAGTCTGTTGTGTTTACTGCTGACGCATCTAACGCTGCTGCGATTATTGTTCCATCAAAGACCGCAGACATCGCACAAGTACTTGCTGCGTACCGACCAAAGACTCCTGTCTTTGCACTTTCAACAGAAGGTGATGTCGTTCGTGCACTTAAGCTTGCATACGGTGTACACGCAAAGCGAGTTGCTGGTGATTCATTCAAAGCAATGCTCAAGGATGGTCTTGAGTCACTCAAACAGTACGGACTTACTGACACTGATCGAATCGTTGTCGTGACTCCAGAAAACAATGATCCAGAATCATTCGACATTGATGTAGTCACTGTTGCACAAGCTCTCGCTAAGTAACAATTACTTTAATAAAGCTGACAAAAACCGGGCCGTGTGGTCCGGTTTTTGTTATTCTTCTCGTTTATCAAAAAAAATGTAGTATGTAATGCGAGGGCTCGACGTACGGGCTAATATGCACCATGTCACAACAACATCTAACATCAATATTGGCAACTCGTGCACACGGGTTGGGTTTTCGTGAAGACAAACACGAGGGGATTTATTTGGGAAAAGCTCAAGGGTTTGAGGATATTCCAAAATTTTTCAGGCCAAGAAAGATTATTCATGATGGTCAAGAAACTCAAATTCGGATTCGAACGCAAGGAGGAGAGTATCCAAATATGCACGGACCCCGAGAATTTCCAGGAGTTCAACCAGGGGTTCTTGTGAGCGAGGCCGGTCTCTTCATGTTTGCGTATGGTTCGTTGGTGCGAATCACACAAAACGGCGAGACGTGGTTTGAAGTATGTGTTCCCGAACACTTTGAGCATTTCAAACCAAAGAACGGCATGCTGGTTCCAAGCGCGGAACTGTATGTGAATGGAGGTATTCCTGTTTTGACAACTTCCGAGTGATTCTCGGAGTTTTTCTTTAGAAGTAATTTAGTGCAATTTGCTACAATACAATCTTATGAATAAATACGACTACTTCGAAGCTAAGTTACAAGCATTACCAGATAGTGACGTTCGTATTTTTACCCGTCCAGAATTACCAGCGAATCCAACTTCGTTTCACATCGTTGGTATTTGTGGCACTGCTATGGGGGCGCTTGCAGGACTACTTCGCGCAAAAGGGCACAGTGTTTCTGGGTCAGACCAAGTTTGTTACCCGCCGATTTCAACGATGCTCGAGACGCTCGACGTCGAGACTCATTTTGGAAACTACGAAGCCGCCAACATTGGAAATGCAGACGTGGTAATTATTGGGAACGTTGCACGTCCTCATAATCCTGAGGCAGCGTATGCCCGCGAACACATGCTTCCACAAGCAACACTCCCTGATGTGCTGCGAGAATTCGTGTTTGGTGAGGCAAAGAGAATTGTTGTTGCTGGTACACATGGTAAGACTACTACTACCGGTATTGCCGCTGCAGTTTTTGAGGCGGCAGGTGTACAGCCTGGCTTTATGATTGGCGGTGTTCCACAAGGAAAAGAGCACGGCTTTGCGCTCGGCTCAGGGGAATACGCAATTTTTGAAGGAGATGAATACGACACGTCGTACTACAACAAAATGCCAAAGTTTTTGCAATACGGCGCACACACTGGAATTGTTACAGCTGTAGAGTTAGATCATCTCGATATTTATACTGATTTTGATGATTACAAAAAAGCATTTTCATTTTTTGCTGCAGATATTCCAAGTGATGGGTTTTTGTTTGTAAACGGTGACAGCGAAGAAACACGAGTGCTCAAAGATCTTGCTACCTGTAATGTGTACACGTACGGACTCACACCAAACAATGATGTGTATGCTGCAAACATTGTTCAGGACGGCGCACTGCAGACATTTGATGTAATAAAAGACGGAGCACTTGTTGGCTCATTAACGACTTCACTTCCTGGCACATACAACGTTGCAAACATTACTGCAGTTGCAGGTGTTGCACTTGTGCATGGATTACCGTTCGAAAAAATTGCAGCAGGCGTACGAAGTTTTACTGGAATGAAACGTCGACAGGAAATTATAGGTGAAGCAAGTGGAATCACTATTCTTGATGATTTTGCTCATCATCCAACTGCAGTTAAACAAACACTTGCTGGTATTAAGGCAAAATATGCAGACAAACGAATTGTACTTTTGTTTGAGCCTCGCTCAAACTCAAGCCGCAAAAAAATCTTTGAAGAAGCGTATATCGAAAGTTTCGATGACGCAGACATCGCATGGATAAAAATCCCGCCGTTTAGAGAAGGGGACGACGTTTCTGATTTTATGGATAGTGCGCACGTTGCAACTGAGGTTACAAAACGAGGAACTCCAATGCGCGTCGTTCCTGATGTAGATACCTTGCTTGCCGAAGTACTTCCAGAACTCAAAGAAGGAGATTTAGTTGTTACGATGTCTAATGGGAACTTCGATGGGGCTCCGCAAAAATTATTAGAACTCCTCAAAAAGAAAAACTAGTATGGCAACCCTCTACGTCGTTGCGACGCCAATTGGAAATATGGAAGATATCACTCTTCGAGCTATTCGCGTACTCAAAGAGGTAAAGATGATTCTCGCAGAAGATACACGTGTCACCAAAAAATTACTCAGTCGATACGAAATTAGCACACCAACAATGTCGTACCATGCAAATTCAAAGTTATCAAAACTCGATCGCATCGTGGCATTTCTAGAAGAAGGGAACGATGCGGCGCTTGTGTCTGATGCGGGGACTCCCGCTATTTCTGATCCTGGAGTTGAGCTTGTTGCTGCAGTTCGTAAACTGCTGCCCGATGTTCGAATAGTTACTGTTCCTGGAGCAAGCGCGTTGACCGCAGTTATTTCTATTGCAGGATTACACGCTGCGCAATTTACCTTCCTTGGATTTCTTCCTCACAAAAAAGGACGCGAAACATTATTTACCGAAATTGCAGCAAATGAACGCGCGTCTATTTTTTATGAATCACCTCATCGAATTCTAAAAACACTCGAATCACTCACCAAACATGCTCCAGATCGAACCATAATGATTGGACGTGAACTTACAAAGATTTACGAATCAACACTTTTTGGAACACCTGCGGAACTTCTCGCTCATTTTGATGAACACAAAGACGAGGTGCGAGGCGAGTTTGTTGTGCTTATCGCAGGGAAATAATAGAAAGCGCGTCGTCTAGAACTGCCGAATATTTCTTATAGTTGAGTAGTGGCTATTTTTGTGTTGAAAAACCAAAGATTTTGGTTACTTTGGAAAAATCTTTTATAATGAATCGTATGCAAAATCACCGACTATTTCTTTCAATTGGAATCCTCTTACTCGTGCTTCCTTTTTTGGGGATTCCACAAACGTGGAAGCACCTCATTCTTTTTGTTCTTGGTCTCGCTTTTATTGCAGTTGCGCTGATTGCTCGTACTCAAGATGATGAGGAACAGGTGTTGCACGAACGGGTGTTTGTGGAAAATGATTTTGATAATCAATTGTCGCATGAAGACTCAAGTGAAGAAATTGAAGAGATTGCCGAACTTACTATAGAAGAACCTCTTGACCCTACGTATCTTGATGAGCCTCGAAGGGATCAGGTTGTTGAAGAAGAAGAGTTGCACGAACAAGAAGTGCTAGAAGAAATCGTTGTCGCAGAAGAAATTGTTCCTGCCAAAAAACCTCGCAAGAAACGAATTTCAAAAAAACCAACAGTAAAAGATGAAATGGAAAATCCTGTACTCGTAAGTGCTGACATTACTGATATTATTGAGGATATCGACGAATCATTTGATGACAGCAAATAACACACAACAAGGGAAGGTTTTGGCGATTACACTGGGAATCGTTGCGCTCGTTCTTGTGGTTGTTGCTCTCTCTTTTATTCCTGCAGCTTCGGTAACAAGTGAAACCAAACCAGAGTTTACCGAAATAGAAACGGCCACAGAAGAAGTTGTCGTAGAAGAAAAAGCAAAAACTGCACATGTGCCACTTCCAGAGGCAGTAAAAGCGATTTACATGACGGCATGTGTTGTGGGAACCAAAGACTTCCGACAAGACCTTGTCGATTTAATTGATGAAACTGAACTTAATTCTCTCATTATCGACATCAAAGATTTTAGTGGAACTATTTCATTCCCACCACAGGACCCAACACTACGAACTGCTTGGGGTGCGGCAGAATGTGGAACGAGTGACATGAGAGAATTTATTGCTGAGCTCCACAGTAAAGGTATTTATGTAATCGGACGTATTACTGTTTTCCAAGATCCTTTTTATACAAAACAACATCCTGAGCTCGCAGTGCAGCGAGCAAGCGATGGGGCTACGTGGAAAGACCACAAAGGGCTTTCGTTTATTGATGTAAGTGCTAAGCCATATTGGGAGTACGTCAAGACGCTTGCAAATGAATCATACGAGATTGGATTTGATGAACTTAATTTTGATTACGTTCGATTTCCTTCAGACGGAAACATGAAAGATATTCATTTTCCACATTCAAATAGTATTCTCGTGGCAAACCCTGCTGATGGAAAACAAATTGCTCTCGAAACGTTCTTTGCATTTCTTGATGCAGAACTTCGCGCTGGTCAGCCTGCCGATACCTCTATCCGTCCAATGATTTCTGCGGACTTGTTTGGAATGACAACGACAAATACCGATGATCTCAACATTGGGCAGGTGCAAGAACGAGCATTGCCTCACTTTGATTTTATTGGACCAATGGTATACCCATCTCATTATCCAAACGGATTTAATGGTTGGTCAAACCCAAATAATTATCCATACGAATTGATTCACTTCGTGATGAGTGAGGGTGTGCAGAGAATTGACGACATGCTTACATCCTCAACCACACCTGCTGATGTAAAAGCAAAAGTGCACAAGCAACAGCTTCGACCTTGGATTCAGGATTTTGATTACGGTGGAGACTACGGACCAAAAGAAGTTCGTGCACAGATTCAGGCAACGTACGATGCAGGACTTACTTCATGGATGATTTGGGCCCCATCAAATAGATACACTCGAGGCGCGTTGCTCGACAAGTAGAAGATAGAGACTATTGACTTTTTCTAAAAATAATGTTTATTTTGTTTTGAACAACCCGCTAGAAAAAAGCGGTAGAACCCAAAACAACATGGCAAACCAACCCGACTACTACCTCTATAAAGTGGACTGTCCGGTAGGCGTATATGATGCACCTATCCACACCCTCAGCAAGATTCAGCAAGATGGCAGAAAGCCCGCTGGGGAAGCTGATCTTCATCGATACGTGCGACAAATTCCACACGATGCGCTCTGCAACATCATTGCTCCTGATTCGGTGGACGATGAAGGCAAGGTGTTGATGTTTGCGCGTGACTACAGTATAACGAATTCGAAATTCATTTGGATCAAGCATGAGGATGCATATGTTTCGTCTACGCAAGTTCTCGCGATATCTGTCGTCGAGTAATTTTTGTACCGCGTCCATCGCGGTTTTTCTTTCCACACTATAAAAAAGTACATGTTCTTTGCTACAATAGATGCACATGCAAGATCCTAATGAAGTAACATATTTTGCAGAAACCGATGCACGCAACAAGCGTATTCCATTTGGTATAAAAGCAAAAGATCGCGGGCGACACGTCTACGTTATTGGAAAAACCGGGATGGGTAAATCAACCACTCTCGAAAATATGGCCGTGCAAGATTTACGCAACGGTAATGGAATTTGTTTTATTGATCCTCACGGTAAAACTGCCGATTTGTTGCTCGAATATATTCCTGAAGATCGAATCAATGATGTGTTGTACTTTGCGCCATTTGATACTGATCATCCTATTTCATTTAACGTCATGGAAGACGTGGGGTACGACAAACGTCACCTTGTTGTTTCGGGGCTCATGTCTTCATTCAAAAAGATTTGGCAAGATGCCTGGTCTGCTCGTATGGAGTACATTCTTTCAAATACACTACTAGCGCTCCTCGAGTATCCAGACTCTACACTGCTTTCTGTAAACAAAATGCTTTCTGATAAAGCGTTTCGTGAAAAGGTTGTCGACAACATTACTGATATGTCAGTAAAGGCTTTTTGGGTTGATGAATTTGCAAAATATACCGAACGATTTGCTGCAGAAGCGACACCTGCTATTCAAAATAAGATTGGACAGTTTACCGCGAACCCACTTATTCGAAATATTGTGGGGCAACCAAAGTCTTCGTTTGATATTCGAGAAATGATGGATAATCGAAAGATTCTTATTATCAACTTATCGAAGGGACGTATTGGGGAAGTAAATGCGCAGCTACTTGGAAGTATGCTCGTGACCAAGATTTATCTTGCAGCCATGAGTCGTGCTGATTTAAATGAAACAGAAATTGAAGCCGCACCAAACTTCTTTTTATTCGTAGATGAGTTCCAGTCATTTGCAAATGAATCGTTCGCAGATATTTTGTCTGAGGCTCGAAAGTATAAACTTAATCTTACAATCGCTCACCAGTATATTGAGCAAATGCCCGAAGAGGTGCGCGCCGCAGTATTCGGTAACGTCGGAACACTTATTTCATTTCGAGTTGGAGCAACTGATGCGGAATATCTTGAAAAAGAATTTGCGCCAACGTTTATGGCAACCGATATTGTGAATCTTGGTTTCGCACAAATTTATTTGCGGTTAATGATTGATGGTATCGGATCACAACCTTTTTCTGCACGCACACTTCCTCCTATTGCAAAGGGTGATGTTCATTTTGTAAAAGAAATTATTGAAGCTTCACGAAAACAGTATGCTCGACCACGAGATGAAATTGAACAAGAAGTTAGAACACTTCTAGAAGAGGGGCGTGACCAGGGAAGTAATGCGAAGTCTCAAAACAACAACGCAGGAAACAAAAACAACAATAAACCTGGAAGCAAAAACGCACCAAGTGGAAATAATTCAAACGGACGTTCTGACTCTCGTTCATCTTCAACTCACTCATCATCACCCGCATCTTCGTCGTCTTCAGATTCTCGATCAGCACCTCGTTCGCAAGGAAACGCTTCATATACTGCAAACAATGATTCTTCATCAAATCAAAAAGCGGCTCCTGCACAAAAAATGGAACCAATGATTGATCCAGAAACAAAACGAGCGTTAGATGCAGCACTAAGGGAAAAACAAGAACGTAAATTTGAAAAGCCTGAAGCTGATAGTTCTGATTTGGCGGAAGAGTCATTGTCATTGCAACAGCTCTTGCAAAAGAAGCAACATGCATCAAACAAGGCTGATCCAAAGCAGGTAAGTGATGAAAATAGAGATAACTTAAAATCAGCTCTTGCAAAAGCGTTGGGAGGAGCTATTCCTGCTTCTAATGCATCTTCAAACGCTCCAAAATCATCTCCAGAAGCACAAAAACAAAGAAACGAGCAAACTGCTGATACTGCAAAAAAACAGCACAGTCAGGCTCCTAAGAACGAAACAAAGCCGGTCATTGAACCAGACGTTCCACAGGAGATTTCAGAAGATGAACTTCGGAAGATACTTGATGTTAATGCCTAGGTAAGGTAGAAGATATACATGTCACAAGCACCAAAACGCGTTCTTATCTTTGCACTCACATACTATCCAAAATTTGTAGGTGGTGATGGGGTCGCCCTCAAAGCGATTACTGATCGTATTCCTTCAGATGCGTATGAATTCCATCTGATTACATTACGTCTCGATAGTACCCTTCCAAAATATGAATTGTTTGGAAATGTGCATATTCATCGTGTCGGTTTTTCAAAAAAGAATCCAACACCAGAGGAGCTTGTTCGATTTCCAATGTATTTTGCAAAAGTGTGTTTTCCTATAACCGCTTTTCTCAAAGCATTCGCACTCCATCGTAAAGAACGTTTTGATTTTGTATGGGCCATGATGGCGTATGCAGGATTTCCTGCAGTGTTTTTTAATTTCTTTTTCAAAAAAGTTCCAATACTTTTGACGCTCCAAGATGGTGATCCTATAGAAAAAATTGCAGGGCGCGCACGAATTAAAATAATCATGCCACTCTTCAAACGAATTTTTAAAGTGAGTTCACATGTGCAGGCAATCTCAACTTACCTTGCAGACTTCGCAAAACAAATGGGGTACACAGGGGAGAGTACCGTTGTTCCAAATGGAGTTGATTACAAAAAGTTTTCTGCGTTTGATCCAGCCGACGTCGAGGCAATTCAAAAAGAATATCAAAAACAACCAGGAGACTTCTGGCTCTTTACCGCTTCACGATTGGTAGAAAAGAACGCAAACGATATTGTGATTCGTGCACTCGCAAAGCTTCCAAAAAATGTGAAATTTATTCTTGCAGGACTTGGCCCGGATAGGGAAATGCTTGAAGCGCTTGCTGCAGAACTTGACGTGACTGAGAGAATTGTTTTTTTGGGACACATGCCACATGAATCAATTCCAACGTATCTCCGAGCATCCGACGCTTTTATTCGACCTTCACGAACAGAAGGGTTTGGAAATTCATTTGTAGAAGCAATGGCCGCAGAGACGCCGGTTATTGCAACTACTGCGGGTGGCATTGCTGACTTCTTGCGACATGATGAAAACGGATTAGAAGTAGCAATAGAAAACGTTGATGATGTCGTTACACAAACACTGCGTTTAATGCATGATGATGCGCTCCGACAAAAGGTTGTAGCTAATGCTCGAGAGATGGTTCGTGAGCGATACGATTGGCAGACGGTGACTGACGAGATGCTCGAAGTGCTTGAACAGATGTAAAAGAAAAAGCCGCCCCACGAAGTGGGGCGGCGATTAGACTGGGAAGAGGAAACCCGTCACGGTGATTTCACAGTAGACGATATCTGTCTGATGGGATTTCATCTCCCAGAAAACTCGACAGGCCTCGTCGATGAGTTCTTCTCGTGTTTTTCCAGGGGTCCATTTGATTGGAACCGTATAGAAGTGCCAGTTCCACATACGGGAACTGGCATCATTCCTGTTTTTCCACTTGTAGGAAATGGTTGCCTTACACTCCATCTCCTCCGCATCGCTCCAGGGATCTGCGATTGGTGAAGTGTTTAGCGGTCTTTCTGGTTCAGCGGTTTTGTCGACAATCGAAGTCGAGCTTTCCACATGCTTGGTTCCGAAAAGAATTGCTGCCAGCCCGGCAAACAATCCTCCTCCCAACAGTCCTCGTCTTTGAAGGTTCATTACTTTTGATATTGCCACTTTATACAGTTTTGTCAACACTTACCAAACATACACAAGCACACATAGAAATCAGGGTAAAAGAAAAAGCGTCTCGCGACGCTCGAAGGGTTAATCCAGAACCTTCTCCTGAGAGGTGGGATATGGATCGTGCTCGGGATGGTGCAGGATGAAGTCCAGGCGCACTCCTTTGATATGAAACCGCACCATGGTTTTATCAGGGGTTGCGTCGTTTTCTTCCTGCGACATGTCGACCCACCACCGTTTCGTGGGGATCTCTTGTTTGTCCCAGTTTACCCACTCCCATCCATTGTCCACGCGTTGTGCGGTCAGTTTCAGGTTGATGGTAAGGATTGCATCTTGTACCTCGATCGTTTTGATCTTGGCAACAAAATGCTTTCCGCCCTCTTTCCATTCCAGGTGACCGCCCTTATAGGTAGGCAGCACCCCCAACAGGTTGGCCCAGCCGGACCCAACAGTAGGTGTGTTCATCTAAAGCATTAGAATACAACGGCGTTCTTTTAATGTCAATCATTTTAAAAAAGCGGCTTCTGGCGTACTATGACTATACAACGCGTTATGAAACTACTTATTGCTACTGGTATATATCCTCCGTCTGTGGGAGGTCCTGCAACATACTCAAAGCTTCTTTATGATGAACTGCCAAAACGCGGTATGCAGGTTGAAGTTGTGTCGTTTGATAGTGTTCGTATGCTGCCAGTTGGTGTGCGACACGCTTTGTATTTTTTAAAGGTACTGCTTGCGGCGATTGGAAAAGATATTGTGTATGCACAAGATCCGGTTTCGGTTGGGTATCCTGCGATGTGGGTCGCAAAACTGCTACGCAAAAAATTTGTGCTAAAGGTCGTTGGTGATTATGCATGGGAACAGGGTGTACAGCGATTTGGCGTACGAGAACTACTTGATGATTTTGTGCAAAACAAAAAAGAGTACCATTCACGTGTGATGCGTATGCAACACATGGAACGAGCGGTTGCATCATACGCGCACAACATTATTGTGCCATCAGCATATTTAAAAAAGATTGTCACACAGTGGGGTGTCTCTCCCGAAAAAATTACCGTTGTATATAATGCGTTTGAATCAAGCACCGCAGATGTTCCAACATATCATCAAGCTCGCGAACAACTTGATGTGCATGCGCCAACTATAGTGACAGCAGGACGACTCGTGCCATGGAAGGGAATCGGTACGCTTATCGCAATGATGCCGTCGTTGCTCCTGAAATTCCCAAAATTAAAATTGGTTATCGTTGGTTCTGGTCCAGAACGTGATGATCTAGAGCGATTGGTCCGTGAAGGAAAATTATATAGTCACGTAGAGTTTCGTGGTGCACTACCACAAGAAGATTTGTTTTTACATATTAGCGCTGCAGATTTGTTTGTATTGAATACTGGGTACGAAGGGTTTTCACATCAGTTGCTTGAAGTGCTTGCGATTGGTACACCGATTGTTACAACTGACGTTGGAGGAAACCCTGAGGTGATTACAACAGGAAAGCAGGGTCTGTTGGTTCCGTACAATGACAAAAAACAGTTAGAACATGCAATCGAAAAAATGCTCACGGACAAATCATTTGCCAAACAAGTTTCGGTGTCGGGGAAGGAAGTCGTTGCTCAATTTACCAAAGAGCGTTTGCTAACCGGTACAATTTCTGTACTTGAATCAACACTATGAATCTCGTAATGATTTCAACTGACCGAGGGTTGCTCGATCCTGCAAGCAGGGTAAGTGATCGCTTTCGTGAATATGCAACGCTGTTTGAACAGCTTGATGTCATTGTGTTGGCGGTTGGTCAGTTTGATAGTGTCGAGCTTGCTCCGAACGTAACCATTTATCCAACAAACTCTTCATCGAAGCTCAGATACTTTGCTGATGCAATTCGCATTAGTCGAGCACTTAGTCCAACATTGGTTTCTGGACAAGATCCTTTTGAAACAGGATTTATTGCGTATCGAATTTCAAAAATTCACAAAACACCGCTGCATTTGCAAGTTCATACGGATGTATTCAGTGATGCGTTTGCTGGATCGTCTTTGTTGAATTTGGTTCGGGTGGTGGTCGCTAAATGGTTACTTCCAAAGACAAGTCGTGTGCGTGTTGTATCAAAACGTATTGCTGCCTCGCTCAAAAAGAATGTACCTAAACTTCGCGTGGAACCTGATGTGCTTCCAATTGTTGTTTCAAAACCAGACGCAATTACTCCGATGCAATTTCCTTTCGCACAAACGGTTCTCATGGTGTGTCGGCTGGAGACAGAAAAACAAGTGCAAACTGCAATCGAAGGTTTTTTACTTGCTACAAAAGATAGACCAGATGTTGGTTTAGTGATTGTTGGTGATGGGAGTTTGCGCGTGTCGCTTGAGGCATTTGTAGTGCAAAAGAACGCGAGCGCCAAGGTGACTTTTCTGGGTGCACTTCCAAATGTATTTGACGCGTATGCAGGAGCCGATGTATTTTTGCAAACATCGAAGTACGAAGGGTATGGTATGACATTGATTGAAGCAGCACTTTCTGGATTGCCAATTGTAACTACTGATGTTGGTGTTGTTGGTGAGGTTTTGGTCGATGGTGGTAGTTGTCTAGTGACACAGGAGACAACACAAGACATCGCTGTTAAATTAGGAGTGTTACTCGATGAAGAGTCCTTCAGACAAACAATGGGCGGTCGTGCACGTGAAGCTGCAGAAGGACATGTGCTTGGGAGGGGGGAGTATTTGGAGGCGTTTAAGGGGGTGTTTGTGGTATAGGTATGAAGTTACTCATCATCACACAAAAGGTAAATAAAAATGACCAAATTCTTGGATTCTTTCATCGATGGATTATTGAGTTTGCAAAACATGTTAAGAAGCTCACGGTGATTTGTCTTGAGGAGGGCGAACATGATCTGCCAAAAAACGTTCAAGTTCTGTCCATTGGAAAGGATCAGGGGGTTGGAAAGTTAGGACGTTTATGGCGTTTGTATACGTACATTTGGAAATATAGAAAGGAGTATGATCGCGTGTTTGTGCATATGAATCCAGTGTATGTCGTGTGGTGTTGGAAAATGTTTTTTCTACTTCGGAAACCTGTTTATTTATGGTACACACACAAAAATGTGGATTTAAAATTGCGAATTGCGTCGTTGTTTGTGCAAAAGATTTTTACTGCGTCACCCGAAAGTCTTCGTTTAGAAACAACAAAGAAATATGTAACAGGTCATGGTATCGATGTTGATTTTTTTGCACCAGATACGAATGTTGAAAAGAATCAAAAAAGTATTTTGACGATTAGTAGAATTTCAAAAGCAAAACGAATTGACTTGATTATTGATGTTCTCGCTGTCTTGCCAGAATATACACTCGATATTGTAGGTGATGTGGTTACGACAACTGACGAGCTGTACATGAAAGAATGTAAACAAAAAATTACAACACTACAATTAGAGAATCGCGTGACATGGTATGGTGCAATTCCTCATTCGGATACGCGTGATTTTTATCGTCGAACTGGTGTGTTTGTAAATGTTAGTGAAACGGGAAGTTTAGATAAAACAATTTTGGAAGCGCTGGCATGTGGAACCCTTGTGGTTTCTTCAAACGATGTTGCTCGTAGTATGCCTGGAGTCGCGTATTCTCCTCCAGAGGTGTTGTCGCTAAAGAATTTTATTACACAAACGATCTCTCAAGACCTGAATGATTCAGGTAGATTATTTGCTGCGGAACACCATAGTCTGCCTGTATGTATAGAGCGTTTAATTAATGTGATGAAATAAGTGGTATGTGTTCCATTAACGGTTTTACATTTCAAGATAAAGAGCTCATTCAAAAAATGAATCTTGCAACAAAACATCGTGGTCCTGATGCTACAAATATTTTTATTTCAGATCAAATCTCGTTAGGACACAATCGACTGAGTATTATTGATGTTCGCGAAGTTGCTAATCAGCCGATGACAACTGATGAAGGTCGATACACATTAGTTTTTAATGGAGAGATATATAATTTTCAGGAAATTAAAAAAGAACTATCCGAATATACTTTTGTTACAAATGGAGATACTGAGGTTATTTTAAAAGGATATCAAAAATGGGGGAAGGAGATTTTCTCAAAACTTAACGGGATGTATGCTCTTGCTATATGGGATACACACACAAAAGAATTAGTGTTGGCCCGAGATCCTCAAGGGGTTAAACCTTTGTACTATAGCATTCAAAACAATCAATTAATTTTTTCATCAGAAATTAAAGCAATTTTAGAACATCCCATTGAAAGGGTTTTAGACAAAGAGGCTTTCGCGCTCTATATGGATGTGTTGTACGTCCCAGCACCTTTTACGATGTTTAAACATGTTTCAAAATTAGAAGCAGGAACCACACTTACTTTTTTAGACGGAATAGTTACAAAAGAAGTTATTTCTTTTAAAGCTGCTGCGAGCGGGGTTGCGAACGCAAAAACGCTGGAAACTCTCGTTGATGATGCAATTCAAAGGCAATTAATTTCTGATCGTCCTGTTGGAGTTTTTTTATCAGGAGGAATTGATTCATCTGTTGTTCTAGATTCTGTGAGCCGCGTACATAAACACATTGATACATTCTCATTATCTTTTGATTTAGGTGATCTTGAAACAGAACGAAAGTTTAATATTGATGCACGTTTGGCTAAAAAAACCGCGGAAATATATGGAACAAATCACCACGAAATATCTCTCTCTACGAGTAAAGTCCTTGACGTATTAGGTGCAGTAATTGTGCAGTTGGATGAGCCTATTGCAAACCCGACAGTGGTTGCAACCTATGTTTTGTCTCAATTTGCAAAAGAAAAGGTCGACGTCGTTTTGGGAGGAGATGGTGCGGATGAACTTTTTGCTGGGTATGAACGATATCGGTTAAGTTATATCTCTGATTGGTATCAACGTATTGTTCCAAAGTACCTACGAACTAAACTGGACAGTTTTCCTAAGATGCAAAAATTAAATCTTTCAGGGGTATATCGTTATGGTTTATTTCATTTTCAAAATACAGAATCATCACAACGCATTATTCAGTCTGAAGGAAAATATGATTCATATACTTTTTTTCAAACGTTCTTCAATCGATCAGACAAAAGTGTAACAGAACAAATCCTGCTCGCCGATCAATATACATGGCTGATTGATGAGTCACTTATGCGCAGTGATAAAATGAGTATGGCACATAGTCTAGAACAAAGAGTCCCGTTGCTTGATTTAGAACTTATTAGTTTTGCGCACCGTGTTCCAGTATGGAAAAAAGTTTCTTTCTTTAAAAAGAAGAAAATTCTAAGAGAAGCATTTCAACGACGTTTGCCAAAGTATTTATTTACGCAACCAAAACGCGGCTGGTTTTCTCCTGCCGCCAAATGGATGCGAGATGAAACATTTCTTGCAAAAATGAAAGAAACACTCTCTCCTGAATATTATTCTGGGACAAAAGACATGTTCGATTGGGAAGAAGTTCATAAAATGCTCGTAAGACATGTTGAAGGAACATCATATAATCGTTCCATTCTGTGGGCCATTTTTGTCTTTCAAATTTGGGCCAAGAAGTATAAGGTAACACTATGAGAATTGTATATGTAGCAAACAATCGACTGCCGACAGAAAAAGCGCACGGCCTACAAATTGTTCAAATGTGTGATGCGTTTGCTTCACTTGGTCACGACGTGACGCTCGTTCTTCCAAATCGAAAGAATCCGATTACTGAAGATATATTTACGTACTATGATTTAGAACGTCGTTTTAAAGTTGTTACAATTCCTGTCATTGATGCTGTTGGGTTTGGGAAGATTGGTTTTTTTCTAACCGCCAGTATGTTTACTAAGTTTGCGTCGCTACGGTATTTGTTTAAAAAAATAGATTTGTTTTTTACAAGGGACGAAATAGTTGCTGCAAGTTTGGGGCTACTCGGAAAAAAGGTTATATGGGAAAGCCACACAGGTTCTTATAACATCTTTGCAAAAATTGCTTGTCGATTTGCAAGTCGGATTGTTGTGATAACAAAAGGTTTGAAAGATTTTTATGTTTCAAAGGATGTTCCTGCAGAAAAAATAACAATAGCTCATGATGCTGTAAATATAGAAGATTTCACTCTTTTAGAAAATCAGCAGGAATGTCGGACTAAATTAGCTTTACCAGAGAATAAAAAAATTATTGTATATACGGGACATCTATATGAATGGAAAGGTGTGTACACACTTGCGGAAGCTTCCTCTCAACTGCCCGAAGATTTCTTAGTAGTGTTTGTTGGCGGAACTGCTCGCGATATACAATTATTTACTGATCACTATGGTGATGTATCCACGATTAGAATTGAAGGGCATAAAAATCATTCGCAAATACCGTACTACTTAAAAGCTGCCGACGCGGTCGTTCTTCCAAATTCCGCAAAAACAGAACTCAGTAGTGTGTTCACTTCACCTATGAAATTATTTGAATATATGGCAAGTGGTACACTTATTATTACTTCAGATGTACCCGCTATTCGAGAAATACTCGACGAATCATCTGCTGTTTTTTTCAAAGCTGATGATGTGGTATCGTTGAGGGGCACTTTGCTGACGTCTTTGCGTGATGTTGATTCAGTAGGACGTCTCGCGAAAATATCACAGAAGTTAGCGTTGAAATATACGTGGCAAAGCCGAGCAGAACAGATTACCCAACTTATATGAGTACACATTTTGATAATTTAAAAAAATATTTCCCAGAACTGGAGAACGCTACTATCCTGGATCTTGGTTCAGGAAAGGGTGATTTTCTTATTGAAGCAGCACAAAAAGGAGGAGCTGCCTATGGATTAGAAAAGTATCAAGTGTACATTGATATTACAAAAGAAAAGGCACAGAAATTAAATCTTGATATTGATGTCCGGCAAGGAGTGGCAGAAAAACTTCCTTTCGATAACGATTTTTTTGATGTAGTGAATATGGCAGAAGTACTTGAACATGTAGAAAATCCAGATACGGCCTTAAAAGAAGTTCATCGCGTTTTAAGGCAGGGAGGTGGTGCATATATTAGTGTTCCTAATCGATATGGTTGTTATGATCCTCATTTCCATCTGTATGGGATTAATTGGATGTCTCGTGGTCTGGCTCACCGGGTCATTGGGTTGTTCGGCAGGCATAAGGAGTATACTGACGATGCTGGTAAACAGAGGATTGATACAATGTATTACGACACAAAAAAAGGTTTTACTAAGAGGGCCGCGGCGCATGGTTTTACAGTAACGGATGGTCGTTTGTTTAAAATTAAACAGTTCAAAAATCCTTTGAAACGACTTACTGTATTAGCTTTGTATGTGATAAGCAGTAGTATTGCGTTTCAAACAAATCATTTTATTGTTTGGAAGGTTTAGTTTATGTTACTAAAAAGATGTTTTTAACAATAAAAAATCATACAAAACAATGGAATTCTGCGTTAACTAAAAATTAATTATGTCAGTTTTAATCATTGCAAACACTGGTAAACAAAACTCTGGGGCAGGAAGATACACAAGGCAAGTTTTAAATGAATATGACAAAAGATTTATTAAATATGGAATTATTTCTTATGATAACGGTCTTTTAAAAAATAGCTCAATTCTTAATTTTATAAAAAACATAATAACGGTCTTTAAGTTGTCAAAAGAATATAAAAACATCCATGCTTTTGATGCTTGGCCCTTTGGTGTATATGCCGTCATTCCTAATTTATTTTTAAACAAAAGACTGTTCATTAATGGTGTCGGTTCTTATTCTGTTAAAACAGAGAAAAGCCCAATTAAAAATTTATTGATGAAAGTCTCCTATCAACGAGCCTACAAAGTACTTGCTGTTAGTAGGTATGTTTCTGATAGGATCTCAGACGAATTTAATTTAAAAAACGTAGAAATTGCTCATCTGGGCTTAACCTTACTCGAGGATATTTCTTTAGATGACTATGATGAGATTGAAAAAAAATATCATCTAAATAAATTTGAAAAAGTGTTTTTAACGGTAGGTGCAATAAAGGAAAGAAAAGGACAATTCGACACTCTTCAAGGTATATCTTTATTAAAAAAAGATTATCCAAATTTCTGTTATGTGATGGTCGGGTCTGACTTAGATGTTGATTATATAAATAAAATAAAAAACTTTGCACAAGTAAATGGTGTATCTAATAATATTAAAATAATTTCCGGCGTACCTTCTGGAGAGGAAGGGGATAAAGTTCTAACATATTTTTATAAAACATGTGATGTGTTTTGCTTGAATTCAAACAATGAAGGTGCTCACTTCGAAGGGTTTGGTTTAGTTTTTTTAGAGGCCGCTCAATTTGGAAAACCGTCCATAGGAAGTAATGGTTGTGGTATAGAAAGTGCTATAGAAAACGGTAAAACAGGGCTCCTTTCTGGGCAAAAGAATCATGTTATGATTGCTTCTAATATCAAGAAGATTCTTGATGGTAATTACTTATTATACTCAAAAGAAGCCACGGAATTCTCAAAGAAATTTCCTTGGTCGGAAACTGCTTGGTTGTATTCTAAATATTACATTAATTAATTATGTCAAAAAAAGCATTAATAACTGGAGTTACTGGTCAGGACGGATCGTATCTAGTTGAATTTTTATTGAACAAAGGTTATGAAGTTTGTGGTTTTATAAGAAGAAAAAGTTCTGATCCGTTTAGTAATTTTGATGACCCGAATATCTCAAGTAAAATTAAAATCGCATATGGTAATTTAAGAGACGAAGAAACCATCGAGAGGCTTTTTGAAACCTTCATCCCTGATGAAATTTATAATCTTGCCGCGCAATCTCATGTAGGAGTGTCTTTTTTGTGTCCAGAAGAGAGTTGGGATGTAAATTTCAAGGGGTTAGAGAGGCTGGTTCGATATGCTGTGCTAAAAAACCCTAAAGTAAAGATTTATCAAGCTTCAACTAGTGAAATGTTTGGCGCGTCTAATCCTCCTCAAAATGAAAACACAGTATTTGATCCTGTGAGTCCTTATGCTGAATCTAAATTAAAAGCTCACCAGGATATTGTTTTAAAGTATAGAAACGAAAAAAAAGTTTTTATATGTTCTGGAATTTTGTTTAATCATGAATCTCCAAGAAGGGGTAAACAATTTGTTACTAGAAAAATTACTTTTGGTTTATCAAAAATTAAACTAGGACTTCAAGAATATTTAGAGCTTGGAAATCTTGATGCAAAAAGAGACTGGGGTTTTGCTGGAGATTATGTTGAACTTATGTGGCAAATGCTACAACAGGAAGTTCCAAGTGACTATGTTATCGCAACAGGAGAAATGTATTCCGTTAGGGATTTTGTTAATAAGGTTTCTGATTATTTAGATTTGCCCATAACATGGGAAGGGTCTGGTGTTGATGAGGTTGGAAAAGATTCGAGCGGAAATATAATAATCAAAGTAAACAGAAATCTTTACAGACCAACTGAGACAAGCGATCTTTGCGGAGATTCGACTAAGGCACAAAAAGAATTAGGGTGGCAACCAAAAGTTGGAATTAATGAGCTTGTAAAAAAGATGGTTGATTTTGATTTAATTGAAGCAGAGTCTTTTAAGAAAAAAATAGAGCATATAAACAGTTTAAGGAAATAACTAAATTTCTTTAACTGTATTGTTCTCAATAATTATATGAGAACCATTTTTGTAGACAGATTTTCCGTTTAGTATTTCACTGATACAAACAGCTATAATTTCAGGACTTTGATGTTTTGTGGCGTCGTCGGAAATTGCCTCTCTCATTTTTGTATTTGTTGGACCTGGAGAAATTATAATACTTTTGAGATTTGTTTTTTCAAATGCAAAATCTTTTGCTAAAGACGTTGCGTACATATTAAGCGCTCCTTTTGATGATGAATAAATTTTAAATTTTCCATTACCACGTAAGCCTGCTGTTGAAGATATGTTTATAATACCTCCATCTAAAGAAATAATTTTCTTTAGATGGCTAAAAATCTTTATTATTGAAAAAACATTAATATTGAATGTGCTTGAAAAATTATTTTCTATTTCATCAGTTTGGCTGATATAACCTGCAGAATTTATGATCCAATCAATTTTATCGTAATTTTTTATTACTTGATCGCAAAGTTTCTTGATATCTTCATCTTTCTCTAAATTGAAATCTTTTTTGGAGTGTAATATCAGAGAGTGTCCGTCTTTGGTTAATAAATCAGTAATCTCCTGACCAATTCCTCCAGTAGAGCCTAGTATGAGTATATTCATATGGTTTAGAGTACTATGTTTGTTTTACATATTCCAATGGGGTAGAATCTTAGCTATGGAAAAAACAGCCAAAGGCAGAAAGTCTCATAATTGCATAATGTGTGGATCTGATGAACTTTCGTTGGTTTTAGACTTAGGACATCAGCCTCATTCAGACTATTTTTTACGACAAGACGAATTAGATGATGTGGAGTTTTTCTTTCCGTTAAGGCTAGTATCTTGTCAAAAGTGTGGTCTTTTGCAAATAGACTATTTTGTAGATCCAGAGTATCTGTATCAAGGTGAATATTTATATCAATCATCTACAACTCAAACTGGAAAATTACATTATCATCAAATGGCAAAAGAAATTGTTGATGAGTTTGGATTTAATAAAGATGATTTAGCCATTGATATCGGAAGCAATGTTGGGGTCTTGTTGGAAGGTTTTAAGAAGAGTGGAATGAAGGTCTTAGGTGTTGACCCTGCTCGTGTTGCAGAAAAAGCAAACGAAAAAGGGATTGAAACAATAATAGATTTTTTTAATTCAGAAACTGCCCAATTGATTAAAGATAAGTATGGAAAGGCGAAAGTTATATCCGGAACAAATGTTTTTGCTCATCTCCATGACTTAGATGACGCTATTAAAGGGGCAAAAATCTTATTAGATGAAAATGGTGTGATAACTATTGAGGCACCATCAGCATTGGATCTTTTGGAACACCTCGAGTACGACACTATTTATCATCAGCATATTTGTTATTTGTCGGTAAAGCCGATGAAGACTTTTTTTGAAAAACACGGATTAGAGCTTTTTCAGGTAAAACATTCTTCAATTCATGGCGGTACTCTTAGATATTATGTTGGTCACAAAGGTAAGCATGAGGTTAATGGTTCGATCAAAGATTATCTTAAGAAAGAAAATGATTTCGGGGTGTATGATAATTTAAGGTTGGAAAAGTTTTCATCTGATGTTAGAAAACAAAAGGTGGATTTAATAAGGTTGTTATTGTCTTTAAAAGAGCGTGGCAAAACGATTATTGCCCTGTCTGCTCCTGCAAAGGGGAATACTTTATTAAATTACTGTAATATAGACAAAACCATCTTAGATTTTGCAACGGAGAAGAATCCTTTGAAAATTGGAAGGTTTACACCGGGGGTTCATATTCCAATTTATGACGACGAGACAATTCTTAAGTTGAAACCCGACTACGCTTTAATTTTGGCATGGAATTTCTCAAAAGAAATTATGGAAAACATGAAGGAGTTTAGAGAAGGTGGTGGAAAATTTATAATCCCTATACCAACTCCAGAAATTATTTAATAATAAAAATATGAAAAATCAAATCAAATTCGAAAATAAAGTAATAAAACCAGTTTTTACAGATAAACGGGGAGATATTTTTGATATCCTCGAAGGTGCAAAAGTTGGGCACATTGGAATGGTTACTTTTTCTAAGGGTGCCGTTCGTGGAAATCACTATCATATCAAGTCGGTACAATATTCATATGTTGTTAGTGGAAATTTGGAATTAACAATCTCAGATCCAGATGGAAAAAATAAAAAAGTTTATCTTTTAAAGGAAGGATCTTTAAACGTAATACCACCTAAAAAGGTTCATACATATAAAGCATTATCAAAATCTGTTATGTTAGATTTGACGACTCTAAGCCGTGACAGTAAGGGGTATGAGAAGGATACGATAAGAGTATAGATGTGGTGTAATTTAAGTCCTACTCTTTCCAATAACACCTGTAAAATAATGTTATTTATCGAAAGACAATAGGCTTGATTTTACTAAAGGGGTGATGGAAGGCTGTAATAGAAAATGATCATAAACACATTCATGTTAAACAAAATAAAAAATATTAAGTTCCTGAAGGAAATCAAAAATAAAATTTTCTATTATTTTAAGGGAGCTAAAAGATATAAAAATCTTTACAGTAATATCAGGCTTATTAAACCTGTAAACATCATGGAAGTCGGTACCTGGAGTGGTGATCGTGCATTTAAAATGATTACACTTGCAAAATCTTTTAATAATCAAGTTACATATTATGGATTTGATTTATTTGAAAGTATGGATGAAGATTTTTATGCCGAAGAAATTTCTAAATGGCCACCAAAAGAATCAGAGGTTTTTAGTAAGCTAAATGAAACGGGAGCTGAAATCAATTTATTCAAGGGAAATACAATGGAAACGATGCCTGCAATTTGCCCAACTTTACCTAAGATGGATTTTGTATACATTGATGGAGGTCATAAACTGGAAACTGTTCAAAATGATTGGGATTGTGTAAGTACCTTAATGCATGAAGGTACTGTTGTAATTTTTGATGATTATTGGCCAGAAAGAGGAGAGTTTGGTGGAGCAAAATTAATTGTAGATTCTTTAGATCAAGAAAAATATTTAGTAGAAATATTAAAACCTCTTGATGTTTTTGATAATAAAGATTTCGGTACCCTTAAAATTAATTTTGCAAAAGTAACTCTTAGGTAGTTTTCGGTAATTCTTCCAAGGGTCTTTTTTTGATTGTCGCAAGAGTGATAACTAATGTGATGTATGCAAAAATTTGTCCAATTATTCGAGCGGCAATTACTCCCCATAATCCAAACGGAATAATTAATAAAATTAGGATTAAAATATTAAAACTATCAACAGCAATGGTGATAAAATATTTTTTCCTTATTTCTTCTTGAGCGTCAAGATATGCTCCATGCAAGCCTCCCGCACCAAAAATGATGAGTAATGCAAAAATCTGACTCATACTAACAGCCTCTAAATATGTCGGGAAAAATAATTTAAAAATGAAGGGTGCAACAATAATATATCCAATATAAATTGGTATATTTACAAATAATAACCGCAAGGCTTTTCTGTTTACTTGAACACCAGTTAAAAAATTGTTTGCCGCAAACTTAGGTAACGCTAATGTGTATAAATTTTTTGTAACCGCCAAAATTTGATTCGGGATTGCGGTGGCAAATGTATACATCGCCAGTTCAGCTGCGCCTATAAAAGTGAAAACAAGAATACTGTCAATTTTTGAGGCAATAATTCCGAGTATTTTTATTAAACTAAGATGCTTTGCTAGTCCTATAGAAGTTTCTTCTGGAAGAGTAGCGTTGTGTTTTGGAAAAATTCTCTTAAGAGTAAATACAAAAAAGAGCATGTTTACTATTGCGTAGCTAATAAAGTATATAAAAATAATTAGAGTGGCCCCTCCATGATATAAAGCTGTGATTGCTAATGCTGCAGTTGTAAGTACGATCGAGATAATCGAAAAGATTGATTTTATTTTAAATAACCGTAACCCATTGAGATACGCGTCATAGATATTTCCACTAGAAATGAATGGAGTAAAAAGAGCAATACTCAAGAATCCTAAAGATAAGATGTAATTATTTTGTATGAAATAGTAAATTGATCCAGTGAATGCAATAAGTATGCTTGGAATATTCCAACGTATACTTATCTTGAAGAGAGACAGGAGATTGATAGTTTTACCTTTACCGATTTGCTGTACAATCAACGTTCCAATTCCCGTGAGTGAAAATGCTGTAATGATTCCCGCTGCAGAAACTACATATTTATAGATTCCATAAGTATTTGGAGATAAGAAGTTTGCAAAAATAATAGATAAGAAGAAAATCGCGAATGCATTAATTATTTGCGGAATTAACATCCAAAAACCCCCTTTGGACAAATACACCATATCCGTCTTCGTATACTTTTCACTCGCGCGAAGCAGTGTATGTGTCTTGTTTTTTAACGCTCGTATCATATATGCATACTACAAGAAGCAAACATACCTGCATAGGTGTCTAGCTAGAATGGCTCAGGGTCTTCGTGGTACTATCTAGGAATGACACTACAGAAAGCATTGGCGTATATTGCCACCGGGAGCGTTTTTTTGATTCTGCTCACACCGTTTATTTTTTATACAGATCTTTATTTCCCATTTATTACAGCAAAGGCGTACTACTTTAGAGTACTTGTTGAGATTGGATTTTTTGCATGGCTTGGTCTTGCAGTGCTTAATCCTGCATATCGACCAAAGAAGTCATTCCTGTTGGGTGCGCTCGGGATTTTTATGGTGGTTGTTTTGGTCGCGAATATACAAGGAGCCAATCCTGCATATAGTTTCTGGAGTAACTATGAACGAATGGAAGGGTACATTACCTTTCTGCATCTCGCAGCATTCTTCTTTGTTGTTACAGGGGTGATGCAAACAAAACGTCTGTGGGAGTATTTCTTAAATACTGCGGTTGCAGTAGGTGTTGCGCAGGTTGGGTGGGCAGCGCTGCAGGTTTCTGGAGTACTCGCGGTAGGAATGTCTGCAGATCGTATTGATGGAACATTGGGTAACGCTACATATCTCGCGATCTACATGGTGTTTACGTTTTTCATCGCATTGTTACTTCTTGTACGACACGAAGGATCTCGAATGGTGAAGTATTGGTATGCTGCTGCAATGGCGCTGTCTACACTCGGAGTTTTTTGGACCGCAACTCGAGGTTCATTACTCGGACTTCTTGGAGGAGTAGTACTGTCTGTGGTCCTCATGTCTATTTTTGACAGAAAAAGAAAAGTACTAAGAAACGCAACGATTGGTGTCTTTGTGTTTATCTTTGTGTTCGGAATTTTGGTAACCGGTTTCAAAGAAAGTGCTCTTGTTCAAAATGTTAATGCACTTAAACGTATTGCAAGTATATCGCTTACAGAAACAACAACCGTTGCACGTTTCTATAACTGGAACACTGCATGGCAAGGAGTAAAGGAGCGACCATTACTTGGATATGGTTTAGGTAATTACGGACCTGTATTCGATAAGTACTACAATCCAAAAATGTGGAATCAAGAACAATGGTTTGATCGAGTGCACAACATTGTGTTTGATTGGTTGATTGCCGCTGGATTCCTGGGATTACTTTCATACGCATCGCTGTTTGTGGCGTTGATGTATTATATTTGGCGGAAGGCTGGGCCGTTTACAAATCATGAGCGCGCAGTACTTACGGGTCTTATCGCTGCATACTGCTTCCACAATCTATTTGTATTCGACAACTTAGTTAGTTACATCTACTTCTTTATCATTCTTGCATACGTCCACACACGAGTTGCAAAGCCTTGTGCTGGTCTTGAAAAACAAATGTCTCTTTCAAATGCAACACCAATTGTTGTGGTGTTGATGGTGATTTGTCTACCGTATGTTGTGTGGGCTACAAACGCTCCTTCATATAATGAGAATCGGTCCCTTATTGAAGCCATTCGAATTGCCGATATTAGAGAACTCCCCAAAATCGAATCTTCATTCGCACACGCACTCTCATATAATACGTTTGGAGATAATGAGACACGTCAACAGCTAGTCATCTTCGCGGGGAGAATTCTTGGGGTTGCGTCTGCTGATGCTGAACAAAAACAATCATTCCTTATGTTGGCTGCATCAGAAATGCAAAAAGAAATTACTATACGACCAAATGATCCAAAGTTCTTGTTGCTTGCCGGACAATTGTTGGGGCAAACAGGAAACTTGGAAGAAGCAAAAAGTTTTTTTGAAAAGGCGACAAGTTTGTCTCCAAACAAACAAGTGCTGTATCAACCACTTGTCGAAGTGTTGTTTAGAAAGGGAGATAGCGAAAATGCGCTTGCACTAGCAGAACGTGTGTATGCAATTGAACCACTAAACGATTCTTCATGGAGACAGTATGCGCGATCTGCATTACGTGCAGAAAAAAGAGAACTGTATGATTCGATTCTCAATGAGGCATTTGAAACAGGTAGAGCTGACCGTGTGATTGGAATGGTTGAACAAAGTGTTGCATCTAATCCTAAAGATGTGCAATTGCATGCGTCACTTGCCCTTGCATACTACCGAGCAGGGATGCTTGAAAAAGCAATTGTGAAATTTAAAGAGGTTGGTGATGTATTTCCAGAAGCAAAAGCGCAAGCTGATGGGGTTATCAAAAAAATTGAAGCAGGAGAGCCAATTCTCTAAAAACATTTCTTGCTTTTTCTCAATAGTGTGCTACTATATAAGAGTGAGTGTTGCGGTATGTAGCACAAAACAAACGAATGTCTGAGAAAAGAACCGCGCAAGCGGTTCTTTTCTTTTATATATAAAGAGGCGCAGAGTATTTTTTAAATAATAGATAAAATAAAGATACAGTGGTTATTTGTCTCTATTGCTGACTCGTTTAAAGGTCTGCTATACTCATATATAGAGTCATTACTCGACATGGCCAGCAGCTGCACTCACATAGATATTCGTTTGGAGCTCGTACCTGTTGGCCGTGTCGGGTTGGGACACAAAAAGCACGCAACATTTGTTGCGTGCTTTTTGCATGATGTATTTTGAAATCAGATTACTAGTGTATTTTTTGAAGTTAATGAATGAGTTTGTTCTTTTTATTTTTCTGGTTTCGCGCGTGAGTATTCGTTAGTTGTTTTTTGAAAATTGTTTGTATGTGTCGAGAAGTTTTTGAACAAAAATACTTTTGGTCGTGATAGAAAAATATTTTTAATTTTAAAAAACAAAAATAAATAAACAAAAACAAAAAATATTTTTACAAAAAGTTTTTTAAAAAAATAAAAAATAAAAAAGTTTTCCACAAAATATTTTTTTTATCATTGTATGTAGAGAGTGGGTGAACGATAATAGAAGAGTAGAGGTCGAGTTTAATGTTACATGTAACACGTTTGTAAAAACATGCCAGTAAAAAAGAAAGCAACAAAGAAGGCAGCGCCAAAGAAAAAAGTTGTGAAGAAGGCAGTCAAGAAGACTGTGAAGAAAGCAACAAAGAAGGCAGCTCCAAAGCGAAAGGTTGCAAAGAAGGCAGCTCCAAAGCGAAAAGTAGCGGCAAAGAAGACGACTCGCAAAGCAGCTCCAAAACGAAAGGTTTCAAAGAAGAAGTAAACCCTTCAACTAAACAGCCGCGGCACTTACGTGCCGCGGCTGTTTTGTGTTAGTATGAGCCAACTATGGGAATGTTAGAAAAATTCTTTGGGGACCACAGCAAAAAACTAGTCTCAAAATATCAGGAGCGAGTACCAGAAATTAACGCTTTAGAGACAGGTATTGCTGGCCTTTCAGATGAAGAACTTAAAGCTAAAACAGGGGCTTTAAAAGCAAAACTTGCCGACGGATCTACGTTAGAAGATATTCTCCCCGAAGCTTTTGCTGTTGTTCGAGAAGCGTCAAAGCGAGTACTCGATAAACGTCACTTCGATGTGCAGTTGATTGGAGGAATGATCCTGCATGATGGAAATCTTTCTGAAATGAAAACCGGAGAAGGGAAGACCTTGATGGCAACACTTCCAACCTACCTCAATGCACTTACAGAAAAAGGAGTGCACGTTGTTACCGTAAACGATTACTTGTCACAACGTGACGCTGTATGGATGGGGCAAATTTATAATTTCTTAGGATTGTCTGTTGGAATTGTTGGTCAAGGTATTTCATTTATATATGATCCATTGCACACAGAACTTGATGAAGAGCGCGACGAAGAGGGTGCATACAAAGTTGTACATGAATTTTTGCGACCAGTAACACGACAAGAAGCATACGCTGCAGACATTGTGTATGGTACCAACAGCGAGTTTGGTTTTGATTACCTTCGAGACAATATTGAGTACGATGCAAAAAACATTCGACAACGCGGACATTACTTCGCAATTATCGATGAAATCGACTCAATCTTGATTGATGAAGCACGAACGCCGCTTATTATTTCTGCTCCTGCAGAACAGTCTGGTGATTTATATACAACATTTGCTCGTGTTGCTTCTGAACTTAAACAAGAAGAACATTTTACGGTTGATGAAAAAACAAAATCGGTAAGTGTGACTGACGCAGGTATCGATAAAACAGAGTCGCTTCTTGGTATCGACAATATGTATACCGAGCATGGCATTAAATATGTACATCATCTCGAAACGGCGATTCGCGCAAAAGCTTTGTTCACAAAAGACAATCAATACGTGGTACAGAATGGAGAAATTATCATTGTTGATGAATCAACTGGACGACTACAAGCTGGACGTCGGTGGTCTGAAGGATTGCACCAAGCAATTGAAGCAAAAGAAGGAGTAAAGATTCAGCAGGAATCACGAACCTTTGCTTCGATCACATACCAAAACTATTTCCGTATGTACGAAAAGTTGGGAGGCATGACCGGTACCGCAAAAACAAACGAAGAAGAATTTTTTAAAGTATACAATCTCGAAGTTGTTGAAGTTCCAACTAACCGACCGATTCAACGTCTTGATCGAAATGATTTAATTTTCCAAACACAAAAAGGGAAGTTCAAAGCAATTGCTCGAAAGGTCCGTGAGTTACACGAAAAAGGTCAACCGGTACTTATTGGTACAGTGGCAATTGAAACAAACGAGCTGCTCTCAAACTTTTTGAAACAAGAAAATATTCCGCATGAAATTTTGAATGCAAAAAATCATGAACACGAAGGACAGATCATTGCACAGGCGGGTCGCAAGGGTGCGGTAACAATCGCCACAAACATGGCAGGTCGTGGAGTGGACATTGTACTTGGAGGAGCTCCGTTAGTAGAAGCTGATGCGGAAGCTGTAAAAAATGCAGGCGGACTTTTTGTGCTTGGTACTGAACGTCATGAAGCACGACGAATCGACAACCAGTTGCGAGGACGATCTGGACGACAGGGTGATCCTGGTGAAACACAATTCTTTGTTTCGCTCGAAGATTCACTGATGCGGGTGTTTGCTTCAGACACTGTGAAGTCATTAATGGGTCGTTTAGGAATTCCAGAAGACGAACCAATCGAAAATAAAATCATCACTCGTTCACTCGAAAGTGCACAAACAAAAATTGAAGGATTTAACTTTGATGCTCGAAAGCATTTGCTTGAATTTGACAACGTTCTAAATACGCAACGAAACGCAATATATAAACGAAGACGAACAGTTCTTGTGGGTTCTAATGAAGATCTAGAAGCAGAACTTGTAATGCTTGCTCAGTCACATCCAGAAATTGAAACAGTGCTTACAGAAAAACGCGCACTGCTTGGTGATGAGGAATTCCTTCTCTCTATGCGAAGGTTAATGCTTCAGGCAATCGATACTTTTTGGGTTGAACATCTCGAAACCATGGGCTATCTACGAGGAAGTGTGAACCTTCGTGCATACGGTCAGCGTGACCCACTTATCGAATACAAAAAAGAAGGCCGACGACTCTTTGAAGATATGCAGCAGGCAGCTGACGAACAAATTGTGGCGCTTATTCCTCAGATTGGTGCTGGTGCATTTGCTCAAGAAGAAGCTCGTCTCAAAAAAACAGTTGAAAACGCAAAGTTGATTTCTGGAAATGGTGCAGTGCAATCATCAAACAACGATACCACTACTCCTGCTGGTCCCAAGATAGGAAGAAATGATCTTGTGGTTATCGAAAAAGATGGACAGACACAAGAACTTAAATTTAAAAAGGCAGAACAACTGCTCGAGGAAGGATGGAAATTAAAACAGTAGTCACAAAAGAAATCGCAGATGAAGAAGTGATACGTTGATACAACAAAGAAGATCCTCTATTTTTCAAGGTTTATTGGTTGCAAAGGGTCCATTACAGGACACACTCCTTGATACGTTTGTAGAACAAGATATAAACCCTCGGTAGAGTTCAGGCGGCTCTTGTGATATGCTGATTTCACTATGAAGCGTCTTTTCTTGGCGTTAACAATTGCTCTCTTTGCCGTAATTCCTGTTTCAACGTCAGCTGCAGGTGTTCATGTTGCAAGTGATATTGTAACCAGCGATGGCGATGTGTTTTCTGATAACCAATATGTAATTGGAGGCAAGGTAACTGCAGGAGGTACGATGGAACAAGATGTCCTGTTGCTTGGTGGGCGTGCAAACCTTCCTGCATCTGTTCGTGGAGATGCACTTATTTTTGGTGGAGAGTCTGTACTGCTAGACGGTGTAGTTGATGGCGACGCACGTATTTTTGGTGGAGACGTTACCGTTGCAGGAACAGTGTCAGGTGATGTTGTTGTGGTTGGGGGGATTGTTCACATTGCAAAAGAAGCAAACCTAACGGGAGAAGTTTTGATTGTTGGAGGACGCGTGACGATGGATGCCGTGTTACAAAAACATGCAAGAATTATTGCTGACACAGTTATCCTTGGTGGTGTAATAGAAAATACTGCAAATATTACATCGCAACATTTTTCTCTTGGAGAAACCGCACGAGTACCTGGGACTATTGTGTACTTCGCACCTCAAGAAGCACGGAAAGCCAATGGTACAGAAGTTACGGGTTCCGTAAGTTTTAATAAAATTGATTCAATTCGTCAGAATGGAATCGTTGAACGGGCAGTAGTGAACTTCTTAAATTTCTGGATTGTACTTCGCTTTGTTACTACATTGTTGCTCACATTCTTGCTTGTATATATCTTCCGAGTATTTTCACAAAAAACTACCGAGTATGTTCTTCATTCATTTGGAACAAGTGTGTTGACCGGTGTGCTTACTGTTCTGTTTGTCCCAGTGATTGGTGTGATTTTATTTGTAAGTCTTATCTTGATGCCGGTTGCAATGATTCTTGCACTTTGCTACATCGCGGTGATGATTGTTTCATCTGCGGTTGCGAGCATTGCTATTGGATCACTTATTAATCGAGCATTCTCAAAAAAGACGGCCTTAGAAGTTTCTTTTAAAACAGCATCACTTGGAGTTGTGTTACTTACACTTGTACAGTTTGTTCCAATTGTTGGTGAAGCTACTCGACTTGTGTTTTTCTTGGCGGCGTTAGGTGCTGTGTGGAGATATGTATATGAACATGTTCGACGTCGAGAAATAGCATTATTTCAAAAATAGAAAATGAAAAAATTAGTTACACACAGTGGAAAATTCCACGCTGATGATGTTTTTGCAACCGCTGTTCTCAAAAAAGTATTTGGCGAAGTAGAAGTTGTTCGCAGTCGTGACGCTGAAGTGATAGCTGCCGGAGACATTGTATATGATGTTGGTCGTGAATATAATCCAGAGACAAAACGTTTTGATCATCACCAACAAGGAGGTGCAGGGGCTCGTGCGAATGGTGTTCCGTATGCCGCATTCGGTTTAATTTGGAAGCATTACGGACAGGAGCTCTGTTCAAATGACGACGTGTGGCAAGTGATTGATGAAAAATTAGTAGTACGTGTTGATGCTACTGACACGGGATATGCGAGCCCTGCTTCAAGTACCGTTCCTACACTGGAACATTATGTACTAGACACTATGGCTGGTGCATTTAATCCTACGTGGACTGAATCATATGAAGATAGTTATGATTTATTTATGGAGTTGGTGGCGTTCGCTGGACGGTTACTCGAAAGAGAAATTGTTAGGGCTGAAGCGTATGTATTAGGAAAAGAAAAAGTTGAACAAGCATATGAAGCTGCAGAAGATAAAGAGATTATTTTGCTAGACGGAGGATATTCATGGCGTGAAGTTTTGGTATCTCATCCAGAACCAAAATTTGTTGTGTATCCGGAAGTTGATACCAATAGATATATGGTGCAAGGAGTGCATGCTTCATTGAGTGGATACGAAACACGAGTGTCTTTTCCGAAGTCATGGGGAGGTTTAGTAGATGACGAACTTGTTGCAGAAAGTGGAATATCTGGTTCTAGATTTTGTCATACTGCAGGATTTTTGTCGGTAAACGATACTCAAGATGGTGCAATTTTGATGGCAAAAAAAGCGATCGAAGCAGCAAAAAAATAAGCTGGTGTGGGGAAAACCCTAAAACACAAGCATTATAGAGGTATAATGAAATTCATAGATTTGATACCGACAGGTTTCAAGTTGTCGGCCTTAAATCTATACCGTGTACACGGGATCGATTTAAAGTCGAAATTAATTAGTTAACTAAGATTTATTTCTTAATAAAATATGAAGAACCAAAAAGGTTTTACATTGATTGAACTACTCGTGGTTATCGCAATCATCGGTATTCTTTCATCAGTTGTGCTTGCTTCTCTTAACACAGCACGTGATAAGGGAACAGACGCAGCTATCAAGGCTAACCTAGCTAATGCCCGGGCACAGGCAGAGCTTTACTATGACGATAACTCAAACTCATACGCTGGAGTGTGTGCTGCTGCAGATGGTATCGCGACGGCTGTAGAGGCTGCTGATGATGCATCAGGAGCTGCTGCATGTGCTGATAGTGCAACAGGATGGACTATCACTGCAGATCTTAAAGATTCAACACAAGGATTCTTCTGTGTGGACAGTGAAGGGTCAGCTGCTACAACAGCAGGTGCAGTTACAAATGCTGCAACTTGGGCAGATGGAACTCACAACTGTGGAGGAACAGACACAGCTTCATAGTTAGCGAGTTTGTACTCAAAAAACAAAAACCACCCCTTAAAGGGGTGGTTTTTGTTTTTACCGTGTTACAATAAAAACATATAGTTAATCATTTAATATGCGAAGAGGATTTACATTAATTGAACTACTCGTGGTTATCGCAATCATTGGAATTCTTTCCTCAGTAGTTATTGCATCTTTATCAAACGCTCGAGAAAAAGGGAACATTGCTGCAATCAAACAAAATCTTGCGAGTATTCGAACACAAGCAGAGATTGTGTATAGTGGCTCATTTAGTTTTGCTGATATTTGTACTAATTCAATTGTTGATGCAGCTGTGGATGAAGCTGATAGTTTAAACAGTACAGGGTCTGTTACCTGTAACGACGAAGCTGGTGGATGGGCGGTTGCTGCTGATTTACCAGGAGGAGGGGCGTTTTGTGTAGACTCAACCGGTGCAGGTAGGGTGGCAAATAGTTCAGGAACAGCCTATGATTCTGATACAGGAGGAACTACTGAAGCACTAGATGATACCAGCGATCTCACTTGTAACTAGTATGGAGTTATTGGGAGCAATATTTTTTGCCCTGCTAGGAGTTATTATTGGTAGTTTTTTGAATGTTGTAATTCTACGTTTTAATACTGGTAAAGGAAGCGGTGGACGTTCAATGTGCTTGTCATGCACAAAGCAGCTTACATGGACGGAGTTACTTCCCGTGGTTTCTTTTTTTGCACTTGGACGTAGATGTCGTGAGTGCAAGAGTAAATTGTCGTGGCAGTATCCATTGGTTGAACTTACAACCGCAGCTTTATTTTTAGTTATTTTCTATATACAGCTACCGCTTCTGTATGCGGGAAGTATTTTATTTTTCTGCGTGACCACAGGATTACTTCTTGTAATTTGGAGTATGTTTGTAGTTGTATTTGTGTATGATTTGTATCACAAAATTATTCCAAATCAGCTAGCGTATTCACTGGCAGTTTTTGCGTTTGTATATCGAATGATATTAATACCGTACGAAACATGGATGACTACTCCGGTACTCCTTGATATTTGTGCAGGATTTATTTTCTTTATTCCATTTTGGTTTTTGTGGCGTATCTCTCGCGGTGCATGGATTGGGCTGGGAGATGGTAAACTTGCATTGTCGATCGGATGGTTGCTTGGATTTGTAACAGGAGCGTCTGCAATAATTCTTGCTTTTTGGATAGGAGCCCTCGTTGGTGTTGGGTTGTTGTTAATCAGTAAGTTGAATAAGAGCTTCGCGAATATTACAATGAAAGCTGAGATCCCATTCGCACCCTTCTTAATTATCGGAACACTTCTTGGTTTTATTGCTCCGATGGATTTCTTTGGATTTGATTTACTTTTCTCACTCTTCTAATGAAACGATTTTTCCTAAAAAAAGAAACACTAAAAGCGAATCAAGGTTTTACGTTGATTGAGATGCTTGTTGTTGCTGGAATTTTTGCAGTGCTTACTTCAATTGTGGTTTTTAAATACGGTGATTTTACTTCAAACATGCTCGTAACAAATATGGCATACGAGATTGCCTTAGAGGTGCGTCAGGCACAGGTGTTTGGTGTAGGTGCTCGTGTTTCAGACGACGGTACTGGTACTGCTAATTTTTCCTTTCCGTACGGTGTATTCATTAATATGAATGACGGATCAACAGGAAACCCGTCTTTGTATGAAACAAAAAAGATTCAGTTCTTTGTCGACAGAAATGAATCTAATGAAGATGGGTATGGTAAATGTAGCGATGATAATGGGGCAGGAACATGTGATTGTGTAACTGATGAATGTATTGAACAAGTTACCTTACAGCGAAATATCAAGATTACCGAGATTAGAACTTCTGCATACGGATCTGATGAAGAGGTTTGCGAAGCAACAGATGTTCCACAAATTGCGATTACCTTTAAGCGGCCTAGCCCCGAGGCTCGTATTGAACGTCAAGCAACAGGCGAGGATCAATACACGTTTGTGCAAATAAAGGTTGAAGCTCCAGGAAGTCGTGTTAATCCTTCATATGTACTTGTTCGTCAGAGCGGTCAGATTTCAGTTTCTGATGATAATATTTGTGTAACTGAAAATTAATATGATGTACCTCTCACAAAAAAGAATACATTCTGAAAAAACATCTGGTTTTACTTTGATTGAAATGATGGTGTCGGTAGCAATTTTCTCTATTGTGTTGATGCTTGCTTTGGGAACCGTGCTTACTATTTTGGATGCAAACCGTAAGGCGAGAACATTGACTGAAGTAATGAACAACCTAAACTTTTCTCTTGAAACAATGACCCGATCTCTCAAAACCGGAGTTGAACCTTCTGCTGATACTGGTACGAACCCACCTATTCTTGGTGTAACTGCTATTGTTCTAGAAGAAGATGTTGCAGGAGATCGATTTCGAAGAGAGTTGATTGAATATCAATTACGAGAAGACTCAGAAGGTAGAGGGTTTATTGGAAGACGAGTTGATGCTGGAACATGGATTCCAATAACTTCTGAGCAGGTTGATATTACTCGATTTGTCTTTACTGTTGCTGGAACTGATGACTTTAATCAGCCAAGAACCCAAATAAGCATCGAGGGAGATGTTCGAGTAAATGAAAAGATTAGCTCAAGCTTTACCTTGCAAACAACGGTTTCTCAGCGAAAACTAAACCTTGCAGGTAGCGAAGCTGGTACTATTTAATGAGTATGTATATTTCAAGAAACACAAAAAAGACACAACAAACAAATCGTGGTTTTACATTGCTTGAAACAATGGTCGCTATCTTTATTCTTGTACTGTCGATTACTGGACCAATGGTATTCGCTCAGTCGGGGCTCCGTGCTGCTTTTCTTGCACGTGATCAAATTACTGCCTTTTTTCTTGCACAGGATGCAATTGAAACAATCAAAAACCTTCGTGATGAGAACGGTTTAAATGGAGATGCGTGGTTAACTAATATTTGTACTGATTCACCATGTACTGTGTATATAGATACTACTGAAGAAAATCCAGTTACAGCATCGTGTGTCGGGGGAGTCTGTAATCCGTTAGAGACAGATGCTTTTGGTCGTTTTGTGTACGGGCTTAATCCTCCGAACCCTTCTCGTTTTACGAGAACAATTACCGTAAATGAGACGGTCCCAAACATTGAAGCTCAGCTCATTGTTGAAGTGTCATGGGATTCTAATGTACGTGTTGGAGATGCGCGTATTGTTGTGCAAGAAAACATTTATAATTGGATTCCAATCGTAAATTAATATGTGTGTCATTCCTCAAAAAATAATAGAGGAAAAGAAACGAGGCTTTACGTTACTTTTTGCAATTCTCGTTTCCGTACTTATTCTTGCGGTAGGTGCTTCAATCATTAGCATTGCACTTAAACAAGTTATCCTCGCGGGGGCTGGTCGTGAATCACAGTTTGCGTTCTATGCAGCTAACACTGGTGTTGAGTGTGCTCTGTATTGGGATCTTAATGGAGCACAGGTTGTTGATGGAGAAATAAAATATGTTTTTCCACCTCCAACAAATGCTCCTGATGGAAATCGTCTCGCTGATTTAAGTTCAATTGATTGTGCTGGAGGAAATATCACTACAGGCGCTAATTTTTCTGATCCCACCCCTACATTTACAGGAGCGTGGAATATTTCTACTCCTGGACGTACTGTATTCAAAATTGCAGTAACAAATAGTGTTCACACAGATATTTTGTATTGTGCTGAAGTCACTGTAGAAAAAGAAGAAATTGATGACGTGATTGTAACCACGATTACTTCACAAGGACTTAACTCGTGTGATCCAGATAATGATGCGCGTGCCGTAGAACGAGGACTTGTGTTACAGTACACCTCATAACGAGGATGCAAAAAAAAGAAGCAAAACAACGCATTACAGCGCTCAAAGAGACGATTGAACGGCATAGAAAGCTGTATTATGAGCTTGATCGTCCTGAAATTAGCGATGAAGAATACGACGCTCTTGAGCGAGAATTAATTGCCTTGGAGACAGATTTTCCTGAGTACAAGACGCTGGATTCACCAACACAACGAGTTGGAGGGAAACCAGCAGAGGGTTTTGAAAAAGTTACACACAAAGTGCCGCAATGGTCCTTCAATGACATTTTTGATGAAGATGAAGCTCGTGCATTTGATGCTCGTGTGAGACGTGAGCTCGAAAAAGAAGTTGGACATGTTGAAAAAATTGTATACACGTGTGAGCTCAAGATTGATGGTTTGAAGGTTGTGTTGGAATACAAGGATGGAGTTCTTGTTACTGCAAGTACTCGTGGAGATGGGCGTGTAGGGGAAAATGTGACGCACAATGTAAGGACTATCGAATCAATTCCTTTGCGTATTGATGAAAAAGGAGAAGTGCTCGTTGAAGGTGAAATATATCTCGAGAAAAAACAATTTGAAAAAATAAATGCTCGGCTTGAAAAAGAAGGTGAGCAAGTGTATGCGAATCCGCGAAACTTGGCAGCTGGCACAATGCGACAGCTTGATCCAAAGATTGTACGAGACAGAAAATTGTCTGCGTTTATATACGACATTGCTCGAGCATCAAAAGAACCTGCAACCCAAGAAGAAGAGTTACTTTGGTTAAAGAGACAAGGGTTTGTGGTAGAGCCACATTTTATTGCCGTTGATTCAATTGAAGCTGTTATTGATTTTTGGAAGTTGTGGCAAAAGAAGAAAGACAAAGAACAATTCTTGATTGATGGAATTGTTATTAAGGTGAATGAGAAAAAATACCAACATGCACTTGGATATACCGGTAAGGGTCCACGATTTGCAATTGCGTTTAAGTTTCCTGCAGAACAGACAACTACAGTACTAGAAGATATTGCATTCCAAGTTGGAAGAACAGGTGTGGTGACACCTGTGGCGCATCTTAAACCCGTACTTATTGCTGGCTCAACGGTGTCGCGAGCAACACTTCATAATGAAGATGAGATTAAACGTTTAGATGTACGAATTGGAGACACTGTCGTGCTTCAAAAGGCAGGGGATGTGATACCACAGATTGTTCGAGTTGTTTCCGAGCTTCGTCCAAAAAAGACATCACCATTTATTTTTCCAACACACATTGCGGAGTGTGGAGGAGATGGAAAGATTGAACGAGTTCCTGGAGAAGCTGCATACCGATGTGTTGATAAAAATTCGTACACCATGCAACGTCGACGGCTCCATTACTTTGCTTCAAAAGGTGCGCTCAATATTGATGGCCTTGGTCCAAAACAATTAGACCAATTACTTGATGCAGGCCTTGTTCAAATTCCTGCTGATATTTTTACCCTTACCAAGGGGGATTTGCTCACGCTGCCACGGTTCGGGGATTTGTCTGCAACAAACGTGCTTGAAGCAATCGAAGCAGCAAAACAAACTACTCTTCCACGGTTGCTGATTGGACTTTCAATTGATGGGGTAGGTGAGGAGACTGCAATTATTCTTGCCGATACCTTTGGAACACTTGCATCGCTACGTGATGCAACACTGGACGCAATCGAATCAATAAATGGAATTGGACCAATTGTTGCCAAGGCAGTATACGAATGGTTTCGAACATCTCATCATGTGCACGAGCTCGAAGCATTGCTCAAACACCTTACTGTTAAAGAGTCTGGTTCAGTTGGCGTTGCTGGAGTTTTTTCAAATCAAACATTCGTTCTAACCGGAACATTGAGCACTATGTCTCGCGATGAAGCAAAAGAAGCAATTAGAATTCGCGGAGGAAGCGTCTCGAGTTCTGTTTCAAAAAGCACAACGTATGTAATTGCAGGAGATAGTCCAGGTTCAAAGTATGACAAAGCGGTAGGCCTTGGAGTATCAGTGCTTAATGAAGATGAGTTTTCAAAGCTCCTTAAATAAGCTAGGATAGCCCTTATGGAACGCGCTGACATAGAACACCTAGCAAAACTCGCTCGTCTTCAATTAACTGAAGATGAGGTCACAAAATATCAGAAGGAAATTACCGATATTCTTGGGTATGTAACACAGGTTAATGCTGTCGCAGGAGAAAGCACTGATGTTATTGAGAGTGCTGGTGTGCGCAACGTTATGCGAGAGGACGCTAATCCTATGGAGTCTGGTTCTTGTGTTGAAAATATGCTTGCAGGAGCACCTGAGACACAAGATGGTTTTGTTCGAGTTCAGAAAATTTTAGATACAAACAATGGAGCTTAATTCATTTTCAATTCGAGAAGCACACGATAAGTTGGTCGCTGGAGAAATTACAGCGGCGGATTTAGCAAAAGCACATCTTGATGCAATTTCAGAAAAAAACGGAGACCTGAATGCATACATTACTGTTTTTGATGATGTTATGGAGCAAGCTGCGGTCGCTCAAAAAAAGATTGATGCAGGAGAGGCAACGTTGCTCACAGGAATTCCACTTTCAATGAAAGATCTTATTTGTATAAAAGGACGACGTGCTACAGGTGGTTCAAAAATTCTTGAAAACTACATCGCTCCGTATTCTGCAACTGCGATTCTAAAATTAGATGAGCATGCTCCGGTGTATCTTGGAAAAACAAACACCGACGAATTCGGACAAGGTGGTTCTACTGAAAACAGCGCATACGGTGTTACAAAAAATCCTCATGACACCACACGAGTCGCAGGAGGTTCTTCTGGAGGAGCGGCCGCTTCTGTTGCTGCTGGGATGGCAATTGCGGGACTGGGTTCAGATACAGGAGGTTCAATTCGAGAGCCAGCAAGTTTTTGTGGAGTTGTCGGTCTTAAACCAACATACGGCGCAGTGTCTCGGTATGGTCTCATGGCAATGGCAAGTTCATTCGATACGGTGAGCCCAATTGGGAAGACTGTTGATGATGTGGAAATTTTATTTAATGCAATCAAGGGTGTGGATCCGATGGATTCCACAACGGTAACCGGAGAAGATACAAAACCTGTAAAGGTTGTCGGTGTGCCACGACAGTTCTTAAAAGAAGGGATTGATGCTGACGTGCTCGCATCGTTTGAAGATTCTTTAGAAAAGTTGCGACAAGCAGGTTATGAAATTCGTGATGTAGAGATTCCAAATATTGAGCACGCACTCTCTGTGTATTACATTTTGGTGCCGGCAGAAATTTCTTCAAACATGTCACGATTTGACGGAGTTAAATATGGAGAGCGAGTTCAAGGAGTTGATTTGGCAGATACATACTTTAAGACACGTGGTGAATTGCTTGGCGCTGAAGTGAAGCGACGAATTATGCTCGGTACCTATCTTCTTTCTGCAGGATACGCAGATCAGTATTATCGAAAAGCATGGCATGTACGCAATATGATTCGAGCAAGCTTTGCTGATGTGTTCAGTGATGTTGATGTAATTGCGATGCCTGTTGCTCCTACTCCTGCATTTGCTATTGGTGAGCGTGTCGCAGATCCTCTTCAAATGTATCTTCTCGATATTTTTACTGTTGTCGCAAACGTGGTTGGAATTCCTGCAATGTCTGTACCTGGTAAACCAGTAGAGCGTGACGGGGTAACACTTCCAATTGGTTTTCAATTGCTTGCGCCACACTTATGCGAAGCGCGCCTCTTTGAAGTTGGGAAGAAGTTTGAGAAGATAGGGTAGTAATGGCAGATAAAAAACCTGAACCTTCTGCAGGACCAGTATTACTTTGGCCGGTAATTGCTTTTATTTTTGTGCTCATGGTTTTGAGTACGTATATTGGTCGACTTGATTTGTCTCCTGACGAGAACGGATCGATAAGTCCAGACAGTGCGATACCTACTGGAGAGGTTCGTCTTGGAGATAACGTTGTAAGTAAGACACTGACAACTATTCGTCAAAATGCCGGTGGTCCGATTATCGGTGAACAAGCGAAGCGTTCATTTGGAACCATCATGGAGGGTCCAAAAAATGTGTTTGGAAAGGATTGGGTTCGGATTGATTATAAAGATGATCCAGATGGGTGGGTGTTGTTAAGTGACGTGACCACAAATGTTGGGTGGTTCCGTGCTCTAAATGTGTTCCCAATAGTTTTTGATTTCTTTCGGCCAGTAGGGATTGGGTTGACACTTATTTTTTTGGTGTTGTTAGTATTGGTGATTATCAAACAAAAAAAAGTTGGAGAGTTTGAACGAAAGAAGAAAAAGACAAATCAAGAAATGTTTATTGCACAGCATCCGAAAGAACCTGTTATTACAAATGCGTCTGGTCCAATTAATCTTCCAGGTGTACCAAATAATTTACCAACAGGAATGCCGGCAGGTTTGGTTTTTGAAAAACAGGTTGCAGATTATTCTGGTCCCAAAAATGAACGATGGGAACGTGTGGAGCGTTTGATGAAATCGACAGTTGCGAGTGAATGGAGGCAAGCGGTGATTGAGGCAGATATTATTTTGGATGACATGCTTACTCGAATGGGGTACGAAGGGAACTCGATTGGTGATAAGTTGAAACAAATTGAACAAAGTGATTTTGTTACATTAAATAAAGCGTGGGAGGCGCACAAAGTTCGTAATCATCTTGCTCATCGTGGAGGAGATTATATCTTTCCAAAGAATGAAGTCGAGCGAGTTATTGGCTTGTACAAGCAAGTATTCATGGAGTTTTACTACATCTAAGGATTTGACTTACGTCAATAATTTGATAGGGTAAGTGCTACGCGAGAAATCGCGGGGTGGAGGAGTAGTACCTCGAGAGGCTCATAACCTCTAGACCCCGGTGCAATTCCGGGCCCCGCAACAAGTAACACAAAAGGCCGCCCGTAAGGGCGGCCTTTTGTGTTTTAAACTCCTATCGAGTTAGCTACGAAGAACGTTAGTTCTTAATAGTTTTACTTGAGATTCGGAATTCTGTTGTGTTTGGTACGGTGTATGCAACTGGTGTTGCTGTTGAACCGTCTGCAAAGTTGATTGAACTTAAAGTCAATCCGTATGCACCTTCTTGTGAAGGATCTAGTTCAACTACAATTTCAAAGGTCTCTGAAGTTCCTTCTGAAACCTTGTACCGATTGTTTGATTGTGTTCGGGCGGTTGTATCAGCAATTCGTGCTGAACTTGTCCCTGTGAATGTTGATCCTGTAACAGTAGTTACAAAACCTGCTGTTGACGATGATGTTGTTGCGACATTATTGTCGATCCAAACATCTTCTTCTAGAGCGGTGATCTGTACTTCGAATGTGTAAATACCTTCATCGTCTGCTAGTGTGTCAGCAACGTTTGATCGGTACGAGAATGTTCCTGTTTGTTGTTCAAGAACCATTCCCTTTGTTCGAAGTGTGTGTACGGCACCTTCCTGACGTCCACTTACTGTTGCATCATCTCCGGTAGATTGTCCTTCTGCAGTAATTGCAACTGAACCGTAATCTGATCCGTCGATTTTACCAACCCCAAACTGTACTGTTGTACCGTCTGTGTAGTTACCAGTAGTCTGGCTGAATCGTGTGAACACGACAACCTCAACAGTTTCATCTTCGTCTACACCGACTTCGTCGTTATTGTCTTCGAAATCAAATGTGTATTCTCCGATGTTACTTGTTGTTGAAGCTGAGTCGTAATGATATTCATCTCCATCGACTTCGATGGTGAGTTCTGAAAGAACGTCATCAATATCGTCGTCTGATGTAGAAGCTACAATCACAAGTGTGTTCAAGAAGATATCTGCATCATTTGCATCAATCTCAAATCGGAACACTTCGTGTGTTGATGATTTGTTGTTGGTGTCAACAATAAGAATTGTTGCATCAAGATCGTCGTCACTTTCACGAATACTTACATCTCCATCGTCTGCAACTTCAATAGAGAATTTCTTAGATTCATTGTTTGATCCAGTGTACTGTTGAATTCCTTCACCATCAGTTGCTCGGATTCCATCAGTTGGAATCCAAATTTTCCATGATTGTGTAAGGTCACCATTGTCGATTCGGTCAGATGCAGTTACCTGAATTTCGATTTCAACATCATCACCTTCTTCAAAGATTTCATCTAGTCCTGTAAATCGAGTTTCGTAAGCCCGAGTATTTGATACTGAGTTATCAGTACTTGATTCTCGTGACCAGTCATTCTCACCGTCTACATTTTTTGATGCAACCTTATCTCCGTTGATGTAGAGTTCAATTTCTTCAATTTGTCTCCAAGGTTCGTCTTCCTTAGATTCTGAAATTGCTTCAAGTCGAACATCAACTCGTTCAAGTCGAATGTCTCCATCTTCTACGCTAAACTCTGCAGCAAATACTTTCTCCGTATCTCCTTCTTCAAGAGTTTCATTGTTGTATTTTGAGAGAGCGTCGTAGCTTTCAAGACTAGCTTCTCCTCCTGAGAGTACTTGTTTTCCAGGAGTTGTTGGAACGTTTGGATCAACTGGCTTACACACTGTTGCAAGATTTGCTCGTGTAAGTGGTCCAAAGTATCCAACTGCTGGAGCAACACCAGCCGATGCTTGGTATTGCGCTAGTCCCTGACGTGTAAGTGGTCCAAAGTATCCCTTTGAAACACCTGTTGGAATTGTCAGAACACCTCGTACTTCAAGAAATGTTTGTAGTGCTACTACATCAGCTCCTGTTGAACCAAGTGTTAAGTCTCTAGTAAAAGTTCCACATGATGTTGCTGGCGGTGTTAGCGCCACAGCTGCACGAGCTGCTGCAACTTTTTCAGCTGGAATAATTCCAAGTGAGATGAGTAACTCGATGTCTCCCGATGAGAGCGCTTGTGCCGATGGTACTGCAACGATAGCTGCGAGTACAAGTGCTGTCGTTACTCGAGCAGCATTACCGGTTAGTTTTTTGAGTGTCTGGCGAATTCGTGTGTGCCAAACAGTGTCAAGGTTTGATTGTAAATTGTTCATAGTTGTTTCTTATTTGTAATGGGTATAATGTCTTAAGTACGTGTAATTGCTTTGTAATTACAAAGCAGGGCTATATTCCTCTGGTTATTGTATATTCAATTATCAGAGGACATAGAGCTCTACTACTGGTAACACGGTGGGGTGAGATATCTTACATCTGTAAGATATTGAGATTTCTAGGGTTACCAAGGATAGACACGTACTGTATCAATGAATGAACAGAACAAAAAAACCATGGAAGAGGTCTATTCGACGTATGTTGACGACATTTTCCGGTACTTCTCGTTTCGATTAGGAAACAAAGAAAAGGCACTTGACCTGACTCAGGAAGTGTTTATTCGGATGTGGCAATCGTATATTGGAAAGGGTGCTGACGTTGAACATATAAAAGCATTGCTCTATAGAATCGCTCACAATCTTTTGGTGAATAGTTATCAGCGAGATGTACGGCACGAATCTCTAGATACGCTGTCTGAAGATGATGGGTTTGACGTTGCTGACACAACACAAAACACATTACAGCAGGCGAGCGCAGAAGAATTGCATCGAATGCTCACACGGCTTTCTGATAAAGACGCTGAGCTCATCCGCCTGCGACATATTGAAGGGTTTTCTGTTCAAGAGATTGCCGCTATACAACAAGTGTCAGAAAATACATTATCTGTACGAATACACCGAGCCTTAGAGCGCCTTGAAGATTTATATACAAAGCACGAACACAAAACACATGAATAATCCAAAACTACAAAAAGATTTTGAAAATGCTACCACTGCCTACAAGCAGGTGTCATTAAGTGTGTCTGAAAAAGAAATGCTCAAAGAAAAAATATTTACGGCTATTGATACAGAAATTTCTCAACCAGTAAGTCGCGAGGCAATTCTTTCTCCATTTATGTCATGGTCTCTGTACTTACGTGTTGTACCGGCTGCATTGCTTATTGTGTTGTTGGTAGGTACTCCTGTAGCATTTGCGGCAGAACATAGTTTGCCTGGAGATACACTGTATAGTTTTAAAACAAAAATTAATGAAGAGGTTGTTGGAGCTTTTGTTTCAAAAACAGAAAAAGACGAATATTATCAGTCTTTACTAACAAAACGCGCGAGTGAAATTCGCGTCTTGGCAAAACAAGGAAAGCTTGATGATGAGCGTTTGGCAATATTTGAGGAGATTCTTGAAGATAATGTGCACGATGCTATTGCAACTTCTGTTGCTTCTGAAGAGTCTCCTAAAGAAATTTTGCAAGATCACCAAGCTATTGTGGCGTTACTTACTTTTAATGAAGAAGTATTAGGTGTAAGTAATGAGAAAGATGAACCAGAAGCGGTTGCCACTGTTGCTGCAACCTTTGCCACTGAAGACAGCGTTGCGATTGAAAGTCCTATCGCAAAAATTGCACTTCTTGAAGAAGAGCCATTACCTACAAAAGCTGTGATGTCTGCACCTAGTGATGTTCAAAATAAACTGACCGCACTCAAGAGCGTTGCGTTAGCTGCTCTCATAGAACGAGTAGAGGATGTAATTAGTGATGGTGATGAAAAAACACAAGAACTAGTCCAAGAACTGGTAAATGATGCAAAAGAAAAAGTGGCTGCAGTTCTTGCGGAACAAGCTTCTGATGCAGACGATACAGAGGAGGAGCGAATGATTGAAGATCAAGAAAATGAAGTGCTTCGTGTAGAGGTAGAAGAGCAGGCAACTGCCCTTAGTGTTTCAAGTAGTACGTCTGCCACCACAACACTTGGAGAATTACTCGAATTACATGAACGCTTGTCTCGTAAAAAAATTGCCAAAGAAGTAGAGCGTCTCGTAGAAGAAAATGATGAACGAGAAGGTGTTGAAAAACAGGATATCGTTGAGCAGGTACAGAAAGAAATACAAGAAGATACAGAAGCTGCTTCGGAGCTTGGCTTGTAAAAATCAAGTACTATATTATAGTGTGCTCTACATAGATGATGTATTTCCCGGGGTAGCTCAGTTGGTTAGAGCGTAGCACTCATAAAGCTAAGGTCGACGGTTCAATTCCGTCCCTCGGGACACGAAACAATAAGACGACTGTATGATTGACAAAAAGTTGAAAATAAAGTATTATATATGACGATTAGTGGCTCAAAAGGCCGCTTTTTGTCTTCTTAGACAGGAGGCAATTTGAACCTTCACAACATCATGAAAAAAAGAATCACGATCCTCTGGGTCGTCTTTGTCGGATTGCTCATGCTGTTTGTTTGGATGCTCACGCGCCCAAGCACTGCGCAAGCAATGAAACCTGAAGTGTCTTCGGTCCAACCGATTACACTTCTTTCGGAACCAAACCCCATCACCATTGAATTGGTTGATGAGGATACAATCGAGGGCCGCTTGAACAAAGCGGGTCTCAACGGCGGCTTCGCCACTTTCGCTCCAAAGGCAACTGATTTGCCGGAGGAAAACTGACAACAACCCCGAATAAATCTGAAAATGAAAATTCAAATCTGCGCCTTGCTGGCACTTCTGTCGTTGACCTGTGTGGTACACGTTGCCGCACAAAATCCGGTACCAGTGACGTTCACGGAGTACGACTCCAACGAACGTGACGTCCGGCGTGCCGGACAGGCCTTCGCAGAAGTCTTCTGGGATTCCTACAATCTTGAAGTCTTCTATACGGACCTCGCCGGGGAAACTTCCAACTCCATGACGCTGACCGCAACCCTGCAAGGGCGAATCACTTCGGTGTCGCTCAACGGGGAGGTCATCATGTCGGAAGGGGAAGGAACCTTGCCTGGTATTCCGATTCCAAAAGGCGGAATGTGGAATGTCTATGCGTATGCCGATGGTGTGCGCGGTGACCGTCCAATGGTCCATGGGCACGTGCAACGGGATTTGGTTGATGAAACCAATCCGCTCTCGATCGTTCTTCGTCCGGTTAACAAAACAAAGATTGTGCCATATAGCCAATCCGAGTTACCAGCCGGAGTGAATCCAGAAGATTTCCGGCTTGTCTCCGAGAACGGGGACTGGGTCGGGTATTACTATTCCTGGCTCAATGGTTTTGTCTTGTGGGTTGATCCAACCATCTCACCAATTTCGGTGACTGTGGTTGGCCCAGGTGGTCGGCGTTACGAATCGTTCATTGTGGACCCTTTCGAGGATCCTCAACCTGTGCAAGCCGCATCGGTCAATTTTGACTTGGTCGGCAAGGTTCATCGTTTCGTTTTCGATGAGAACGAACGGTATCCCTACGCGTACTTGTTTGCGCCGATGGATGGGGTGTCTGAGATCAACGAAGTCGTTCCGACAGGGGAGTTCAAACAGATGGTGCCCGCGAGGTCATTCATCTATGAAAACGCCTCCGGTCGCGAACTTGACTTCTCGACGAACGGAAGGGTTGATTCCTGGAACAGCTGGGTGCGGGTGACCGTATACAGTGTGACTCCTGGTAGAGAACCATTTAAGATTGCTCACTTCAGTGGGCAATCCGAGAGAGATTCCGGCGACGCCGACTATACGGTCAATGCAGGGGTCCGTATTCCGAGTGGGTATACCAACCTTCTCTTTGTTGTTGAAGTCCTGTCGGGTTCGCCCACGACGGATTTCAACTTCAGTCTGGGAACAGGCGGGAAGGGATGATTCGCTTTTCATGTTGACCTTTGGGTGTCCGGACGTTTGTTCGGGCACCTTTTTCTTTATATGGAAGGCAATCCTTTTGTTTTCAGGGTGTCTCCTTGCCGTTGCTTCCAAATGCCAAATTTGATAGAGTAACCCCACGCATTTTGGGGATGTTTTGACGTCCTTGCGAAATGCGGGTGTAGCTCAGCTGGTTAGAGCGTCCGCCTGTCACGCGGAAGGTCGAGGGTTCGAGTCCCTTCACTCGCGCAGAAAAAACATCCTTGGCTAAAAGAATGTTCTATCTTCTCCTTTGGATTTTAACGTCGCCACTGGGTATACTTGGTTTAGTAATGCCTTTATTTATGTAATGTGTATGGAATATCTAATCGCTCTCATTATCGCTGTTGGTTTAAATCTACTCTTGTTTATCCCGGCGTTTATATTTAAGACGGATAAAGTAACAGACCTTTCATACGCAATATCTTTTATCGTTGTTTCTTTGTTTTTATTTTTTAACTCGACAGGAGTAGCAGCTCATCTTGTTTTGTTGCTGATGATTGTGTTGTGGGCGGTGCGTCTCGGATCTTATTTATTTATTCGCATCAGGAAAATGGATAGGGACAAACGATTTGATGGCATGAGAGAAAGCTTTTCACGATTCCTAAGATTCTGGACGTTTCAAGGTCTGACGGTTTTTGCAGTGCTCTTGTCCTCGATACCGTTTTTCTCACTTTCAAATCCAAAAATTACTATGTGGAGCATTGTGGGTATAGGTGTCTGGCTAATCGGTCTCGTTATCGAGAGTGTTGCTGATATGCAGAAATATACTTTTATTAATAATCCAGCAAATAAAGGTTTGTGGATTGATTCGGGACTTTGGCACTACTCAAGACATCCGAACTATTTTGGTGAAATATTGTTATGGATCGGTGTGTACATTTTTGCACTCAGCGGCATTAGTGGAGTAGATGTTCTGATTGGATTGCTTAGTCCGATGTACATTGCTACGATCATACTATTTTTTTCTGGTATTCCACTTCTCGAAAAAGCTGCTGACAAACGATGGGGAGATAACGAAAAGTATAAGGTATATAAAAAGACAACAAGTCCATTGTTTTTGTTACCAAAGAAGAAACGTTAGCTCAGCTAAACTATCTTTTGAAAGAAAATGGCACCTCACCATGTACTAAGGTAGTGTATATGAACATGCCGACATCAGTATCTACACGTCTAGAAGACGAGAGTGATATTCAGTTAGTACAAGCATCTTTGGAACATAAAGAGGCTTTTACCTTTATTATGCAGCGATATAAGGACCCGTTGCGTAGATATATCAAGCGCCTCACATCATTCTCGGAAGATATCGTTGATGATATCTTGCAGGAAATTTTTATAAAAGCGTATGTTCACTTACGCGATTTTGATCAAACATTACGATTTTCATCATGGTTGTATCGAATAACGCACAACGAAACCGTTAGTTATTTCAGAAAAAATAAAAAACATATCGACGCCACAAATGCACTCGATGACGACGATCTTCATTTGTTTGCTTCAGAAATAAATATAGAACAAGAACATCAATCAAAAGAATTCGCGTCGATACTAGCAGTTGCGCTGCGCGAATTACCAGAGCATTACCGTGCCGTGCTAGTGCTAAAATTTATTGAAGGAAAAGATTACGAGACTATCTCTGATATTTTACAAAAACCTCCGGGTACTGTTGCTACGTGGATTAATCGCGCAAAAAAAGAATTGCGCACCATTTTGATAAAAAAGGGAATAGAAACATATGTCTAAAGAAAACAAACAAAAAAATATTGAACAAACCGTACTGGATGAAATTGAACAAAAGCATTTAGCTCCAAAAGCCACTTGGTGGTTTTGGCTTCGATACGGATACATTTGGCTAGTGAGTGTGTTGATGGTTTTTGTAGGTGCACTTGCCGCTGCTGCAACGTTGTTTGTGTTTCGAACTGTGCAGTGGGAACTGTATGAAGCAACACACGATTCATTCTTCTCGTTTTTGATGGATGTGGTTCCTGTTCTTTGGATTACGCTTGTGGTTGGTGCACTTATTGCAACCTATTACGGAATCCGAAAAACTAAGTATGGATATAAATACAATCTATTGTTTATTACCTGCACTGTTGTTGCTTCATCTATATTGCTTGGAATAGTACTCTTTCACTTTGGTTTTGGGCGAGTAGTAGACCGAGGATTTGGTGGACGCATCCCAATGCATGAAGGAATTGAAATGAGTACTCAAAGGTTTTGGGACAATCCTCAGCGAGGGTTATTGCTCGGTGTTGTTTCTGTAGATGATGAACAAGGTTTTGTGATTACCGATACTCGAGGAGCGGCGATTCCTCTTGAAGTACAACATTTGTCTGAGGAACAACGTCAATTATTTGAGAATGGTTCGTATACAAGAGTAATTGGAACCACAACAGGTGAGGTGTTCTATGTGTGCGGCATTCTTCCTCAGAAAGGTTCGCCGCGACCATTTGAAAGAAAAAATCTTTCAGTGCGTAGTAAAGAGTGTGAGGGAATACTTCCTTACCAACGATTACTTAAATAAATATAGTCACACTACGTATGAAAAAGAATACAACAATTACTGTTACGCTTTCTGCTCTCGCATTTTTATTACTCTCAGCGGGTGTGGCATATGCGTCAACGGGGGAAGGGTTCCAGCGGTTTGGTGAGATAAGCGAAGAGCAGCGAGCACTGTTTGAAGAAGCTCGAGCACTTCGGCAAGAGGGAGATAAAGAAGGAGCTCACGCGTTATTAGAAGAAGCTGGATTTGATATGGGACGGCAAGGTGAACGACATCCCGAAATGTCAGCGGAATCTCGGGAACGTCACGATGCCATTAGAGCTGCGATTGAGGCTGGTGATTATGATGCCTTTTTAGAAGTCATCGATGACGCTCCACATGATATTGATTTAGATGAAGATACCTTCAATAAATTAGTTGAAGCGCACGCTTTGCGAATGGACGGGGATCACAACGGAGCACGAGCTATTATGGAAGAAATTGGTTTTCCTCGAGGACCGATGCTTGGACATGGAAAAGGGCGAATGCATGATGATGACGACAATCAATAGTTGATACGTTGTAGACGGTATAAAAAAGGTTAGATAAAGGAACAAAAAGCGTCTCTGGATTGGAGACGCTTTTTGTTATACTGGGTATATTATTTGCTATATAAAAGTATGTTTACACTCACTGGAAAAGTTGCCGTAATTACTGGAGGACGTCGGGGGATGGGGAGGTCTCATGCTCTTGCCTTGGCAAAGCAAGGAGCAACTGTTGTTGTTACTGATATCGATAAGCAATCATGTGACAGTGTTGTGGATGAAGTTATCTCGACTGGAGGAAAAGCATCTTGTTACAAACTTGATGTTGCGAATGTTTCTGAAATAAATGAAGTGTTCGATGCAATTATCTCGGAACACGGTCGAGTTGATATTTTGATTAACAATGCAGGAATCTATACTGCAGTACCAGCACTTGAAATGACAGAAGATCAATGGAATACCATGATTAATATTAATCTACGTGGACAATTTTTTTGCGCACAACGAGCAGCGAAAGAAATGATCAAAACAGGATGGGGAAGAATTATCAATATTGGTTCAATTGCGTCAGGCGGGGTTGGTGTTGGTATTGCAAATAGTTCACATTACACTGCAACAAAAGGGGGAATTATTGGAATGACAGAATCACTCGCTGTTGAATTTGCCCCACACAATATCACAGTAAATGTGGTCGCTCCTGGAGTGATTGATACTCCGATGGTGGATGGTGCCGCAAGTACATTTTTGTCTGGGGTACCCCTAAAGCGAATGGGAAAATCTGAGGAAGTGTCTGCGGCTGTTGTTTTCTTGTCTTCAGAGGAAGCGAGCTATATTACTGGTTCTACTATGTATGTAGATGGAGGTTGGCTAGCTTCGTAAAAAATGAAAAAAATTACCGTCAACGATTTCTATCAAAAAAATTACACCTACGAGCTTGTTGAAAAAGAAGGGAGGAATTTTGATCCAGAATTTAAACCAGATCTGACCCCAAAACAAATGTTGAAACTTGGTGTGTTTGGTGGAAAATATTTTGATGCGGAACATAAAGAGTTTCCAAAAGAGTGGTTTACTCACGCAAAGCTTTCTGAGTCTGGAAAATACGAAGCCAACAAAAATTTTTTTAAGGTGAAGGCTTCACAATCACTTGCTGAGTGGCAACGAAAAGGATGGATTCATAAAGATGATCCACGTGGCTGGTTTCAATGGTATTGTCGGTATTACTTAGGTAGACGTTCTCCAAAAGAAGATGCGCGACAAATAAAAAGATGGAAGGCGATTAGTCGTCACATTGCTCAAGTGCACCACAATTGTCGTACAGGGGATTTATTGTGTCGACCTAAACAACGGCAAGCAATTTTGCATTGGGCATACGACAGTCGAAAAATGTAGAAGTGTACAGTCGTGCTTTCATAAAAAACCACGTGCTATACTTTTTAAATATGAAGAAGACGTGCTCATGTAGTAATAAAACTTGTTGCGCACGGTGGCTCTCAATCTTGCTGTTTCTTTTTACGCTACCCTTGTTTAGTTTTTGGGCGGGATACGAAGTTGCTAAAATTGCCGGAGTTGCGAATCAGATGACAATTGTAGACGACACTGGAATAGTTTGTCCTGCTCGGCGATAAGCGCCGTCTCTTTTACATGAATAATTATTGCACAATATCTCTTGCATTTTGTCTAAAAAGACATAGTATGCAGAATCTCTTATAAATCGTATGACTACAGCAGCAATCATTGGTCTGTCTATATTTTTACTCGGGTACGTTGGTATTACACTCGAGCACAAGATTAACGTAAATAAAGCGGCGTTTGCATTGCTTAGTGGAACAATTCTCTGGGTGCTCGTCGGTATTGTTAGCCCTACAAAAATCGACGAGCATATTATAGAAGCTGGGTTTGATATTTTTGGAGTGACACTTTTTCTTTTAGGAGCAATGGCCCTCGTTGAGATTCTAATTCATTATCGAATCTTCGACATTATTCGCGACCGAATCCTTGCCCGTAACTTATCGTTACGAGCACAGTTTTTTATGATCATAGGACTCGCGTTTACTTCGTCGATCTTTATTGCAAACATGGTTGCGACAATTATCATGATTCAAATTGCACGTCGATTTTTCTGGGGACAAAATTTACTTGTAGCTGCGATTGCTATTGTGTTTGCAACTAATGCAGGGGGAGCTTTTTCTCCAATTGGAGATGTAACCACTATTATGTTGTGGATCGCTGGTAAATTTAGCTCTGCCGAAATACTCATTCAAGGATTTCTTCCTGCGCTTGTGATTGGAATTATTTCAACCTTAATGTTGTCTCGTAAGATTGTGATAGAAGAAACGATTCGCCCACAGGTTGTTCCAGAAGAACACCTGACACGAGGAGAGACGGTCATCGTTATTTCAGCAATGCTTTCTTTTTTGTTGCCGGTAGTTGCAAAAATGCTCAATCTTCCTCCGGTGATTGGTATTTTGTTTGGAGTTGGATTTACATGGGCAGTTGTCGATATTGTAAAAGGAGTTTCTCGTTGTCGAACACACCTTACTGCTTCAATTGAAAACTTGGTACAAAAGACAGATATTGCTTCAATTAAATTTTTCGTTGGTATATTGCTTGCCGTTTCTGCACTAAGTACTCTTGGTGTTCTTGAATATATTTCACAGTTTATTTATGGATCATCTCAGACGACAGTAAGCATTATTAGTGGAAATATTTTGATTGGGGTTATATCAGCATTACTCGACAACATTCCTTTGACAGCTATTGCGATTGATATTTTACATACAAGTAATACATCTCTTTGGGTGCTACTCTCAATCGCTGTTGGAACAGGCGGTTCGTTGTTGCCGATCGGATCTGCTGCTGGGGTTGTTGCAATGGGAATGATCAAAGAGCTTACGTTTAAACAATATGTGCGAATTGGTTTTGTCCCTGCAATGCTTTCTTTTTTGGCGGGAGTTGGTGTGTGGGGACTGCAAGTGTTTGGTTTTTAAAACAAATACCTTTTTATTTTTGAACGTAAGTGTGTTTATTTATACACAGTAGTTGATTCATCTTTTGACTTCTGTAAAAAGACGCGTGGTACTATTACAGATACCGAGGTATGTATTTTTTACGAAAAATTATTTTTTCAGTAGCTATTTTTCTGTTTACACTTTTGAGTGTTCCTTCTGCTGCGTTTGCACAATCAGCCCAAGCTCCAACAGGTGCTCCCTCAGGGCCACCATTGAATGTTGAGGTACTGGAAACAAAATTTGATAATCAAACACGAGAAGTTACGTTTGATCTACAAGTAAAAAACAATACGGCTGATTTCGTAGACAACTTACAGTATCGAATTGAATTTTACTCAGGAGAAAGTCTTGCTAAAAAGGGGCTACTCTTTAGTACTGTTGATTTTATTTTCTCGACTACTGGCGACTTAGAACGGCTTTCTCCGTTACAGACTAGTAAACAACAAGTTACCTATACTGCGCCAATCACTATTCCTGGAGGAAATTATTTCTTCCGTGTCTTTGCATATAACAAAGAAAACTCATACTACGGAGCAGGATATACAAAAGAAGCGATGCGATTAACTGGTAAAGGAGGATTTCTCCCACCTGTTACTGCAGCACTTATTACTCCTGAAGATGGAAAACCACACAGTGTGATGACGGGTCCAATTCTAGAAAAAGGCTCAACTCCGATTCTTGCAATTATTGAAGAATTCAACGTTGATTTTTTTGCTCGGTTTGAGAAAAAAGAAAAATCAGTATATGTGTCGTATGACATTACTCATATTAATGATCCTGATACTGTGATTGTCCACGCTGACCCAGTTCCTGTTGAAGATTTATATCGTGTAGATGGAAAAGGGTTAGAGATTCTCTTTAAACCGTGGGAAGGGCAGCGTTCAGGGGCTCATACTGCAGTACTTAGTTTTACAGATGCACAAGGATTACCAATTACTGAAGATCTCTCAGTCCGATTATTGTACGGAGGACTTCTTGGAAGAATTTTTGTTGCAGATACTGGTATTAATTCATATCGCCGAGGGGAATCACTTGACCTTAATGTGAATGTTCTTGCCGCTGGAGATGAAAAGGCAGGAAACCTTACACTTGATGCAATATTCAAAACCGTAAAAGGAGATGTTGTCGAAGTTTCAAAAGAAGTGCCGATGAACGGAACCTTTGATGGTATTGATGAAATTGTTACCTTTAATGAATTCAAAGCAGAAAGAAAAATGGTGGTCGAAGAAATCTTTGTTGTTCTAAAAGATGCTGATGGAAATATTCTTGATGAACACACGATTACACTCGACACGTCAGAGTTGTTTGCATATCCAAAAGACTCAACGACACTGCGCACTGTCATTATTTCACTACTTATTCTAGTAATCGTATTTGTTGTTCTTGGAATGCTACACAAAAACACAAGAGGAGCAGCGCTTGCCGTACTTGTTGCTGGTATCGCGATTACTGGTTCGTTGGTATATACCAATCCATCAATGGTTTTTGCTGACGCAGGACTTTCTCCGGGGGATTTACCGGGCGTATATTCAACGTGTGAACCTGATGCGACTGATGGTGATAAAGATGGTGATACCACAGAGTGTAAACCAAAACCTCAGCTGTACGGAGACATGCTGGGTATTTGGGAAAGTCCAAGTAATGAGCCAAGCGGATACCAGGGGGATTGCGACACTGGGTGTCAGCCCGTTGTCTTTTTTGTAAAACTGCAATGTAAGGACTGTGGAAACTCTGGACTACAGCTTGAAGTTAACTATTTTAATAATTGGCAAAACCAGACCAGTCCAACAGGAACCAATGATCAGCAGTTTATTGTAAGTACGCATATCGGGGCTGGAGGTGAGAGTGATGCCGCATCATACGGCTACTACACTGTGCAGGCAGAACCTTCTGATTCCTCAAAAACATTTGCAACTACAGATGATTTACAAAAAGCACCAGAAGGATCTGTTGCGGGAACACCGGTTAATGCTAACGACATTATTAACTGGTGGATTTACGGACCATTTGTTGTTGATTACTGTTTTGAGGGGGAGATTATGTGCGAAAATCCTGATGCAGGAAACGATGGTCGAGTGACGCAGTCGTATAATATTCAAGCAAAAACACAGTTTGGTGCAGGATATTGTGAGTTAAGTTATTCTACCGACGATACTAATCCGGAAGGGTGGACAGAATACCAGCCTGCTGGACAAGCTCTTCTCAATGATACGCTTTCAATGAGCTGTCAAATGCCTTCGTGTATTGAAGGAACCTTTTATCTTGATGAAAATAGTGACGGACAAAAACAGATTGATGAAAATTATCTAAAATCAGCTGCTTCGCCAGAGGCATGTACTGCAGTGATAACACCTGTGCTTGGTGCGATTGTTGGAGATACATCGACATATAGAAATCTTGCATCAAGTTACTGTTACGTCGATAATAGCCAGCCTTACTTTAATAAAGAATTACTTATTCCTGGTTCGTATTCATTAGGTGTTGATACCGTTAACTCTCCAGGCTGGACTCAGACAGGCTTGCTTCAAATTCTTGACGGTTCTGTCATCTCCACCTCTAATCCTTTATCTATTGCTGCAAACGAACGTTTTAAAGCTCTTGTTGGAATTAAGAATGACAGCAACGTGATTCTTTCTTGCTCTATCGTAACAGGAGGCGATGGTGACGGCGATGGTGATGGCGATGGTGATGGTGACGGTGACGGTGATGGTGATGGAGACGGCGATGGAACGGGAGGTAACTGTCCTAGTGGTCAAATTCTTGTGAACGGCACTTGTATTATCGGCGGGGGTGGAGGAGGAAATGGAGGTGACGGAGACGGCGATGGAACTCCTGGAACTCCTCAATGTACTACAGCGCCTTCTGTGACAATTTCAAATATATTTAACACTCTGAGTGCCTGTTACCCTCATGATTTGCCTATGTGTGGAGGTTTGTCTATTCCAGTCACTTACACAATGCAAGGTTACACACTTAGCCTGAGCGATCCTTGTTGGCCTGACGAATTGTGGTTTATTAAAAGTTACTTTAAGGGAGATTTGGTAAGTAATGATGTAAGAAAGAGTGGAGATAGTTGGGATGTTGGTATTCAAGCGGAATCCGAAATAGTTGAAAATGAACAGCATACAATTGTGGTAGATGGATGGACAATTAATTCTAGAATTAACAACGGACAAACTCGTACTCTAGCAGCAAACGATGCTGTTGAAATTACAATGTGTACTTGTGTAGCAGGTTGTACTGATCCTTCTGCAAACAATACAACGGAGGGAGCTACCGAAGATGATGGTTCGTGTTCGTACGATGACACAAGCGTTACCTGTGATGATGTGACTGCAAGTAATTATGGTGAGAGTGCGTCGTGCGAATATGTCGAGACATGCAATGATAGTACAGCTGATAATTATGGATCACCTGAATCATGTACATATAGCGCTGATATACCTGGATGTACAGATCCTGCTGCAAATAATCAAAACCCAGACGCTACCATTGATGATGGAACATGTAGTTACGACTATCAATATATATGATAAAAAAACCAGAAATAATTGCATACACAAAAAAGATTGGAGCATTACTTATCCTTGGCTTACTCTTTTTGATTTTTGCTAACGTACGCGCCGTGGGACCATACGATGTTTCATGGGGTATTGATAGTTTTTATTCAGACACATACAACATGCAAGACCTTACCTTTGTATGGGGTGGAAACACGGGGAATGCAACTAATTTTGAAGTAACGGGTTGTTCGGCTGGTAATTGTTTTTTTAATACTTCATATGATGACCCAGGAAACTACACTGTTTCTGTATATGCAAAAAATAGTAGTGGCACGACTGTTTCAAATACTGCCTCTTGTAGTGCTAATGTTCAAACAGAATGTCCGTGTACGTCAGGATATACCTGCGTGAATAATCGTTGTGTATATAACATGGAGGTGAGTTGTGCTGCTTATGCTTCGGAGACTGCAACACTGCCAACACTCTTCTTTAATCCAGGAAGTGAAGTGTGGTGGAAAGCTGCGGTAACTGGAGGAGTGGAACCTATTACTTATGAATGGACAATGAATACAGGTAGCGGAAATGTATATGGTTCAAATAATCCTGAGGGAGCATTATATGTAGCTACTGTTGAAGGTAATCCCGGAGACTATGAGATTAATAGTACGTACACAACTAATCTTACTATTAATGATTCAAATGGAGGTACGTCAACAGCTTCTTGTACTATTGCGACAAAACAGTGCGCCTTCAATAGTGATTGTCAGGTGTTAGGGTATCCTGATTATTATATTTGTAGTTCAAGTACATATACTTGCGTGCCACCACCTCCAGTTTTTGTTGATGCACTTTCTATTGATCCAGGAATTGTACGAGAAGGGGAGTCTTGTGGTCTATCATGGGCCGCTGATTATGCGGATACCTGCGAACTATATAACAACAACACTCTTGTTCAGATAGACCTCGCAACTTCAACTGATGAGTTTTTGGTTGGTCCTGGTGTGTACCATGTGCAGTGTATAAATGAAACAACACTCGAAACAGTCGTTGGAGGTCCTGCACAGTGTATCTATAATCCAGAAATTCGAGAGTCATAAGTATATGGCTGATCGAATAGTGATTACAGGAGGGTCTGGATTTTTGGGGTCAATTATAGCCGCGCGCCTTTTGGCGCGCGGCTATGCTGTTGTAAGTCTTGACCTTGTTCCTCCTCGAAACCCAGATGTAGCATTTGTTCGTGGAAATCTCGCAAAGAGTATTCCGAATGATCCTAGATTGGGTAATCCATTGGCGATTATTAATTTAGCTGGCGTTCCTATTTTTGGAAAATGGACGCCAGCAAGGAAGAACGCAATTTACGACTCCAGAGTTTTGGGTACACAAAATCTCGTTGCTTCTTTTAAGGATCCCGTACAGCGACCGAAACGATTAGTGTCGGCATCTGCTGTTGGTTTTTATGGTGACCGAGATGATGAATTACTTACCAGTGAGTCACCATCAGGAGATGGATTTCTTGCTGCTGTTTCTCGTGATTGGGAAACAGCCGCTCATCGAGCAAAAGAATACGACGTTGAGACAACTGTAATTCGAAACGGTCATATTCTTGGGAAGGGAGGATTGCTCGGAGTGCTTCTTCCTTTTTATAAAAAAGGATTAGGAGGTCCACTCGGAAGCGGTCAACAGTTTATGCCGTGGATTCATATTAATGATTGTGCAGAATTGTACGTGAGAGCTGCATTAGGAGAGTTAGATAGTGAGACAATTGTTGCGGTGGCACCTGAGTTGGTTCGTAATACATTCTTTTCAAAACTAATTTCGGAAACATTACATCGACCACATATTTTCTTTATACCTGTGTGGGGACTTCGGTTGTTGTATGGAGAAATGGCACAGGAAATGGTTACAAGTCAACGAGTACAACCAGCACTTGGTGGATATCGATTGCAGTTTCCAAATCTCAAACAGGCGCTTGCAGATCTTTTGAAGGATTGACATAATCTCAAAACGCAAGAAAAGGTGTTTAAGTGAGTATTACTCTTGTAAGAGTGATGTCTCAGAAAACGCAGAAAGAGTAGTGTTATTTGATGTATGCCACCGTAGCTCAGTTGGTAGAGCACTCCTTTCGTAAGGGATAGGTCGGAGGTTCAATTCCTCTCGGTGGCTCACTATATATTGACTTTTGTCAATATATATGATATTATACTCAACAGTCCCGAATGTTCGGGTTTGTTCTACGAAAATGAAAACGTGCCATGTGAAAGTATTGGCCGTCATCGCGTTCGCGCTGATGACGGGAAGCGTGCATGCAGATCAGAAGCGGTTGGTTCGGAATTTCCGGCCACTGACTCCTCAAGAATCGCAGAATCTAGAAGTTCAACTTCCAGAATCTGTGGTCCAGAAAGGGGTTTCAAAAACCTCTTCGAATCGCATCACAAAAAACCAAGCACGGCTCCAGTCGTTGCTCGACAATGGAACAATCAAGCGCATGCTCTCTGAACAGGAGTTGTCTGCGCTGATCAAAGTCGAAAGCAATGGAAGGAACGGAGTTATCGGCGACAAGCATCTCGGGGAATCTTCCGAGTGGGCCTGGGGAGTTCTCCAGATCCGACAGTGCTATGTCGACGATGTGAACACTACGTTCGGAACCAATATCTATGCATCCGATTGCCAATGGAATGTCGAACTTTCGAAGTTCGTCGTTCAGGCATGGATGACTAGATTTGGTAAAACGAATTGGAAGTTCGAACGCCTCGCTCGAATGCATAATGGTGGTCCTCAAGGCTGGAATCCGAAATATACGGAAATCTATGCCAAGACAAATCGCTATTGGGCAAAAGTGCGTCCAGCGCTCCTTGCTGTGTCAAATTGAACCCTCGCCCGAACAGGCGAGCACATGACCCCTCAACACGTTTTCGCCGGTCTGTCCTCATCTTTTGATAGGGCGGGCCGGTTTTGTTTTATTGACTTTTCTATAAAAACGTGTTATTATAAACACAACAACCAACAGTTCTTGAAGAAGCTAAAATTTGAAAAGTATCAAACATTTAGTTTCTTCGTTAGATAAAAATGAAAAATTCTCTCACATCACTGACCTGGGTGCTTATTGCAACCATGGTCAGTCTCGCCCTTCTTCTTCTCTCAACACTCACCTTGACCGGTTTGCGTTACGAAAAGAACCAGCGGCTTGCGAAAATCAACGAAGTTGGCACAACGACAGTGGCCGTAAAGGTCTCGTCGTTCACACCAGATTCCGAAGGTTTCGCCACGCAACCCACCACGGTTGCTCCCGCTGAGGAAACTCAAACGGAGAAAGTGGTAAAGGTCCCGTACCCCGTGCGAAAGCCCGGAGACAGTCAATATCGGGACGCACTCGAGATAACTGCTGCTGAGGCATTTGTCTTGTTGAACGACCCGGACTTCTTTGAACCCGAAGCGATTCAAGGTGTTCAACCAAGAATTGTGAAGCTCAAGAAATCTCTGAAGCAACAATTTGCTTCAGGAGAAATCGTTCGCAGGCTTACCCCAGAACAGATCATTGCGATTTGTCTTCGGGAGACATGTAATGATGACGATCGTCTGGCCATCAACCTGAACTGTCTCGGTGACCGAAAGTACGCCGGGTATAACAAGGCTCATGGTCCGGTTCAAATCTCAAAACGTGCCTACGAAGACGTAAAGGCCTTCAAGGGTTATGGTGTAATCGGTCCGGACTTCCACGGAGATCTCGCACTCTCGGAAATGTTTTTTCAGGCGTGGGTTGATCAATACCTGCCGAAAAAATTTACCGGAGACGAAGTCTTCGAGTGGGCGTCACGTTATTGGAATGGTGGACCAACAGGCGCTAAACCTGGCGGAATCTACTTCTCCAAGGCGCGTCGCTACTGGGAAGGAGACAATCGTCTTGGAGTGGAACAGTACTATGCAAAGGTTCAAACCTTGATTGCAGAAACTGCATCTACATCACCGCTTGGAGATTTGGTCTTCAGACAGACGTGGGTGATTTCGGGGGACGTTAGTGGAGACAAAGGTCTCCTTCCGACGTTTTTCAAACATCCAATCTACGGGACCGAAGTTGGGGGAGAAATTGACGCAAGACTCTTTCCAGAGGGTAGCGTTAAATGGGCTCAGGCTCAATTCATTCTTCCTTGACTTCGGTCGGGACTTCACGCGGACGGACACCATTGGTGGCCGTCCGCGTTTTACTTTTTCTTCATTCATTACTTTAACTATAGGCAGAAATGCGTTAGTATGTGCCCACAGCCTGCCGTTATAGTTCAGTGGTAGAACACTTCATTGGTAATGAAGAGGTCTTGGGTCCGATTCCCAATAACGGCTCATATTGTGCCAGTAACATTTTATAAAAAACTTGGAGAAACTTCTTTTGGGGCAATCCAACGATTTCGAGAAGAGAATCCAGAATACAAAGATGAGAAGATCGCATTTGCAGGACGGCTTGATCCTATGGCCGAAGGCGAAATGCTTTTTTTGACAGGAGAGGAAACAAAACGAAAAGAAGATTTTTTGGGGATGGATAAAGTGTATGAAACGGAATTTGTGTTTGGCATAGAAACAGACAGTCATGATCTTATGGGTTCTATTCAAAAAATACAGAATACTCCCATTGAACAGTCTGCGATTGAAAAAAATATTTTAGAGCGAACAGGGAAACAAAAGCAAAAGTTTCCTGCGTTTTCAAAACGACATGTACAGGGAAAGGCTATGTTTGTGTGGGCGGCCGAAGGCCGCCTCAACGAGATTGAGATTCCAGAACATGAGGTAGAAATTTACTCGATTGAAATCTTACACAACGGAGAAAAAACATTTGGAGAAATACGAGACAATGCTGTTACTCGTATTTCAGATGTTGTTGGAGATTTTCGACAAGAACAACTCATCAATGAATGGAACAAAAATCCTACAGATGTTACTGAACGATTTCAAACCATTACATTAAAAGTGTTTTGCTCAACCGGTACGTACATTAGACAGTTGGCACAAGACATTGGTACAGACCTTGGTTGTGGTGCTACTGTTTTTTCTATAAAAAGAACTGCAATCATTCAAAAGAAAACACAATAAAACTCGTTTTTGTTTTTAGTGACTGAGTTTTTTTGTTTCTCTGCGTAGCTGTACGAAGTGCGCTATACTAGCCCCATGCAAAAATCGGAGATTGAATCAAAAATTCTAGAGATTGAAGCCGCAATGAACGACCCTCATTTTTGGTCGGATAAAGATAAGGCACAAGCCTTGATTCGCGAACTCCAAGAACTCAAGGACACACTCGCTGGTGCTGGTAAGTACGATAGAGGAAATGCTCACCTCACAATCTTTGCTGGAGCCGGAGGTGATGACGCTGAAGACTTCGCACAAATGCTCGCAAACATGTATCTTCGATATGTTTCGAACAAAGGGTGGACTGCCGTTACGTTGCATTCAAATACAAACAATCAAAACGGATACCGAAATGTAACGTTTGAAATTCAAGGAAAGAATGTATACGGATCACTGAAACATGAATCGGGCGTACATCGTCTCGTTCGCATCTCTCCTTTTAATGCTGCGTCACAACGACACACTTCATTTGCGATGGTTGAAGTTGTGCCGCAGTTACCAAAATCTTCAGATTATGAAATTCCAGATGATGAACTTGAAATTGAATTTACAAAATCAAGTGGACCTGGCGGACAGAATGTAAACAAGCGAGAAACAGCCGTTCGAGTGGTACACACACCAACAAAACTTTCTGCGTTCATTGACAGCGAGCGAAGTCAACTGCAGAACAAGGAAAAGGCATTGGAGCTCGTGCGCGGCAAAGTGTATAATCTAAGAGAGCAAGAGCGTCTTGAAAAAGAAGAGGGAATGTATATTTCCAAAACAACAGACGCTGCTTGGGGGAACCAAATTCGTTCGTACGTCTTGCATCCATATCAAATGGTAAAAGACCACCGAACAGATGTTGAAGTTCGAAATGTCGACAGTGTGCTAGAAGACGGAGAACTTGATACATTTATTAATGCAATGCAGCAGCAATCATAATGATTTACTTCGACAACGTTTCAAAAATTTATAATGACGATTCGGTTGCGCTTGAAGGCGTAAACCTTAAGATTGAACCAGGTGAATTTGTCTCTATTGTTGGTCACTCTGGTGCAGGAAAAACAACCCTTATTAAATTATTGCTTGCAGAAGAAACTCCAACAGAAGGAAAAGTCTTTTTTGAAACTACAGACGTGCACCGACTCAAAGGTGATGCAATCAGTCGTCTTCGAAGAAACATCGGAACCATCTTTCAAGATTTCCGATTGATTCCAAGAAAGACTGTCTACGAAAATATTGCATTTGCTATGGAAGCTTCTGGACGAACTGACGAAGAAATTCGTTCAGATGTTCCTCATGCACTTGAACTCGTTGATCTTACACACAAAGCATGGAACTTCCCTCATGAACTTTCTGGTGGAGAACAGCAACGTGTGGCGATTGCTCGCGCAATTATTAATCAGCCAGATTTACTTGTTGCTGATGAGCCTACTGGAAACCTGGACCCAAGAAATACACAAGACATTATTCAGATTTTGCGACGGATTAATGATTTGGGAACAACCGTAATTCTTACGACGCACAATCAAGGAGTTATTGATTCACTTGAGCGTCGAGTTATTACTGTTGAGGATGGTCGCATTGTTCGGGATGACGTTAGTGGTAAATATGAACATTAAATAGATACGTATGTTGTGGATTAATATAAAAAGAATTAGTAAGACGGGATTTGTGCAGTTTTGGCGAAACGGTGTTGTTTCTTTGTCAGCCGTGCTCGTAATGATCATTACATTGTTTGTAATTGGTTTGGTTATTTTTACTAGTGCACTGCTTACGCGATCTCTCCAGTCAATCGAAGACAAAGTAGATATTAATGTGTACTTCACAACGCTCGCTGAAGAGACTGAAGTTCTCAAAATCAAACAAGCAATTGAGGCACTTCCTGAAGTCGCATTTGTAACATATGTATCACCTGAGGAGGCTTTAGAGAATTTCCGAGAACGACACAAGAATGATCAAAAGACACTCGAAGCACTCAATGAGCTAGCATCAAACCCACTCGGAGCAGTTCTTAACGTAAAGGCAAAAGAAGCGTCTCAGTACGAGGGTGTTGCAACATTCTTGGATCAAAACTATCCAACTACTATTGATGGTTCAATTGTTGAACGAGTAAACTATTTCCAAAACAAACAAGCAATTGACCGACTCGGGCAGATTATCGATGCAGGAGAGCGACTCGGTGCAATCATTACTATTTTGTTCATTGTGATTTCGATTGTTATTACACTCAACACGATTCGTTTGGCAATGTACATCTCAAAAGATGAAATTCACGTGATGAAGCTTGTTGGTGCGAGTGGACGATTCATTACTGGACCATTTCTTGTAACCGGAGCAATGTACGGAATAGTGTCTTCAATTGTTACACTCATTCTCTTCTGGCCATTTACCTTCTGGCTCGGTCCAATCACTGAACGATTCTTTGTTGATGTGAACCTGTTCGAGTATTACCTAAGTTCATTTGGGCAAATGTTTCTCATCATTGTTGGTTCGGGAATTGTGATTGGTTCAATCTCAAGTTTGCTCGCAATTAAACGATATCTAAAAATTAAGTAGTATGAAGCATCCCAAGCCGACACAGACCAAAAAACAAAATCATAAATATATTTTTGTAGTCGGTGGGGTTATGTCGGGGGTAGGAAAGGGAATTAGTACTGCTTCTATTGGAACTATTTTGCAGGCGATGGGGCACAAGGTGAACCTGATGAAGGTTGATCCATATCTAAACGTTGATGCAGGAACTATGAATCCTACCGAGCATGGCGAGACATTTGTGATGGACTGCGGTCTTGAAACTGATCAAGACATGGGAACATACGAACGTTTTTTGAATCGAGACTTGATTCGAGAAGATTACGTGACCTCAGGAATGGTGTATAAGCATGTAATCGACCGCGAGCGAGCACTTAAGTATGGAGGAAAATGTGTAGAGGCAATTCCTCATATTCGAGACGAGATTATTCGTCGATACCAGCGGTCTGCAGAACTCAATAAATCAGATATTACCATTGTAGAAATCGGAGGAACAATTGGTGACTACCAAAACATTATGTTTATGGAGGCTGCTCGAGTTCTCAAGGTTACACATCCTGGTGATGTGATTTTTATTATGGTGAGTTTCCTTCCAATCCCTGGAACACTTGGCGAAATGAAAACAAAACCAACGCAAAATGCTGTACGGCAACTCAATTCATACGGTATTCAAGCTGATTTTATTATTGCGAGAAGTCAGGTTCCACTCGACAGTCGACGAAAAGAAAAACTTGCGATTCAGTGTAACGTGTCAAAAGCGAATGTGGTTTCGGCACCAGATATCGACAGTATTTATGATGTGCCAGTGAACTTCGAAAAAGACAAGATCGGAGAAATGATTACCCATCAACTCGGAATACATAATGGAACTCCTAATCTTGATGCATGGCGTTCATTTATTCGAAAGAGTAAAGCCGCAACAGCGACGCCTATCAATATTGCGGTGGTAGGAAAATATTTTGATACAGGAGATTTTATGTTGAGCGATTCGTATCTCTCAGTTATTGAGGCAATTAAATATTCTTCGTATTACGCAAATGTTAAACCAAAACTTACCTGGATCAATTCAAAAAAATATGATGATGATCCAAAGCTTGTAAAAGAGCTTTCTCAGTTTGATGGAGTAATTGTGCCGGGCGGATTTGGAGAATCAGGAATAGAAGGAAAAATCGCTGCAATTAAATTTGTACGAGAAAACAAAATTCCATACTTAGGATTGTGTTATGGAATGCAACTTATGACGATTGAATATGCACGAAATGTCGTAGGTCTTAAAGATGCGCAGACTGCAGAAATTGACCCAGAAGCAAAACATCTCATTATCGACGTAATGCCAGATCAAAAAGAAAAAATCGCAAAGGGAGATCTTGGTGGTTCTATGCGACTTGGAGAATATCCATGTTACTTGCGAAAGGGAACCATTGCAGAAAAAGCGTATGGCGACTCACTCATTTCAGAACGACATCGACATCGATATGAAGTGAATCCAGAATACATCGCACAACTCGAAGATCATGGATTTGTATTTTCAGGGACATCAAAAGATAAGCGGCTGATGGAAATTGCAGAGCTTCCAAAAAAAGAACATCCGTTTATGCTCGGTACACAATTCCATCCTGAATTTAAAGCTCGACCACTGAGTCCACACCCATTGTTCACAGAATTTATAAAAGCAGCAAAGAAAAAGTAGTACTATAGAGAGTAATGCTCACCAAACAGCTACAAGTACTCATTGATGTTAGTTTGTCGTCTGGAAGAAGCTTCGAAGATATTCGAGGTATTCTCAAGGTGCAAGGTTTTGGTGACGGAACCATTGATGAGGTATTTGCTGAGTATCGAGAGCGAGGGCAAACGAGAGGTGCTTCACTACGTACTCCTCAACCAACAAGTGTTCCTGTCTCTGTAACGGCACCACCTTCAGCTTCAGCTGTTTCTGCTTCGGCTCCTGCAGCTGCACCCGCACCCTCACCCTTTGATACTGCACCTATTAAAGTTCTTCCTGGAGCATCATACGTACCAGATTTTATTCCTTCAGATACTCCTGTAGCGGCCCCTGTGCAAACTCCGCCGGCCACAAGTATGTCGCAAGCAATGAGTGTAGATGTGTCTCCTGATTTTGTACCGTCGCAGACAGGGGTCACTGGCGCATATACTCCATCATCAATGCCTCCATCTCAAACGGCTCATACAACTCCTGTTGTTGGGAATGAGATCAGCACACCCGGAATTACAAACGAACGACCAGCGTCTGTTCCTTTTACAGTGCCATCAACAGAACGTGAAGCTCCGGTGATTATGCCGCATCATGATGCACCACCAACAGGGGCACGACCGACTGAATTTATGGGGTATGGGCAGATGACGGTTCCATCTCAAATGGCTGCAGCAAATAAATCAATGCATGTTGATGACTTACCCGCAGCTCCTTTGATGTCCTCAATGCCAAACGCGGCTCCTATTAATGTAGGGCTTGGTGGTATTCCTGAACTCGAAAATGCTGCGCTCGAGGACTATAAGCGGAAGCAAGCAAAAAGCCCAATACCAATGATTATTATGCTCATCACGGTGGCGGCACTCATCGGAGGTTTTGCGTACTGGTTTTTTAATGTTGGTCCTGGTGCGCCAAGAGAAAACACAAGTGATATTTTGCAGCAACTTCGAAATGCAACACCGACAATTGAAGAGATAGTTCCACTTTCTAATCAACCAGAAAATATTGATCCGTTTACAGGTGCTCCTCGATTAGATGATCCTGAAGTTCCAGAAGTTGCTGTACCTGCTCCAGTTGTTCCTGCGACGCTGTGTGGGCCGTTTAAACTTGATTTGAAGCTTGATGATGAGGGAAGCGATGTTGTGTTGGTGCAAGATTACTTTGCTGACATAGGACTCTTTCCGCTTGTAGAAGAGTATGTTCGTGTCACAGGTATTGCCGAAGGGTTTAGTATTACTCGTGGAGCGTTTGATAAAAACATGCAAATAGCAGTGCGGTTTTATCAGGATGCGATGTTTGCAGATGAGCGAAATATTTCTAGTTTACAACGCGGAGCAATTGATCAGTCTACGCGTGGGGTAATGCATGATGATTGTGATGGTGCAAAATTCAATAAGTATTATGTAAACCAACTCAATGCAAGTCGTGACACGATCATAAAATCAAATCTTGCATCGGTGCGTATTGATATCTTTAAGTATTTTGATGACACCGGAACCTTTGCGGGTATGTGTGAAAAATCTGCAGGAGTAGCAAAAGCAATAAGCACTATCAACGAAGTGACAGGGGAGTTAGGAAAAGTTGTTTGCAATTCAATTAGTAATGAGTGGGTGTTTGCGGCGCCACTCTATAGTAGTACTGGGTATTACTGTGTGGATTCAATTAAGAACTCGTTGCTCGTGAGTTCGTTAGGTAAGGGAGCGCTTCGTTGTCGGTAAAGCACAGCGAAACCCGGCGGTACCGCGACGAAACATCTGCAGGCGCGAAGCGCTGAAGCCGTTGAGGAGCGGTACCGCGGGGTTTCGCTGATTGAAAAAACCCCCATTCACTGCTAGAATGCCCAAACTGCTCGTGTGTGGTCTGTATGTCACACAATACAAGTAATTCAATTGCCAGATCGTCTAATGGTAGGACGACCGGTTCTGGTCCGGTTAATCGGGGTTCGAGTCCCTGTCTGGCAGCAGCCAAGTGAGACCTATCAAGGTCTCCAAAAGAGCTATAGTTTGCAACGTATTCTAAAGATGAGTCATGGACTCGAATTTTTGCTGAAACTGCTCAAAATCAGATCTCATTATGTTGAGCCCTATTTTTGGTTCGAGTCCGAGTTTGTTTTTTGAATGTTGACAGATTAATATATGTTGTGTTATAATATATTCGGATAGTTAAGAAAGCACTTTGATTAAATAATACTTGCTAAAAGTAGTTATAGCTCTAAGTATCTAAAATATTGGATTTTTAGAGCTATAACTACCACGGTGGTGGTTTTAGCTAAACACTAAAAAAGGAGAAAACTGCAATGCAGAACACCTACCACAACCAAACGGCGAAATTTCTCGCCACTGTCGAGTTTCCGGTCTTCAAGACCATCAAACTCGGTACCCACAAGTCGGTGAACGACCTCCGTCAGTCCCTCAAAGACAGTGGAAATCGTATCTCCGACTGGGGTAACAATATCCTCGGCAGGACAAATCTCGCTGAATCTGAAACGGAAGTCACGCTTCACGTGGCAACCGTCAAAGAACTGACGGGCAAGAATTGGGCAACCAACCGCGAAATCAACGAAGTAATTCGTTCAAAGGGTTATGACCTCTGTCCCGCAGAAGTGGGACCGCAACTTCGGTTGCAGTATCCTGATCAGCCCAATGGCGAATGGATCCGTGTCGCGATGGAACCCATTGCCGGCTCGAGCGGCAAACCTTCGCATCTTCAGCGTGGATCACGATTATGCTGGGTGTTGGCTTCGCGGCCACGACGGTCGCCCCGGCAACGAGTGGGACGGTGGCCTTCGCTTCGTGTTCGTTTCGCGCAAGTAGCTTAGTACTTTGGACTTGGACCCTCAGTCCTAGACCTTAGATACTTTGCTCTTAGTCCCGCCCAATCTTTGATTGGCGCGGGGCTTTTTTTTATACAATAAAAATTTGCTAAAATATAAAACGGTATTTGATGAAAAACAATCAACCTCAGATATTTCTACGATTGGTTCAATGGAACATCGAGCATTAGCACGAGATGCAGTTTCACAATCTCTTGTACTTCTAAAAAATAAAAATGACGTATTACCAATAACAAATAAAACTGCAACTATTCGTGTAGCAGGAAGCGCTGCAGATAATGTGGGTAAACAGTCAGGAGCTTGGACAGTTGAGTGGCAGGGGATTGATGGAAACTGGTTACCCGGAGCAACTTCAATCTTGGAGGGTCTTAGAGAAGAAGCATCAGATAACGTCACAATCGAATTTAATGAATATGCAGAATTTGTTGCGGGTACTCCTAAGTCGGAAATAGGAATTGCTATTGTTGGTGAATCACCATACGCAGAAGGGTGGGGAGATAATCCAAATCCTACATTAACCGAAGATGATTTGAAAACTATTACAAAACTACAAGCAGTATCCGAGAAAGTTATTGTGGTGCTTGTAAGTGGTCGACCCCTTATCATTACTGACGATATAGAAAATTGGGATGCCCTAGTGGCAGCTTGGCTTCCTGGTAGTGAAGGTGCAGGTGTCGCCGATGTCATTTTTGGAAAGAAACCTTTTACTGCTACATTGCCATTAGCGTGGCCAGCTAGTACAGAACAATTACCAATAGACACTGATGGTGTAACCAAAAACGGAACACCGGTCCTTTTCCCACGTTATTTTGGTCTATCTAATTAATTTAGTTCTTAATGTCTGCTCGAATAATTTATCGACGCGTTTGATTAGGTTTGAGTACCTGTCTTTCTAAAGATATTTGTCTTGGTAGCTCCGTGTAAAATTCCGTTGTGCTATGCTTTAGAGTATGAAAAACAACATAGTGCTCGTACTGTTTGGTCTGCTGATTATTCTATTTGCCGTATTTTTTGCACAAAAGGATGGAGTCAAAAATACGCCGGACCAAACAACAGAAGCTCAAACTTTTAAAGACGTAACCTACGATATCGACGGTCAGTCAGTTACGCTCAAAGACGGTGTTTCTGTTGAAACAGCTGCTCCTGGTTCTGCTTCAAATGTAACAACACAATATTTTGGAAATGAAGTTGAGATTGATTTAGATGGAGACGGTCGTGATGATATCGCATTTATTCTCACACAAAGTGTTGCTGGAAGCGGAACCTTTTATTATGCAGCAGGTGCCGTTGCAACTGATGATGGGTATGTCGGAACCGAAGCATATCTTTTGGGAGACAGAATTGCACCGCAAACAACAGAGATAAGTCAAAATCCTCGACATAAACATGTAGTCGTTTTTAATTATGCTGACAGAGCAAAAGGTGAGCCGATGACAGCAACTCCTTCAGTGGGTAAGAGCGTGTACCTTAAACTCGTACCAGAGAGTATGCAATGGGCAATTGTCGAACCTGATTTTGAAGGTGAAGCTGCGTATGCGTGCACTATGGATGCAAAAATTTGTCCGGATGGTTCGGCAGTAGGAAGACAAGGCCCAAATTGTGAATTCGCCGCCTGTCCTGCTGATACAAAAACTTCTACGCAGGAGTAGGTTTCTCTCGGCGACATTATTACGTTTAGGGATCTTTCCATTTCTTCGCAAGAGGTCGTTTCTGGCGCCGAATATCAACTGACCTATTCGATGCGTCTTAAATAACCCTCTAGAAAGAGCTATTTGAGTATTTTGTGTAAAAACGAGATTCAGTGGTATGCTTATTGGATAGATATGAAAAAACAAAAAAGCATTATTTTAGTTGGAGGTTTGGTGTTATTAGCGATTTTAATAGCTGTTGCCGTTTCAATGAAAGAGCCTGCAGAGCAGGTTGTTTCTACAGATGCGCCAGTCGATGTCGTGGTTGATTTTTATCGACAATGGATAGAAGAACTGAAGTCACCAGATACTGATCCGTACGCATCAGGATTATCAAAATCGTTGCTACTAAGTCCAGAGCTTCGAAAGAAAATTAAAAGTGCAAAGGGGTATTCAGGAGATGAGCTCGATCCAGTGTTGTGTCAAACTACCCCTGACATAGAAATTGCGACACGACGAGTGTATGAACAAGAAGACGAAGTACAAATTCTTGTGACTGCTCGAGACAAAACATTAACCGGACAAGCGACCGTTACACTTCGTAAATACAACGAGGGATGGTATATGGATGACATTAAATGTTCTCCTGGTGAGTTTGGTGAAGATCGAGAATTTACCTTTGAACAAGAAGGTTTTTTGTTGAAGGGTTCAACACTCGAAACACTTGATCCTGAGCTTTGGTACCTTATCTTTGAAGAAGATGGACAACCAGGACACTATGCTCCACTTATGTTTAGCGCAGAGAGTAAATGTCTAAACAAGAAAGGAAAAGGAGACGTTTGTGTTCCTGATCAATTCACAGATGTAACCAAAATATCTGTACAAGGACAAATGACAGAAAGCGGCGTTGAGGTTGTAAATATTATCGAGGGATAATACTGAGCGCTGACCGTAGATGTTCATAAAAAACCGCCTACACATGGGCGGTTTTTTATTTATATAAAGGTTTTTTGTTAAAATAGTAGGTGCCTTGTGTTTTTCCTTGTTTTACGTAGTATCAGAAGTAAGACAGTATGAACCCAGAAGAAAAATACAAAAAGATATTAGAAACAATTGAGAAGGAGGAACGTCCGATTATTTTTATTAATGGATGCACTCACGGGGATGAAAAGGTGGGCGTTGCTGTTACACAGGCTTTTGAAAAATATCAATCGGAGGATGTTTTAGTGATGACAAATATTGCAAACGAAAAAGCGCTTGAGAAAGGTGTTCGATATATCGAACACGATATCAACCGCATTGGCGTTGGTGATCTTTATGGATCGTACGAGGAGCAGGTTGCATTTTATCTTTCATTAATTGCAGCTCAGGTGGATGTGTTTATAGATATTCATTCAACGGAGAGCTCGCTGCGAGGCGCGGTAATTGTTGATCATTTAGATGAATACACAGAAAAATTAATCACTATCGTTAATCCAAGTGTTGCTTTGGGTATGCATGTAACTGAAGGTGATGTCCTCTTGTCATCTGCTTGAGCCGGTATCGCCTTTGAATATGGAAACGACACTGATGCGGTTGCTACGCAAAAAATAATTGATGATATATACAAAATTCTAGCAACCTACAAGGTGGGCAAGGAAATTGCTATTAATAATGGTATTTCTGGCACCACCGAGATATTTATCGTGGAAGAAGAATATCAAAAAGAGCAAGGTGATATATTAGATCAATCAGTCAAAAACTTACAACTTATTAAACGAGGAGATAAAATACTTACAAAAAACTCTGGAGAAGTTGTATTGGCGCAAAATGATTTTTTCCCCGTGTTGTTTAGTCAAAATGGATACACAAACATATTTGGATTTGTGGGGCGTAAGAAGGTTGTGTAATTTTATGAAAAAACTTCTAACAACAGAATATACAGGAGTTGCCGGAGTTAAGTATCTTTTTGAATATTCAGAGTGTGATTCATTTGATCATTTGCCACAAGATGAAATAACACAATGCTACGCAGCTGCATTTCATGGAGACAACATGGTTATTGTTCATAATAAAAAAAGAGATACCTGGGGATTTGTTGGTGGAACAATTGAAAAAGGGGAAACACTCGAAGAGACACTTCGACGAGAGATTCAGGAAGAATCAAACATGAACGTTATTTCTTGTAGACCGATTGGATATCAAAAAGTTATAGATACACGAAACATCCAAGCTCCGTTCTATCAGCTTCGATATTTTGCAATAGTGGAACCATATGGACCATTTGTATCAGATCCTGATTGTACTATTGATAAAATAGCCGAAATTGACCCAATGGATTGTAAGGAATATTTTGATTGGTTTGAAATTGGGGATGCCATCATTGCACGAGCACTGGAATTTAATAAAATGTCAAGGATTTAGGTTTCAGTCGGCTTTAAGGTATCATTGTAGTATGATAAAAAACACAATAATTGTTGCCTTAGTAATTGTTCTTTTTGGTGCTGGGTTTTATGTGTTTATGAAAAAACCAACCGAAGGTACCAATACTCCTACTTCAACAGAAGATGTTCAATCACAGGAAGGTGATTCAAAAGAAATGGAACAAAAAACAGAGACCGTCATCGGTTCCTCTGTAAATGGAAATGAAATTACTGCGTATCACTATGGTACTGGAGACAATGAAGTCCTACTTGTTGGTGGTATACACGGTGGGTATTCAAATAATACCGTATCCCTCTCATTTGATTTGATCGATTATTTTAAAAATCATGAAGATGAAATCCCAGATACTGTAACGCTAACAATTATTCCAGTATTGAATCCAGACGGACTGGAGACAACAGTTGGTACTACTGGAAAGTTTAATGCTTCAGACATTCCTTCATCGGAAATTAAAAAAGTGGAAGGTCGCTTCAACGCAAATGGTGTAGATCTAAATAGAAACTTTGCATGTGATTGGCAAGAAAAGGCAATTTGGCAAAATAAAAATGTAAGCGGAGGAAGTAGCGAATTTTCAGAGCCAGAATCTCAAGCGCTAAAGTCATACGTAGAATCATCCAACCCTGCAGCTGTTGTTGTGTGGTATAGCTCTGCTGGTGGTGTGTATAGTTCAAACTGTCACAATGGTGTGCTTCCAAAGACAAAAGAACTTACACAGGTGTTTGCAAAAGCTTCTGGATACCCTGCAAAAGAAGATTTTAATTTTTACGAAATCACTGGTGACGCTGTAAACTGGATGGCTAAGCAAAATATTCCTGCAATTAGTGTACTCCTCACAAATCACACAGATACTGAGGAAGATAAAAACATTGCAGGAGTTAAGGCAATTCTCGGATTGTTTGCAAACTAACGATGAGTGGAGTTTCTAAAAAAACACTCCTTATATCAGGTGCTCTTGTCGCGGGGGCTGTTCTCGTGTGGTTAGTTGCTTTTAAAGAAACAGACACCTCCGAACTTGTTGAGGAAATTCTTGTAGAGGAAGTCGAAAATTCACAACGGTCAGTGATTGGATCATCTGTTGAAGGGAGGAAGATTGAGGCGTATGCCTTTGGTGATGGTGATACAAATATTCTTTTAGTTGGTGGTATTCATGGTGGATATGAGTGGAACAGCGTGCTGCTTGCGTATCAATTCATTGATTACTACACAGCTAACCCTACGAGTATTCCTGAGAATATTACAGTCACGATTGTGCCCGCTGCTAATCCTGATGGATTGTTTGCGGTAACAAAAAAAGAGGGGAGATTTAGTGTTGCAGATACTCTGTATGAAGATACAAGTTCTGGATTTGGTCGATTCAATGCAAATGGCGTAGATCTAAATAGAAATTTCAATTGTAAGTGGCAAGTAGAAAGTACATGGAGAGACAAAACCGTGTCTACAGGAACTTCACCTTTTTCAGAGCCGGAGTCCAGGGCAATTAAATCAATTGTTGAATCTAGCAAACCCGCTGCAGTGCTGTTTTTTCATAGTCAGGCTGGTGCCATCTATGCATCTGAATGTGAGAACGGGATTCTTCCTGTAACTCGAAATGTTATGAGTGCATATTCGTTCGCTTCTGGATACAAGGCCATTGATGTGTTTGATAGCTATAGTGTTACCGGAGATGCAGAAGGATGGCTGGCCTCAATTGGAATACCTGCTATTACAATAGAACTAGAGACGCGCGAAACTGTTGAATGGCAAAAGAATTTTGCTGGAGTAACCGCAGTTCTAAACTATTTTGAAAAGTAGATTTGGTGGGCTGCGGTGTCCTGATCAGATGTAATAATGGTAGTATAAAAATACTAGAAATATGGTTACAGAAATTGATCCAGCACTCGTACAAACAAAAATACTCTCGTATGTACCAAATCTTATAGGTGCTTTTGTAGTTGTTGTCGCCGCGTTTGTGCTCTTTAAAATAGTTTCTTTTTCACTCTCAAAGATTTTAAAAAAGAGCAAAATTGAATATGCACTCATAAAAATTATTCTCACTATTATAAAAGCGATCGTGTGGACGATTGCAGCGCTCATGATTGCTGATCAATTGGGTATTAATGTAACTGCGGCGCTTGCTGGAATCGGAGTTGCAGGAATCGCAATTGGATTTGCGTCACAAGATATTCTCTCAAATATTCTTGCAGGATTCATTATCTTTTTTGATAAACCATTTAAAGTAGGAGATTATATTACCTACGAAAATAAATACGGTCGCATAGAAGAAATTACTATTCGAAGTACTCGAATCAGAACACAAGACAATACCTATGTTGTTATTCCCAATCAAAAAATTATTAACGAAGTGGTAATTGACCACAGCACAAATGGAAAAACGAGAGTTGTGGCACGCGTAGATATTGCCTACAAAGAATCTATTGATAATGCTCGAGCTGTAATTCTAAAAGATGTGGTATTGATTGATGGGGTGTTAGATGAACCCAAGGCTGATGTTGTTGTGGATGAATTAGGAGATTCCGGAACGAAGTTGCTTGTTCGAGTATGGATTGAGGATGCGTCTATTGAGAAACGGGTATATTTTGCAACTGTTGAAACGGTTAAAAAGGCGCTTGATGCAGCAAGTATTCAGATTCCATTCCCACACCTACAACTATTTGTTGAGGATGATGTACGTATTGCTAAAACTGCTCATACGAAGATGAAATAATGTGTTTATATATAGAATCTCTGGACCAACAGGTGCTTTTCGGTGAATATGGTCTAAAATCAAAAAATCTTGATTTTTTTTTGATATACTGGAAAGGTTTAGAAAATAATAATTATAGTTATGGAACAAGGAAATAATTATCAACAAAGTTCGGGACAACCAAACGGTACTCCACAACAGCCTCCTCAATATCAGCAGGCGCCGCAGTACCAACAAGTTCCCCCAACTCAAGAGCAAAAGGGTGGAAAAACTGGACTTATCATTGCAATTCTAGTCATTCTTATTCTTCTAACAGGAGGATTTTTTTGGATTATGAAAAGTGGTTTTTTGACTACTGGCGTAACACAGAACAACATCTCGATGTATAACGGTCGCTGGGTAGGTTCAAGTACAGTGCTTGTGCCGGGTGATGGTACTTGTGTTGCATCAGAAGCAGTGTTCACTGTTGCAAATGGTGTAATGACCGGAACGGTTTCTAGTGAGGAATATAACGTTAATGTAGGTGCTTCAGGACAAGTAACCGCTGATGGTGCTATTACTGCAGGAATTGTGAATGACACCACTCGAACATATGGTTCAGATTGGGTAGGTCAAATTACTGGAAATACAGCTTCTGGAACATGGTTTGTTGTCGAGAACGGATGTAGTGGAACGTGGGTATTGAATCGTGTAGGGGTTGAATCTGTTGAAGCTCCTGTTCCGGTTGCCGCGCCTGCTCCAGCTCCAGTTACTAGAACAGCACCCGCTGCTCCTGTGCAGAACAGTGTTGCAACATACAATGGGCGATGGGTTGGTTCAAGTAAGGTGCTTGTTGCTGGTGACGGTAGTTGTGTTGGTACAAATGCAAACTTTACACTCAATGGTGGTGTGATGTCAGGAACAGTAACAAGTCCTGAGTATGGGGTGACAGTTGAAGCCGCTGGTAGTGTTGATGCAAACGGTAACATTAAGGCCGGTCTTGTTGAATCTACGCAAACAACGACTGGTAGTTACTGGAGTGGAAAAATAAATGGTTCTACAGCATCAGGAACTTGGGAATCTGTAGTGAATGGATGTAGTGGAACATGGACGCTTGCTCGTCAGTAGAAATTGACTTGAAGTGAATAGAAATAAAAAAAACGGGCTTTGCCCGTTTTTTTTGTTTGTCTCTAGTAGTATAGATATGCTCCTTGGGTTAGACCGTGCTGGGTTACACTATCGTACTCGTATTGTTTGGCGTAATGTTCGTCTACGATTTTTCCGCCAGAAACTCTAACGATTCGATTTTGTTCAGCACAAGGGATTTGTGTATCAATATTTTTTATCATACGAATAATTTCATCTGCTGCTTGTGCCGCTAGTTTTTCATGGCCACGTTCGTGAATTTCAAGATTTACTAGATACGAATTAAACGCAAGAATTGCTTCATTCGTAGCGTTTGTGGGTCTATCCCATTTTGGATAGGTGTATGTAATATTTAGACCAACTTCAAAGTTACCCTTGCAGTCGATGTTTGGATAAAAACCTGGTTCAGTGCTTGCATGCGCAGATATAGCTCCTCCTTCGACTGGAGAATATGCTTTTGGACCGTTTGTATTAAGTGAATCAGTAATCTCGTACAATGTTCTCCCATAGATTGGGTAGTACTTAATATTTCTACTAATTGATACTCCGTTGGATAGTGTTGATGTTTGTTGTGTTGCAGGTTGGTTTACTGTTTCTGGTGCGGCAGTGTTCTCTTGTTTGAATGAAGTTTTTGACGCCCTTGAATCATTTGATACGTTCTCTGGTATCGGAAGGTTAACAGTATTTTTTGAATTTTCTGAGTTTACTGTAACGATATGTATTGATCCATTTGAAATATTGACTGAGTAGCCGAGCAGGGACATACCTCCTAAAACAACAAGGAACCAAAATATAATAAGAATAATAACGACTGGAATGTGCAGGTGTTTAGGTATTTTCATTGGATTGATTATAGCAAAAAGTCGCACATTTTTAAAAAAGAGAATAAAAAAGTAAGAACGGTTAGTTTATAGAATCTCCAGCAACAAACCCGGTTGTCCAGCAAAGTTGCAAGCTGTACCCTCCTGATGGTCTGTCTATGTTGAGAATATCACCAACAAGGTATAGGTTCGGGTGTTTTCGAGAGAGCATTGTTTTGAAATCAACTTCATCAAGTACAACGCCGCCGCTTGAAATAATTGCTTTGTCTGCCCCTAGTAGTTTGTGTACATGAAGTGGTACATGTTTGAGTAGTTCAATCAGTTTCATACGCTCTTCTCGGGTGACGCTATTACACTTTGTTTCAGAGTTGATTCCAGAAAGTTCGACAATAATAGGGGTGAGTGCGCTGGGCAGTAGTTCCGACAGTGAATTTTTAAATTGTTTTTTGTCGTTCGTTTTAAATATTTCTTGGAGTGTTGCGTTGAGTTTTGCGTGATCGTATGTTGGAAGTATATCGAGCTCGAGAACTACTTCACCGTATTTGAGAAGTTCACCAACATCTTTACTCATATTGAGCACTGTTGGTCCACTGATGCCAACATGTGTGAAAAGTATTTTTCCTTTGCTACTTGTTTGCTTTACTCCGTTTTGCAGGGCTGTAATTTTAATGTCTGTAAGGCTCACTCCTACAATTCTTGAAACCCAAGCATCTTTTACTGCAACAGGAACAAGGGATGGTACTGGTTCAATGACGGTGTGGCCAATTTCTCGTAACCATTTGTACCCGTCTCCCGTTGATCCTGTTTCGGGACGAGATGTTCCTCCTGTTGCGAGAATGAAATTTTTGGCCCGTACAATTTCTTTTTTTATCTTGATGCCAACGACAACACCGTCTTCAACAACAAACCCTGAAACAGGGGAGTCGGACTGAATCGTTACACCGTGTTTTTTGATATGGTCTACAAGTACGTTCCACACAGACCGGGCACTGTCACTTACAGGAAACACACGTTTCTCTTTTTCGATTTTGGTGGGCATGTTTCTGGTATTAAAAAAGGCGAGTGTATCGGTCACGTTCCATGCCGCAAACGCAGAAAATAAAAATTTACCTCCATCTTTAAATTTAGAAAGCAGTATTCGTGTATCAAATTCTGCATTGGTAACATTGCAGCGTCCTCCTCCTGTGATGAGTAGTTTCTTTCCTAATGAATCGTTTTTTTCTACGAGGAGTACTTTTTTGCCACGTTCAGCAGCGCGACCCGCGGCCATCATGCCAGCAGGACCTCCTCCTATAACAATTACATCCCAAAGCGTCTCTTTCATGGACGAATGGTATCACAAAATAGGGTTAAAAAAGGTATTTTATGAAGCTCAAAACCTTGAAGTAATTACTTGATATACTTATATATATGGAACCAAATATACAGGCAGAATTAGTAGCGTTGCAGGAGAAAGTCGACAAGGTGTTTACTTCGGTAGAAAAAACTCGAAAGTATTTTTTGATTATTATGTGGGTGACCGTAGCTGCTGTTGTATTACCAATGATTGGGCTTGCGTTTGCTATCCCAAGTTTCTTGAGCGGGTACTCAGATCTATTGTCCATGTAGTGCAGAAGCCTCTTGTGTATTGGCCGGCTGACTGTACACTATAGGAGTTATGGCAAAAGGAATGGATAAAAAGAAAGAGCAGAAGAAACCAAAGAAGCCAAAAGCGCCAAAAGATTAGTCGCGCGCTCACGGGGATAGGTTTACAAAATACATGCTACGATATGTGGCATGTATTTTGTGTATATTCTCGAATGTGCCGATAAAAGTTTATATACAGGTATTACTACTGATGTGGAGCGTCGTTTTGCGGAGCATAAAGCAGGGACAGGTGCCCAATATACAAGAACTCGTAAGGCTATTTGTGTGCGATACGTTGAATCTTGTACGGATAGAAGTAGTGCATCTAAACGTGAAGCTGCGATAAAGAAACTCTCAAGAGAGCAGAAATTATTACTCATACAATAGCGTCATTCGTCAATGTGGTGTAAGCTGTACCGCACTATGTCTAATAACCAGGCCGTATTACGGTTTGACAATATCTCATACGAACACGTCCCACTTAAGCCTATTTTGATAGACACGAGCTTTTCTGTGCATCGAGGAGCAAAGCTTACGTTGATGGGTCAAAACGGTGCCGGAAAAAGCACACTCTTTAAATTGATTACTGGTGAACACAAACCAGACGATGGAAAGATTAACCTGCTTCCACGAACCACGATTGCAATTTCACGTCAGGTGATTCCTCGTGATGAGCTCACTATGACAATTCGTGAGTTTTTTCAGAATTGTTTCGAAGAGAAAATCTACGCTATTGATCCAAAAATTGATGATGTACTCGAGATTGTGAACCTTGCTCCAAAAGATCCAACTGTCGCAGAAACATTCAAGGACAGAGTTATTGGTAGTTTTTCTGGAGGACAGCAGGCCCGACTATTGCTTGCTTCTGCATTGATTCAGAATCCGGATATCTTATTGCTCGATGAACCGACAAACAATCTCGATGTCGCGGGTATTGAGCATTTAACAGAATTCCTCAAGGCATACAGAAAGACTGTTATTGTTATTTCTCATGATGCAGATTTTTTGAATGCATTTACACACGGTGTTCTTTATTTAAATGTGCAAACTCGAGCAATCGAAAAATTTGATGGAAACTACCATGATGTGGTAGAGCAAATTTCATTGCAGGTAGAAAAAGAAAAGCGAAAGAACGCACAGCTCGAAAAAGAAATTCAGGCAAACAAAGATAAAGCGAACTTTTTTGCGATGAAAGGGGGAGGTATGCGAATGGTCGCAAAACGAATGCGCGACAAAGTTGAAGAAGCCGAAGAAAATAAAGTTGAGGTTCGAAAAGAAGACAGAACAATTCGTCCGTTTATTATTCCTGCGCAACAAGGGTTGCCAATGGACGTGCTAACGCTCACATCATACAAAGTGATCGTGGATCATATGCCCAAAGACGTGAAAAGTAGTCTCGTGTTGCAACGAGGACGACACTTGCAAATTGTTGGTCCGAACGGAATCGGAAAGACAACCTTACTCGAAACACTTGCTTCAGGACATGCAGACGGTGAACAAATTGCTGACGGCACCAAAATCGGATATTATCGACAGGACTTTTCGAACTTAGACTTCAATCAAACGGTATTTGAATGTTTGATGGGGATTGAACACAAAAAGACACCAGAAGAAATTCGCTCAATCGCTTCAGGATTTTTAATTAGCGGAGATATCATTTCAACAAAAATTGGCTTGCTTTCCGAAGGGCAGAAGGGGCTTGTTGCCTTTGCACGTTTGGTATTGCTCGAGCCTGGACTTCTTGTTCTTGATGAGCCAACGAACCATATTAACTTCCGGCATATCCCTGTGATCGCAAAGGCTCTTGATGAGTTCAAAGGCGCAATGATTCTCGTATCTCACGTTCCAGAGTTTGTGGAACAAATTCGTATTGATGAGACGCTTGATTTGGGGAAGAAGCGGTAGAAGAAGGTATAACAAGGTTGCACATACAGAATTTTAAAGCTACTGTGCAGTAATATTATGAAAGTCGCTTTTATACACAACGAAAAGAAAATTGGTACAGGAGCAAACTATATCAACGATTTGATGTCATCTAAATTGAAGGAGGATGGGGTAATCATGAAGAACTTTTATCCTCGTGCTTCTTTGGATACTCCAAATCATTTATCTGGTTTAAAAAATATTCTTTTCTTTTTCTCGTTGCTTGAAAAAAGAAATGACATTTTTAAGTACGACATGATTCAAGGAACTACATACACTCCTCTGCCATTTCTTGCATATCCAATTCCTGTAATCTCTCATTTTGGATCAACTAATAGGGGATTTTTACAAGCGACGCCACGAGCGGGAATGATTGAAAAAGGACCAAAGGAGGTTTGGTATGAACTCCGAAAGGCTGGAGCAATTAAAGAACTGAACCTTAAAACACGACGTCCGCTCCGAGACATCGCCGAAATTGAAGAATATGTTGCACGAAGAGCTGATGCCGTTATTGCGACATCTAAAAAAGTAAAACAAGAATTGCAGGAGATGGGTGTTGATGAAGAAAAAATTCACCTCATTCATAATGCGATTGAAGATTACTGGTTTGGTAGTGATAAGTATCCAATCATTGAGGAACCACGTATTGTTTTTTTGGGAAGAATTGGAGCGGGAGCATTTGATCTAAAACTTAAAGGTTTTGATCGATTGATTCATTTATTTGATTCGTTTACTGATACAAAAAAGATTACGGTGTGTATGACAACAAATAAACCGCTAATGTCTTGGATGTTGAATTCAATTCCAAATCACGCATTATTTGCGAATATCAAGAAAGATAAAATTCCCGCAATCTTGCAACCACTCCGAGGTAGTGTTCTGTTTATTTCATCTCGATACGAAGGTTTTTCTTTGAGTCTTATTGAGGGAATGTCACAAGGATTGATTCCAATTATGTATGACGTTGGTGTTGCTGCAGAAATTATTGTAAATGGAAAGAACGGATTTCTTGTTTCTTCTCAAAAAGAGGCGATTGAAAAAGCAAAACTACTTCTTACAAATAAAACACTTCGAAAGAAATGTACAGAAGGAGCAGAAAAGACCGCCGAGCTTTTTAGAAGTGATGTGATTACCAAGAAACTTATTGCTGTGTACGAAAAAATACACCAAGAAAATCAGTAGGCACCATCTCTGAGCTTTACCGTTTGGCTCGTGATACAATCTCGGCATGAGTTTTGGAAGTATTATATTTCTTATTTTTGCGAGCCTGTTCTTAATATTCTTTATTGCACTTGTAGTGCTTGGTTTTTATATCTTGCAAACCATTAAAGACATTAGAGAAATTATACAAACAGCAACTGATGTTCATGGAATGCTGAGTCGCAAGCAATACTTGGAAGCATTAAGACAACCTCAAATATACGAACGAGTTCTCTCATTGATAACTAATCGTTTTGGATTTATTGCACCACTTGTGTTGTGGATTCTAAAAAAGACGGTACTTAAGCGATTTGTACAAAAATAAAAGCCGGCTTGAGAAAATATCCCAAACCGGTGTTGTTTGGTAAAGACTGGACGTATTAAATTATGCCATATATAATTGTATGGGTCAAATACAGATTAAACATTGAAATATGCTCGCTACAAAAACGCCGATTTGGTATAGTTCTAGCCATGTCAGGTAATGAAATTAGACGACGATTCCTCGCGTTTTTTGAGAAACGAGCGCATACGATTATTCCGTCTGCACCACTTGTTCCAGAAAATGATCCTACGGTATTGTTTAATACCGCAGGAATGCAGCCGCTCGTCCCATATCTTATGGGCCGCCCACATCCAACCGGAAACCCTCGACTCGCTGATTCACAAAAATGTGTACGAACAACTGATATTGATGAAGTTGGAGACAAAACACACCTTACCTTTTTTGAAATGCTCGGAAACTGGTCTCTCGGAGATTACTTTAAACGAGAGGCGATTGAATGGAGTTTTGAATTCTTAACTTCAAAAGAAGAAGGGCTTGGTCTTGATCCTCGACGATTGTATGTAACTGTTTTTGCAGGAGATGAAAATGCTCCACGAGATGATGAATCTGCAGAAATTTGGAAGGAATGTTTTGATAAGCATGGAGTGACTGGTGAACGGATTTATTTTCTTGGAGCTCATGCAAACTGGTGGCCAGCTGTAAAAAAAGATACTGATTCGTGGACAGGTCCAACAGGTCCGTGTACAGAAATGTTTTATGATCTCACTGGTACCCTTACCGAAGGAATGACACTTGATGAATATACCACTGCAGATGATCGACAGGATATTGTGGAGATTTGGAACGATGTATTCATGGCGTATGAAAAGCGAGACGGTGTGATTGTTGGAAATCTTGCTTCAAAAAATGTTGATACAGGTTCTGGACTTGAACGAGTTACCGCTGTGGTACAAGGAAAAGATAATGTATTTGAGACAGATCTCTTTGCTGCAATCCTGGAATCAATTGATGCAAAAACAACAACCCCAAATGCTCACGCACGTCGAGTGATTGCTGATCATGTTCGGTCTGCAACATTTCTTATTTCAGATGGTGTGACACCTTCAAATACTGACCAAGGATACATCCTTCGGCGAATTATTCGTCGTGCTGTTCGATATGCTGATGTGCTTGGTATTCCTGCAGGAAGTTTGCATACATTTGTTGATGCAGTTGTTTCTATTTTTGGAGAGCATTACAAAAACCTTATTGAGAAGAAGGCGTTTATTATTGAAACGATTTTGCGAGAGGAAGAACAGTTCCGAAAGACACTTGATAAAGGTTTGAAACATTTTGAAAAATTACCAGAAGGAAATATTTCTGGACACGAAGCGTACATGCTGTTTACCACATATGGTTTTCCAATTGAGTTCACACAAGAGCTTGCAGCTGCTCGTGGCGTAACGGTTGATATGGAGGCCTTTGCAGAAGAAATGAAAAAGCATCAAGAATTGTCACGACAAGGTTCAGAACAAAAATTTAAAGGGGGACTTGCAGATGATTCAGACATTGTGGTTCAGTATCATACATCTACGCACCTGATGCTTGCAGGTCTTCGAAAGGAGCTCGGACGTGATATTCACCAGGCTGGTTCAAATATTACAGCGGAACGACTCCGGTTTGATTTTACACATCCAGAGAAAGTTGAACGAGAGGTGCTCGATAAGGTAGAAAAATTCGTAAACGATGTAATTGCCGTGGGTGCTGTGGTGTCTATTGAAACACTCGATAAAGAAGTTGCTCATAAAGACGCAACAATCGAAGGAAGTTTTTGGGATAAGTATCCAGAGAAGGTGACTGTCTATACAGTAACTGGCCCAGATGGCACTGTGTACTCACGAGAGCTCTGTGGCGGGCCTCATGTTGAGAATACTGCAGATATCAAGGGGACATTCAAAATCACCAAAGAAGAGTCTAGTTCTGCAGGTGTTCGTCGGGTAAAAGCTGTGTTGGTTATTTAACCGGCCACTCTTCAATAATTAACATAGATTCGCTCTCGAGTTTGATGTCTTTCCAAATTTCTTCGGTAACAAAGGGCATAAACGGATGGAGGATTTTAATACAATCACGGAGGAGCGAGAGTAAGGTGTGTTGTCGCGATACGGTTGCGTCAACATTTGTTCCACCAATAATTGCTTTACTCTCTTCGAGAATTTCATCAGCTAATCGGTGCCACATATAATGGTAGATTTTTTCTGAAGCGAGATGGAAACGGAAGTTTTCGATGTCTGCCGTAATGTCTGAGATAACTTCAGTAAGCTCTGTAATTAATTGTTTGTCGGCATCTGTTGTAATCCGAGCTGGATCAAAAGTTGCAGTCTCTGCGCTCGTCAGTACAAACCGAGTGATGTTCCAAATTTTGTTCGCAAAGTTTTTGTAGCCTTTAATTTTACTTTCAGAAAGGGAAGTGTCACTTCCTGCAGGGTTTGCTACAACAAGTGCCATTCGTAGTGCATCAGTACCGTATTTGTCGGTCATATCGAGTGGGTTGATTACGTTACCCTTACTCTTACTCATTTTCTTTCCTTGTGCGTCATTAACGAGCCCGTGCATGTAAATGTCTTTGAAAGGAACATGGTCTTTGAGATACAGACCAAAAATAACCATACGAGGAATCCATTTAAAGATAAGATCGTATCCGGTTTCCATGACATCTGTTGGATAGAACGTGTCGACATCTTTGCCATCTGGATATCCAGTAACGATAAGTGGCCATTGTCCTGATGAAAACCATGTATCAAACGTGTCGGTATCTTGAATAACTTCAGCTGAACATTTGGTACAGTTTGTAAGTGTATTTTCTAAATCTGGTTCTGCATGTCCACATCCAGTACAAATTTTTGCTGGAATTGGAATACCCCACACAATTTGTCGTGAAATGTTCCAGTCTGTTGTATTTTCCATCCAGTACGTAAATACTTTTCGGTAGTTGTCTGGATAAAACGCGAGCTGTTTATCTTCTGCCGCTTTGATTGCCATGTCTGCGAGTGGTCGCATACTTACGTACCATTGCGGAATTTTACGTGGCTCAATAACGTTATTGCATTTGTAACATGTCGGCACTTGGTGCGCGTATACTTCTGTTTTTACAATCAAACCCATCTCCTCTAAGTCTGTAGCTACTTGCTTGCGCGCTTCTGCAATTTTGAGACCCTCGTATTTACCAGTTTTTTCAGTAAGTTTTCCAAGGTGATCAATAATTTCTACTGCAGGAAGATTATGTCGTTGTGCTAATTCGAAATCGTTTTTGTCGTGTGCTGGTGTGATTTTGAGTGCGCCTGTTCCAAAATCAATTTCTACCATATCGTCTCCGATTACTGGAAGATGCATGACACCAATTGGGGTTGTTACGTCAATGGTTGTACCTACAAGTGCTGCATATCGTGGATCTGTTGGATTAACCGCAACTGCAACATCGCCAAAGATCGTTTCTGGTCGCACTGTTGCAACTACAAGTGGTCCATATTGAAGATAATACAGTGTATCGGTGCGCTCTTCGGTTTCTGTTTCTACATCAGAGAGAGATGTTTGATGCTTGGTACACCAGTTAACCATTCGGTCTCCTCGATATACGAGTCCATCGTCGTACATTTTTTTGAATGTTTGTTGCACCGTTGCGATTACATCTGCATCGAGTGTGAATTTACCACGTGACCAGTCACAAGAAGCTCCCATACTTCGAACCTGGTTTTCCATGATTGCCTTGTTCTCGATAGTGAAATCGTAAATCTCGTTGTAGAGATCTTTTCGATCCATTGAAAAACTAGAACGTCCTTCTTTGCTTAATTTTTTCTCGTATACGATTTGTGTTTCAAACCCTGCATGGTCGGCTCCAGGAATCCAAAGTGCCTTGTATCCGCGCATTCGTTTGTACCGCGTCATCATATCTTCGAGTGTAATGAAAAGGGAATGACCAACGTGTAGATTTCCGTTGGCATTTGGTGGTGGCATTACAATAGTGAACGGTTTCTCATGTCGTTCTGGAAGATTGTCAGGATTAAAATATCCAGATGTTTCCCATTCGCTATATATTGCAGGCTCTACTGCAGCCGGATCGTACGGCTCGGTGAATTTCTCGTCCATGTAGGATAAGTATAGTTATTTTATGGCTTTTTTCAATGATATGAGTTCTTCTATAAACAAAAGAGCAGTCCCGCCGTACGGCGGGACTGCTCTTTTTAGGAGTGTATCCTTGGGTTTTTATCGTCCTCGACTAAAGCTTGGTCGTCCACTTTGACGACGTGCAGGTGACCGCTCTCCTCGTCCTTCTGTCCGTGCTGGCTTTGAAGAAACGAATGTAAGCGCCTTACCATGTTTTGTTCCTCGTCCTGTTCGGCCAATTCGGTGAACATAGTCGTGGAATGTTTTTGGAAGGTCGTAGTTGATTACGTGTGACACATTGTCTACGTGAATACCACGTGCTGCAACGTCTGTCGCAACAAGAACTTGTGCAGATCCTTGCTTGAATGCATCAAGTGCTCGTTGTCGTTGTCCTTGGTTTTTGTTTCCGTGAATTGATACAGATTTGATTCCACATCGAACGAGATTTCGTGAAAGCTGTTCGGTGCTGTGCTTCATATCACAGAAGATGATTACTCGAGAGAACATATCTTGGTCGAGCAAGTTAGTAAGTGTTTCAAACTTACCTTCATCTTCAAACTGAACCACGTTCTGCTCAATACTGTTGGTGATATCTTTCTTCTTAACCGAGATATTTACTGGGTTCTGCATGAATGTCTTAACGAGAACATGTGTTTCGTTTGACATTGTTGCTGAGAAGAAAAGTGTCTCACGCTTTGCTGGAAGTTTAGACAAAATTGTTTTGATGTCGTTGATGAATCCCATGTCGAGCATTCGGTCAGCTTCATCGAGAACAATTGTTGTCATTCCTGATGTGTCGAGGTGCTTGTTCTTGATAAGGTCAAGAATTCGTCCCGGTGTTCCAATAATAAAATTGTTTTTTCGTTGCAACGCTTTGATCTGTGGGAAGATTCGTACTCCTCCTACACATACTGTTGCGCTAATCTTGAGACCTTTTGCAAACTTTTGGAACTCAGCTTCGATTTGCGTAGCGAGTTCACGTGTTGGCGCGAGAATAAGTGCTTGTCGTTCAGGTGCTTTCATTGCCTTCTCAATAAGAGGGACAAGGAATGCCGCTGTTTTTCCAGTACCTGTTTCTGCAAGTCCTACTACATCGTTACCCTTAAGAATCTCAGGGATAATCTGATCTTGAATAGGTGTTGGTTCTGTTAGTCCCATGTCAGCAATTGCTTTTGCAAGAGTTTCATTTAGACCAAATGTACTAAAGAGGTGTGTCGGTGTGTATACCTCCACTTCTGCTTCAACAGGGTTAGTGTTGATGAATTGCATTGGATTAAAGCTTGTTCGTCCACCTTTGAAAGATGATCGTCGTGGGGCGCTTCCACTGTTGCTTCGTCGGTTTGAGAATGATCGTTGTCCACCACCACTGCTGTATCCTCCTCGTGAAGATGATGAGTATGATGATCCAGTTGAAGAACTTCCTCGGTTACCGTATGAGCTTCCAGTTGATGAAGACCCTCGATCGTTATATGAACTTCCTGTTCGTGGTTTGTAACCAGTACTTGAGCTTCCTCGATCAGATGATGCATATGATGAACCAGAAGTTCTTCGTCCGTATGATGAAGAACTCCCACGATTTCCGTATGATGATCCAGTTGATGAAGATCCTCGATCTCCATATGAGCTTCCGCTTCGAGTTTTGTAACCGCCAGATTGTCCTTCTGACTTGTTTCCGTAACTTCCGCGGTCGCTTGATCCACCTCGTGAGTATGATGAAGACCCTCGAGTACTTGATCGATCACTAGTATTTCCTCGTGATTGATATCCTCGATCTCCACCGTATGAAGGCTTAGAGTTTGAGAAAGAGCCAGTAGACGCTGATCGGTCTCCTGATTCATTTCGGCTTGTAGAATTGTTTGTATCCCGTCGCTTTGTAAAAGGACGTGATGATTTAGAGCTAGACCGATTAGAATCGGTCCGTTGGTTTGGTTTATTCATTTTTTTTGTGTTTAGCGAGAGGTGAAAACCTCCGGGCAGTGCAGGTTGTATAAAGTTCAAACGTTATATCAACTTAGGAGATGAGAAAGCGTCTGCCGCTCTCGAGCCCTACACAAGTAATCAAAAGCCTAGGCATAGTAATACTTTTTAACTGTATTGTCAACTAATTTCGTTAGTGCGAGAAAGTGTAGGTCTCAAGTAAAGAAATGTGAAATATCGGCACCTGTTTTTCGGTTTAATGAAAACCTTCAATAATAGTGTAAAATAGAAGTATGAAAAAAGGATTTGTAACAAATATTGAACAGGCAACAAAAGAGAATACTGATTATCGACGAGTTCTGTATACAGGTGAAAACAGTCAGTTGGTACTCATGAGTATTGAATCAGGGGATGATATCGGAGAAGAGACGCATACACTCGATCAGTTCATTCGAATTGAAGAAGGTTCAGCAAAGGCTGTTCTCAATGGAACCGACGAGTATCAACTTGAAGCAGAATTTGCAATTGTTATTCCTGCTGGCGTGTCTCATAACATTATTAATACCGGTACAGGTGCATTGAAGCTCTACAGTATTTATTCTCCTGCAGAACACAAAGACGGAACTGTTCACGCAACAAAAGCTGATGCTGTTGAGGAGCATTTTGATGGAGTCACAACAGAATAGTTGTTGAATTTGTGAAGTTATAGCCCTAAATTTTAATCGCGTACAAAAACTGGAGTACCGACATCTGCCCAGCGATAGAGTTTCTCTGCAGCTCCTTGCGGAACATTTACACATCCATGTGACCACGGTTTTCCAAATTGATCATGCCAATATGCTCCATGAATAACTCCACCTTGTTCTGTAAAATATAAATTCCACGGCACACCAGGTAAATCATAGTAGTCACTACTTATTCCAGGAAGTGGTCCTTGCATGTACCTGCTTGGAGTTTTTTTGTAAACCGTGAATGTTCCTCGAGGTGTTGGTGTTGAATGAATTCCTGTTGAGATAGATTGAGTGAGTACGAGCTCTCCATTTTCGTATGCATATAACATTTGATCAGATCGATCAACAATAATTTGCTTGTCTGTGACAGGGTTTGTTTCTTTTGTTAGTTCTTCTGCACCGACGTCAATGAAAAAGCGAACGTTTTCTGAGTCGAGTATATAAAAACCTTTCGAAACACGTTCTGGATATCTGATCCATTCATTAAACACAACTTTGTACCAGGTGCCTTCATTGTTTTGTAGTACATCTTCTACTTCCAAAACAATTCCAGAGCGCAATTGAACAACAACAGCGCTCGTTGAAGAAGTTGTGACGTGAGCCTGCTGACATGCCTCAGCAAGACTTGGTCCACAATTGCCAGTTATTTCGATATACGTGCTAAAGGTTGGTTTGTTGATGTATGATTGAACGTTCTTGATTTTCTTATCAGAGAGACCTTCTTCTGATTTTGTATTAAAAATTTCATCGCGAATATTTTCTGTGGTCTCGTGGAAGGTAAACCAAGTCGCAACGACAATACACCCGATGATCCATATCGGTATAATCCAGTATAAAAGCCGTTTTTCTCGTTCATGGAGCATGTTGTTGCATTCTAGGGTCGGGAAGGTAGTTTCGCAAGTTTTGTGGAAAGAGCTCTTGCAGAGAAGTCATAAAGTAAAGTAGACTTTACATATATGATTTTATTTGTTACATCGTTTGTTGCAGGAGTGCTTACTGTTCTTGCTCCATGCATCTTGCCGTTATTACCAGTTATTGTAGGGGGTTCATTACAAGGTGGCGCGAAATGGAAACGAGCATTAACGGTTACGGGGTCGTTGGCCTTGTCTGTAATTGTATTTACCTTGCTTCTTAAGGCAAGTACGTTACTTATTTCTATTCCTGATTATTTTTGGAAGTATACCTCTGGAGGGATTGTCTTAGTACTTGGAGTTATTACGGTTTTTCCGTCGCTCTGGGAGCGGATTCCATTTGTTGGAAAACTGAGCCGAGGTTCAAACAAAGTTGTTGGACAAGGTTTCCAAAAAAAGAGTATCTGGGGGGATGTTCTGATTGGTGCCGCTTTAGGTCCAGTTTTTTCTACGTGTAGTCCTACGTATTTTTTAATTCTCGCAACAGTGTTGCCCGAAACTCCGCTCGTTGGTTTCTTGTATCTGCTAACGTATGCTGTCGGTTTGTCGCTCGCTCTGCTTGTAATTGCTTTTATTGGTCAGCGAGTAATTACCAAACTCGGGGTTGCAGGTGATCCTCATGGGTGGTTCAAAAAAACACTTGGTGTGATTTTTATACTTGTTGGACTCGCAATCGTTACAGGGTTCGATAAGCAAGTTGAAACAAAAATTCTTGATGCGGGATTTTTTGATATCACAAAACTTGAGCAAAAGATTCTTGAAAGATCAGACCAAAAAGAAAAAGAGAAATCATCTGCAGGAGATGTTACTGGGGGAGTTGAAGATGTAAAACAAGAAAGCGCTGCATCCGCTATGTCGTCAGATGCTGTGAATGAATACATGACGACAGAGGAAAAAGCAAAACAGTTTTCTAAAGCAAAAGAATTAGTTGCGCCGGCGGGTTTTATTAATACAGACGGTTTACCAATCACTCTTTCACAGTACGTTGGAAAAAAAGTAATTCTTCTTGATGTGTGGACGTACAGTTGTATTAACTGTCAGCGAACACTTCCTTATATAACGGGTTGGTTCAATGAGTATGAAGATGACGGTCTTATTGTTGTTGGTGTGCACACCCCCGAGTTTGCGTTTGAGAAAGTGCAATCGAACGTCGAGCAAGCGGTAGAAGATTTCGGAATCCGATATCCTGTCATTCTAGATAATGAGTATGCAACCTGGAATGCATACGGCAATAGATACTGGCCTCGTAAATACTTGATTGATATTGATGGGTTTGTTGTGTACGATCATATTGGAGAAGGTGCGTATGCAGAAACTGAGGCAAAAATCGTGGAAGCGCTCAAGGAGCGAGCTGCAAAATTAGGACTTGCTCAAAACATCGATACTGTGACGGTTGCAGCAAATCTTACTGAAACAAAAACACCAAATAGTCTTTTGACTCCAGAAATTTATTTTGGAGCAGATAGGAATCGTTCATACCTTGGTAATGGCGTGTCTGGAAAAGTTGGCGAACAAACATTTACAAAACCATCAAAGCCAATTTTGAACAGACTCTATTTGTCTGGAATGTGGTCTATTAAAGAGGAGTTTGCACAAAGTTCAGAAGTTGATGGAAGTATCTTACTTACATACGCTGCTCAACACGTGTATATGGTCGCTAGTGGTGTTAATGCTCGTGTCGGTATTTACAATGACGGCCAAAAAATAAAAACAATAACCATTGATGGACATAAACTGTACGACATTATTGATCTTGCTGAGTATGGAACTGGAACGCTCGAGATTAAAGTTGAAGAAGGAACGATTGATGTGTACACCTTTACGTTCGGATAAATTATTCTAGGAGTAGTAGAACTGCCATAAGCGCTACGCCAAGGATAACAATAAAACTTTGCAAAATTGCGTGGCCACGATGCGTTGTCTTGTGTAGTTCTGGAATAAGATCTGCAATAGCAATGTATATAAAACCTCCAGCGGCGACAGGGAGTAACCATACAGTAAGAGGCTCAATAAAAGTTCCTAAGAGAACTACGGCACCTAGCCCAAGCAGCGCTGTAAGTGCTGAAAGGAAATTGAGAAACAGCGCTCGTGATTTGCTGTAGCCTGCATGAAGTAATACGCCAAAATCTCCAATTTCTTGTGGAATTTCGTGGAGCATAACTGCGATTGTTGTTGCAATCCCGACTTCGATACTGATCATGTAACTTGTTCCTATAATGATTCCGTCAATAAAGTTGTGAAACCCATCAGAGATGAGAACAAGTTTTCCGATTGGATGCACATGGTTTTCTTCGTCGAGACCGTGGTGATGCCAATGTAGTAATTTTTCGATAATAAAAAAGAGCAGAATTCCTCCAATCACAGCGATTCCTGTAAAGACCGCTGAACCAAGCTCTTCAAGTGCTTCTGGAATGAGGTGAAGAAATGCATCTCCTAGAAGTGCTCCTACCGCAAGGCTTACAAATAAAAAGACATATTTACGAAGCAGGTGCTCTCGAACTGCCAATGTCGCTACACCGATAAGGGAAATAATACTAATCGTTATGATACTGATGATGGCGTATGCGAGCGGCATGAGAATTGAATTATTTTTTAAATGCAAAATTATTGCATTTGTAGTATACTCAAAAACATGACAAAAAAGCAAGTGAATATTGCAATTGCATACCTGCAAAAATACGGTTTTAAAATTACTGAACAGCGAGTTTCTGTGTTGTCATTTCTCATTTCAGTGCACGAACCAGTTTCAATTGATGTTCTTACAAAAAAGATTCCTGATGTTAATCAGGTCACGTTGTATCGAATGCTAAAACAGTTTGTTGATAAAGGTTTGGTGTATCAAACGGATTTTCGTTCAGGAAAAGCGCATTTTGAATTTCAAGAACACCACCATCATCATCTTGTGTGTACTTCTTGCGGTGTTCAAGAAGCGGTCGCTGTGTGTTTACCAAAAGAAGTTACTGCTACGGTATTGTCTGATTCAAAAAAATTCTCTGCAGTAAGTAATCATTCATTGGAGTTTTTTGGTGTATGTAAACGGTGTTTCAAATAATGTATATTTGGTACATGAAATATATTTTTATTTTAATCACCTTGGCGCTTGCCATTATTCCGTCTGTCTCACAAGCACAAGACGATGATGGAATACCGCAAGGTGTGTGGAGAGCGGAGGTCGTTCATGTGAGTGAAGAGCGTCAAGTTTTTGTTCCAGGAACGAGTACTGAGACAACAATACAGACACTGCAAGTAAAAATTCTAGAAGGTGAACGCGAAGGTCAACTTGTTGTTATGGAAAATGATTTCATAATGATGCAGCAAGGACAGAAATTTTTTATGAATTATTTGATTGCTCCAGATGGAACTGAATTGTACTCGGTCCGTGATCTTGATCGACGGGTACCACTCGCGATGCTTGCAGGATTGTTTATCGTTGTTGTCTTGCTTTTCGGTAAAGGACAAGGGCTGCGTTCTCTTGTAAGTTTGGCTGGTAGTTTTTTAGTCATCTTATACGTACTCCTTCCTTTATTGTTAAAAGGTTTTAATCCGGTTCTCGTGAGTGTTGTAATTGGCGCGTTGATACTTTTTGTTGCAATCTTTTTTACACATGGCTTTTCGATGCGTTCTGGAATTGCATTTTCAGGAACCGTACTCTCAATTGGGCTTACGGGGATTTTGGCAACGGTTGCAATTGATATGCTAAGTCTGAGTGGTTTTTTCTCTGACGAGACAGTGTATTTAAATTTTAGTACCAATGGTCTTTTGGATTTTAAAGGTCTGTTGCTTGGAGGAATGATTATTGGTGTATTAGGTGTACTTGATGATATTGCAATCACACAAGTTGCAGTTGTTGCAGAACTTAAACAAGCGATTCCATCTATAGCAAAACGAGAACTGTACACCAAAGCCTTGCGGGTGGGACGAGAACATGTAAGCGCACTTGTAAATACAATCGTGTTGGCTTATGCAGGAGTTTCATTACCGTTGTTGCTGTGGTTTGCTGGTTCAGAGACATCATTCAGTATGATTATTAATAATGAAATCTTTGCTACCGAAATTGCGCGGACAATTGTAGGAAGTATTGGATTAATTTTGACGGTCCCTATAACGACTATTTTGGCTGCTTGGTTTGCTGACAAGATAGGTGTGATTTCAGAAGGTTCACATACGCACGCACATACGCATCATTAGGTATACTTGTAGTATATGAAATCAGTGTGGCAAGACTTTTTTTCTGGTAAGCGAGTAACACAACTTGGATTGGGGTTGCTTGGACGAGGCGTGCACGATGCTCTCTTTTTATCTACATATGTAGAGCATCTCACGGTGACTGACATGAAAAGTGGCGAGTTGCTTACGGAGAGTACTCAAAAGCTTATAGAAGCCGGCAGAGACAACGTTTCGTTTGTTCTTGGGGAACACCGATTCGAAGATTTTGAAGATATAGATTTTGTTCTAAAAGGAGCAGGGGTTCCTCTTTCGTCACCTTACGTAGCATATGCGCGTGAACGCAATATTCCTATATATATGGACGAAGTGCTGTTTGAAACACTCAAGCCTGCTGGAGTTCAAACAATTGGTATTACTGGAACTCGTGGAAAGACGACAACCACAATGTTGCTTCATCACATTTTAAAAACTGCAACTCAGTCCGGAAAACATTCAGGAAATGTGTTTCTTGGAGGAAACATTCGCGGAATCGCAACATTGCCGTTACTTGAAAAAGTTACTGATGGTGATGTTGTTGTTGAAGAACTGTCGTCATGGCAGCTGCAAGGGTTTGGGGAAGCCAGTATTTCACCAACCCTCTCAATTTTTACAAACTTCTTTGAAGATCATCTAAATTACTATCAAGGGAGTATGGAAGCGTACTTTCTGGATAAGTCCTATATTTTTGCAAATCATACAGAAGAAGACATTCTCATTATGTCTACTCAAGCAAAAGAAATGATGCAAAAGTATTGGGCTGGAACATACAAAGGGTTGCGTATTGTGGTCGATGCACAGGCGTATCCTGAGCTCTTAGATTTTTTTATATTGCCAGGTGAGCACAATAAACAAAATGCTGTGCTGGCCATTGCTGCAGCAAAAGAACTTGGAGTTGATGACGAAACAATTATTGACGCTTTGAGAACTTTTCATGGAGCTCCGGGAAGATTAGAGAAAGTAGCAACAAAAAATATCGAGGTCTTTAATGATGCGACATCTACAACACCTATCGCTCTTCGTGTAGCCCTTGAAACATTGTCGCCTAAAGCACACGATCAAAATGGAAAACTCATTTTAATTTGTGGAGGAGCTGGAAAAGAATTGTCTATAGAAGAGCTTCCTAAAATATTACAACAATACGCAGACAAGATAATTACTATTCCTGGGACGGGTACTGATGCACTCACCGAAGCCCTTGATAGTAATCAGGTAGAGTATGTAAGAGTTGGAAATATACGAGAGGCGGTTATTGAGGCAAAAGCGTTAGCTGAACAAAACGACATCATCCTGTTTAGTCCTGGGTTCGCTTCTTTCGGTGAGTTTAAAAATGAATTTGATAGAAATGATCAATTTCTCGCATTGGTCGCAGAGCAATTACTGTAGTGATATACTGTGTGAGTTATGCATATACTTCATTTACTTTTTACAGTCGCAGCGATATTGATTGCTGATTATTTATTACCTGGTGCAACCTCAACAGTAATGGGGGCTGTAGTACTAGCCGTAGTGTTGGGTATTATTAATGTCTTTTTCCGGCCTATCTTGAGATTACTTACGCTTCCGTTAAATATTGTAACGTTAGGACTCTTCTCATTTGTCTTAAATGCACTACTTATTTTACTTGCTGCAAAGATTGTTCCAGGATTTGCTATTGGTGGTTTCTGGACTGCATTGTTCTTCTCTGTGATTGTGTCACTAGTAAGTACGCTTTTTGCAAAAGGATTGGGAAAAAGATCAGTGTAAGATTTGGAGAGGTATCGTGTTACCATAGGTGTATGAAACGATTTCTAACTACAGGCGCAACTATACTTCTCCTTACTTTATTTATTGCACCGACTCCAGTGCTTGCTAGTGAGAACATCTTTTACTTTTTTAAAAACGTAAACGGCTTCTCTGATTTCAAGAAAAATTATAAACAGATTGATGTTGTCGCTCCTCAGATTTACGAAGTTGGATACGATCTTAAGGTTTCAAAGCCGCTCGATACAAAACTCATCAGGGAAGCAAAACGAAAGAAAGTTGATACCATTCCTCTTATTGTACAAGACGATTTCAGTAAGGTGTTGATGTCGACTATTTTGATTACTCCACAAGCGCAAGACGACATTATTGCGTTCATGATTAAAGAGGCGAAAAAAAATAAATACGCGGGATGGCAATTTGATTTTGAAAACATTAATCATCTTGATCGTGATATGTACACAGCGTTTGTTGCAAAAACTGCTGAGGCACTCAAAAAAGAAGATCTATCATTTAGCGTAGCTGTAGTTGTTCGTTCAAGTGATTATGATCCAAGTAGTAAGAATCAAGACTGGAGTTCTGCATATGATTACAAAGCAATTGCTAAGCATGCTGACTTTTTGTCTTTAATGACATATGACGATCCAAATTCAATCGGGCCGGTTGCTTCTATTCCGTACGTTGAGCGAATTCTTGGGTACATGCTCACACAGGTTCCTGCAGAAAAACTTTCTTTAGGCATTCCATTTTATTGTTGGCAGTGGCAGAACGGTGTTCGTGCAGGAAGCACTACGTATTACCTTGCTACTAAGGCATACAAAAAAGGAACCGACCGAAAACGAGAATACATTGAAGAACTTGGGGCAGAAAAGTTTTCATTCAAAACACAGCACGTCGAGCATGAAATTTGGTGCGACAGTGATAAGAGCATCGAAGCAAAGCAAGCAATTGTGGATAGAGAGGGTATGCGAGGGTTTTCTGTGTGGGCGTTAGGCCAGGGGGACAGTGCAATCTGGAGCTTGCTCAAGAAGGAGCAGAAAAAACGAACACTTGCCGAGAAATAGCCAAAAAAGAAACAGCATGATACTATATATCCTCCCAAGGTAATGCCTTGGGATTTCTGTATGGAAATTCGAAACATTGCAATTATCGCTCACGTGGATCACGGTAAGACAACACTTACTGATGCTATTTTGACGCAGACTGGTATGACGGAGCAAGGAGTGTCTATGGACTCAAACGCGCTTGAACAAGAGCGTGGTATTACCATTTACGCAAAGAACACCTCTATTTTCTATAAAGATACAAAGATCAACATCCTGGATACACCAGGTCACGCCGACTTTGGATCAGAGGTGGAACGAGTACTCCGAAGTATTGATTCGGTGCTTCTTATTGTAGATGCAGCAGAAGGACCAATGCCACAGACAAAGTTCGTTCTCAAGAAGTCACTAGAGCTTGGACTTAAGCCTATTCTTGTTCTTAACAAGATTGATAAGCCAGCAGCAGATGTTGTAAAGGCACATGATGAAGTGTTTGAACTTTTCTTTGAACTTGGTGCTACAGAAGAGCAGCTTAATTTTGAAACTATCTACGCAATTGGACGATCAGGGGTTGCAAAACGAAAGATGGAAGACGAAGCAGTCGACCTGTCCCCACTCCTCGATTTAATCTTGGAAAAGGTTCCGTCAGTTTCAAGCGCAGAGGCAAACGCGAAGCCTCTTCGAGCACAAGTATTTAACCTTGCATATGACAACTTCCTTGGACGTATGGGGATCTGTCGTATTTACGAAGGTGTAGTTAAGAGCGGACAAGCATATACACTCAAAGATCATCATGGAAAAACTTTTACAGGAAAGGTGACAAAACTCTACACATTCGAAGGAATGCAAAAGAAAGATGTTACCGAAGCCGTTACTGGTGACATTGTGATTCTTTCTGGTTTCCCTGATATCTTTATTGGACAGACACTTCTTTCTGACACTTCATCAGAGCTACTTCCAGCGATTGCTGTAGATGAACCTACTCTTTCTCTTAATATGATGATTAACGACTCTCCATTTGCTGGACGAGTTGGTAAATTACTTACTTCACGACAGATTCGAGAACGACTAGAAAAAGAACTCGAAATCAACGTGGGTCTTAAAGTTGATTTTGATGCATCATCTTCTTCATTCAAAGTATACGGACGAGGAGAACTTCACCTTGCGGTACTTATCGAAAACATGCGACGAGAAGGGTTTGAACTTGCTGTATCTCAACCAGAGGTAATCGTTAAAGAAATTGATGGCAAGAAATGCGAGCCGTTTGAAGAAACTACCATTCTCGTACCAAGTGAATTTAGTGGAGCAATTATCGAGAAGCTTGGAAATCGAAAAGGAATCATGATGAACATGGAGCCTAATGATGGTCAGACTAAGCTGGTGTTCCAGGTGCCGACTCGAGGGCTGCTCGGATACCGAAATGAATTCATGGTGGACACTAAGGGTGAAGGTATTATGACAAGCGTATTCCATGATTTTATGCCGTACGCTGGAGAAATTAAGAAGACCGAATATGGTTCTATGATTTCTATGGCAAACGGAAAGGCGCTTGGATTCTCACTTGCAAACCTACAGGAACGTGGAGTGCTTTACATTGCACCTAGTGTCGAAGTATACGAAGGAATGGTTATTGGATACACCGTAAAGGGTGAAGATATGACCGTTAACCCAACAAAGGGTAAGCAGCTTACAAACATGCGAGCATCGGGTTCTGATGGTGTGATTCAACTCATTCCACCATTTGATCTTTCTCTTGAACGAGCGCTCGGTATGATGCGAGAAGATGAGTATTTAGAGGTTACGCCAACCGATGTACGGCTTCGAAAGCGATGGTTAACAGAAGCAGAACGAAAGCGAGGTGGTATTGTTCGAGGTAAGTAATTTACAAAAGATAGACTTTTTAGTCGAAGTGTGCTTTTATAGAGGTACAAAGCAGACGCACTGAAGCAAGTCGAGTCAGAAGAGCGAACGTTTTGTTTTATCAAATAGCATAAAGCAACATGCAGGGAACTATCGCTCGTTTGACTGATCGAGGGTTTGGGTTCATTAAGCCAGATGGGGAAGATAAAGATCTTTTCTTCCACGCTAAGGCAGTAGTGAACGTAGCCTACAACGATCTTAAGGAAGGAGATGTGGTTACATTTGAAATGGAGCAGGGACCGAAAGGACCAGCTGCAGGAAATGTAAACCGGATCTAATCCGTCAAATCATACAAAAACACCCCGGAGACGGGGTGTTTTTGTTTTGTTATACTTGGGCGGTTAACGCAACCCATTCTATATGAAAAAGAAACGAATTTGGCTCATTGTTCTAATCCTCGTCATTGTGTTTATTTTTATCAATGTTTTAAAGCAGCAACCAGAAGAGATCGTGGTACAGGATGTTCAAGAAGAACAAACAGCTCCTGAACCTATTGCCCTAACCTTCGCAAGTTCTACAAAAACAATTCAAGCAAAAACACACGGTATTAGTTTTGATTTCCCTGTTACTAATAGTGATGACGTTAATAATCAGATTAACCAGTTTGTCGAAAATACAATCACGAGCTTCGTAAAAGACATCGAAGATTTTGGTCCGAGTCCTGTTATGGAAAGACAGTACACGATGTACTCTCGATTTGATCCGTATGTTGCTGATGACTATACAACATTCGTGTTTTTGATTTCAGTTGATACAGGTGGTGCACATCCAAATCACACGTTTACGACATTTACCTTTGATCAGTTTGGAGAAGTTAAAGATCTAGATGCCATTCTTTCTACAAAATATGAAGGAAAGGTATCCTTAGAAGATGTCGCGGTGCTCGCTCATGACATGTTATTGGAAGATCTTGGTGAGAATGCAAAACTTGGGTGGATTGATGACGGTACAGAAGTTAATCCTGATAATTTTAAAGATTTTTACCTTACAGATGAATCGCTCGTATTGCTTTTTGAGCCGTACGCAATTGGACCGTATGCATGGAGTAGCCGTACTGCTGAAATTCAAAACGATGTTTTGTTAGGAACTTCAACAGTAGACGTAATCGAATAATGAGATTGTACATTAAACCTCAACTTCTTCGTTATTTGAGGCAGCTTACTTCTGTATGATTATAGATATCCATACGAAAAAAAACATTACACTCGATGAACGCCAGCAGTGTGACCTGGAGCTTCTTTTAAGTGGAGCTTTTGCTCCACTTAAATCTTTTCTTACAGAAAAAGAATACCAATCAGTAATTCATGAAATGAGGCTTCCGACAGGGGAAATTTGGCCAATGCCTATTGTTTTGGGAGTCTCTCAAGAAATGGGAGAAGATGTGGCCTTAGGCGAAGAAATTGTTTTAAAGAATAAACAAGGGTTACCTTTAGCTGTATTAACAGTGTCGGAAAAATATAAACCTGATTTTGAAAATGAGTGTACACAGGTATATGGAACAACTGATTGTTCTCACCCGTATGTTGCATACCTCCTCGAAAAAAAATGGGTATACCTGCTTTCGGGAACCTTGGAGGAAGTTCAGCTTCCAGGTTTTATACCATTCGCACATGTACGAAAAACACCCGAGCAAATGCGCGAACATATTGCTGAACAGGGTTGGAAAAAAGTAATTGGTTTTCAGACAAGAAATCCTATTCATAAATCACATTTTCATGCGACATTGAGATCTCTCGAAGATGTTGGAGATGATGCACATATTCTCATCCACTCTGTGATTGGGGAAACACAACCAGGAGACGTTCCTCCTCATGTGCGAATGAAATGTTACGAGGCCGTTCTTGAACACTATCCAGTTGGTCGTGCATCTCTTTCTGCATTACCTCTTTCTATGCGAATGGCGGGCCCTCGTGAGGCTGTGTGGCATGCGTTAATTAGAAAAAACTATGGCTGCACACATTTTATTGTTGGACGTGATCATGCTGGACCTTCTGTATCGAATGTCGATGGGGAAGATTTTTATGGCGCCTTTGATGCATATGAGTTGGCAAAAAAATATGAATCTGAATTAGGAATTACAATTCTTCCTGCTGGCATGATTTGCTATGTTGAAGATCAGGATATATACGCAACCACAGATGAAATTCCAGAAGGAAGCACTGTGCTTCATTTGAAAGGACGCGAAATGCGTAAGCTACTTAATGAGGGTAAACCTATTCCTGAGTGGTTCACCTTCAAAAACGTTGCTGATATTTTAAAAATGCACTACAGACCTCTTCATGAGAGTGGTGTCGCTATTTATGTTATAGGACTTTCAGGTGCAGGGAAAACAGTGTTGTCACAGGCACTGCATGCATATCTTGAAGAATTACAGTTACATCGACCAGTCACCTTACTGGATGGAGATGAAGTGCGATTACATTTGAGTAATGGTCTTGGATTTTCTAAAGGAGATAGGAAAGTAAATGTGCGTCGTGTCGGATACGTTGCTAGTGAAATTGTTAAACATGGAGGAATTGCTATTTGTGCAAATATTGCCCCCTATGACGATGACCGATTATATAATCGACAACGAATTTCAGAATACGGAGGGTATGTAGAAGTTTTTATTGATACTCCTCTTGAGACCTGTGAAGAGCGAGACGTGAAAGGTTTATATAAAGCAGCGCGTGAAGGCAAAATTAAGGAATTTACAGGAATTTCTGACCCATTTGAAACTCCTACAAAAGCAGATCTTATTTTGGATGGAAGAACAAACGTTCAAGAATTAGTCACAACAGTGATTGATCATCTAAAAAAAGAAGGGTATCTCGTGTAGTCGATACACTTACGAAAAATCAGGATTTGTTTGATAGATATGTTTATCAACTGAAAATTTTCCACCTTGCGTTACAAAGAGTACAGACAGTATTCCAAAGAGTGTGATGTGAGATGAGACATCTTCTCCAAAATAGAAGAATGATAGTGATAGAACTGCAAACGCGATTGTTGCAGATGCGCGAGTGTAAAATCCAATAAACAAAGCGAAACCGATAATAAACTCAATTACTCCTGTTGAGAACACCCACATTGCAACACTCACAGGAAATACATTCTGCAATCCAAAGTCATTTACAATGAGCTCTGATATGTGAGGATTAAGAATTTTTTCATATATTGCCAAAGACATCATTGCGATACCAATACCTGCACGTAAAATAAGCGGAACGTATTGCTGTAATTTATGAAAGGGTGAGATTTTTGGAACACCAATAAGATCATCGACTCCAGGGCGTTCATTTTCAAGTACGATCAATGAAATTGCAATTGCGAGGAAATCTATGTTTCCGATAAGATACCAGTCAGTCATGAGAGCAAATGTGTAGACGCCAAGCGCAGCAATGGCAGAAGGAACAACGAGGAATCCTGCCATAATCATGAAACCAAGAAAGATTTGAATGGTCGAGAAAGCAGGGAAGTTCTGTAGGGCAGGAGAGATGAGTGTTCCAGCGGTTCCAGAACCAATAAGAGCAATACCTAGTGATAAACGAAGCATCCATGGAATAAAAGAGCTGTAGCTGTTTGCTTTGTCTCCAATTCGTTTTATCTCCTCTCTAAAGACTTTAACTTGCGTTCCAAGAAGAAAGACAATAATTGCTCCAGCGACTGTCCAAAGCATCAATCCAATATTTCGTGTGTCCATAATTGCTTGAAGCAAAAAAGAGAAATCTGTACCACTGTGTACTTTTACATCTTCTGGAGTAATTAAGTATCGTACGTGAGCGTGAGCAGTAGTTGCATATCCTAAAAAAACAGAAACAAGTGCAAAGAAGAGTGTGTAGGTATATTTCATATCTGTATAGTATAGCGTTACTTGGCATGTTAATTAATAGTGTGGAGTGTGTATAGAAGCTTGGTATACTGTGAGTACGTATGCGTCTCTCATTTCCAAAAGGTTTTTTCTGGGGAGCGGCTTCTGCGTCTTATCAAGTAGAAGGGAATATTGAAAATACTGATTGGGCGTACGAAGCAAGAACTTCAAAACGTGTTCCTGTTGCAGACAGCGGTCCCGATCATTTTAATCGATTCGAAGAAGATTTTGATATCGCAAAACAGCTTGGACATAATGCTCATCGATTCTCTATTGAATGGGCACGAATCGAACCTGCAGAAGGGGAGTTTAGCGCTGAAGGTATCCGACACTATAAGCGAGTTATCCGTGCACTCAAGAGTCGTGGATTAACACCTTTTGTTACCCTTTGGCATTTTACTTTACCAAAATGGCTCTATGTTCAGGGAGGGGCTGAGTCTCCAGAATTTCCTGTGTATTTTGCGCGATATGCTGCATATGTTGCAGAGCACCTTGGGGAAGATGTGGAGCATTGGGTCACAATGAATGAACCTGTCGTGTTTGCTTCAAATGGATGGTACCGTGGAAACTGGCCACCATTCAAAGTGTATCGGTTCTTCAAGATGTTTCGAGTTTTGAGGACGTTAGCCGAGGCACACAAACTCGCATACACGCGTATAAAAGAGAAAGATTTAACGGCCGAAGTTGGGGTTGTTAAAGATAATATTTATTTTCATGCTAATTGGAATCCATTCAATAAAATTGCCGCAAAAGTAATGCGTCAGTTCTGGAATTTTTATTTTCTAGATAAGGTCGCCACTCATTTAGATACAATTGGTTTAAATTATTATTTTCACAAAAAGTTTGGTGACAAACAAACATACAAAAAAAATGATATGGGGTGGGATATTTTTCCTGAAGGATTATATCAAACACTGATGGAACTTAAGCGTTACGGTAAACCAGTGTTTGTTGCTGAAGCAGGAATTGCGGATCATTTAGATCTTTATCGAGGAGAGTATATTCACGATTTAGTGTATTGGACACATCGTGCGATTGATGACGGATTGCCAGTAAAAGGTTTTATGTACTGGTCGCTCACTGATAACTTTGAATGGGCACTTGGGTATGAAAAGTGTTTTGGTCTTATTGGTATTGATTATAAAACTAAAGAGCGACATATTCGTGAATCTGCGTATGTGTATAAAACCATCTGTCTTGATAATGCCGTTATGGTTGATATAGAAAAGTAATATGCCTATCTGGATCTCACTTGTAATTGTTGCACAACTACTCAACGCAGTAGTATCACTCCTTGATAGATATATTGTTGCTTCTGGAAAAATTGGAAGGCCAATTGTTTTGGCGTTTTATGTGAGCCTCTTGTCTTCACTCTCCGTGTTGGTTTTTCTTGTTGGATTATTGCCGATTTCTTTGGGTAGTTTTGCAATACCAACATTTGCAAACGTGCTTATTCCAACGGCACCAGTCATTATTTATTCTTTAATTGCAGCTGTGACCTTCATTGTTGCACTCGTTGCTTTGTTTCAGTCATTTAGTTTGGCTCAAGCCTCGGATGTTGTTCCGGTGGTAAGTTCTGTTAGCGCCGTGGTCACGCTTCTTTTGTCTTTTTATTTTTTAGATGCGGTCCTAACAACCAATTTTCTTTGGGGATTTTTATTCTTAGTTCTTGGGACTTTTTTGGTTGCACGGTTTCGATTATCAAAAAAACTCGCATGGTTAACTTTTGTTTCAGGAACGTTGTTCGCGGCGCACTTTGTTGTAATCAAATTGTTGTTTCTAGAAACAACGTTCGATAATGCTTTTTTCTGGTCTCGGATTGTAATCACTCTCGTTGCGTTGTTGATGTTGTTCTTACCTAATTGTTGCAACCAGACAGTTGCTGCAGAAGCAAAACGTGCCGGTCCATCTGGGATTTGGTTGCTGTTGCTCAATAAAATGTTGGCGGGGCTTGCGGGAATTTTGATTCTAAAAGCCGTAGAGCTCGGGGATGTATCTCTTGTTCAGGCGCTTACGGGATTGCAGTTTTTATTTCTAACCATCTTTTCAATTTTCTTGGGACACAAAGCTCCTGTTTGTGTGGGTGAAAATTGCGAGACACACGATCGCGTTCAGAAGATTGTTTCAATTAGCATTATTGTGACAGGATTTGTTTTACTTTTTATATAAACGTATGCAACGAATTACAAAAAAGAAAATCGCCGTACTTATCCTGTTAGGGTTAATTATTGTTGGTATTCTTCTGTATTCAGGTCTCGCCGCAAGACCTTCTCCAGAAAAAATTATATATGGTGTTTCTTTTAACACACTGTATGCAAAAGAACTTCACTTAGACTGGAAGGAAACTTATGATGCAATTCTGAATGATCTTGGAGTTAAACATTTTCGTTTGGCCGCGCACTGGAACATGATTGAACCAGAAGATGATCAATGGAATTTCTCTGAGCTTGATTATCAGATCGATGAAGCATCAAAACACGATGCTGATGTCATTCTTGCTGTAGGAAGGAGACTTCCACGATGGCCAGAGTGTCACACGCCTTCTTGGGCTGTTGATTATTCTTGGGAAAATCAGAAAGACGAAATACGAGCATATATTGAAACTGTAGTAAATCGATATAAAGATCGAGACAATATTGTATATTGGCAAATTGAAAACGAACCGTTTCTTGAAGTGTTTGCATATGAACATTGTGGAGAGTTAGATGTGGATTTTCTGGAAGAGGAAATTGCACTCGTAAAAGAATTGGATACAACTCGACCAGTGCTTGTTACCGATAGTGGAAATCTTGGTACATGGACAGCACCGTATAGTCGAGGTGATGCGTTCGGAACTTCTGTGTATGTCTACTTATGGAATCCTGATGTGGGACCATTTAAATCTTTCTTACCTCCTTCATTTTATCGAGTGAAAACATCGTTAATGGAAATACTTCACGGTTCAAAAGAGTCGATGTTGATTGAATTGTCACTCGAGCCATGGCTTCTGCAACCTGTTGTTGAGACATCAAGTTCTGTACAGCTTGAGCGTATGAATGTTGAAAAGTTCAAAGAAATTATTTCCTTTGCTAAAGAAACAAAATTTGAAAAACAATATCTCTGGGGAGCCGAGTGGTGGTATTTTATGAAAATGCGTCATTATCCAGGTTTTTGGGATGAAGCAAAAAAACTTTTTACAGAGTAACGGTATACTGAAAGGCATGGTAATTCTATTTGATATTGGAGGTTCACGGATGCGTTTTGCAAGATCTGATACACTGCAAACTTTTACTGAACCAATAATTGTTGATACTCCTCCTACATATGAAGACGCAATAGTTGAGGCTGCACAGATAATTGGAAACCTTGCTAAAGGTGAATCTATTACTGCAATTGTGGGAGGTATCGCTGGTGCAATCGACGTGCAAAAAGGAACATTGCATGCGTCGCCGAATATGCGCGCATGGATTGGAAAAACTATCATTAAGGATTTAGAGCGACTCACTGGGGCAAAACGTGTTGTTTTAAAAAATGATGCTGATTTAGCCGCACTTGGTGAGGCAGTTGCAGGAGCAGGAAAGGGATATCAGTATGTGGCGTACCTAACAATTTCTACTGGGGTTGGCGGCGCGTTTGTTGCAAATCAAACATTACTTGAGACACGGTACGGAACAGAACCTGGTCATCAGATCATAAATGAACAAACAGGAGAAACTCTTGAAGAGGTTGTTGGTGGACGACAGTTAGAAAAAAAATATGGAAAGAAACCAAAAGACTTAGGAAAAGCGGTATATGATGAGCTCGCAAAAAGATTAGCAGTAGGAGTGCATAATATTATTCAGCTCTGGTCTCCTGATGTAGTTGTACTTGGCGGTTCACAAATGCGGGACATCTCTATTTCAACAATTCATCAAGAAGTCACACGGCGTAACGTGATGTTTCCATACGTGCCCGACATTACTGTAAGTACGTTAGGAAGTATTAACGGTATACATGGCGCGCTCGCGTACGCTCAAAAATTGTTTCTCGAGGAATAATTTTATCGAGCAAACTGAAGGATTCCGCTGATTACAATAAGTACAGCGTGTCCGATTGGAAGTAAAAGAAAAACCGACATAGCTTTTGCTTTTGATCGTGTGTGTGTGAACCATCCACCCAAAATGCTGAGAATTAGTGTTGCTGGCAGTGTGAACCAAAGTGTTGCAAAAATGTATGTAAGCGCGTCTGCTGTTCTGTCATCAAAAAGAAACACAGCAAAGGGTGCCAAAATGACAGCAGGAAGTAGGGCTAATGCATAAATAATTGTCGCCAAAACAAGAGTAGGACGTAACATAGGCTGATTCATATAGTGATTCATATTGTATCGCGTTTCTATTGGCTGGGGAAGCGTTATTGTGATGATATACTTTTATGTATGCAACCAAATAAAGGAATGGCAAAAGTGTTAGTTGTAATTGTTATTGTACTTGTTTGTACTTCGATTGGTGCAGCCTTCTTTTTATTTACAGACACGCCTGACCCTATTCCAACAGATGAAGTGATTACTCGCGCACTTGTAACTGACGAGCGCTCTTCAAAAGTTATTCCGTCAGCTGTGCGTATTACTAAAGCAACAGAGCGGTTTGCTCGAGGAACGTTAGTTGATGAAACAGATGGCCTTACCAAGAATTTTTTTGCGCTCAGGATTGGTGATGTGTGGAGAATTGTTGATGTAACAAATATTACAATTTCTTGTGAGCGATTCGCTCGTCTTGGTTTCCCTGATGACTTCATTGCTGATTGTGTACTGTCGTTCTCAGATGCTGTTACTGTTGCTGAAATTGACGCTACGTTGGATGCAATGTTGCTTAGCGGTTCACAATTGCGTGTGATTGGCTTTGTAACCGAAGTCTCGGAAGGAGTTGACGGCTCTTTGGTTACAGTGAGTTCCGGTGGTGAAACCGAAACATTCACTATTGCAAATGCGAATACTTCTGTGGGGGATGTAATCGTTGTAACCATTGAGGCAATTAGTAATCCAAATCAAGGAAATGTTTCTGAAACGAACACCGCAACCCCTTCTGGAATTGTTGTAACACAAACAGCTACGGTTGGCTCAGAGGATTTCGATCTAGTTGGTTCTACAAATTCAAGTCAGTTACCACAAGAAACAGGAACTAATACTGGAACAACTGACAGTTCGTCTAATACGATTAATGTAAGTGGAAGTAGTAAAACAACCATCTATAAAATTAATGCTCCAAACGCAGCCCCACCAAAAAATTATTTCTTGAATGCTGGCGATATTGATACATCTTTTGAAGACATTAAGATTGAGGGGAGTTTTTAGATTTAGGGATTTTAACGATGAAATAAGTTCCATTTGCAGGATCACTTTTTACCGAAATAGTTCCAGAAAATTCAAAGATGATTAATTGTTTTATTAAGGTTAATCCAAGTCCGTTACCTGAATTTTTTGTTGTGTAGAGTGGAGTAAAAATATGTTTCATTTTCTGTTTTGAGATTCCGACACCTTTATCGTGCACAGTAATCACAACAGCGCTGGCTGTCTGTGTTGCCGTAATAGTTACGGTTGGTGTTGTAAGGTTGGTTTCCATGTATGCATCAATAGCATTACTTAATAAATTTGTGAGAATTTGCTGAAACGCTAATTGCTTTCCGTATAGAAAAATACTTTGTTCAACATACGTCGATATACGAACGCCAGATGACAGTGCTTTGTGTGAAAGTAATCCTTGTGCGTTTTGGATTGATTCTGTAACAGAGATTGTTCCACATATAGATGGGTTATGAGAACGTCGAGCAAGTTGTAGTAATTGTTTTATGTGTGTAAGTGTTTCTGTAAGTATATTGTTGCCACTAAGTGCGTGTTCAGTCCCTAAATGAAAAAGAACAGCTGTTAAGGGGCTACTTAAATCATGAAGTACTCCCGTGTATAGCTGACCCAATTCTGCTTGAGTAATGAGGTTCATTATTGGTTTTGGAAGTAATGGAATTTTTCTCAATAAAAAGGGGATAGCTGTGCTATCCCAAAAAAGCGTGTATGCAGTCATGATTTTGTTTAACATGGGTTTGTTATTTTATATCCGCGCCCAGGAACACTTCTGATAAGGCGTTTCTTGGTGTCTCCAAGTTTTTTACGCAGATTTAAAATATGTGCTTCGATAGTGTTTGAGAATGGGTCTGCGTTAATGTCCCAAACATGCTCAAGTAATTGCCCTCGAGAAACCACCCTTTCTTTGTTGAGTAAAAGATATGCAAGTAATGTAAATTCTTTTCGAGTTAAATATAATTCTTTGCCTTTTTTAAATACTTGATTTCTGTCTTGGTGTAATTCAATGTCTGCAATCTTCAAAATTGTTTCTTGTATTTGTATTGGTCGGCGTAACAACGCTCTCATTCTTGCTAAAAGTTCATCGAATGAAAACGGCTTCGTTAAGTAATCGTCCGCACCGCAATTCAACATCTCTACTTTGTCGTTCACTTCATTTTTCATGGATAAAAATAATACCGGCATTGTTTTGCCGGCTTCTCTAATTTCTTTGCAAACTTGCTTGCCCATTTTTTTGGGAAGGACGTTATCAAGTAGGACTAAATCATATTCATTTGTTCTTGCTAAAAAAGATCCATCTTCTCCATTCTCTGCTTCATCAACTGTAAACGATGCTGCCTCCAAACTCATCCGCAATACATTTCGTATCGCACTGTTATCTTCAGTAATTAATATTTTCATATTGGGGTAGTTTTTATCCTATTTGATTACGGCGGTCAATTCATTGTTGTGTATGAGTTGTGTATTTTGTGTAAAAAATTTTAGAAATTACTAAGCGAGCCCTAAAAACAAGGTGTTTGACCCGAACCTGTTTTTGTAGTTGAATTGCCATGAATATGAAAATCCCCGAATCTGTTATAGAAAAACCAGAAGAAGTTCCTGCCTTTTTGGATGAACTTTCTTCTAAAAAGGACCGCAAAAAAGCAGTCTCTGGTATCGATGCATTGCTTGTTGGAGACAAAGAACGTTTCTGGCTTGCAGTGATTGAATCTGACTACTTCTGTCCAGAAGATCATGGGTTTGCACTGTTAGTGGTCTTGAATACAAGTGAAGAACTTCTTGCTCTGTACGGAACAACCGATCCTGATGAACGAGAGTGCGATAAAATCGTCATCGGCATTGTGAGGAAAAGTTTTACTGACCCAAACTTAATTGAACGCATCGGTAAAGATTACGAACTCATCTTTGAAGCGGAGGATGTTCGTGAGGCTGTCGCAGATGCGATTGATTAATTTTTCTTAAAGTACTGTGAAGTACTTTTTTCTTTTTTTTGTGGACATGCATCTTTTTTTTAGTATGCACGTTGTACAATGAGAAGTGTGCTTTATAAAAGCAAGGAGTTATTAAGTAACGTAGATTAAAAATTGTATGCAAGCATATTCATTTGCACATGTAGTACAACTTACACTGCTTGATCTTTGGTCACGTGTTGTTGGAGTACTACCAGATATTATTGGTGCACTCATCATTGTTATTTTCGGTTTGATTGTTGCTCCGCTTTTGGGTGGAGTGGTCAAAAAAGTTATTGATGTATTAAAGATCGACGAGCTCGCTCGAAAGGTCGGTATCCATGACATGGTACAAGGATACTCAAGTGACTTTTCAATCTCAGCGTTAATTGGAAAACTTGTAAAATGGTTCTTCATTCTTGCGTTCGTGATGGCTGCTGCAGAAGTACTTGGATGGGATCGAGTAACACTCTTCTTGAATGAAATTGTGTTCTACATTCCTCAAGTGCTCGTAGCGATCATTATCTTGGTGGTATCTGTGATTGCTGGAAAACTATTTGAAGCTGTGGTGACTCGATCACTACAAGGTTCAAATGCTCCAGTTGATCAACCAGAAATTATGGGAACACTCACAAAGTGGTCATTCGTACTTTTTGGAGTTCTCGCTGCATTACTACAGCTTGGTATTGCACCTTCACTCATTGAGATTCTCTTCGCAGGTATTGTTCTTGCGCTCGCCCTTGCTTTTGGTCTCGGTGGACGTAAAAAAGCAGAAGAGCTGCTTGATCATGTTGAACTGAAGTCAATTCCTACTACAGCTTCAAAGAAACGAAAGACAAGCTAGTGTTGTCTTGAGAGGGGTTCTAGAAAGCTCAAAAAGCGCCGAGGCGAAGCCTCGGCGCTTTTGTTATACTTATCTCTATTATTTCCTTATTATCGTTTCTATGGCTATGTCACTCATTATTTATACAAAAACAGGATGCCCATGGTGTATTGCAGTAACAGACTTTTTGGTGAAAGAAGGAATTACGTTTGAAGAACGGAATGTAACTGAACATCCAGAATATTTTACAGAGATGGAACAAAAATCAGGGCAAACAAAAGCACCTACAATTGAGCTTAATGGTGTTGTGTACGGCGACTCGGATGTCGATGAGCTCATGCGACTACTTACTGAAGCAGGAGAACTCTAAAAAGTTTCTAAAGTATTATCTTGTATCTTTGAGGATAAGGCTGTAACGAAGCCCATATAAAATAATTGCTCCAAGAATTAAGAAGAGGAATCTGATTTCGATAAAGAGTAGTAGTAGTGATGCGAGTAATGGTGCGACCGTGTATACAAACGGACGTAGCATTCTAAAGAATCCAATTACGTTTAAGTCGGAACTGTCGATATTTTTGAAAAAATATGCCTCACTCATTACTTCGACAACACTTGCTCCGATTCTCGTTACAAAAAGCATTCCTGTCCAAACCCAAAAGTTGGTTGATGTAATAAAAGAAAGTGAAGCCGTGGAGAGTGCAAGTATAATAAAACCTCCAATTAAAAATTCTTTCTCGCCAAGTATTTTATCTGCTATGTATCCAAGTGGTGTTTGTAATAAAATAAAAGCAACAAGAGCCAAACCAATCATGAATGTTGTTTCAGAGACAGAAAATCCTACATGTTGAATTAAATAAATCGGTGCATAAATAATCATCCATGCATAAAAGAATCGAAGTAATGAGTTGATCGCAAAAACACTGTACATATTTTTATTTTTGAAGACGCTTTTTGCTGTGTATTCAATTTTGAGATCTTTGTATTCAGGATCTTTAAACGTATGCATGTAGCGCATAAGAATGTAGAAGACCGGTATTAGAAGTACACTACTGAGTGCAAAAATCTTCCAGTAATCTCCGTCGGTTAGAATGAACCCCGCAATAAGTGGTCCGAGAATGAAAGAAATGTTTATGATTGTGAGATATACACCACGGATACTTCCTGTTTCTTGATCTGATGATAACTCTTCAAGAAATAAGTCAAGGTGGAAAAAAGCTAAATTTCGCATTGTGTGTCCAATAATAAAAGCACCGAGTACAACCCAGCCGATTGAGCTGGTTGCCATACAGATGAGAGCGGCTAATTCAATTGCAAGAACAGTTGTGAATGTTTTGTAATTCCCAAATCGTCGTAATGTTGGGCGAACGTAGAGAAAAGCAAAAATAGATACTATTGAAGCAATAGTGAAAATAAAACCAACATTTGTTGTACTTACAAACTGCCCAAGAAAACTTGATTCAATATACGTTGCTGGAGTTACGTGTAGTGTAAAAAGAAAGGTGAGTATGTATACAACATTTCTCCCAATGAGCGTTTTTTTATTTTGCATCAAGAATATTTTAGCACGCTGATTGCATTGAGTTTGTGTGTATAACGTATGTTAAAACAATATACAAAAACAGCGGCGAGGCCAAAGGCCTCGCCGCTGTTTTTGCAAACGTAATTGCTCGTATTAGATTCCGAGAATTACTGGAATAACAATTGGTTCCTTCGCTGTTTTTTGGAACAAGAATCGGCTCACTTCAGCTTCCGTAATACTTTTGAGTTTATCAAAGTCTACAGCATTACTCTTAGCAATTTCTCGTTCAATCGCTCGACGAATAATCATGCGAGCTTCACGAAGAAGTTCTTGTGACTCACGGAGGTAAATGAATCCTCGAGAAATAATATCTGGAGATTTCTTTAGTTTACCTGTCTTGGTGTTTACACTCGCTACAATTACAAAGATTCCTGATTCAGAAAGTGCTTGTCGATCGCGGAGCACAACGTCTCGTGCATCAGAAATTGAATATCCATCAACTGTTACAAGATCATTAGGTGCTTTTGCTGAAAGCTTTTCAATCTTGTTTCCATTATCTGAAATTTCAATAATACTTCCGTTGTCTGGTACAACAACATTATCGTCAGGTGTTCCTAATGAACGTGAAAGTTCCGCATGTAATCGAAGTCGGTAGTGGTTACCGTGCAATGGTACAAAGTACTTATATTTGATTTGCTTGTGAATCCACGCGAGCTCTTCTCGGTTACCGTGTCCTGACGCATGCACGTCTGAGTCAAGATATGTAATGATCTTTGCTTCTGATCGATAGAGAAGATCCTTCAATCGTTCTACTGAAGTTACGTTTGTTGGAATCACTGATGATGAAAGGAGAATGGTATCTTCCTTCCGGAGTGTGATTTGCTTATGGGTCTTACTCGCCATTCGCATAAGCGCAGCAAACTCTTCTCCTTGAGCCCCTGTAACAAGCATTACAACTCGATCTGGTGGAAGGTGATCAAGATCAGACGGTGATGCGATGTTGTCAGTCTTAAGTAATTTGAGGTGTTTGATGATCTCAAGGTTCGTTTTCATACTTCGTCCTTCAACAATCACTTTCTTTCCGTACTTATCTGCAAGTTCAATAATTGCAAGAATACGTTCTACCTGTGACGCAAAGGTTCCGATGATGAGACGTCCATTTACATCTCGAATAATTTTCTCAATGTTCTGTACTACGACTTGTTCAGAAAGCGACCAACCAGATTTTTCGATTGAGGTTGAGTCCATAGTAAGAAGCAGTGCTTCTTTTCCTTTGAATCGTCCATATTGTTTTACTTCTTCTTCTGTAGGTACTCCATCCATGTTGTCTACACGTACATCTTCGATAAACACGATATCTCCCATGTGTGTATGAACGATAAGTCCCATTGCGTCAGGAATGGTGTGTGAAATAGGGAAGGTTTCAACCTTCATTTTTTCAGAGATGACAATTGTTTCGTCACCATCGAGTACAATAATTTCAGGTGTTTTTACATGAGGAAATTCTTCCTGACGTTTTTGAATCATGATCGCACCAAACTGTCGGGTGTAAATTTTTGGTAGACCAATACGCTCAATGATGAATGGAATAGCTCCAATGTGATCAAGGTGTCCGTGTGTAATAAAGAGCGCACGAACTTTATCTTTGTTCTCTTCGAGATACTTGGTGTTTGGGAGAATGTAATCAACACCAGGGGTTGAATCATCTTTGAATTGGAAACCTGCATCAAAGATAATGATGTCATCTCCAATTTCAAGTGCTGTCATGTTCTGACCAATTTGTTCTACTCCTCCAAGAGGGATGAGACGGATGTTATCTCCAATTGGTGGTACTTCCATTTTTTCTTTTGCAGTTCGAGCTGCAGGACGACGAAGTCCTCCTGACTTTGGTCGACGTTGCATTCGCTTTCCAGCTCCTGCACTGCGAGGTCCTGCACTGCGAGGTCCACGACCTTGTGCTGGTCGGTCACCACTACGCTGTTGAGGACGCCCTCCAGCGCGAGGGGTATGTCCAATAGAGCTATGAGTTGCTCGGTGATGTGGCTTGTCACCTGAACCATCCGCAGGTGCGCTGTTTTGTGTTTGATTATTTTGTTCTGACATTTGTTTCTACTTTTAATTTATTAACGTGTGTTATACACGCACGTCTACTCGAAGTGCGTTAACGAAAAATACTCCACACCGTGTCTGTCTCGAGGTACCAATTGTACACTGCAAGAAAACGATCTGAAGGTGTTCCAATGTATTCAGGAATAATACCTTCAAGCGTCTGTGGCACGATGTAAATAAAATCGGGTGAGTAGAGGAATGTTGCTGGGGCGTCATTTTCTACTTCACTCACAAATGTGCGAAGTTTTTCAATTCGTTCTGGACTGTCGTCGAGCTCTCGAACATCTTCAAGAGCTGCATCAACATCAATGTTTGCGTAATCGGCAATATTAAGACCTGGATCTGTTCGTTGTGACGAGTGCCAAAACGCATAGAAATCCAAATCTCTTCCAATTACTTCACCAAATAAGATAGCGTCGTACTTTCGTGGTCGAATGACATTCTGTGTGAAGTCATTTCTATCAAACACTTTGAGATTAGCATCTATTCCAGCTGCACGCCACTGTGCAACAACGCGTTCTGCAACAGCAACAAGCTCTGGAACGTCTGCGGTTGCAATATTGATTGCTGCTATATCGACACCTGACTTTGTTTCTCTTTCCATGAAACCGTTTTCGTTTACTTCAAAACCTGCATTTTGAAGAATTGAAACAGCACGTTCGGTAGGAGATTGTTGATTGATAGTTGTCTCAGAAGCTGCTTCTGTTGGAACAAAACTTGTAAAAGAAACAAGATTTGCCGGAATAGGACCTGTTGTTTCTTTTGCATAACCAGCAAGCACTTCGTCAATGATTTGCTTTCGGTCTACTGCCGCGTTCAACGCCTGACGAATTGTTTTTGAAGCAAGTACTGGAGCCTGACTTTGATTAAAGAACACTCCAAAAATTCGCGGAAGTGGGAAGTGAAGTACTTGGTGTGATGTTGATTTTTCGAGCTCTACCGCTTTGTAAGGACTGATGCTATTTACTGAATCAATACTTTTATTATTGAGTGCAGCAAGCAAATCATCTTCATTTTTGTAAAACGTAAAGACAATGTGTTCAATGTATGGTTTTCCAAGTGTGAAATTTGAGAATGCATTAAGTGTAAAACGCTCTGTTATTCCAGATGAATTTCTTTTGATTTGACCAACTTCGTAAGGACCAGAACCGACTGGGTCAACGTTTCGTTGCGTGAATGGAAATTCCTCCGCTGTAACATCTTTCCAGATGTGCTCAGGAAGAATCCCAAGAGTAGTGTTAAACAAAAACGGTGAGTATGGTTGTGGCAGTATAAAACGAACTTCTTGGTCGCTGATTTTTTCGACACCAACTCCTTCCCAATCAGAACGCTTTGGACTTTTGATTGCTGGGTCTTGTGCTCGCTTAACGGTAAAGACGATATCGTCAGCTGTAACTGCTTCGCCATCATGAAACACTGCATCTCCTCGAATAGTGAATACATATTCCATTCCATCTTCGCTAACAGTGTAATCAAGTGCGAGATCTGGAATAAGATCTCCTTGAGGTGTGATTCTCATCAAACCTGAATATACAAGTGTAGTAAGGTCTCGATCGGTTTCAGATAAAGCCAAAAGGGGATTAATTGAACGTGGTGTTCCAATAACTCCTTCTCGATGTGTTCCACCAAACCGAGGCACCTCCACAAGAAACTGTGCATTGATTTGTAGCAACATCAATAATGATGAGAGTGAAAAGATGATTGCGAAAATACCAAAAAGGATTTTTTCGGTTAAAGAAAAAGTTTGAATTGCATGAGCAATCCGTGTAAATCGGGGAATGTGAAACTCCTTCCCAAAGAGATTAAATACGCGCTTCACGTTGGTGTTGTGTGCACCTCGTGCGGTGGTCTATCGTGCCAAGTAGAAGATCACGAATGAGATCACTGCAAAGAGTATTGCAATGACGATGGTGCTATTAAATAGCGTTTTTTCAAATCCTCGTCTTGTGTGGTATCCGGAGTCAACACTGTCGCCACCACCAAGAGCACCAAGCCCAGCTGCTGAGCTCTGCAAAAGAATGGCTGCGATAAGAGCCACTGACAAGATTATTTGGATGATTGATAAAATAGTAACCATCGACGTGCTGACAACTATACCACACCTTCTATCTTATGCAATTAGGTGTCTGCATACTTAAATAGTGAGTAAAATATGGACTTATCAATTAAAAAAGTGTCAAGTTGACGAAGGTTCTTTGCACAGTATAGTGGCCATATGGGACATAACAAAGATAGACAGCAGGGATTTGCAGGCGTGCGATCTAGTGAGTTAACTACTCAAAATAAGGGTCTAAGCGCAAAAATTATTACGGGGATTATTATTCTGTTGATTCTTGGAGGTATTGGGTACCTTGCGTTGCCAAAGAAGACTGATGATGCAAAGGTGGATACTCAAGAAGAACAGGCAGATGTTACTACTACAGAAGAAGGGAAAACTGATTTAGTTGAAACTGCAGCGATGCAACTTACTTCAACAGGTTCAACTTCAAACGGAAATGGTGAACCAGAATACACAGGGACGTATGCAGGTGGCTACACGGGTGCTTCTGTTCGTGTAGCAGTTCTGGCTAATCCTGATTTGTTTGATTTTGCAAACGAGACAGTTCGTGGATGTGATGTTGTGGTGATGGCAAAGAAAAACATTACTCCAACACCAAAAATCTTGAATGCGGCTTTGAGTACACTCTTTACTGAAACATTCGATTACGGATTTACTCCAGGGAACTTTATTGCAACGCAAAAAGATCTTGCATTTGAAAGTGCAGTAATTAATGGAGGTGTGGCAAGTGTGTATCTAACTGGAAAGGTTGGACCAATTGCTGGAGTGTGTGACGTTCCTCGAATCGAAACACAAATCACAGAAACTGCGTTGCAGTTTGGAACGGTTTCTTCTGTGAACATTTTCCTAAATGGCGAGCCACTAAACGTTGAATAAACGTTAGATATATCGAACCGTGCCTAAAACACCCGTTACGCGGGTGTTTTTCTTTACTCTCATAGTAGTGTAGATTACTTCATATTATGGTAAAGAAATTTATTGCCCCAATTGCAGCACTGGTGCTTGCTTTCGGGCTTGGAATGTTTGTTCGTAACGAAAGAATAATTATTCCTACTAGTGATCAAATTGTTGCTGAGGATGGAACAATTGTTTCAATTGAAGATGTTCCTGAAGTTCTACGGGATTCGATTGATGACCCTACACTAGATCAACAACGAGAACTCATGGATGCACTTAGTCGAGGCGATTCAAATACTTCATCTGAACTTGAAATACAGCATTACGAAAGTCCGTTTGGGTTTCGATTCCAGTACGACAGTCGTTTGCAACCAGAAAATTCTTGGATAGTGCTTCCTGGGGGTCAGCGTGTCTCAGCGATTGCGCTTGTTCGATATGTTAAAGAACAACACTGTGGTCAGTCTGGTTTACCTGAACACTGCGCGCCGTATTTAGAAAATCCAGCAATTGCATTTGGTGTCGTGGGGAAGTCTCCAAAAGACGTTATCGTCGAACACTTGGGGGTTTTTGCTGAGTATCTCGAATCAGTTTCTATAAACGGAATCACCGCCGCACAATATTTTGCAGGAGTAGAAGGGGAAGGAGTTGTAACGATACTTGCTCCACTTAAAAATAAAAATCAGACACTCGTTATTCAATACACCTATGACACGTTGTTTGATTCTAATAAAAAGAATCCTGATATTTTGACATCGTCAGAACAAAAACTATTAGTTGACCTTGTCTTGAATACACTAATTATTCAGTAGTTTTTGAGTCTAGAATTTGGTATAATCGAGCCATTATTTGCTAATCAATGCATATGTCTGGACTTATTATTTTGGCGATCATAGTTGTGGTAACACTGTGGGGAGTTGGTATGTACAACCGATTTGTTCGACTACGAACACGATCAGAAGAAGCGTGGGCTGATATTGATGTTCAGTTGAAGCGTCGATACGATTTAATCCCAAACTTGATTGAAACCGTTAAGGGATATGCTTCTCATGAACGAGAAACTCTAGAAAAGGTAACCACTGCTCGAACTGCAGCTATGGGGGCACAAGGAATTGCTGAACAAGCGGAAGCAGAAAATATGCTTAGTGGGGCACTCAAATCACTTTTCGCAGTGTCTGAAAGCTACCCTGATCTTAAGGCAAACACCAACTTCCTTGAACTACAGCGAGAACTTACTGATACAGAAAACAAAATCCAAGCAGCTCGACGTTTCTACAACACAAACGTTCGAGATCTCAATATTGCAACAGAAACATTTCCTTCAAACGTGATTGCAAAATGGTTTAGTTTCATGAAGAAGGATTTCTTCGAGCTTTCTGAAGATCAAGCGGCAGCACGTGAACCAGTAGCAGTGAAGTTCTAATTACGACGCACATGTCAAAATACAAGAAACTCGTGAGGGATTTAATTCCAGATATTATTAAAGCAGCCGGTAGTAAACCAATTACAAGAAAACTTTCTCAGTCGGAGTATAAAAAAGAATTACTCATTAAATTGGTTGAAGAAGCAAAAGAAGTTGCTGCTACCAAAAATACTGCGGAATTAATTGAAGAGATAGCTGATATACAAGAAGTACTTCTCGCAATTCAAGAAGCGTTTGTTGTTTCTACTTCTGAAATCAATATCTGTAAAAAAAAGAAGCGTGCAGCTCGTGGGGGCTTTAATAAGAAGTTATTTTTGGAATCTGTTTCATAATTATGGCGGCAAATCTATACACACATCAAGACGGTAACGTTGCAAAAACATGGCTTCTCATGAGTTTGTTTTTTGTATTAATCATGATGATAGGTTGGTTCGCTAGTTGGTATCTGCAAGACAGTGCTGTCCTATATATAGCTGTCTTTGTCAGTATTGGAATGAATATCGCGAGTTATTGGTGGTCAGATAAGATTGTACTTAAACTGACGGGCGCAAAACCTGCATCAAAAGATTCCCATTACGAGCTCTATACTATTGTAGAAAACTTATCAATTACCGCAGGGCTTCCAATGCCAAAAGTGTATGTCATTACAGATGCTGTACCGAACGCTTTTGCTACTGGCCGAAACAAAGAACATGCCGTGGTGGTCTTTACTACAGGGTTGCTACAAATGCTCAACAAAACTGAGCTCGAGGGTGTTGCAGCACACGAACTGTCTCATATTGGTAATAAAGATATTTTGTTACAGACCGTTGTTGTTGTGTTGGTTGGTTTTGTAACGTTGCTATCTGATTTTTTGATTCGTATTTCGTTGTACGGTGACCGTGATTCAGACAAAAAAAGTGGACAACTACAGATAATTCTCATGATTGCGGGATTTATTCTTGCCCTGCTTGCACCAGTTGTTGCAACGTTGATTCAACTTGCGATTTCACGTAAACGAGAATTTCTTGCAGATGCAACGGGTGCAATGCTTACGCGATATCCAGAGGGTCTTGCGTCAGCTCTTGAAAAAATTTCTACACATAGCGGTAAAATGGAAAAAGCTAATCATGCAACCGCCCACTTGTTTATTGCTGATCCTTTTGGAGAAAAGCAAAAACAACAGCGTGTAAGTTTTTTACATAAAATATTTTTGACGCACCCGCCAGTTGAGGAGCGTGTGGCAGCGCTCCGTGGTCTCAGGTAAACTAAAGAAGTGTCTTCTGACGTTACATTTTCTGATAAAGTCTTTGCTGCAACACTGCTCAAATTATTGCCTTCATGGGTTACGCCGAATCACATTACGACGTTTCGTTTTTTTACAATTCCGTTCGTTATTTTCTTTTTAATTATTGAGGTGTATGAGATAGCGATTCCTCTTTTTATTATTTCAGCACTCTCAGATGCTTTAGACGGAGCAAAAGCACGAACGCAAGATCAAATCACTGATTGGGGAAAATTGTATGACCCTGTGGCAGACAAACTGCTCATCGGCAGTACGGCTGCGATTATTGTTTCAAATTTTGTATCTCCTGCATTGGCATTCGTAATCATTGCATTGGAAATGCTCATTGTGGGAACTGCGTTATATCAAAAACGTTTTTTAGGGACTGAGATTGAGGCAAAATGGGCAGGTAAAATAAAAATGATTGCACAATCGTTTGGTCTTGGATTATTGATGCTGTATATCGTATGGCCTGCTCCTGAATTGTATGTTTTGTCTTTGGGATGTTTGTATGCGAGTGTTTTTTTTGCGATACTTTCGGTACTGGTTTATAAAACAATCTAAATATCGGGACATTTCTCATAATGGAGGTTGAAAGGTGTGTTGTAATCTGACGTGTATAACGAATTATTGCCGCGAAAAAGCACGCTATACTAAATAGCGTATGCAAATAAAAAATATTTCTTGTTTTATCAAAGTTGTAGCACTCACGGCAGTGCTTATTACAAGCGCTATTGTTCCACAGTCGGTTGCTCATGCACAAATAACTGACCAGGATGGAGACGAGGTTTCTGCTTATGTGACTTCAGTTGAGCTTTCAACTTCAAAAATTGCACAAGGTGGTTTCGTAAATGGAACTTTTACGGTTCAAAACGGAAGCTCTCTTCCTGTAGATAATATTTCTTATAATGTTTCGTTGACGGGTGACTACGAAGCAGGATTACCTACTGTTTTTTATGACAATATTCAAGGGGAACAAACCTTTGATTTAGCTCCACAAGAAATAAAAACTGTTCCGTTTACGTACAAAACACCACAGCATGTTGCTGGCGCTGGTCTTGGTGTTGAAATCGAAATATTTTTAAGTACAGGAGCATCTCTTGGTTGGAATCATGCAGGTCTAGAAATCACCGGTCAAAATAGTTTTATTGAAGTAACAGAAGCACTGGTTCAAAAAGGAGACGAGCGTTATGTGCTCGACTTCGGACCAACCTTTCTAGAAAATGAACAGCCACAGCTACGTCTTGTTTTAGAAAATAAAGGTGAAGAATCTGTCTCAGTTGTTCCACGAGCTGTTTTTTCAACATATCAAGATAAGGACACTGATATACTTGAAGAAAAGTATGAAGTAAAACAACTTGCCGCAAATCAAAGCTCGACAATAACACTCGATCTTCCAACCTTTGAGCGAAAGGCTGGTGTGTACTACGGAAATCTTTATCTCGAAGATGAAAAAGGTTTTGCTATTGGTCCAAAATTACCATTCCAATACATTATTGATGGAGATATTGCCACTATTCATACTGTAACGTTTGATCAAACAGAACTTGCTCGTGGAGAAGGCGTGACGGTTTCAATCAAAATGAGCGGTAAACCATTTGCTCCGGAGCTAGTTGACGGTGCTCTTGAATCTTCATTGGATGGGTATACATTCAAGCTGGTTTTGAAGAATGAAAAACAGGAAGTTGTCGCTACATATGAAGAGGAGCTTGTTCATTTTAATGAAGCAGATCCAAAAACTGTAGTTTTGACTGTCGATAAAAATACACAATATCCTTTGGCTGAAGTTACTCTGGAGAAAGGTGGAAAAATTATCGCTACATATTCTAGTGAAATTCCGGACTGGGTTGTTGTTGAATCAAGTACTATTCTAGATACGAGATTGCTTATTCTGTATGGGATTTTACTCGCTGCACTTGTGTCGCTTGGTTTGATTTTTGCAATCAGAAAAGATTCAAAAGGAATTGTGTTGTTCTTTACACTTGTGATTTTTGCACTTCTTGCTGCCGTATTTCTTGTTATGTATACACCGCTTGGTGCGCGTGCTGAGGTTGCTGTTGTATCTTTCGTGCAGTCAAATACTGGAACTGGTAGCTGTACTAATGCACGTGGTGTGAGTCAGGGTTGTGGGCGTGTAGGAAGCGTGTGGTCACTTATTCCTGGAGTAACTATCAATCAACCAACAGTAGTAAATGATAATGGTAGTTTCAATCTGACTGGAAATATGACATTTGACTCTTGTGGAAATTCTTCAAATAGTCGGCATATTTGGTTGGTTAATGCAGACGGCTCTCTTACTGCTCTTGGAAATCAAGACACAAGTGCGATGAGCCAGAGTGGATTCGATTCTCGAGGACACTGGTTTACAGGAAACAAACGATTTTCAGTTCCACTTGCAGTTGGAGACGCTTGTGATGTGCACACCTTCAACTTACGATTTGTAAACTGTGTAGCTGGAGAATGTGGTTTTAGACAAAAACAAATCACTCTTGATTTAGGTCCTTGTGACCAGTGTCCAAACATTGGAGGAAATCAACGTGAAATACCTGCCGGATATCGATTAGACGCTGCAACTAATCAGTGTTTGCTTACGGATGATTTCCAAGTACTTTGTTCTGCTTCTCCAAATCCAATTATTCCTGGAGGACAAACAACATTTACTGCGAGCGCATTTAACGCTGAAGGAGATGTTAATTTCAACTGGTACTCAGGTAAAAATGGAACAGGAATTGAGATAGACGGTGAATCAACTGCAACACGTTCTCGAATACGAAAAACATTTGATACACAAGGTATGTATCAAGTAAGTGTTCGTGGAGAAGATGAAAGTGGTGCAACCTTTACTCGAAATTGTGGTGTAATGGTTCGTAATTTAGATGCTGATCCAAATGAATTAGTGGATACTGACGGTGACGGAATACCAGATACTTTAGTAAGTGATTTACTGAACGCTCTGAACTCTTCAGTTCCTCAGCCAAACCTGTCACTTGAAATTGATAAAGTGTTTACAAATGATACCTGTGCCATTACATGGATTGGACAGTATGTATCTCAGTGTTACTTAGTGAATGGTGCGGGAGGTAGTGCTTCTGTTACGACCAGTGGCGCTGGAGATGTTGAACCAGGTACATATTGGTTGCGGTGTTTGGCACAGCGAGATGGTTCTGTTGCAGAATCTGAACCTGTGACATGTCGATTAAATCCAGGAATCAGAGAAATCTAAAATCCGAATGATATACTAGGATTATATGATGGCTCGTCGAATTATCTACACCTTTGTTACGTTGCTCGTATTGTTCGTGGCGTTTTATGTGACTGGAGTTTTGGCTCCTGCCGTATACGAAAATGAGATTGAGGCGACCTTCACTGACAGACCAATTGATATTTGGAAGAACTTAACATCACTCGAAACAATTTCGGAACGAAAACCTGATGTTGTGCATGTTGAACAGCTCTCAGAAAACTACGAAGCCGTGACGTGGAGAGAAACTCTAAAAAATGGACAATCAAGAACCTTTCGAGTACTTGACCGTGAGGCTCCAAGTCATTTTAAGGTCGAACGATTTCTTTCGGATGACGGAGTAACTGGTGTGTGGACATATGAAATGTATGAAATTGAAAATTACACAATTGTCCGTGTACATGAAGTGAGTTTAAATCAAAATGTCTGGAAGCGAGCATGGTACACCATTTTGGGAAGAAGTATTTTACTTCGACGAGAAATTAAATCTTTGAGAGTTTCACTTTTCGATCGCTTACTGTATACACGATAAGTATGGAAAAAATAGAAAAGACAAATGAAGACTGGAAGGAGGCTCTTAGTGAGGATGTGTATCGTGTTACTCGAGAAGGTGGTACTGAGGCTCCAGGGACAGGGGGATATTACAAACATAATGAGGACGGCGTATACCAATGTTCTAATTGCGGACTTGCATTATTTACCTCAACAGCAAAATATGATTCTGGTTCTGGATGGCCAAGTTTTGATGATCCAGTAAAAAATGAACATGTTATAATTGTACCTGATGATACTCACGGGATGCATCGTACAGAGGTTCGGTGCGCTCGTTGTGACGCTCATCTTGGACACGTATTTGACGACGGACCCAAAGAAACAACGGGAAAACGTTATTGCGTAAATTCATTATCGCTAGATTTTAAACATAAATAATTAACATGGTAGATACAGTTACGCTTCTTCTTTCTTTAGGAACTATTGGTCTCCAGGTACTTTTATTGGTTGGAGTGATTTTGTTTTTTACCAAGAAGGGTAATCATGTTTTGTCTTGGGTTGGTAAAAGGGGTGTGTTCTTTGCATACGCACTGGCGCTCGCTGGCATGGTAGGAAGTTTGTATTACTCTGAGGTTGCTAAATTTGCACCGTGTGTGTTGTGTTGGTATCAACGAATCTTTGTATATGCAAACGTATTTATATTAGGTTTAGCTGTGTATCAAAAAGAGAAAGCGGTGATTCCGTATGCGTCATTACTTTCAATTATTGGAGGAATCGTTGCGTTGTATCACGTATGTCTTCCATTGCTTCCAGCCGCATCTGCAACGTGCTCGTTGGTAAGTGATGTGTCTTGTACGGAATCGTACTTTACTATGTTTGGATATATTACTATCCCTGTAATTTCTCTCACATCTTTTGTTGCGATGTGGTTATTGTTACAATTAGCAAATAAACATGTACGCTAGTAGTAATTACATTGTTCTCAGAGATCGAAATCACGGTGCTTCTCATTATCTAGGTGTTGGTCTAAAAACTGTTCTCGCATACAGTGTATTCATCGCTTGTTTATTTTCTGTGCCAGCAGCAAAGTTTATTGCTGAGAATGTTTTTGCGCAGAGTGTTGATCGAGCGGTGATTGGAGAGACTGCAATTACTATTGAACGTCTGACTACTCGAGACGAGCTTGTTAAAGGGTTGTCTGGAAGAGAATCAATTCCAGCAAAGCACGCAGCTTTGTTCTTATTTGATCGTACCGATTATCATGGTATTTGGATGAACGATATGCGGTTTGCTCTGGATGTTTTGTGGCTTAATGATTACGACGAAGTTGTGTATATACAACAAAACATTTCACCTACAACATTTCCAGATGTCTTCAAACCAAACAAACCTGCGCGGTCAGTACTTGAATTTAATGCAGGTTTCGTAAAACGGAACGCTATTAAAGTAGGGGATCGATTTGTGTTGCCGTAATATTCTTTCCAATAAAAAACATGTATTGTCAATACACTAATAAAGTGTTATGCTGTCGGGGTTCATACTGAGTAATCGCATGTACATTTGTATATGAGGAAAGTCCGAACACTCCCAAGGTTTACCTTGGAGCAGGGTAGCGGGTAACGCCCGTCTATGGTGACGTAAGAGGTGCGAGCAGAGACGCCGAAGCAGAAATGTAACGGCACCCCTCGTGGGTGAGCTTTCATGGCAACATGAGAGGTGAAACGGCAAAATCCTTACCTGAGTGCAAAGCCGTGCCGCAGTAATGCGGAGAGCCGCTCGAGCCGATGAGTAATTGTCGGCCCAGATACATGATTACCTAAACAGAATTCGGCTTACGGGTATGAACACCAATATGAAAACGGTCCGCTTCACGCGGACCGTTTTCTGTAAGTAGGGGACTGCTGGTATACTAATTAAGATAACGTTTTATGGTTAAGAATATTCTAGGATTTCTTGGGCGAGAAATAAAAGGGTTACACGAAGCGGCCTATGTGCTGGCTCTTTTTGCGTTTCTCTCTCAGATCCTTGGATTAGTTCGTGACCGGTTACTTGCGAGTGTTTTTGGTGCTGGGGAATTACTCGATGTATATTATGCAGCGTTTCGAATTCCAGATTTTATTTTTACGATAAGCATTGCGCTCGTTTCTTCTTCTGTCCTAGTTCCCTTCCTTGTTCGAATTTTTGAACATGAACCAGAAAAACAAGAAGAGTTTGGTAATAGCATTTTTACGAGCGTACTGTTTTTGTCGACTCTTTTGTCTGTGAGTGTACTAATCTTTACTCGACCAATGCTCGAAGGGCTATTTCCTGAAATGCTCCTAGGTGAACACGGAGATACGTTAGTACTCATTACTCGTATTATGTTGTTGCAACCGTTGCTACTTTCCTTGTCAGGTTTTTTTGCAAGTTATGTACAGGTGTTTCAAAAGTTTTTTATCTACGCGCTCAGTCCGCTGTTCTATAATTTGGGAATTATAATTGGAATTGCTTTTTTATATCCACGGATGGGATTACCCGGCCTGGCGTGGGGGGTTGTTCTTGGAGCTGCGTTGCACATGTTCTCACAATCAATTCCTGTTCGATCACATAATGTATTACCTAAAATTATATTGCGACCAAATTGGAGAATGATTAAAGAGGTGTTTGAGCTCTCATTACCTCGAACCATAGCCGTTGCAGGAAGTCAGATTGCAAGTCTGGTACTCGTGTCGCTTGCTGGTTTAATGACTGCAGGTTCAATTTCTATCTTTACGTTGGCATTTAATTTACAGTCAGTACCCATGGCTATTATTGGAGTGAGTTACTCAATGGCCGCATTTCCGACGCTCGCTCGTCTGTTTGCAAAAGGTGAGACTGATGCATTTCTCGGTCATGTAGTTCGAGCTGCACGACATATTATTTTTTGGTCGGTACCTGTGACGGTATTGTTTGTTGTACTGCGCGCACAAATCGTACGAACCATTCTTGGATCGGGCTCATTTGGATGGAGTGAGACACGATTAGTTGCTGCCGCACTAGCATTGTTTGCAATTTCGGTTGTTGCACAAAGTCTGATTCTTCTTTTTGTTCGTGGATATTATGCGATGGGAGAAACATCTCGCCCTGTTCGTTTTGCAATTATTTCTGTACTACTCACTGTTGGTTCAGCGTTTGGTTTGTATCAGTTATATCAATCTTCTCCATATTTTGTCGCAGTGCTTGAGGAACTGCTTCGTGTGTCTGGTCAGACTGGAACAATGGTTCTCATATTACCGCTCGCATTTTCAATTGGGCAAATTAGTTATGCATTTATGTTGTGGGTTTCGTTCGATCGCCGCTTTAATTGTTTCTCAGATACATTGTGGAAGAGTATTTTTCACAGCACTTCGGCTTCAATTGTGATGGGGTTTGTTGCGTACAGTATGCTGCAGGTACTCGATGATATGTTTGATATAAATACACTTCTGGGAATCTTTAGTCAGGGTGCACTTGCTGGAATCACTGGAATTATTGCTGGTATTTTGCTTCTTGTGCTTATGCAAAACGAAGAAGTTACAACGGTAGGAAGAACACTACATTCAAAGTTCTGGAAGAAGGCACAGTTAATCGTTGTCGAGGAGGACTTGTAGAGTTCTCGTGCTCTGATAGTATTGCAACCACATGGATTTACGACATATTAGAAACTTTTCAATTATTGCCCACATCGACCACGGTAAGTCTACGCTTGCCGATCGTATGCTTGAGGTAACCAAAACGGTAGATCCGCGAAAGATGCAAAATCAGGTTCTTGATGATATGGAGCTTGAACGAGAACGTGGTATTACCATCAAAATGCGCCCTGTACGCATGGAATATGAGGTAGATGGGGAAAAGTACATCTTTAATCTTATCGACACACCTGGACACATTGACTTTGCATATGAGGTTTCTCGAGCGCTCAAGGCTGTTGAGGGTTCTGTGTTGCTCGTGGATGCTACGCAAGGTGTTCAGGCTCAAACACTCACAACGCTCGAGTCAGCAAAAAAGATGGGGGTAAAGATCATTCCAGTGCTTTCAAAAGTTGATTCTCCGCTCGCGCGAATTGACGATATACGAAAAGAAATTTGCGAACTCGTTGAATGTGATCCAGAAGACGTACTGCTTACTTCAGGAAAAACTGGTGAAGGTGTTCCTGAATTACTCAAAGAAATAATTACACGAGTACCTGCTCCGGTGAGCACTTCTGCTGATGCAAAAGATTTTAAGGCGCTTATTTTTGATTTCCAATATTCAAATCACAAAGGTGTAATTTTGTATGTACGTATTCTTGATGGTGTAGGAAAGAAAGGAGATGGTATGCGATTCAAGATTGCCGAACGAGATTTTATTTCACTTGAAACAGGAGTTTTTAAACCACAAGAGGTCGGTGTTGCTTCATTAAGCGCAGGAGAGATTGGATACATCGTAACGGGTATCAAGGAACCAGGAATTGCGTCTGTTGGAGACACCATTACACTTAAGAATGGTACAGCAGAAGCTGTCGCTGGATATGAAGCACCAAGACCTGTGGTGTGGGCAAGTATTTTTGCAGAAAGTCAGGATGATTTTGATGTATTACGGCAATCGCTTGGTAAGCTCAAATTGTCTGACGCTTCATTTACCTACGAAGAAGAATCTTCAGGAACGCTAGGTCGCGGTTTTCGATGTGGATTCCTCGGAATGCTTCACTTAGAAATTATTACAGAACGACTTCGACGTGAGTTCCAGCTTGAGCTTGTGGTAACGTTACCGTCTATTACATATCGAGTGCTCACAAAGCGTGGAGATATTGTTACCGTATATTCTCCTTCGCTATTTCCTGATCACGGAGACGTTGCTTCGGTCGAAGAACCGTGGGTGTCGATGCGTATTATTACGCCGCCAGAATATCTCGGTGATTTAATGCAATTACTTTTCAAACATGAGGCAATTGTGGGTGCTACAGATAACCTGGGTTCAAACCGAAACGAACTTTCTGTAGAAATGCCACTTCGTGAGCTTATGCGAAACTTTTTTGATGAAATCAAAAGTGTGTCTTCAGGGTATGCGTCGCTTTCATACGAAATTGGTGAATTCAAAGATGCCTATGTAACAAAACTAGAAATGCTTGTTGCAGAAGAACCTGTCGTTGCGTTTACTCGAATTGTTTCAACAGCGCGAATGCAAGAGGAGGCGGAACAAATGGTTGAGCGTTTGTATAATGTACTTCCACGACAAATGTTCGTTACCAAGATTCAAGCAAAAGCAATGGGGCGAATTATTGCATCAAAGACATTGTCTGCTCTAAAGAAAAACGTAACCGCTCACTTGTACGGTGGAGACATCACTCGAAAGATGAAGCTTCGAGAAAAACAAAAGAAAGGGAAGAAGCGAATGCAATCAGAAGGTAAGGTGCACATCAGTCAGGATGTATTCCTCAAAATGATGCGTAATAACGAGTAAAACCTACTAGAAGTGTAGGTTTGGAACGTAGAGCAGCACCATCGAAACCATAATAAGAACCGCAAGAATACTGAAGACAACTTTAATAACTCGCCGGCTTTTTTGGTGAAATAAGAGTGACATAACAGTGTTATAATGCACCACGTAGTGTAAAATCGCAAGTATGCATCAGTTCAAGAAAAAACGAACATTTAAGCGACGACTGTACTCAAAACTGGTACTTATTGTTTTGTTGACTATTTTTATTTTCATTGTTCGAGGTACGTGGGATATCTACAAAAAATCACAAGAAAGTAAGCGAAAATTGAATCTTGCCGAAACTGAGTTCATAGAGCTTGAAGAAAAGAAGTCTAGTATTGAACATCGAATTGATCGTCTTTCAACAGAAACGGGAATTGAAGAGGAGATTAGGTCAAAATTTGACGTTGTACGAGATGGGGAGGAAGTTATCGTGATTGTTGATGCAAAAGAGGCTACGGCCACTGAACCAGAAACTCCAAAAGGCATTAAAGGTTTTTTCACCACATTCTTTTCGTGGTTTCAATAGTTCACAGGTTTTACTTCATGGTATAGTGTAGTGCACTTTATTAGTTCAGTAATAGAAATTGAGCGGTATGAAAAACGTATCAGTCTACACAACGCCAACTTGCCAGTACTGTAAAATGGCAAAGGAATTTTTTCAGGCAAATAACGTGAACTACACAGAACACGACGTGTCAGTTGACGAAGCTATGCGAAATGAAATGGTAGAAAAGAGTGGTCAGATGGGAGTTCCTGTCATCGACATCGAAGGAGAAGTTGTGGTTGGTTTTGACGAACCACGAATCAAAGAAATACTAGGTCTATAATAGACATTTGCGCTCGCAAAAGGCGCCAAAGGGGAACCCTTTGGCGCCTTTTGCATTCATGCTAGAGTTTCTTTGCTCGCCCTTGTAGTTAAATGGATATAACAGTCCCGTCCTAAGGGATAGTTCTAGGTTCGATTCCTGGTGGGGGCACAAAAGAAAAACCGCCGACCCCTTGTTAGGAACCGGACGGCATGTTGGGTGGAAATGTATTCTTTGATCTGAAGTACACAACCGCGCAAACGGTAACTACGATAAACAGCAGTATGCCACCTATCGTAAATTTCACCATTCCAACAATGAGGGACACGAGGACGACCTCTACAACATAGTGTATTTGGTAGTGCAACTCTCCAGGTGCAAGTACTTGACCTCTACAGGTATGTTCATACTGTGCAGTAAATGTTTGATGTCGTTGGGGAATTTCCCACAAGACACATGCCAGAAGAATGACCCCTAACACTGCAAAGGTCCCAATTTCCCATATTCGGATTCGATTTGTTTTCATTTTTTCTACAGAGCTCTCAAGTCGAATCCTACAAAGTTTGTATTCTCTTAGCAAGAAACTGTACAAAAGAAAAAACCGCCGGCTCCTTGTTAGGGGCGGGGCGGCATGATGGGTGGGAAGCTGGGCGGGTTTTTGGCGGGACGCAGGTACCACCATTCTCCGAGAAGGAACGCGAGGAAAGGAATCCCCAGCCCCATTCCCAGGTACCCCATTCCTGAGATGGTTCCTGCGAAGACCACTTCGAGTGCGTAGTGAGTCCAGAGGCGAACCCCTTCGTACTCGTACTGATGGATTTCATTTCTGGTCACGAACTCGCTGTGCTTCTCGACGATTTGCCAAAGGAGGCAGAGTCCAGATGCGACGGTCAGACTGACGTAGGCGGCGACTCGAAAAAACTTCTTCATGATGATGTGTAGTGTACTGTGGTTGTTTTAGTTTCAAAACGGATACTATAATATTTCTGATATACTAGCAAGTACTATGAACGAAGAAGAAAAACGGTTACTCGAGGAAACTGCCAGACTTACGAAAGAGAACCACAAAATTCTCAAAGGGATGCAGCGAAAACAAGCTCTTGGTGCGCTTTGGAGTACGATTAAATGGATTGTGATTATTTTATTTACCATTTGGTCATGGATGCTTGTGCAACCATACATAGAACGTATGCAGCGGTTGTACGAACAGGTGCAAGAGACTTCAAATACTGTAAATGACCTCAAAGTGAAGGCGGAGACCACCCTTAATCCGTCGGGGTTGCAAGACGTCCTAAATGTCTTTAGAATGGGGTCTCAGTAGTTTTTACTGTATTCCAACGTCAGGATAGCTCAGTTGGTAGAGCATTCGCCTGAAGAGCGAAGGGTCGGCGGTTCGAGCCCGCCTCCTGACACCAGATGACCAACCTCAAAGAATTAGAAACCGTTGTTTCATATCTCAGTGTTGGTGATATTCCACAAAAAGCAGACGCCATTTTTGTATTCGGACATTTTTTGCGTGAAGTTCCGTTGCACGCTTCGGAGTTATACAAACAAGGTTTTGCACCTACGGTTCTTATCGCTGGACGAAAGACACGGTACATTCCTGAAGACGTAGAGAACGAAGCACAATACTTTAAAGAAATAATGATCGCTCACGGGGTGCCCGAAGAATCTGTTGTGTTGAATGAGCAATCTACAAACACGCTCGAAGATACGGTGATGGGTATGCAAACACTTGCACAAAAAGGGATTACTCCAAAGAAGGTGTTACTTGTTGCGTATGCGCCATTGCTCAGACGAGCAAAAGCGACGTTTGCAAAACAATTTCCAGAAGTAGAAGCGCTTGCAATTCCATACGAAATCAAAGATTTAGAAGACGAGTTCTGGTTGCAAGACAGAATACTTCGAATGTTGCTTGAGCTTGATCGATTAACTGAGTTCGCAGAAAAGGGGGACATTGCTCCAACACAGATTCCTGAGGAAGTTCTTGTGGCTGCACAGCACATCAAAGAAAATCTCCCAACACCGCCAACAACGTCTCTGGAGTAAAATAAAAACAGCCCGTCATGTCGCTCCTCAACGGCTTTAGCACTCTGCACCTGCAGATGTTTCGTCACGACATGACGGGCTGTTTTTTATTTGGTTTTTATCGGCTCTTTACGTGGAGTTTTTGTTTTCGGTTTTTGTCTACCTTTGGAAGGGTGAGTGTGAGAAGTCCATGCTTCTCTGTTGCTTCTGCAAGTTCAACATCAATTTCTTCTGGAAGGAGAATGTTTCGAGAGAAGGTTCCCCAGAAAAGTTCTCGATGATAAAAGTCGTCGCTAAGAGATTCACGTTCTTCTTCTCGAGTCCCTCGAATCGTAACCATATCTCGTGCAATATCGATATCAATTTCGCTTGGTTTGACGCCAGCAAGCATTGCTCGAATCACAATTGAATCATCGGTATTGATAACATCTACTGCGAGCTGTCCATCACCATCGTGTACAGGGGTGTTTGGAGCTGTTTGCTGATGTACCTGAATATCATCTTCGTCATCTGCATATACAACCGCTCGCTCTCCTCGGTCTTCGAATTCAAATTCGTCGTCAAACTCATCTGCAGGAATGGTTCCTGTAAGTTTTTCAAAAAATGATCGTTTTTTCTTTGGTTTTCCAAACATTGTTATGGTTTTATTTGTTCGATGTGTAAGCTCTTGATTCGTTCGAAGATAAAGATGATGACAACCATCAATATCCAAACAGACGAGAACGCAAGGAACATGCTATCTGTATGTAACAGTATAAATAAGTTAAAGAGTGCATGCAATGTAATTGCAAGGATAATTCCTGTCCATGTGTATCGTTTCTTCACTGCATTTAATTTGAAATGAGAAAATGCTCTAAAGATTCCGATGAGTGATGATGCAGCAATGTGCAATAATGTTGCACCAATGAAGCGCATGTTTCCTGTTGCGATTGCAAGTTCAGTGTTTCCATCAAGGATTGGTCCAAAAATAAAAAGCGCATTCTCTAGTGCCGCAAAACCAAGCGCTGCTGTAATCATGTAAATAACATCGTCCATCGGTTCATCATCGACACGTCGTTTAAGCCCGCCGTGATATGCTGCCCAGTATTTTCCGAGTTCTTCGGTGATTGACCAAACAAGCAATACCAAAAAACCAGTAAGAGGAGTTATCTGTATTGTTGCTTCAATGTCTTGGCTACCAAGAAGAAAGTGGTTAATAAAAAGCTGTGCAGCAAGGGCTACTGGTACGGCGAGCATTCCGTATACAAAAGAAAGTACTAGATATTTGTTTGGTTCTGGGTGTTCATCATCTTCTCTGAGCCAAAATGAAAGCCATACAATAGCGGGAAGTAATCCACCGAGGAATGCAAGAAGTAATGTTTGAAGCGGAAATACTGGCATGAATTGTTTTTTAGTATACCAATTTTATATCGAGGCGGGTCAATGTGCGTGTAAATAAAAAAACAGCTCCAGGAGGCTGCGCACGCAAGATGTACCAAGGGGAACCAAAAGGAATTGCGACAGGCAATCCCGAAACATCTGCGTGCGCAGCCTACGAGGGCTGCTGAAATTCTTGAGGGGATGGGTGTACCTGGTTCAGGCACGATCGCGATGTAAACATCACCGATGAGGGACCGCGAAGAGTCATCAGTGTGTTCATCAACACGATCGTGCCATCCGCAGGAACAGCAACAACCAACCAAGAGAAATTTGGTGCAGCGCTTGCCAGAGCACCTAACTCTGGATACCTGAACAGAATGGGTTCAGGCCAAATAACATGAAACGTCTCTGTGATTCGCTCCAGCAAGCACTACATATGTGGAAGGATCAACTTCGTTGTTGTTACTATACTCTACCTAGATAAAAAGTGAAGCCTAAAGTCCACTAATCGGCTTATGCTTCCAGTTGAAGATTCCCCGACGCACGGATTTCAGGACACACTGTTGGTTGTGTATCAAATTGCTTTACATATCCAGCAATCGCAATCATCACAGCATTATCTGTCGCAAGCTCCTTGCTTGGAAAGAGTACTGGAATATCAAAAGAAGTAGCAACGCTCGCAAGTGCGTCTCGAAGGTATTGATTTGCGATAACACCACCACCAACAATGAGTGCGTGTACATGATGCGCCTCAATTGCTCGAGTTGTTTTTGTTGTAACAACATCAGTGACGGCCTGTTCAAACTCTCGAGCGATACACTGTTTGTGTGCGTCAGTTACTTCTCCAATCGCTTGCACTTTATATAAAACGGCAGTCTTTAATCCAGACAGAGAAAAATTAAAATCTTTGGTGTGTTGCATTGGTCGAGGAAGAATGATTGATTCATCTGAAATATTGTTATCACGAGCAAAAGATGCAAGTTTAGAAATCTCAGGACCTCCGGGATATGGCAGTCCGAGCATTCGTGCAACTTTGTCGTATGCCTCACCAATTGCATCGTCTAACGTTTCCCCAATTTTTTTGTATGCACCCCACGATTCAATCAAAATAAGTTCTGTGTGGCCTCCAGAAATCAAAAGCGCGAGCATAGGGAACTGAGTAGCCGTTCCTTCAAGTAATACTGAAACAATATGTCCTTCCATGTGATTCACTGGGAGTACTGGAATGTTCCAAATTGCAGAAAGTGCTCGAGCTGCATTAATGCCAACCCACAGTGCTGGTTCAAGTCCTGGTCCGCTGGTCACCGCAATCATGTCAATCACGGGTTTTTCATGCGTTTCGATGAATGTCTTTAGTTTTGCAAAGAGTTCAGGTTCTCGTTCGAGAATTGTTTCGATGTTTTGCCAATCAACCGATGTTGCATCAAAAGGTGTTGTTTCATAGTTTTCCAAAAGTGATTCAAGGAGTGGTGTAACATTCATCGAATGTTCTCGTTTTGCAACAGCGGGAAATACTCCGCCGTATTGTCGATGGATTTCAATTTGAGAATAGAGGGCGGTGTTTAGTATTTCAAAATGTGGAGACAGTTGATCCCCTGATGCTTCGACGATAGACAGAGCTGTTTCATCACAAGATGTTTCAATTCCTAGAATTTTCATAGTAGGTGGAATAGTAAACTAAGCACGATAAGGTGCAATGGGTAGAAAAAATATGTTGCTAGGCGTGGCATCGGAATACCTTTCTTGCCGTTATACAAAGCAATGAGTGGAATTGCGGCAAGCGCAAAAAGTTGGAGTGTGCCGACATGCATATCAAACAGTTCATAGAGTGCGTAGAACCCAACCGTGCTTGCAATCAATCCGATTAATCCGAGTGTACGTTTTGTAATAAAAAAGTAACTGCTTATGATTATTAAGAGACCATACATGTCATAGTCAAAAGGAATCACGAGACTGATTGCACTTAGTAAGAGGAAAGCGATAAAAGCACGTTCATATTGTTTCTTCTGTAGAAACATAATCAGGAACAACCCTGCGGCGAGCGTAAAGAAAATATTTAGTTCATACATTTCTGCGTGCGCGAGATACGATGCGTAACTATAGGGAATTTGCGAGATAGCCGCAAAAATCAAAAGACGATTTCTGTATTTGATGTCATCTTTTGTTTTGAGACTTCCTTCTGCAAGCAAAAAAGCAAAGAGCGGAAATGAAAGTCTCCCAATGATTCTAAAGATTGCGACGTGTGGAAAGAATATCCATCCAACATGGTCAATAACCATGGTGATGTACGCAATCATTTTTAATGTAGAACTCGACACGGGTGGGCGATACAGGACTCGAACCTGTGACCTTCTCAACGTCAATGAGACGCTCTAGCCAACTGAGCTAATCGCCCGAAAAATAAGGGGTTTTTGGCCACCTGTGTAAAAAGGGTAGCATTTTCTTTGATTTCCAGCAAAATGGTGGTATAGTTTTCGCCACTGGCCCTATCGTCTAACGGTTAGGACGGAGCCTTTTCAAGGCTTAAATCGGGGTTCGATTCCCCGTAGGGTCACACATACAAAACGCCCTCGACGCAAATGCGTCGAGGGCGTTTTGATTTTATTCTAATAGTTTTTTTTGTAAAAACTATTAGAATAAAACCTATATGACAAAACAAAAAGTAGAAAGCATTATTGTCCTGTCGATCGTTGCTGTTTTTATTTTAGGATTTTTAGGTGTCGCCGCAGTGCCTGACCATGAAGTTGAGACATTGCAATACCCTGGAGTTTCAGAAATTGAGCTGGTTGAGAAATATGAATATTACGACGTATATGGCTTTACCGACTTTGATATAAGAAATCAGATGTATGCGAACGGGCCAGAAGATAGTCGCACAGGCGAAACGTTCTTTGCATTTACTGATGTTGAAATAGAAACGAAGGATATAGACGCAACGTGTGCTCCGTATGTTCCAGGTGTTGTAGAAGTTACCTACACGCTACCGAATTGGAAAAATAGAAATGAGGCTGATCCGTGGTTACAAGATACATGGGATTATTTTATGGAAAGTCTCGTCGCTCATGAGCGAGGTCATGGTCAAATTGCACTTCGACACCAGCAAGAATTAGAAACGCTGATTTACAATACTCCTGTAACAAACAATTGTATTGCATATCATATTAGATTATTCGGCTTATTTATTGATGCATCAAAAAAGATTAACCAAAATCAGATTGAGTTTGACTTTGAAACGAATCACGGGCAAGCAGACGGAGCGAGGTTTTAGAAAGATACCGAGCTCAAGCTTACTCAATCTCAACCATCACTTCATTTCGCAATAGCAGTGGTATTGAGAATGGGGGATTGTATCTTGCTGAAGAAACGTTTCCAATAACTGATACACCATTTTCTGTTAACGCGTTCAACAACAGTTCAGATTTTTCTTTGATACGTTTTTCGTTTGTGTACCAGCTGTATCGCAGTACTGCCACTTTCTTCGTTTGAATTTCACGAAGGAGGACAAAACTTGTATTAGGTTTTGGAATTGTCTCGAAGGTGTATTTGCTCGGCATCACAAATGAAATCGTTCGTTCAGTGGCATCTCCTTGTGCTATAACAGGTACGGTCATTGCGATTTTTTCAGACTGCGCACCCTCACCTAAATCATCCGCAACCGGTGCTGTCATTGCAATTTTTTCGCTGGAAGTATTGTTTCCAAAAATGTAATCAGCAATATTTCGGAAACCTGCGCTCATTGCTTCGTCATATGTTCCACTCACAGTTGTTTCTGCAATGATATATGGCTGATATTGCCGTACTTCGTATACATTGTTGCTTGAGATAACTTGATATTGCGGTTCTTCAATGTTTCGTATTGCAATCCAGCTGGCGATGGTCCAAATAATAACTGCTGCTACGATAACGATGATAAGTATTTTCATGTATGCAGTATAGCAAGTGGTCGTTGGTTTATTACTACGATAGTATGTATGTATGGAATCAGTGATTGAACTTATCGTCATTCTTATTGTGACAACCGTAGTTGTTCTGGGTCTCAAAAACCGCATGAAAGTTGCTCGACCAGCGAATGCGAAAGTTTCTGCAAAAGGATATGCGTTTCCAAGTGGTCATACTGCGTTTTCGTTTGCGCTCGCGACGTTTTATGCAGGACTTGCAATGAGGCTCGCAATCCCGTTTGTTGAGACACTGCTAATCATACTTGGTGTATTTACGGGAGCATTTTTTATTTTGGCGTGGCGATTGCAGGTTCGAGTCCATACGGTAGGGCAGGTAGTTGCGGGCGCAGGGATTGGAGTTGTAATCGCATTGCTGGTTCCGTTCGTGCTGTAGATTCTAAAGAAAAAACCGCTCCCAAAATGGGTGCGGTTGTTGTGGTCGAGAGGTGTTGTCTTGTTAGACGACCACTCCCTCCAGCAGTTTTTTGAGGCGAGCCAATTTCTTGTTGTCTGCCTCAAACTCCTTTCCTTCTTCTTCGAGACGCGCTTTGCGTTTGTCGATTTCGGAGAGGAGGTTTTTGGTTTCTTCGAGACGTGTCTGTAGGCGCTCGAGCTCCTCTTCGAGCTCCGTCTTGGTTTTTTCAGCCAGAGTGCGGTCGCGTTCGCAAACCTTTAGGTCAGCAAGCCGACGCTGCTGCTTGGCTTGCTTTCCTTCAAGGCTCTCCAGAAGCGCATCGATAGGATCGACCTTTTCGTCAGGTTTTTGGGAACCTTCCTCAATCGCCCGGCGTTCGGCCAATGCCTTTCGACGGGTTTCATCTAGGCGAGATCGTGCACCTTCGGGGAGTTGGACTGTGCCTGTGAGCGGAGCTTCTTCGATCGCCCGAATGACGTCAGGATACTCGTCGAGCAGATCTTCCGTCGCTACCTGCACCTCCTCTGCTTCGGCTTCTTCAAACGGCGCCTCACCGGCGATGTAGAAGAGACCGTTGGCCCTCGTGAGAAAACCACGGGAGGGTTCTGCGAGAATTCCGATGATGCGTTCATAATCGGAGTCTCTCGACATTTCCACGCCGAGAACCTTTTTGGATGCATCTCGCAGCTCTGTAACTGTCACAGGGATCCGCGGTTCCCCATGAAGTTTTTTGAGCTCCGCGATGCATTGAGAAGCTTTATCGTCCCCGTTCAGAAGTGCTTTCCGAAACTTGGTGAAGCTCCGGATTTGTCCGTCGGGCCGAGGAGCCTCCTCAGACACAACAGTCTCTTCTTTGGACGGTTTTGGGGCAGGCCACACATTCAATCCGACATTTGCCTTGATGAAGAATGAGTAGAGGTCGGTTCCGTTGTGTACGCCCTTGATTTCCACGACACTGTATTCCAGACATTCCTCGGGAGAGGTTTGAATCTGGATTCTCATGAAGTCTCTCGGGGTCGCAGTCGCAGGTTGCAAGAAGGTGATCCTTTCGGTCACACCCTTGGTTCCTCTCACTTTTTGCAAGAATCGAAGATTGAATCTCCGTTTGCATTCGACTTCTGCGAGGAAGCTCTCGAGGAGCTTTGCTTGTCTCTTTGAGATTTCCGAAATGAGAGCATCATTGCTCGGGATGTTCCTCGTGACTTGTTCTCTGGACATGATTTTGGTTGGTTTTGGGTTCAGTAGGGTGTTTCGTCCACGCAGTCTTGCGTAGATGTAGCCCATAATTCCTTTGTTTTATATCGTAAAAAACCTTGTTTGTCAACGGCTATATCGCGCATTGCCGATGTGTGTATCCACGGTATGATAAAAGTATTATTTTTTAGTGCGTTTTTCTGTGGAACATGCATGCACACAACATTAAATTATAAAAATATATGTCATTTGAAGGAGGATTTAAAATAGACACGGATTTACTTTCTGGATTACCAAAATCAAAAAATGCATGGCCGATATGGCTTGGCGATCATTATTCCAAAGGGAATCTCACTGTGATGCAGATTGTAAAGATGCTCATGGAGCGTTTAGTGGAAGAAATCCAAGATAGTACTGATACAGTAGCAACGTATCAAGAATTTAAGGATGCATGGGACGGTTTTGTAAAAGGTTCAGAGTTTGGGGACCCAATGCTTTTTGAAACAATGGTGTTTCGGGCAGTGCCTGAATTTCAAGCTTCGGTAGAAGCAAAACGTGCAGAAAAGGAGCAAACAGAGTAGACTGCGGGCATATGAAAAAACAAGATACCTCGTGGGGTAAGGTTGCCGACTGGTACGACAAACACCTCGATGACAATAATACGTATCACGCACAAGTAGTACTTCCAAACCTGTTACGTGTTGTTGATTTGCAACCCTCAGAATCACTACTTGAGCTTGGATGTGGACAAGGGTTTTTTCTGGAGAAATTTGCTACACAGTCAAAAAAACTAACCGGAGTTGATTTAGGAAAAGCACTTATCGAGCGTGCAAAAGAAAAAAACGTTCCTGCTGAACTTATTGTCGCAAGTGCTGATGATCTCACTATTTTGAATGGAAAAACATTCGATGTAATTACAATTGTGCTCGCACTGCAGAATATGAAAAATCTTCCAGCAGTCATGAAAAACGTGAATCGTCTTTTGTCTCCAGGTGGGCGAGTGTGTGTCGTGCTAAATCATCCAGCCTTTAGAATTCCTCAAAAAACATCATGGGAGATGGATAGGGAGGCAAAGGTGCAATATCGTCGTACAGAGGCGTATTTGAGCGAATTTGAGGCAAAAATCGATATGAATCCAGGTAGCAAGACTAATAAACAGTACACACAAAGCTATCATCGCCCGCTGCAGGTATATGTAAAAACATTCGCTAAAGAGAATTTTGCTATTACAAAATTAGAAGAATGGATTTCGCATCGAAAGAGTGATCCAGGTCCGTGGTCAAAAGTTGAGAACAATGCACGAAAAGAGATTCCACTATTTATGTGTGTGGTGCTTAAGCGGGTTGTGTAGAATCTTCATCCAGAAGAAATCCGCCAGCTTGGTGCTTCCATAATTTGGCATACACACCATTTCTTTTTTTGAGAAGTTTGTTATGGGAACCGTCTTCGATAATTTTTCCGTCTTGCAATACAATGATGCGATCCATCTCTCGTAACGTAGAAAGGCGATGGGCAATAGCCAGTACTGTTTTTCCTTCCATGAGTGTCTCAAGTGCCTTTTGAATCGCTACTTCACTTGCGCTGTCGAGCGCACTCGTTGCCTCATCTAAAATAAGAATAGGTGCATCTTTGAGAATTGCTCGGGCAATAGCAATACGTTGTCGCTGTCCCGCAGAAAGTTTTACTCCACGTTCTCCTACTATCGTCTCGTATTGTTCTGGAAAAGCACCTATGAAATCGTGAGCTTGTGCTAGTTGTGCTGCCTTTTTTATTTCATCATCTGAAGCATCGATTTTTCCATACAAAATATTTTCTTTAATTGTTCTATGGAAGAGAAGTGGTTCTTGCGGAACAATACCAATTGCATTCCGAAGACTTTCAAGGGATGTTTGGCTGATGTCTTGGTTGTCGATTGCTACTGTTCCTTCGGTGACACTATGTTGCCTCAGAAGAAGTCTGATGAGCGTTGTTTTACCAGCTCCGGATGGTCCAACGATCCCAACACGTTCTCCTGGTTTAATAAGAAGTTGCAGGTCTTCAATAATTGTTTTATTTTCGTTGTAGAAAAAAGAAACATTTTCAAAAGCTATTTTCCCGTCACTTACTACAAGTTCTCGCGTAGGCGTTGTCATGCTTGAGTCATGTGGATGCAAGATGTCTTCCAGACCTTTACGAACTTCTCCATAATTTTTTGCAAAATAGTTCATACTGTTACCAATAAAGGTGAATGAGTGAAGTAGTCCTGAGACAAGTGTGATTACCATTACAAACTCGCCAAGGGACACGGTGCCTGATTGCCACATAAAAAAGGTTGGGATAATTGTGCTTGCTACAAAAAGAGATAACAAGACATTATTCACTGCGAGCATTCCTTCAGAAAAATACCAACTTTTTTGTGCGGCGATTTGATGCCCTGTAATTGCATCAGTAAGCCGATCTGTTTCAAACATTCTTCGTGCAAATTGATGAACAACACTCATATTGCTCGTTGAGTCAATCGCTTTCCCTCGTAACTCATTTTGAGCAGTTGCTTCTGCTGCTGCGAGTGTAGTTTTCTTTTTTGCTAAGTAATAGTTGATAGGGATAAGCGCAATAATCCATAGAGCAAATATCGCAGCAATGGTGACACTCGTTGTTGCTACAAGAATTAATCCCACAAGAAGTGCGACAAACGTGTCGAGATATCTCCATAGGTACATCTCAATGATTGTCGAACTTCCTCCTGTGGCGGTACTAATTGCACTAATGAGTGACCCCGCGAAACGGTTGTCAAAAAATGTTTGACTATGATGCGACATGTATTCAAACAGTCTCTTATACCCAAGCGCTTCAGAGTTAATAATCCATCGAGAACCAAAGACTCCTGATATTCTCCAACACAAGCCTCCAATGAGAATTGTTGTGGGATAGAGAATTACCCAAAAAAGAATTGTTGGTGAATGTTCACTACTGGTAGCAAGAAGATCAATGATATTGCGTAAGATGTACGCATCAAAGGTTCCAATGCTTGCTGCAAACAAAACCGCAATTGTTGCAAAAACAGCCTCTCTGGTGAAAGGTTTACTAACTGATTTTACAAACCCAAGTGGCGATGTAGGTATATTTTTTTCTAACATATAAAAAGCATACTAATAAAATGCCTTCAGTTTTAGTTTTGGGAGAGTGCTATTGAGACTTCACCCAGAGGTAAATGTCCTCGAGTGCCTTAACGGCATCTCCTGCAGCAATGTTGTTTTGGTGATACCTTGCATCGGTGCAATCTCCAGCTGCCCAAATTCCTTCTACGTTTGTGCGTTGCGTCCACGGATCAATTGGAATTCGCTTGTAGTCATCGAGCGTTACAACCTCTGCTACCATTTCTGTCGTTGGAAGGTTTCCAATTTCAACAAAAACACCTTGTACGTCGAGCTTTGTTTCTTCTCCTGTCTCTGAGTTTACCCACGTAAGACCATCGAGGAATTTTTCTCCATGAACTTCTTTGACGCCTGCAAAGTGAAACGCTTTCATCTTTGGGTCTTTGAGTACTGCTTCAACGGTAATTGGGTCAGCTCGAAACGCTGGACCTCGATCAAGTAGTGTTACTGATTTAGTGTAGGCAAGAAGTTGTGCCGCTGTTTCGAATCCTGCGTTTCCTCCACCTACAACAACAACGTCCTTTCCAGAAAAGATTGGTCCGTCACATGATGCACAGTAGGTAACTCCTTTGTGTTCAAGTCGATCTGCGCCAATTGCATCGAGCTTTCGTCGGTGACTTCCAGTAGTAATAAGTACAGCCTTAGTTTTGTATGAATCTTTGTTTGTGGTGACCTTAAAACCTCCGTCAATTTTTTCTACTTTTTCTCCAAGTTCTCCTTTTCGAACTTCGACGGTGTCTCCGGTGTATGCCATGAGGTGAGCTTCTAGTTTTTTTGCGAGCTCAGGTCCAGGAATAGAAATATCTCCAATCCAGTTTTCGATACTGTCTGAAACTACAGATTGACCGCCAAATTCTTTGGCAATAACAACTGTTTTGAGCTGCTTTCGTGAAGCGTATACACCCGCAGAAACTCCTGCTGGTCCTCCACCGATAATAACTAAATCGTACATAAAACTAGGTTTAGAGAAGTAATGGGGTAATTGTACTTGAAAGAGGCAACAGGGTAAAGAAAAGCAAAATATAATGTTTGCAAATATAAAACCGCGAACGTATCATTCCTCAACGGCTTCGGACCTTCGGTCCTGCAGATGTTTCGTCATGATACGTTCGCGGTTTTAAAAACTTTGAAACTCTATGTAGTCTACTTAATTTTTGATCGTCGCAAAAATGCTGGAACTGCACCCCAATCATCGTCATCATCTTCTGGGATGTTTGTTTCTTTCTTTACTTCAACTTTAGTTGTTTCTTTTTTAGGAGCTTCTTTTTCTAGTTTCTTTGAGTCGTTCTTTGAATCAATATCTGCGTTTACAGAAACCTCAGATGCTTGCTGTAGTTCTGCTGGTCGAGGAGCGGTGTTTCCAAAGAATGATTTTCGAACTGCACTTTCAGGAAATCCTGATGCAATAACGGTAACTTTGAGGTCACCTTTCTTCATGGTGTCATCATAGATAGTTCCAAAGATAACCTTTGCGTCTGGGTCAACTGATTCAGTAATAACCTTTGCTGCATCTTGGATTTCGAACATGGTGATATCTTCACCTCCTGAAACTGAGAAGAGAACACCTCGTGCGCCGTTGATTGCAAGGTCGAGAAGTGGAGAGTTGATTGCGAGCTTTGCTGCTTCTTCTGCGCGCTTTTCACCACTTGAAATACCAATTCCCATAAGTGCAGAACCTGCATCCTTGAGGATTGCTTTAATGTCTGCAAAGTCAACGTTGATTTGACCAGGGACGGTGATGAGGTATGAGATACCTTCGACAGCTTGCTTAAGTACATCATCACACATCATGAAAGCATTTCTTGCAGTTGTGTCTTTTGAGATGTTTGCCATCAAACGATCGTTTGGAATGACAATGACCGCATCGACTTCTTTGCGAAGTGCATCGAGTGCAGCTTCTGCGATTTTTCCTCGGTTTTGTCCTTCAAAGAAGAATGGTTTTGTGACTACTGCAACAGTAAGTGCTCCCCCTTCTCGAGCGATTTGCGCAACTACAGGACTTGCTCCAGAACCAGTTCCACCACCAAGACCACAAGTGATGAAAACCATATCAGCACCCTTTATTGCTTCTTGAACTTCTTCTTTTGTTTCCTCTACTGCACGTCGTCCAAGTTCAGGATTCATTCCAGTTCCAAGGCCTTTGGTAAGGTTTTTACCAATGTGAATCTTTCGCTTTGCACTTGAGTGATGTAAGTCCTGTGCATCAGTGTTTACTGTGATGAACTCAACTCCGCGAACTTTCTCGCGAATCATGTGTTCTACAGCATTACGTCCTGATCCACCAACACCAACAACCTTGATGCGAGCGAATGTTTCAATTTCTGGTTTAACTTGTGGCATATTGCAATATTAATAAAGGGTTTTTAGCCCCAAAACTCCTCGTAATGCAAAAAGCATAGCATACAACCGTCCTCAAAAAACCTTGACTAAATAGGGAAGTGTTGTCGCTTGAAACCTACAAATAAACGATTGTAGGTTTATGTTACGGTAAAAACTGCTTGAAGAATTTTAAGATTCTATCTCGGAGCGCCTTGAAGACTTTTCCAAAGTTAAAACTTGAGATTGAACCCTCTCCTTCTGCATGAAGTCCAAATACACAAAGTCCATATGCAACTGCCCATGTAGCATCTTTGATTGAAACAGATTTGTCGTGGATGCATTCTTCAATTTGATCATTACAAACAAGCGAAGCAACCTTTGATGGAAGCTTTAGGTATGACTTTGCAAGATCTTCTACTGTTGTGATTCCTGAACCTCCTCCTGTGATCACAATGCCTGCAGGAAGCATTCCACTCTTGCCGATTTTTTTGAGGTGCGCTGCAATTAAATCAAAAATATCTGATAGACGTGCATCAATAATTTCTTCTAATTTTTTGCGAGGGTGTTTAACGGGAATTGTTCCACTTTCAATGTCTGTTTTGATCAATTCTGCTTCATCGAGTGATACTTGTAGGCCAAGAGCAATATCGTTTGTAATATCGTTTGAACCAATAGGGAATGTTTCTAAAGAAATAGGGATATCGTCTTCGTAGACAACAATTGAAACTGTTTCAGAACCGATGTTGGCAAGCACTACTCCTGCAATTTTTTCTGCTTTAGTAAGTGATACTAAACTTGCCGAAAGTGGTGCTGCCATAACGTCTGCAATTTCAACACCAGCGTCTTCTACTGCCTGAATAAGTTCTGCTAAGTGATGCTCAAGCGACATTACAAAAAGTACATCAACTTCGAGCTTTACGCCTTTCATGCCAACTGGATTTGATCCGAGGATTGGTTTACCTTCGACGCGGAACTGCACAGGAATTTGGTGGATGTTTTTTTTGTTTACCGCGATACCTTGAGGGATAGCTTGTTGCGCAGCTGCGAGTGCCTTGTCTACATCGAGCTCTGTAATCTCATTGTCTGCACGACTAATCATTACTTCACCTGTTGATCGGTAACTTGAAAGTCCAATACCTCCCACTGAAAGAAACACGCGCTTAATAGCCATGTGAGAAGTTCGCTCTGCTTGTCTGATTGCTTTTCGAATACTTCGAATCGCATCGTTTTGATTGATGATGTATCCGTGTCGAAGTCCTTTTGATTCTGCGTACCCAACACCGAGAACTGTTGGCATGCCGTAGGAAGTTTGAGACTCTTCAGCTACCACGACTTTAACGTGGTATGTGCCAATATCAATTCCTACTGCGACGTGTTTTGCCATATAAAGAAAAATCGTACTGTTATTGTAACAGAAAGTAACGCGAGTGGTGTGTATAACTTTTCCTAGTTGAGGAAACGTCGACTAAATTTTTCTTCGAGCCTCGTCATTTCGTCTCCATGATCAAGTCCAGTGAGATGAATGCACCCATGCAAAAAAAGAAAACGTTCGTATTGTGCTGGAGTCATGTCAAAATCTTTTGCTTCTTTGGTGACGCGAATTGGAGTGATAAACATTTCACCTGATGTTTCATCGAGCGGAAATGAAAGTACATTCGGTACGTATGTTTTTTTTCGGTGTGCGTAATTAAGATTTCGTGCACGTGTTTCTCCGACAAACGCTAAAGAAAGATCATATTGTTTTCCCAAGATTGCATTTTTAATTGCAACAAAGTCCGCCTCTTTCGAGTACGGACGTTGTTTGGTGGTATTGGTAATTTCGAACATGTACAACTTCTATCGTCGTCGTCGACGTGTTGGTGTTGCTGAAATCTTTCCGAGCTTGATGAGGTCGTCAATCTTTTCTTTTCGACCGAGTGCTACGAGACGCTTGTTTCGGCGAACATTTGCTGAAACAGTTCGTGTTTCGTATCGGAGTGAGCGTACTTTTGGAAGTACTCCCGCGCTCTGTACTCGACGTGTAAAACGCTTGAGGACGCTCAAGTTATTCTCGTTTTTCTTTTTTGTGATGTCTACATTTACTGCCATAATCGTGTGAGGAATACCATAGCACAGGTTCTATTTTGCGACAATAGTGTCAACAATAGAGAACGAATAACTGGTCTATGGAAGATGTCTAAGATAGTTGGTAAGTTCGCTGATTGGGACTGAAATTTGGGAATGAGATTCTACATCTCGTACTACAACAGTGCCGTCGTGAGCCTCTTTTTGGCCCATAATAAGGACGTACGGTACTTTATATCGCTTTGCCTTTGCAAGTTGTGTCGAGATCTTGTCGCGTGAAATTGATTGGTGTACAGGAATTTTTGCTTGGCGAAGCATGTCGATTACTTCAAGACTCTTGAGTTTAGCTTGATACCCGAGTTGGATAAAAAAGAATCTTACCTTCCCGTCTTTAGGAAGTCTGCTGCTCGGAACTTGTTTAAGAGTCGCGAGACGAAGGGTTACGCCGACACTTGGAATTTCTTTTTTGAGACCTCCTTTCTTCGCGAGTTGATTGTATCTTGATCCTGTTGCAAGAATTTTCCCGGTTTGTTTGTCGAGAATAGTAAACACGGTGTTGGTTGAATAATTTGGATTACCAAGAACATCTTTGTTGATTTCGTATGGTACGTTTTGTGATTCCAAAAATTCAATAACTTCTTTGAAGTGTTGTCGGTTTGTATCGGAAAGATAACTAAGCGGGGAAGGAGCTTGCGTTTTTAATTCTGGTTTAAGTGTTGTTCCGCAAGCAATGAGAGCGTGAGGCCCATCTTTAAAAAGCTGGCGACATTCAGTATCCATGTCATTGATGTGCTTTCGATAGTGACCAGTTAATTCTCGTATGAATGTTGCGAATGACTCTTTTCCTCCGACGTTGTTGATTTCGAGTGTTACGTCATCGTGTCCTTCTTCTTTGAGGATACAAAGTGCAGTTTTGATAAGTAGTGCCTCTGCAATTGATTTTGGAGTACCAATAATATGGAGGTTCATTAATTTCTCTCCTCGTTTTGGTTTTCGGGTACTACCTTTTGCGCATCCTTCGCAGTACACCATGATAGGATCTCCTGTTTCTTCAAAATCTTGATCTTTAACGACGCGCAGGAGCGCTAATGGTTCTTCTGTTGGTGGAAGAATGTCGTGTTCGTATGAATCAGGTTGTCGAAGTTTTTTGGTAGCTTCGTGATCCTCTGCGGTTACTTCGGGCATGTCGATACCTTGAAATCCAAAGTATTGTGAGATCACAAACGCATTAGGTAATTCTTTTGCTCGAATCTGTTTTATTTTTGGTACGTGTGACCTCTTTGGTTCTGACATGGTTCTTTATTTAACGCCTCCTGGTAAAAATCCGATACCGCTAAATGGCAGGAGTCGAACATATGCTCGTCCAACAATGTATTCACGATTAAGTGGTCCCCACGTTCGTGAGTCGAGGCTTGCGAGACGATTGTCTCCCATGACAAAGTAATCATCTTCTTTGAGGGTCGTAACTAATGTGCTATCACGCTGCATGTTTACGTATGGCTCATCGATTTGAGCACGTTCACCGTCTGTTGTTGTAACAAAAACATCGCTTCCGATAAGTTCTAGTGTTTCTCCAGGCAGTGCAATGATTCGTTTAATGAAAAACTTTGATGGATTGTTTGGGTATCTAAAGATAATGACATCACCTCGCTCTGGTTCGTGTAGTTTGTATGAAAGTTGATCAACAATAAGGTACTGACCTGTATCAAAGGTTGGGTACATTGATTCACCACTTACGATAAATGGTTGTGCAATAAAGAGACGAATAGGGACAACGATCACCAGTGCCACAACAGCGAAGGTGATTAATTCCCTTAAAAACGCTGCTGTTTTTGATTCAGGTGCATCCATAGAGGTAATAATTCACGTATTGTAATACAGTAATGCACTTTGTAGCAACAAAATGAAAAAACGAGATGATTTTTTGAAAACATTTTTCTTTCTCGTAATACGTTCTCGTTAGTGCTACAATCGTCGAATGTATACCGTTGTAGGGCTTGGAAATCCAGGAGAAAAATACGAGGCAACACGTCACAACATTGGACGTGATGTTGTTGAGCTTTTTCGAAAAACACACGATTTTCCAGAATGGACGCTCGATAAGCGTGCCCATGCGTTAATTAGTGAAGGACGTTTCAATAAGAAAGATATTTTGTTAATGCTACCTGAAACATATATGAATGATTCAGGAATGGCAGTTATTCGATATGTAAAAAATAAAAAACAGGCAAGTCAGATGCTTGTGCTGCACGATGAGCTTGATGTTGGTCTCGGTCGTTTCAAAATATCTACAAACAAAAGTGCGGGAGGTCACAAGGGAATTATTTCAATTATCGAACATATTAAGACACAAGAATTCGCACGACTCCGTATTGGAATCGCACCAGTTACTCCAGGAGGAAAAATCAAAAAAATTCTTGGGGAAGCAATCGTCAAAAAACACGTACTCACCAAATTCAAACCAACCGAAAGTGAAACCGCAGCAAAAGTGCTCACTGAAGGTGTTCACGCGATTGAAATGTGTATCAATAAGGGACCCGCTCTTGCAGCAAACGATGTGAATAGTTGGAAGTTGTAGAATTTGGGGATAATTTTAACAAAAAGTCTTCAAAATGTATTACTCTAAGTAAAGAGTATTTATTGCTGCCCACACCTTTAAATCTAAATCTGTCTCGTGCGAGACCTTTTAATAGTATTTACCCGCCAGTCCTCACCTTGTCTTTGAATCAACTAGGGGTGGGGACATTCGATTTAAGTTGCGAACAGCAATAAGTACTCTTTTTTATTTACAACAAAATAGGTGAAGAAGCCAAAATCAAAATGTTGATTGCTGGCGCTCCCCACCCCGCTCTCGTTATTAAGTTGTGTTTTGATTATACAACACCAAAAAATACCTTTCTTCTGTGGATAAACACCAGAAAATTGACAGAAATAAAAATCAAGAGAGCTTAAAAAAATAGTAAGCAATATATGAATCAAATGACGTTTCTTTGATGAATTATGAAAATCGTTTGCAAAGTTTTTGTTTTGTGGTAATAACCACATGCCGTAAAACAAAAACACCGCGGATATTTCCGAAACATCTGCAGGACCGAAGGTCCGAAGCCGTTGAGGAAAATCCGCGGTGTTTTTGTTTGTTGTCTTCTTCTAAACCAACTATTAGTCAGCCTTTGTAGAAAGCGTCATACGCTGTTCCTTTGCATCGAAGAGTGAAATCTTGAAATCATATTTCTTTCCAAGTTCAAGTTCCTTCTTGAGAGCTGCTTCGTCTTCAAATTCAGAGATGTGAATAAGACCAGCAACACCTTCTTCGATTGAAGCGAGTGCTCCGTGCTTGTTGTATTTGATGATAACTCCCTTAACTTTGTCACCCTTGTGGTACTTCGCAGAAGCGTCTTCCCATGGGTTCTTCTTGAGTTGTTTGATTGAGAGTGAAACCTTTCCATCCTTGATATCAATCACCTTTACATCAACCGCATCACCTGTGTTGTAGAACCGTCGTGGATCTTCAACAAGTGCCCAGTCAATTTCAGAGATGTGAACAAGTCCTTCTAGTCCATCTCGAAGTTTTACGAAGATACCAAAATCTACCGCACCAGTAACTTCTCCCTTGATAACATCACCAACTTTAAATTCTGATGAAATGCTTTCTCCTGAGGCATTACCTGCTTCTTTTTCAGAGAAGATAAGCTTTCCGTCTTCTTCAGTTGCACCAATGATGATAACGGTAAGTTTTTGATTGATGAGCTTCTCGAGTTCTTCTAGAATTCGATCTTTGTCACCATCTTGAACACGTGGGTAGTGCTCAGGTGTAAGCTGTGACGCTGGAAGGAATCCTTGGAGACCTTGCCATGACATAAGAAGTCCTCCTTTGTTTGCATCGAGTACTGCAAGCTCAAGTGGAGTCTTTGCCTTGATAGCTTCTTCAACTTCGCTCCAAATAAGCGCATTCTTTGCTTCTTTGAGTGAAAGTTCGATGTATCCAGACTTTCCTCCAATTTCTACAATCTTTGCATTTACTTCGTCTCCAACATGTAGTTTTCGAACAAGGTCACGTGCAATGATGTATTCGCGTCCGTAGATGATACCTGTTCCAAATGGGGGAATATCAACATATACAGCTGCTTTATCGAGTGCAATAACTTTTCCGTCAATAATGTCGCCCTCTGATGGTGGGATTGCTACATCAGCAATCATGTCAGCCATAAGGCCTTCTTGTTTCTTTTCTAACATACGTATTTCTTTGTTGTGTACAGAGGTTTTTGCAAAATCATGTGCCTGAAGTAATCCTATAGTAAGCGGACCACTTCGCTCGTATTCGTTTTGCAGGGTTACACCTCTCTACTGCTTGTAATGTCAAGCCCAGTTAGTATACGGATAGAGGTCAAAAAGTAAAGGAATATTGGCAGGTGGCTACAGTCTGCTATACTCTCTCTACATATGATTATTTCTTACGAAGGGGCAGAGTCTGTAAAGATTACACACGGTGATTTTACTGTTTCTTTGAACCCTGTTTCTAAAAATTCAAAGTTAAAAGCAAGTAGTTTTGGGGCTGATTTGTGTCTTATTACGGTGAATCATCCAGATATGAATGGCTCAGAAACCGTCGCTCGAGGAGAAAAAGAGCCTTTTGTTATCTCTGGGCCTGGCGAATACGAAGTAGATGGATCTTTTATTGAAGGTTTTACCTCTCGGACTAACTACGATGGAAAAAGCCGAATCAATACTATTTATAAGATGGAGATTGATGGAATGACGGTCGTGTACCTTGGCGCATTTGGAGATGAGGATCTCTCGAGCGAAGCAAAAGAAGACATTGATGACGTTGATGTGCTTTTCGTTCCAATTGGAGGAGAAGGTGTTCTTGATGCGCAAGCTGCATACAAACTTGCTGTACGGCGAGAACCAAAAATTATTATCCCAATTCACTACGGTTCTATTGGATCAAAGGATGCTCTCAAGGCATTTCTTGAAGAATGTGGAGCAGAGGATGTAAAACCTGTCGACAAACTTACCATCAAACAAAAAGACATCGCAGGAAAGCAGGGAGAAATTGTGGTGCTTAAATCTTCAAACTAATACGCTATATGTGGCAACTTCTTGAACGATTGCGTCAAAAGCCCGACATCCAAAAGAAATCAATTGCTTTGCTCATTTCTAGTGCAGTTGCTGGAATTGTTCTCTTTAGTTGGTTGGCTTCTTTTTCTTTCTCTTCGAATGATTCTGCTGCAAAAATTGGTGCCGCAGTTCCTGAGTTGCAGACCGCAACACCGGTACAAGCAATCAAAGAACAGATAGGATTATTAAAGGAAACAATTGATGCTGTAAAAAGTATTGAGGAATAAGGTTTAAAATGATAAGCTAGACAGGTTTTATGGCAAAGAAAAATGAACAAAATCAACCAGAGGGTGTAGAGCAAGAAGTTGCTGCTCGTGCAATTGTTCAATCTTCTATTTCTGACGAAATGCGAAAGTCGTATCTCGACTACGCGATGTCTGTTATTACACAACGTGCACTTCCTGATGCTCGGGACGGTCTAAAGCCTGTGCACCGACGAATTTTGTATGCGATGCATGACATGGGTCTTACATCTTCTGCAAAAACACGAAAGTCAGCAGCTATTGTTGGAGAGGTGCTCGGTAAGTACCACCCTCATGGTGACTCTTCTGTATACGAAGCGATGGTAAAACTTACACAGCCATTTACTACTCGGTATCCACTCGTTGTTGGACAGGGAAACTTTGGTTCACTTGATGGTGACCCTGCTGCTGCTGCTCGATATACTGAAGCAAAACTTTCAAAAGTTTCTGCAGCACTGCTCAATGATATCGACAAGAACACCGTTGATTTTCGACCTAACTACGAAAACACACGAAAAGAACCAGTAGTGCTTCCTGCAGCTATTCCAAACTTGTTGCTAAACGGAACATTGGGAATTGCCGTTGGAATGGCTTCAAACATTCCACCACACAACCTTGGTGAATTGCTTAATGCATCAATGCACTTGCTCGAGAATCCAAAAGCTTCAACCGAAGATCTGTTGCAGTTTGTTAATGGACCAGACTTCCCAACCGGAGGAACTATTTTTAATGAAAAAGATATTCACGCAGCATATGCAAGTGGACGAGGAGGAGTGGTGTGTCGTGGTGATGCTGAAATCATCGAGCAGAAGAACGGCATGTATCAGATTGTGATTACATCTATTCCATATCGTGTAAACAAAGCAGAGCTTGTAGAAAAAATCGCAATGCTCGTGCGCGACAAAAAAATCGACGGAATCAAAGGGTTGCGTGATGAATCAACCGAAGATATTCGTGTAGTAGTTGATATCAAAGCGGGTGCGCATCCTCAAAACACACTTAACTACATTTATAAGCACACACAGCTCGAAGAAACGTTCCACTTCAACATGGTTGCACTTGTGGATGGTGTACCTCAAACACTTTCTCTTAAGGCTGCGCTCGAAGAATTCGTTAAGCATCGCTACGAAGTTGTTACTCGACGTACGCAGTTTGAGCTCGACAAAGCTGAAGCTCGTGAGCATATTCTTCTTGGACTCAAAATTGCACTCGATAATATCGATGAAGTAATTAAAACCATCAAGGCTTCAAAGGATACTCCAACCGCGCATGCAAACTTGATGAAGAAGTTCAAGCTTTCAGAAAGGCAGGCTACTGCAATTCTCGAAATGCGACTCCAGAAACTTGCTGGTCTTGAGCGACAAAAAATCGAAGATGAACTTAAGGAAGTGCAAGCACTTATCAAAGACCTCAAGGCACTTCTGGCATCAAAGACAAAAATGCAGGCACTTATCAAGAGCGAACTTGTTGCTGTAAACGAAAAGTACAGTAACGATCGTGTTACCAAGGTGCTCAAGCGAGGGGTAAAGAATTTTTCACAAGAGGATTTGATTCCAGATGAGGATTCTGTGCTTGTACTTACAAAGGGTGGTTATGTAAAGCGTACAAACCCTGATGAATACAAAAAGCAAAAACGCGGCGGTGTTGGTGTTATTGATTTAGATACTAAGGATGAAGACTTCGTGCGTACGTTTGTAAGTGCGTCACTTCACTCAGATTTACTCTTCTTTACCGACAAGGGTAAAGCATATCAACTCAAGATGTATGAGTTCCCAGAAGGACGTCGCGCAACACGCGGGAAGTCAATCATGAACTTCTTGTCTCTATCTGCAGACGAACAAGTAACTTCGGTGCTCGTGGTTCCAAAAGAAATGAAAAAGAGTGACGGTGTTTCTGTAATGCTCGTAACTCGAGGAGGTGTTGCCAAAAAAGTAGATGCAACAAGTTTTGCTGATGTTCGACGCAGTGGAATTATCGCAATGAAACTCAATGGTGATGATCGACTTATTGCTGCTCAACTTGTTTCAAAGGGCGACGAAATGGTACTTGTTTCAGAACAAGGACAATCTATTCGATTCAAAGAAGGTGATGTTCGAGAAATGGGACGCGCAGCGGCTGGTGTTCGAGCACTTACACTCAAAAAGAACGACATGGTTATTGCTGCAGAAATGATCCGACAAGGAGAAAAGAACCCAACACTACTCGTATTTTCAGAGCAAGGATACGGTAAGCAAACAAAGCTAACAGAATACAAAGTGCAAAAGCGTGGAGGTTCAGGAATCAAAACCGCAAACGTCACTGACAAGATTGGTAAGCTTGTAGGTGCGTCAGTAATCACCGAAGAATTAAGTGAGCTCGTAACAATCTCAAAGAAGAGCCAGGTGGTACGTGTAGATCTCGAAGAGGTTCCAGTTCTTGGACGACAAACGCAAGGTGTTCGAATTATGAAATTGCGAGCAGGTGACGCTATTGCTTCTCTCATCTGTCTGTAGCATTCTTTCCTAGACGACTCTCTGGAAAACCCGATGTATATCTTTGCTAGTGCTGGTATACTAGGAGGTACATGTTTTCGCAGCCTCATAAAAATATTGAGCAGCTTGGTGTCGATCCTGGAACCAAGGTTGCAGACCTTGGTGCAGGGTCGGGTTTCTACAGTCTCGAACTGGCACAAGTTGTTGGCAAACAAGGGCGAGTATTTGCTGTTGATGTACAACAAGAATTGCTCACTAAATTAAAAAGCGAAGCTCTACAACACGGATTCGAAAATATCGAAATTGTGTGGGGAGATATTGAAGAGCTACATGGCTCTCGATTGCAGGACAGTAGTGTTGATAGAGTTCTTATTACCAATACCCTTTTTCAGGTTGATCACAAAGACGTACTCGTTGCCGAAGCGTTTCGAGTTTTAAAACCAAAAGGAAGAGCACTCCTTGTTGATTGGTCTGATTCATTTGGTGGACTAGGTCCGCAGTCATCACGTATTATTAAACCAACACAAGGGCGGTCCTTGTTTGAACAAGCAGGTTTTACATATGTAAGAGACATTCAGGCAGGAGATCATCATTACGGTATGGTATTTACTAAATAGATTTTTATGAAAAACATTACCCCATTTCAAATTATCCTCCTCGTTATCTCGGGAATTATTATCGTTGGGGCAGTTGTGATGTTTGCATTTGCTCGAAACGGTACTAGCCAAGAAGAAGGAGTCGTGGTTGTTTGGGGAACACTCAGTGATGATACATTTAAACAACTAAAAGACTATTTAGAAACGCAAAAAGATATTAAACAATCAGTAGTGTACCGGTCTATTGATGCTGGACAATTTGATTCTGTGCTTGTTGAAGCTCTTGCGGAGGGAACAGGTCCTGATGTTGTGATGCTCACCGATGATCGTCTTGTTCGTCATGAAGGGAAGTTGTTGCAGATTGATTATGAATTTTATCCAGAACGAATTTTTAAAGATACATTTATTGAAGCGGGGGAAATATTCACTGACGAAAAAGGGGTGTTCGCCTTCCCTTTCTTAACTGATCCGATGGTGATGTATTGGAACCGAGCTAGTTTTACTGAAGCAGGACTATCTCAACCTCCAAAATATTGGGATGAATTACTGACAATGGTTCCAAAATTAACCACAAAGGATTCGTCTCTCGCAATTGCAAAATCAGCCGTTGCCATGGGTGATTACAGCAATATCGATCACGCAAAACAACTGGTTACAACATTGTTTTTCCAAGCAGGAAACGAAATTGTAAAACGTAACTTACAAGATGAAGCAGGAATTCCATTATTTAGCGTGTTGTTAGATGACAAACTCGATTACACGGTTTCTCCTGGACAAGCAGCTGTGAACTTCTACACACAGTTTGCTGATCCTTCACGAGCGGTATATACCTGGAACCGTTCGCTACCAAATTCTCTTGATGCATTTATTGCAGGAGATGTTGCCATGTACTTTGGTTTTGCGAGTGAGTTTGCGACGGTTCGAGAAAAAAATCCAAACTTAAACTTTGATGTTGCAGTTGTTCCACAGTCTCGCACGGGAACACGGGCAACCTACGGACGTGTGCTTGCTTTGGCAATTCCAAAAAACACTCCAAACGTAGAGCGGGCGTATGCGTTGATTCAAAACCTCACCGCGCCAGCAACCATCACAACGATTTCAGACATCATGTTCTTACCACCTGTTCGAAGAGACTTGTTGGCAGGTAAACCTAGTAATGCTTTTATGCAAACATTCCATGATTCAGCATTGTTATCAAAAACGTTATACGACTTTAACCAAGGAGAAACTGACCAGGTGTTTAAGCGTATGATAGAATCTGTAGTAACAGGACGACTATCGACGACTGAGTCAGTGCAGCGTGCAAATAACGAACTCGATCTATTGATACCGTAGTATGAAAAAAATCTTTGTCACATTAGGAATTGTAGGAATCCTTTTTGCAGGAGCTGTTCCTCATGTAGCAGAGGCGACTCAAGGAAAATTAGTGCAATGTGAGGGTCCTGACGATTGTACATTCGACACACTCGTAGAAACCGGCTCTGCAGTTGTACAGTTTCTCTTTGAAATTGCCACAGCAATTGCGGTAATCGTAATAGCATACGCTGGATTTTTGTACATGACAGCCGGAGGAAATACAGGAAACATTACAAAAGCACATCAATTAATTTGGTATGCTGTTATAGGTTTCCTTGTTGCACTGTCTGCGTGGTTAATTGTTGAGGTGCTACTCAATACATTACAAGTGGATGGACAATTTAAGCCATCTGATTTTAAATAAAATTTATGAAACGTTTTCTACTACATGCAGGACTTACATTGGTTACGGTAGCTATTTTTTCTGCTGGTTTGGTTGAAGCAACGACGGGTGCTGGAGGTAGTGGTGCAGGTGGTGCGTCATTCCCAAATCCAATCGGAAAAGCAAGTATTAACGCAATTCTTACTGCGATTCTTGATTTTCTAACAGCTATTGGTGCAGTACTTGCTGTCCTTTTTACTGTCTATGCTGGATTTTTGTTTGTAACTGCTCGTGGGAACGAAGCACAGCTATCAAAAGCAAAGACTACATTGTTCTGGACATTGGTTGGGGCAGTGATTGTACTTGGTGCCTTTGCTCTCGCGACCGTTATCGAAAATACAGCTAACGAATTAAAAAGTTAATCTATGAAGCAACGATTCGCCACAGTTGGATTACTTACACTGACACTCTTCCTCCCTACTGTTGTGTTTGCTGCAACACTTCCACAAGCACTTGGAGTCGCATTTGGAATTATTCAAGACATGGTGGTGGTAACCATTGGCCTCGCAGTACTCGTCTTCCTTTGGGGAGTGTTTAAGTACGTTATTGCGTCAGATGATAATGGAAAAGCGAAGGGTCGAACGTACATGCTTTGGGGAATCGTTGGACTATTTGTAATGGTTGCAGTTTGGGGGCTTGTGTTCCTTTTGCAACAGACCTTTGGCTTACGGGATCCAGGTCGTGCGTTGGACGCTCCAAAAATTGAAGTTCCAAATGGAGGTTCGTCAGGCGGTGCACAGACCATTCAGGGAGCCGTAGAGCGCATCATGAATATTATCCAGATGCTCTCCCCTGTTCTTTTGGGGCTTGGGGCACTACTCTTTATTTGGGGTGTATTTAATTATGTCAGAACAGAAAATGCGCAAGACAAGGCAAAGGCTTCGGGGTACATTGCGTGGGGAATTGGAATACTTTTTGTACTCTCGAGTGTGTGGGGATTAGTTGCCTTAATTGGTCAAACCGTTGGTATTAATACAGAACGAGGTACACAACTAGAAGGAAAAACAGGCGTTCAAATCAACAGTTTAATTAAGAAATAATTTGATACAATAGTCATATGACATTTGCCGGATTGGTTGGAAACGCAGTTAGTGTCTTACAGAGTCTCATTTGGCTTGCTCTTGGTTTAGGGCTTCTTTATTTTATGTGGGGTGTTGTTCGATATCTTGCATCGTACGATGACGAAAAAGCTCGCACAGAAAGTCTAAAAACAATCACGTACGGACTCGTTGCACTTTTTGTAATGGTTGCAGTATGGGGACTTGTTGAGATGATCTCGGTGACTATTCTTGGTAGCGGACGCATTGGTATTCCACAGTTCTAATCTAGAATCGTTTTGTGGATGCTATACTAAAACCATACCGTGTTTTGTCGGTATTGTGATTAAATAATTTATTCTTCATGTTTGAAAAAATGAGTAAGTACACAGCAGCCGGATTCGCAGCACTTGCAGTGTTTGTGTTTCCAATGGTTGCTTCTGCACAAGGTGGAGGAGTTGCGAACTTGGTTCGTGAAGCCGGAGGTTTGATTCAAGGTCTTATTCCGATTGTTATTGGTCTCGCCGTGCTTGTCTTCCTTTGGGGAGTTCTTAAGTACGTTATTGCGTCAGACGATGCCGGAAAAGAACAAGGACGATCATTCATGCTTTGGGGTATCATTGCACTTTTTGTGATGGTGTCTGTATGGGGATTGGTAAACATTCTTCGAGAGACATTACAGCTCAACCCTGCAACACCTCCAGCTCCAGGTATTCCACGACAAATCTCACAGTAATCTCATGTTATTTGCCGCTACTGCTCACGCAGCAACAACTGGATTTTCAGGAAATGGTATGGATGCAACACAATTTGCACTCAAACTAGCAAAAGTGATTGGTAATCCAATTATCTTGTTCCTGATGGCGGCAGCACTCTTCATATTTTTGTGGGGTATTGCAGAGTACATCAGAGGATCAGACAGTGATTCAGTGAGAACTACGGGGAAGCAGCACATGTTGTGGGGTCTTGTTGGACTCTTCATCATGGTGTCGGCATATACAATCCTTAAGGTGCTTGTAGATACAATTTATAAATAGATTGTAATACGGCCTTACGCATAAAAGAAAAAACGCCCCGTCTTCTTTCGAAGAGCGGGGCGTTTGCGTTTTTTTTTGCATTTGAAGGTTGACCTGCAGGTTAGTGCAGGGTGTCTGGGTGAATCCAGACTTGTCCCGGCTGGCTTGCGCCAGCCGGGAGACGAACCCGAAAGTACTTTCCTGAGTCTCCGCCGAATCTCTCAGCAGCACTCTTGTAGTCTTTCGGGGTAACAAGCACCTCCGGTGAAACCGGATTCTGGTACTGGTCAACCAGTTGCAGGTTGACCGGTACCAAGTTGTCGATCGTTGTCCTTGATTTGTTTATGATCAAGAAGTGATCGACACCAGGTGTGAGCGTCACCATCGCTGACGGACGACTCCGGTCGATGACCGTGACGTCCGTTCGGGGAGGAGATACATCTTTTGAAGAGCACGAAGGCATCCTCAAAATCAGCACGATTCCAATTAGTCCTAAGACTATCCAAACCACAACATTAATCATGGTCCGGACCCCGTTCATTGAGGATTCTTCGTTCATGGGTTATTGTTTTGGGTTGGTGGTTGGTTTGATGCTGTTCTCCCGCCAATTGCGGCAGCGAGTAGTGCCAACACTCCACGGGAGGTTGCCTCACCATCTACGCCTTCCAAGCTTGGAGCCCGGAATTCGGTGATGTGTTTAGTGACCTCTCCTGCTCCGATGTGGACCAGGTCGAGCGCTGCCTTGTACTCTTTAGCACTAGGACCTCTCCAGTGGAGCGGTTGTCCGGAGGCATCAACGAGGCCAGTGGGGATTCCCCAACGTGCTTCGTTAGTGGTGACTCCGAGTGCTTCGAGGTAGACGTTTGCTGCGCATCTGTCATAACGCGCTCCACCTTCTTGTTTGCGGCGGTTGCCCGTCTCATCATCGTAGTCGGTATTTGAGATAACAAACGAACGACCGTTGACTCCGTGACGGAGTTCAAGATGGTGGGGTGTGTCGGTGTATTGTCTCCACCAACGTTCACAAACTGTAGCCTTGTGGGTACGGATGTATTCAGGGTCCTCATCTCCGAAAATATCGGAGAGACGCTGTGCCGCATCTGCGGCAAAAAGCCTCTTGAGAAACCTGTCTCGTACCGTTTCACCTGTGTCCTCATCGACGACTCGTTCCGCGTCCCGTCCACCAGTGTGGTAGAGGGATTGAAGCGCTCGCAGATTTGGTTGTAAGGCAAACAAGAAGCTCGTTTTCAAACTAACCCCTGTAGCTGTTTCCAGTTCCAGAGATCCATTGAATCCAGGTATCTCTTTTTCTGTGACAAGAACATCCCGAGACAAATCCATCACAAAAGCGATGGTTTCCCAGAAGAACTTTGCATGGATACCTGAAAGGTAGAATCCCAGAACTGGGAATCCTTCCGAATCCAGTGGCTGCGCACCTTTTTCCTTCTTGGTGCCAACAACATGGTTGCCGCTGACATTCAAGATGAAGTGAGGAAGCAACGAAGAGAATATCCCCATCGATGCAACCAGCGATATCGCCGTTGCGACGAGTACCCAGTTAAACGTTACTGGCGCGCCCTTGCTAACGAGAGCAAGAATAAGCGCAAAGATAACGCCCGGGATGATGACTAGCCAAATGGCTATGACTTGAACCCATCGAGCGAGTTGGTGAATACCAACATCGCGTCGCTGTGGGTGTCGAGGGTCATTGACCGGAATGTCATCCTCGTGGCGGAATTCTCGGAGTGGACCGGATTCCTCTGAGCGATCCGACAAGAGCCAGATCACTGTCCCGACTGCGACCAGCACGAATGCTAGGGCAATCAGTATTTCGAACGGAATCACTTGGATCCCTCTTAGTATGTTTTCCATGGTTTTGAGAATACCCCTGATGTGAGGGGATTTTGTTGGTGTTGTTGAGATTCTCAAATGAGTTCCTTCAAACGCAAGTTGTGAAAGAACCCATTTAAACTTAAATACAATTATAACACTTTATATATAAAAGTCAAGTAAATAGAGAATCAGAAACGGCTTAATAGAGCCATATTGTGAGCACATTATATAAAAAAGAAAAAACCGCCCAAAATCAGGCGGTTTGAGGGATTTCAAGCGAGAGCAATTTTCCGTCGTGAATGTGATCCACTAAGGAACTCTTTTCCCATCCCGTGTGAGCACCGTGCGTAACCATGAGGTTATTGTGCATCGATGAGATGGCAATAACCACTTTGCCTTTTTGCAAGGCTTCAGCGAGGATGGTTTGCGTGTCCCAAGGACCTGAACCGATGAGAGTTCCGTCGAGAAACACGACATCGATGTCGGGTCGATCAGATAGAGCTCTCAAGGCCTCTGCTTCTGTGGAAGCGGTGAGCACTTCGGTCACACCTGTAACTGAAGACGATTCTTGCATGATCAACATGCTGATCAGCCTGATGAACGGTGGATAGTCATCCACCACCAGAATTTTTTTCATAGGGCTAGAGTTTTTTGGTTGGGTGTGTGGTTGTTGTTTTTACTGTATAGAACAGCGTCTCAAAAATAAAACCATATAATATTTATTTATACAAGTATTGATATGTTTTGTTGGTTGGGGTGAGTGAGGCAATATGAATTCGAAAAAAATAAATAAAACAACAGTGGCGGCGATTTCATCGCCGCCACTGTTGTTTTGTACTTGTACCGAGGACAGGACTTGAACCTGCACAGGTTACCCTACTTGCTCCTAAGGCAAGCGTGTCTACCAATTCCACCACCCCGGCATTTTTGATGTACTACGGTCTATTTTACACGTAATAAGGATGCAATGCATCTGATGACGATGTAATACCTATACCGTGTCCGCCCAGTAGGATTCGAACCTACGACCGTTCGCTTAAGAGGCGACTGCTCTACCGGCTGAGCTATGGGCGGATGTTTTACCAAGCATCCCTCAAAGACACTGTGAATTCGAATGGTAACAGAAGAATTCATGAATGAAAAGGGGAAACCTGTGCCCGGGATGGGGGTCGAACCCATATCCCGTTAGAGACACGATTTTAAGTCGTGCGCGTATACCAATTCCGCCACCCGGGCATTTTTGCTGTGGAGTATGTTGCTCCTACTTCACAGCTCTACATATTGTACAGGAGCTGAGGCGTGGGCGGGAATCGAACCCGCGCATGGAAGTTTTGCAAACTCCAGTGTTTCCACTTCACCACCACGCCGGTGATTACAATGAGCGACTAATGTCGTCGAGACGTTGTCGCGCTTTTTCTCCTTGATCAAGTGCAAAATCAAGAAAAGGAATTCGTGCCAATCGTGTGTGCTTCTTGAGATAATTTCGAGCTTCGCTTCGTTGTCGTCTCAAAAAATCGAGCGCTGCCGTTTCGGTGTGCTCGGGGAATACTGTAACAAAAATAGTGGCACTTTTAAAGTCAGGAGACGGGTCAACGTTGGTAACGGTAATCATTGATTGTCGGTTTGATTCAGCTTCAATAAAAGCGGCCATTGATTCACGAACAACCTCACGAGCTTTGTCGTTACGATATTCTATTGGTCTGTCGTTTTTTTGTGCCATATCTTTTATCGTTCAAATTGCTCAATTGCTTCAATATAATCTCCGGCAGTTATTTCGGCGTCTGATTCGATTGCCGTTCCAAACTCCATTCCTGCTTCAACACTCGTTGCTTTGATTTTTTGTTGTTGCAATTCTTTGATAACTCCACGACCCACTTCTTCTTCTTGTCTCATGATTCTGATTTTTGATCCAACCTTAAGCGCGCCTTCTTTAACTTTTCCTCCAAGAACCTGAGCCTTCTTTGTTTGATTAAAGATTGCGAGCACTTTTGCAGAACCTTGCACTTCTTCTACAAGTAGTTTTGGTGTGCGTGATTTTGCAATTCCTTTAATCCAATCAACAAGTTCGTAGATGATAGAGAACATTTGTACGGTGGTTCCTTCTCGTTCTCGAATTGCTTCAGCTTGCGCATCCATAGCAACTCCCATACCAACAACAAGCGCGTTCTCTGTTGTTGAAGCAAGCTTCATGTCTGCCTCACTAATAGCACCTGTTGTGTTGGTAAGAATCATAAAACTCAATCGGTCGTTCTCAAGCTTCTTGAGTTCAAACGCGATTGCTTCACCAGTTCCCGAAACGTCAGTCTTGATGATAAGAGGAATGATTGCATGTTCTGCAGAAGCTGTTTTTCGAATCTCTTGTGGCGCTTTCTCTGTCGTTTCTTTTTCGAGAACGTTGTACGCTTCAGCCTCCTTTTTTGTAGGGAATGTTTCGAATGTTGCGCCTACTGGAGGAAGTTCGCTCCATCCAGAAATAACAATTGGTGTTGATGCAAAGACTTCTTCTCTCTTTTTTCCAGTGGTGTCTTCGATACTACGAACAGGGGATACCGCTGTGAATGCTGCTACAAACATTCCAGTTTGAAGGTGTCCATTTTTTACGATGACTGTTGCAGAAATTCCTCGCTTCTGATCTTTGTGTGTTTCTACAACGACTCCTGATGCAGGTGCTGTGTTGTCTGCTGTAAACTCTTCAAGTTCAGCAACAAGGAGAATCATATTTAAAAGATCGTCTACACCCTCACCAGTTTTTGCTGAAATAGGAACGACAGGAACATCTCCTCCGTATCCTTCAAGATATACTTCGTTTTCAATCAAACTTGCTTTTGCTTGTTCAATGTTTGCTTTTGGAGAATCAATTTTGTTGATCGCTACAATAAAAGGCATGCCGTCGTCTCGAATACACTGGAGTGCTTCTTTTGTTTGCGGCATCACGCCATCTTCTGCAGATACAATAAGAATACCAATGTCAGCGACTGTTGAACCGCGAGAACGTACATCACAAAAAGCTTCGTGACCTGGAGTGTCTACAAACGTAATTCGTTTAACGCCGCGTTCTGGGTCATTGTGCTCAATTTCGTATGTTGAAATATGCTGGGTGATTCCTCCTGCTTCGCCGTCTACAATGTTTGAATTTCGAATATAGTCGAGGAGCGTCGATTTACCGTGGTCGATATGTCCGAGAATTGCCACAACAGGTGGGCGCTCCGTTTGGTTGTTTGAAGGTGTAGTCATAGAAGGTGTTGTTAGTCATGATGATGACGTAAAGGTATTTTAGTGTTGTTGTTACAACTTGCACGATTCTTGAGCTCGTGTCAACGCGTCCTGTTCTTCTTGTGTAAGCGTTGCCAAAGCAGCAAATTGCTTAATTTCTTTTGCAAAAACGTTTACTCGATCACGTGCGTGTAGTGTTGAAAGGATAACTCCGTTACCAGACTCATCAAGAATTGCCGTTGCGAAGCTCTGACGTCCTCCTGAATCAAGACCTTGGAAGGCATTAAAGCCAACGTGCCCAATCCCTTGTACGCTTCGACGAAGACGACGTTCTACTGATGTAAGGTATCGTTCTGTTTCGTGACGAAATGTTCCAAGTGTTGCGATGTCTTTTTCGAATGACTTGATGATTTGATCAAGATTTTCTCCATTGCGGCCTCTTGATAGTGTTTTGATTTTTTGTTCAAGACGAATAATCCAAACAGTAAGTGCAATAACAACAATCCCCAATACGAGGGCAATGTACAGTACTAATTCTTGCGGTATAGTAGGCATGCGTGTAACGTTGTCGATTCTATCAAATGTTTAGCTTTATTCCTAAAAGAAATACACAGCGTGTGTTCCTAGACTATGCTGCAACCACTCCGATGAGTCGTCGGACGCTTCGAGCTATGCGTCCATATCTTTCGGATATGTTTGCCAATCCTTCGTCTCTTCACAAAGAAGGAGTTGCTGCTCGAGAGGCAATTGAGCAAGCCCGCAAAAAAGTTGGTGCAGTACTTACCGTTAAAGCTCGAGATGTTTATTTTACAGGTGGGGGAACTGAATCAGTAAATCTCGCAATGTTAGGAACGGTTCGAGCCGCTCGAAATAATCCATCTTTTGTTGGCACTCCGCATGTCCTTATTTCTTCAATTGAACACGCGGCTGTTCACGCAACTGCTGCAGCTCTCGAAAAAGAGGGGGTTGCGGTAAGTGTGGTTCCTGTATTTGAAACTGGAGTTATTGATATTGATGCACTTGTTCGAGAGCTTCGACCAGAAACAGTTTTTGCTGCTGTGATGTATGTAAATAATGAAGTTGGAACCGTGCAGCCACTTCGTGACATTGCTCAAGCCATACATTCGTACAAAAAAGAACAAGGACGAGACGTAAATGCGTACCCATATTTTTATACAGATGCGTCACAAGCGCCAAATTATTTGTCGGTACAGATCGAAAAACTCGGCGTTGATTTAATGACACTCGATGGATCAAAAATATATGGACCAAAAGGCGTTGGGATTTTGTATGTAAAACCGCATGTCGCAATTGAAACGATTGCACATGGAGGAAAGCAAGAATCAGGTCTTCGAGCGGGAACAGAAAATGTACCCGGGATAGTCGGTTTTGCAGAAGCACTTCAAGAAGCGCACGAGTTACGAGATAAAGAGTCTATTCGTATGACTGAGCTTTCTGAATATTTTTTTACATCACTCAAGGCACATATTCCAAGTATCATTCGAAACGGAACGCACAAAATGCAACTGCCAAATATTGTGAATGTATGTATTCCAGGATTACATGCAGAGTTTGCGGTGTTGCAACTCGACGCTCGAGGAGTTGCGTGTACCTCAACAACTGCTTGCAAAAGTAATGATGAAACCGGTGAATCGTATGTAGTGCGAGCACTTGGTCGTGAAGATTGTGCTGCGTCGTCACTCCGGTTTTCTTTGGGTCGCAACACAACCAAAAAGGATATTGAAATTGCAGTGTCTCGAATAGCAGAAACACTCACGAACAGTTCTCAAAAAGCTTCTTGATTCAAAGGCGTTTTTTCGGTATTGTAGTGCGTATATGCATGACCTCAACAAACAGCAGGTTGTACTCCTTTGTCTTTTAGTTAGTTTCGTAACATCTGTGGCTACTGGTATTACTGTTGTGTCATTACTTGATCAATCGCCACGTCCTGTAACACAAACAATTAACCGAGTTGTAGAGCGAACTGTTGAAAAAGTAATCGAGCAAGTTGAAAATACAGACAATCAAACACCTCGTCCTGTAGAGCGAATTGTAGAAACTGTTGTTGTGAATCAAGAAGACTTAACTGTTGAGGCTGTAGAAAGAAACGCAAAGCACCTCGTGCGTATTTACGGGCATGACCGATTCGGTAATCGAAACCTTGCAGGGCTCGGAGTGGTTGTTGCGAATAATGGTTCAGTCGTAACAGACGACAGTGTTGCTCTTGCATACAGTACGTTTGAAATCGATTACCCTGAAGGGACACAGCAGGTAGCTTTGAAGGGAGAACTACAAGGAAGCGTTGCGATTTTTATTCCAACAGACGCACAAGATAAAACATTTGGTTCTGCTTCGCTTGGAGATTCTCAAAGTGTGAAGCTCGCACAAACAGTAATTGCAGTCTCTGGTTCATCTGCGAACACCGTTGCTACTGGAATTATTACTGGGCTCAATACTTCTGCGGGAGGTGTTGCTGCGGGAGACCTTAACGCCACAACTGCGCCTACTCAGTCATTAACACAAATTGTCACAAATATTGATGGGGGAAGCGCAGTTGCTGGAAGTATGTTGCTTACCCTCAAAGGAGACGTTGTTGGGCTCAAGGTTGGAACTGTCTCTGGAGGAACCTTTATGCCGATCAATGCACTCAAAAGCATGATTGCTGCGCAGTAATCGTGTTGCTTTACAAAACGCAATTTTAATTGTATTTATATATTACGTATGCAACCACCATTCAAAAACTTCAATACAAAAGCTAAGGAAGCAATTCGTCACGCTCACGAACTTGCTATTGAACGTGGTCAAAACCATGTAAATCCAATGCACTTGCTCACCGCACTTGTATTACAAGAAGACAGTGTCGTGAGTGCAATTCTCGATAAATTGCGAATTGATACTGTTCTTATGACAGATGCACTTCTTGATTCAATTGAGACTCCAGAAGAGGCAGCTCAAACACTTTCTGCTTCATATCAAATTTATTTAGCTCCAGAACTTGCACAGATCATTGAATACTCAACTGAGGTTGCTGGAAAGATGGAGGAGCAGTTTGTTTCAACAGAACATCTCTTCTTGGCGATGTTCGATGTTCCGAGTGTTGCACGAGATGTACTTAATCAATTTAAAGTTACACGTCAGGACGTACTCGATACACTTGATGGTCTAAAGAATGTACAAGGAACAGTAGAAAGTGAGCAACCTGTCGCAACAAAAGCGCTCCAAAAATTTACAGTCAATCTAACCGACAAGGCTCGAGAGAAACAGCTCGATCCGGTTATTGGTCGCGACAAAGAAATTAATCGTGTGATTCAAATTCTTTCTCGGCGTACAAAAAATAATCCAATTTTGATTGGAGAAGCTGGAGTTGGAAAGACTGCTATTGTTGAAGGTTTGGCAAATCGAATTGCTATTGGTGATGTTCCAGAGTCTCTAAAGGGAACAGAGCTTGTTTCGCTTGATCTTGGAGCACTTGTTGCTGGTACAAAGTACCGAGGAGAATTTGAAGATCGACTCAAAAAGATTCTTAAAGAAATTAAGCAAGCAGAAGGCGGCATTATTTTGTTTATTGATGAAATTCATACCATCGCAGGAGCTGGTGCTGCAGAAGGGTCACTTGATGCATCAAACATGCTCAAGCCTGCCCTTGCTCGAGGAGAGCTCAAAGCAATTGGAGCAACAACTATTAAGGAGTATCAACGTCACATCGAAAAAGACGCTGCACTTACACGACGTTTCCAACCAGTTCACGTTGCTGAACCAACCGTTGATGATGCAGTTGCTATCATGCGAGGAATCAAAGAAAAGTATGAGCTGTATCACGGCGTGCGTATTTCTGATGATGCAATTATTGCAGCTGTAGAACTTTCATCTCGATACATTACCGACCGACAACTTCCAGACAAGGCAGTTGATCTTATCGATGAAGCTGCTTCGACACTCAAGATCAGTCTTGAAATTATGCCTGAGGAACTTGAGGATGCGCACCGAACAATCATGCGTCTTGAAATTGAGCGTGAGGCACTAAACAACGAAACAAAAGCAACCGCAAAAACAAAAGAACGATTACAAAAAATCGAAGAACAAATTGCAGACCTTAAAGCTAACACCGCAGAACTTGAACTCAAGTGGAAGAACGAAAAAGAAACAATTGTCGCAATCAAAGAAATTAAAGAAGAAGTTGAGTCACTTCGACACGAAGCAGATTCTGCGGAAGCTGTTGCAGACTTGTCTCGAGCTGCAGAAATTCGCTATGCGCTACTTCCAAAACTTGAAAAAGATTTACAAGCCCAAGAACGGCGCCTTAAGCAGTTGCAAAGTTCTCGCCAGATTCTTAAGGAGGCAATTACTGAAGAAGACATTGCCGCAGTTGTTTCAAGGTGGACCGGAATTCCTGTAGAGCGAATGCTCGAGGAAGAAGCCTCAAAACTCGCCCGAATGGAGAGTGTATTGCGTGAACGACTCATTGGTCAAAATGAAGCGGTAACTAAGGTTGCAAACACAATTCGGCGCTCACGAGCAGGTATCTCAGATCCAAACCGTCCAATTGGTTCATTCATCTTCCTTGGTCCAACTGGAGTAGGAAAGACAGAGCTCACCAAAACACTCGCTGAGTTTATGTTTGATGATGAAGAAGCACTCATTCGTGTGGACATGTCAGAGTTTATGGAAATGCATTCAGTTTCAAAATTGATTGGTTCACCTCCTGGATACGTAGGGCACGAAGAAGGAGGAAACCTTACAGAACTTGTTCGACATCGACCATATGCAGTAATTCTGTTTGATGAAATTGAAAAAGCACATCCTGAGGTATTCAATATTTTGTTGCAGGTGCTCGATAACGGTCACTTAACTGATGCGAAGGGACGAACCGTTAACTTCAAAAACACCGTAATCATTCTTACTTCAAACATTGGTGCTGAATATATCGACAAGATGGAGAAGATTGGATTCGACGATGAAACAGAAGACGCTGATCAATATGAAGAAACGAAGGGTAATGTTGAGAAGGCACTCAAGGAGCACTTCCGACCAGAGTTCTTGAACCGAATTGATGAAATTGTTATCTTCGACATTCTCGATAAAGAAGCCGTTCGAAAAATTGTTGATATTCAAATGGAACAAGTTCGAAAGAGACTTCTTGGAAAGGGAATCAAGCTCAAGATGTCTGCTCAGGTGCTGACGTACTTAGGAAAAGAAGGATACGATCCGCATTATGGAGCGAGACCACTCAAGCGTTTGATTCAAACAAGAATTTTGAATCCAGTTGCGCAACTCATTATTACCAAGGGGATTGGAGAAGGTGATGTGATTGATGTAAGTATTAAGGGTGAGGAATTGAGCTTCAGTGTTTCAAAAGGAAAGCAAAAGGCGACATTCAAAGCTACAGAAATCACAGAAGATATTCTTGTAGGGTAATAGAACAACAAAAACTCAAAAACAAACAAAAAGACGACTTATTCCCTCAACGGCTTTGGACCTAACGGTCCTGCAGATGTCTCGAGAATCAAGTCGTCTTTTTGTTTGGACGTTTTGGTGCGTAGAGGAGGATTCGAACCTCCGTAGGCTATCGCCGGCGGATTTACAGTCCGCTGCATTTGACCGCTCTGCCATCTACGCATTCACTGTAAAAAGATACAGTGCTATGTATCATAGTGATTTAGACCCTGTTTGTCTACCACCAGATGTTGTGGAATCCACTGTATAATAAACGAACGTATTGACTGATACGCTAAACGTCAGTATAATATTGACAGCTTTTTATTTATATGGCGTCAAAAACCTCAAAAGAAACATGGATTTTTGTTGGGCAAATTGCTGGAGTTTTTCTCGTGACCATTATTGTTCTTGGAATTGTAGGACTGTTACCAAAGGAACTTAAACCAGATTTCGTTGTTTCTACTCCCGATGCTTCTACAGAGCCTGGGTATATCTATTCCAATAATGACGCACTCGTGCCTGCATCTGACGATGTCGTATATACTCGAGATCGTAATCGGCCTACACAAACAGAACAGGTGACAACTGCTACAAAACCTACCTATATTTCAATTCCAGCAGCTGGGGTAAAGTCTGTAATTTACCAACCAGAAAGTCCTCGTGTAGATGTGCTCGACGAAGCACTCAAGAAAGGGGCCGTGTATTATCCTGGTTCAGGAACCATTGAAGAGGGAAATATCTTTTTGTTCGGTCATAGTACTAACTGGGCAATTGTGCAGAATCAAGCCTATAAGACGTTTAATGGTTTAGATGAACTCTATGCGGGAGCTGAAATTTTCCTTACTGCAAATGGAAAAACCTATGTATATGAAGTCGAGACCGTTGAACATGTAGATTCAAATACAGCGTTTGTTGATCTCAGTAGACCTGGGCGAAGACTTACTATTTCGACTTGTGACACTTTTGGAGCAAAAAGTGACAGATGGGTTGTAGATGCTGTTTTTAAAGAAGTACGCGGATAAAGGGTTTGATAATAAGGCTTTATAAAGCAAAGTAGATTGAGTCAGGCGAGAGCTTGACTTTTTCATTTATTGTGCTATGATTACATACAAATCATATTCTTGTTCCCATGGTGGGAAATGTAGAACAGTGATCTTTCTCAATACAACCAACCTGATATGAATCCAAACGATTCCAACACTGACGTTCCGGCTACGGCTGGAGGTAACCCTTCAAATCAACCCGCCGCAGCTTCGGCTCCGGCACAACCTGCTGCGGCGGCTTCGGCCCCTGCACAACCCGCTGTCGCGCCTCGTGATCGCAGTCCTCGTGACCGCCGTGACGATCGCCGTCCTCGTGACGATGACCGTCGCTATGACGAACACGATGACCGCCGTGACCGTCGCCCTCGTGACGATGATCGCAGTGATCGCCGCCGCCGTGAAACCGCTGCAGCTCCGGCTGCTTCATCGTCGGTCTCGTGGCCTCTGGCCGCGATGGTCCTGGGAATTCTGGCAGTGCTGGCATTTCTGTGGTACGTCGGTAAGACGAATCCGTCCTCGACTTACGTGGCTCCGGTCGCACCGACCGTCGTGGCTCCGGCCCCGACGTACGTTGCGCCTGCCCCTGTGTATGTGGAGAACCCGACCGTCGTGGCCCCGGCTCCGGTCGTGGTCACTCCGCCCCGGACGCAAGAGTCTCTCCGCGAGGAGATGCGCTTGCAGTTCGGGACTGCCGAGGTGGTTCATGGACCCAGTTCCGCAAACCCGGTCATCCAATGGGGAATCGGGAATAACGGAGAAATCCGTGTTCCGATCTTCCTTCGTCCGGATGGGCAGTGGTCGATTCTCACTGGTGACCTAGTGGGTGGAGTGAAAACGCCACCCAACATCACCACTCCCGAAACCGGGAGGAAGTGGGCTATCCTCGACAACCCTACGGTTGCTCCCAAGCTGACCGCACCTGACGGACGGACCATTCCAACCGATGGTGCCGTCAAAGACGGCGCGATCGTCTTCGGGACGGTCCAGTGAGGTTCTTGGAGGTGTTTCTGCAGCATTTATGTTGCGGAGCACCTCCAATTTTCTTTAAATCTCAACCAACAAAATCTATTGACTTTTAATTTATTAATGATATAATAAAAAAATCACAAAATTGGTGATGTATAAATAAAACTATGAAAAATAAATTACAAACAAAAGTATATATGAACATTCCTGCACTAGGATTGATGGTCGCTCTAGCTTTTGGACTTTTTGTTCCAAATGCTGTGGTTGCGTACTCTTCATACACACCGAGCTCATCAGGTTCGTCATACTCTTCATATACTCCTAGCTCATCAGGTTCGTCATACTCTTCATATACTCCTAGCTCGTCATACTCATCGTATACTCCGAGCTCTTCATATTCTTCATATACACCATCTAATTATTCTAGCTACTCTTCATACACACCGAATTACTCTGATTACTCTAGCTACTCTTCATACACACCGAATTACTCTGATTACTCTAGCTACTCTTCATACACACCGAATTACTCTGATTACTCTAGCTACTCTTCATACACACCGAATTACTCTGATTACTCTAGTTACTCTTCATACACTCCTAATTACTCTGACTACTCATCATATTCTTCATACACTCCTAATTACTCTGACTACTCATCATATTCTTCATACACACCGAATTACGCTTCAAATGGATACACCGACTACTACACACCAGGAACGTGTTCAGGATCTTCTTGTGGAGGTAGCGGATACACCGACTACTACACACCAGGAACGTGTTCAGGATCTTCTTGTGGAGGACAGTCACGAGGAAACCTTGGGCTTGGGCTCAACCTTAACTACAGCGACAACGATACTACTGTAAATACTCGTGTAAAAAATAATATCGACAATAGTGTTCGAATCACTGAAGATAATAGCGTCCGAATCACTGAAGATAACGACACAACAACTACAACTACTAATAGCTGTAGTAATGGTGATGGAAACTGTAATACGACTACCACTACGCACATTGCGACTACTGGAGGTGGAAACAATAACGATGATCTAGAGATTCAGTGTCGAGTGTCAGATACTTCAATTGATGAAGGTGACACAGTGACATATTCTGTAGAGATTGATGGAGGACGAAGTCCTTACGATATTGAATGGGACGGCGACATTTCAGGAGATAGCGAAACAGAACGAGTTCGATACAATCGAGACGGACGTTACGAAGTAGAAGTTACTGTACGTGATCGTAATGGTGACCGAGCTTCAGATACATGTGCAACTGTACGTGTAGGAAACAATGACGACGACAATAACATCAATGTTATTACTCGAACAAACCTCGGAACTCCTTCAGGAAACCTTGCAAGTTTAGACTCTGTCTTCCTTTCACAGGTTCCATATACAGGACCAGAGGATGTACTTAAAGCACTTGGTGTTCTTGCATTCATTGCAATCTGGAGTACTGGTGTTGCGATGTACTTTAAACGACGACGACAGGTACGAGCAGTTGCAAGCCGACTTCAAAACTTCAAAGAAGCAAACAAGTCAGCTGCAACGATTCGATAAGAATCTCCAAACGAAAAAACAACACAACAGCCGCGCCCTCCGGGCGCGGCTGTTGTGTTGTTATCGTACTAATGTTCTTTTTGGACCGTTCTAACGATTACCCTTCCTTTTCAACCAATCGTTTTGCGCGATCAATAATCAAACTCGGTTCATCATTCCGCAGTGACATCTTTGCCTGTATGACAACACACACATCAGGTTGCATCAACATTTTGTTCTTTTCGTAAAAATTTGGAAACGCAACAACTTCAATGGTGTCAGTAAAATCACGAAGTTTTACAAAAGCCATTTCATCACCTTTTTTGGTTCTGATAACTCGAACATCTTCGATGATTCCACCAACGGTTAATGTCACTCCTTCTTTTGGTTTTGCTTTGAGTGTTGCAATTGCAACTGTTTTTTCTTCGAGTTTTGCTCTAAATGGCGTCAAAGGATTTCCAGAAACATAGAGGCCCAGTAATTCTTTTTCCCACGCGAGCCGTTCTTGATTGGTAACTTTTACGCCTCCTTCTAACCGAAGTGACGGAGCTTCAATAATGCCTCCTCCAAACAATGAGCTCTGGTGTTCTGACTCTTTCGCAATCTCTTTGTTGAATGCTACCAATGTTTCGAGATTCGCAATCATCTTTCCTCGGTCAGCTAATTCGTCGAGTGCCCCTGCTTTTACTAGAACTTCAAGTGATTTTTTGTTGAGGTTTCGATCTGCTACACGTGTCAAAAAACTTTCAAGTGATGTAAACGGACCTTTTTCTTTTCGTTCATTAATCACTGCATGTGCAACACCTTCACCAAAACCTTTGATGGTTGTGAGTCCAAACCGAATATGTTCAGTTCCTTTTTCATCTTTGGTTACGGTGAAGTTTTCGAAACTATGATTAATAGACGGTGGCAACACATCGATTCCCATACGAGCACATTCGGCTGTCATTTCTGCAATTTTCTCGGTGTCACCAGAATCGGCGTCGAGCACTGATGCCATGTAGAGAACAGGGAAGTTTGCTTTGAGGTATGACGTTAAATACGCAACACGACCATAACTTGCCGCATGAGCTTTGTTGAATCCGTATGCAGCAAACGTTTCAATCATGTCCCAAAGTTTCTTGGTGTTTTCTGGTGTAAATCCTCCGACCTCAACACAACCCTTCATGAACTTTTCTTTCTGCTTCGCCATTTCCTCGGGAATTTTTTTACCCACCGCCTTTCGGAACTTATCGGCTTCTCCCCATGAGTATCCTGCAAGGTTAACGGCAATCAACAAAATATCATCCTGATAAATAATGATTCCATAGGTACGTTCAAGGATCGGTTTAAGTTGTGGATCAAGATACTCAACTTTGTCTGGATTATATTTACGCTCAATATAATCAGGAATAAAGGCCATCGGTCCAGGACGATAGAGCGCCACCATCGCGTTAATATCATCGATGTTAGTTGGCTTAAGTTCTTTGAGGAAACGAGTCATTCCTTGTCCGTTGAGCTGGAAGGTTGCCGCCGTTTCTCCTTTGGCGAGCATTTCAAATGTTTTTGGATCATCGAGTGGCACTTCGTCAATATCAACTTGTACGTTGTAGAGTTTGTCTGCCAACTTAACGGTGTTCGCCATAATCGAAAGGTTTTTGAGACCGAGGAAGTCAAATTTAAGAAGACCTGCATCTTCAACTGCCCACATGTCGTACTGTGTAATCATTTTCCCGGTCCCTTTTGGATCGAGCTGTAGTGGTACAAAGTCAGTGAGTTTTGTTGGTGCAATTACAACTCCAGCAGCATGAACAGAAATGTGCCGAGCACATCCTTCAATCTTTTTGGCCATATCGATAATTCGCGCAACGTCGCTGTCTTTTTTGTAGAGGTCCGCAAGTTCTGATACTTCTTTCATTGCGCGATCGATACTCATCGGGAATCCTTGTGATCCCATTGGAATAAGTTTGGCAATTTGATCTCCAACTTGATAATCGTATTCAAGCGCGCGTGCTACATCTCGAACAGATCCACGCGCGAGCATAGTTCCAAACGTACCAATCTGTGCCACCGCATCGTTACCGTATTTTTCTCGGGCATAGGTAATTACTTCGTCACGACGTGTATCTGCAAAGTCCATATCGATATCAGGCGCAGACGGACGTTCTGGATTAAGGAATCGTTCAAAGGGAAGTTCGTACTCTAATGGGTTTACGGTAGTGATTCCTACAAGATATGACACAAGTGAACCTGCGGCTGATCCTCGAGTGTTTGAAAAAATTCCGTTCTCTTTTGCAAACTTGAGCAAGTCCGCCACTACGAGAAAGTACGGAGAGTATCCTTTTGTTTGAATAATATCGAGTTCGTATTCAATACGTTCCAGAACTTCTGGTGTTTCTTCCATTTTCCTTTTTTTGAGTCCGAGAAAGGTGTGTTCTCGAAGCACTTCGTTGTAGGTGGTTCCTTCTGGAATTGGAAGGTTAGGGAATACCCATTTACCAATTTCAATTTCAACATTACACGCGTCGACAATTTTTTTGTTGTTTTCGAGTGCGTCCGGAAAATCTTTAAAGAATTGATTGGCGGTTTTTTGTGTAATAAAAGAAAAATCTTCATTCTCATCACGAAGACCTCCCCCGCTAAACGGACCTTGTACGGTAAGGAGTGTTTGTCGAGCTTCTCGATCAGAAACCGTGATGTAGTAGACATCGTGTGCAGCAACTAGTTTTGCATCGTGTTTGCGAGCAAACGCAACAAGTCGTTCCATGAGTGCTGGGTGATCGTCAATTTCTGGATGGTGGGTTAACTCAAGGTATACATTTTCATCTCCAAATGTTTCTCGATAAAAGGTGAGTGCCTCGAGCGCTTTTACTTCGTCGGTGTTTCGAAGTGCATTGACGACTTCGCTGTTAAAAGAGGGAATAATGACAATTAAATCTTCTTTCCACTTTGTGAGGGATTCTTTGTCGACACGCGGTTTGTAGTAGAAACCAAGAAGGTTGGCATCGGTTGTAAGTCCGATAAGATTTTTGTATCCCTTTTGATTTTTTGCGAGGAGTACCAATCGAGAACGTTTATTGTCGAGGCGACCTTCTTTGTCGAGACGTGTTCGAACGGCTACGTATGCGTCGATACCAATGATTGGTTTAATTTCAGCATCCTTACATGCTTTGTAGAACTCAATTGCACCGTACATGTTTCCGTTATCTGTGAGAGCTAATGCCTCCATTTTGTCAGCTTTTGCCGCTTTAATGAGACCTTTGATTTTTGGAACAGCAGATAGAAGGCTGTAGTGGCTGTGTGTATGTAGGTGTGCAAAGGGTTTCTGTGCCATAAGTCCGATTATTATACCAGCTGTCTTTTTATCGGCACGTAATACAAAATAAAGCGCACCGTAAGGCAAGATTTGATACGCTTAGGCTACGCTAGTGCGGTTTAGCCCCCCCAGGTGGGCGGGTAGTATATATGAAACAAAAATCGTCTCATAAAAAAATAAAACCCCAATGGATTATTGGCGTCGACGAAGTTGGTCGAGGTCCGCTTGCTGGCCCTGTCACTGTGTGTGCTTTTGCGATTCCGAGCGCTGATTGGAAAAAATTTAATCAATACGGAAGGAAACACGGACTCACAGATTCAAAAAAACTTACTCCAGAAAAAAGAGAAAAGTGGAGTGCATATTTCAAACAGCAACAAAAAAACAAAAAGGTCATCTTTTGTATCTCTTCAGCGACAGCCGCAACAATCGACTCCAAAGGAATTAGCAAGGTAATTGAAAGTCTTGTAGAGCGATCACTTACCAAATTACAAATCGATTCTGCGCTTGCAGAAGTTAAGCTCGACGGATCACTCAAGGCACCAGAAATTTTTACGAATCAAGAAACAATTATTAAGGGTGACGCAAAGCACATGGCAATTGCTGCGGCCTCGGTGGCCGCAAAGGTGTATCGGGACAACTATATGAAGCTTCAAGCGCGAAAATACCCTGTATATGGCTTTGATATTCACAAGGGGTACGGCACCAAAAAACACCGTTTAGCCATTGCCACACAAGGGTTTTGTCCGCTACACAGAAGGACCTTTTGCAAGAATTGTTGACATTGCATAAAAAACATCTTCGTGTATACTGTGCCTCACTATGACAGTACGAATGCGAGCAACAAAAGGGCATCGAAACAACCGCCGTGGTGCACACCACGCGATTGATGCTCCTGCAATTAGTAAGGAGGGGGAAACACAAGTTCCTCACATGCGTCACCGCGCAAGTCCAGTCACTGGTACATACCGTGGTCGCAAGGTTATGAACGTTGATGCGAAGCTCGCAAAGAAGGCAGCAAAAGAAGCTGCACGAGCTGGAACAAACGAAGCATAGTCAATGTGTAGAAAACCTGTGGCGCTCCCACAGGTTTTTCTGTTAGAATGAAAAGTAATATATATGGCGAATCGGCACCTTTCACGTTCACTCGTTCTACAAACATTATTTGAATGGGATTTTAATGGTAACAACAGTTCGGTAGCTCCGGATGTGTTACTTCGTAATATCGATGAGTTTGCTCCAGGTGTTTCTGATATTTCTTTTATGCAAGGACTTCTTCAAGGAGTTATTGATAAGCAGACTGAGCTAGATCAAATTATCGAGAAGGCTGCGCCAGATTGGCCAATTCCAAAAATCTCAACAGTAGATCGAAACATTCTTCGAATGGGGCTTTTTGAATTGCTCTTTGCTGATCGTGGAGAAGTTCCTGCAAAGGTTGCGATTAATGAAGCTATTGAGCTTGCAAAAACATTTGGAGGAGAAACATCTGGAAAGTTTGTGAACGGAGTGCTCGGCGCTGTGTACAAAGAACTTGGTGAACCAGGAAAGGACGATCAATCTCCAAACAAAAAACGAGATGTTCCATTTGAAGAAATGATGATCGAAAAGAAGGTAGGAGCAATTGTGTATGCTCTTCACGAAGGTGATATTTATTTTGGACTTGTGCACGATGTGTTCGGACACTGGACGCTTTCTAAAGGTGGACTTGAAGAAGGGGAGACTGATACTGATGGGTTAGCGCGAGTTATTAAGGAGGAGATGGGGTTGGATATTACAAATGTAAAAGCGCTTCTTGGAGAAACTGAATATGTTGCTAATCACCCAGAAAAAGGTAAGCATCGAAAACAGGTTAAATATTTCCTTGCCGAGTCTGCATATAGTCCAATTGCTCTCGCAGAAGACAAAACTGGACTCGACGATGCCCAATGGTTTAAAGTGCGAGATGTGGCTGATTTGAATTTTTATAATGATATTGTGCCTCTAATGACGCAATCAATCACGATGTTGATGCAAGAACAAACCGCAGCTTAACTATGGAACTCTCTTCAAAAGAAAAATTAATTGGCGTAACGTTTAACGACAAGAATTTGTTGGTACAGGCGTTTACACACCGGTCATATATAAACGAAAACCGAAATCTCAAACTTTCGCACAATGAGCGACTAGAATTTTTGGGAGATGCGGTTCTTGAGTTGGTGACAACTGAATTTTTATACGCAAAATATCCACTTAAAACAGAAGGAGATTTAACGGCGATTCGTGCGGCACTCGTAAACACTGTGACACTCGCAGAAGTTGGAACTGAACTTAAATTCAACAGCGAACTGCTACTTTCAAAAGGTGAGGCAAAAGATACAGGGCGAGCACGACAAGCAATTCTCGCAAACACATTCGAAGCAATTACTGGAGCAATTTACCTTGATCAAGGATACGACGTTGCACGCGCGTTTATTGCAAATGCACTTTTGCCACGAACTGACATTATTGTTTCAGAAGGATTGTGGGTTGATGCAAAAAGTAAGTTCCAAGAAAAAGCTCAGGAACACATGAGCCAAACTCCATCGTACGATACGGTTTCAGAAGAAGGGCCAGATCACGACAAACAGTTCCTCGTTGGTGTTTTTGTTGGAGGAGAAAAAATTGCTACCGGTACTGGAAAATCAAAACAAGATGCAGAGCAAGCAGCTGCTCGCGAAGGACTAAAAATCAAGGGGTGGTTATAAAACGACTTGCTCACTGTTTTTGGTGTACGGCATTGTTCTATTATTTTGATACAATAAACAAACATGAGACTTGAGGCGCTCGAGATTGCAGGTTTTAAATCGTTTGGTAAAAAAGCCAAGCTTGAATTTGATGCGCCTATTACTGCAATCGTGGGACCAAACGGGTCTGGTAAATCAAACGTTGCAGAAGCATTTCGTTTTGTGCTTGGAGAACAATCTATTAAATCGATGCGAGGAAAAAAGGGAGAAGATCTTATTTTTAATGGAACAGCCGCTTCAGGCCGACAAAACAAAGCGTCGGTAAAGGTGGTTTTGGATAATCATGATCGAACACTTGATATTGATTACGACACTGTGACCATTGAGCGTGTGGTGCATCGTGATGGAGCAAATGATTATTTTATTAATACATCCCCAGTTCGACTCAAAGATATTGCAGAGTTGCTTGCTGGTGCAAATATTGGTTCAACAGGACACCACATCATTTCACAAGGAGAAGCAGACAGGATTTTGAATACAACACCAAAGGAACGACGTTCAATGCTTGAAGATGCACTCGGACTTAAAGTGTATCAATACAAAAAGACAGAAAGCGAAAAGAAACTTATAAAAACAGAAGAGAACATTTCGCAAGTTGAATCACTACGAAAAGAAATTCAGCCACACCTACGATTTTTAAAAAAACAGGTAGAAAAAGTTGAACAAGCAAAAGTATTTCAGGAGCAGCTTACGCAGCTTTACGCAGAATATTTAAAACGTGAATCAATTATTATTACGCGTGAACGAGAGCGAATTACAAATGCTGTTGGTGAACCTCGACTACTGCTCGAAACCGTTGTTCGTGATATTGCCACATATCAAGCAGAGGTTCGTGCTTCACAACAAGGGGACGGAAAAACTGATGAGTTAGTTTCATTAGAAAACGACCTACAAGGTGTTCGAGAAAACAAAAATAATATTCTTCGAGAAGTCGGACAGTTGGAAGGTGAAATAAAATCAATTGAACGGTTGCAAGAACGAGAGTCGCGAACACAACAAGAGGTTTCAGTTAGGCTTACTGATGTTGAAGTGTTGGAGCAGCAGGTTGGAGAGTTAATCTCCAAAGCTACAGATGATGTGACTACATTACGACACTTACTTCGGTCAGTAAAAGAGTTGCTCGGAATGTTTATTCGAGAACGCAAAAGTACAACACCAGAAGAAGATACTTCTTTACTGCAAGACATCGCGCCACTTAAACAAAAGCGTGATGCTGCACTTGCTCAAATGAAAGAATTCGAAGCGCAGGAAGCTGCGTTAGTTTCATCAGTTGCTCGTGCACGTTCAGAAATTGAAGCATCAAAAACTGGAATGCTTGAGGCAGAACGAAAGGTGTTTGAATTGCAAACCAAAAAGAGCGAACTCGAAGGATTACTTAATCGATTACGAATGGAACAAGATGTTCTTGATCGTCGAGACGAAGAATTCAAACGAGAAATACAAGAAGCTGTTGTATTGATCGGTCGTCAGGCGAGTCAATATGAATCATATGAAATTGACGTTGCTCAAGTTATTGGTGAGGAATCGTCAGTGCAGTTAGATCGTAGACGTGAGCTTGAGAAGCTTAAAATTCGCGTAGAAGAGCTTGGAATGGGTGCTTCGGGAGATGTTCTCAAAGAATATGAAGAGGTCACAGAACGAGACGCTTTTCTTGTACGAGAAATTCACGATTTAGAAACATCGGCAACATCACTCAAACAGTTGATTGTTGATTTGGATGAAGAAATAAATAAACGATTCCGTGTTGGTGTTCAGCAAATCAACACACAGTTCCAACATTTCTTTGAATTGATGTTTGGTGGAGGAGAAGCAGCTCTTCGATTAGTTGTTCCTGATGTTCGCAAGAAACGAAAGGATACTGATATTTCTTTTGATGAACATGCACCAACTGAAGAAGAACAAGAACAAGAAGAAGGAGTTGATATTCACGTAAGTCTTCCACGAAAGAAAGTGAAAGGATTGATTATGCTTTCGGGAGGGGAACGAGCACTTACATCAATCGCACTTATTTTTGCAATGTCTGCGGTGAATCCTCCGCCATTTATTATTCTTGATGAAACAGATGCTGCACTCGATGAAGCAAACGCAAAGAAATACGCGGACATGGTTCAAAATCTTGCCGCACAATCACAACTTATTTTGATTACACACAATCGAGAAACAATGTCTCGAGCAAGTACGATTTATGGAGTTACTATGATGCAAGGAATCTCAGAACTTCTTTCAATTAAATTTGATGAAGGAGTTCAGTTTGCTAAATAAATTTTCTTTTGTAGCCTGGCGAGAGGTTTGTGTTTTTGACAAAACACAAAAAATGATGTAAAATACTCGAAACTCAAATTCTATTACAGTAAAGAAAAAATTCAGAACAACAACCACATAGAAAGGGAAATAGGTCTTGAAAACAAAAAAGAAACCAACCAAACCAATGAGAGAAATCATTGGGCGAATTCTTCGTGAACACGCTGAATTCAAGAAAGCAATCCTTGTCCTCTTGGGCATCAACCTGATTATGACGGTTGTTTCTGCGTCTGGTCCGATGTTTATCGGACACATTACGGACGCTGCAGCTGCTCAGAAATCATGGGATGACGTGCTTGTGTATATTGTTTGTTATGCTGTCGTGTCGATTCTGTCTGTCTTGTTTGCGCAGGCCAGATGGAATCACGAAACACGGCATCTTGACTGGCAGTTGCACAACCAATTGAACAAACGAACGCTACGTCACCTTGTCGGCTTGTCCATTGGACAACTACGAGGAGAACACTCAGTGGTGACATCGAGTAAAGTTTCGAACGGACAAAGTGCCGTGAGGCAACTGTTCGACGGAGTAGTGTATCAATTGTTGCCGACATTGCTCATGGCGTTTATCGCTTGTGTTGCAATGACCATCTACTATCCAGTTTTAGGACTGGTTACGATGGCACTCTGTGTCGTAATGGTCGTGTGGACAGGCTATATTGCCAAAAACACGTACCGACCACTCAAGAAGATGAAAAAGTTTGAGCACGGAGTTGTGCATAAACGTGGCGGAGACGCTATGCGACATCTTCCATCAATCATGCTTGCTGCTCATGAAGAGCGGAGTCTGGGGATGGTTGCTGCTTCTCGAGAGACTGCGGCACGAAATCATCGTTGGATCTACATTCCCATGGGGAAACTCATGGCGAGAATGTGGATGCTAAATCTTGGCGGCAGAGTTGCGGTTATGTGTATCGCTGCCTGGTACGTCTTCAATGGCGTCTATCCAGTAGGTGCACTCGCTGCCGTGATGTTGTGGGTCATGCAATCACTTGGACGTCTGCAAGATCTCCAACAATTGCTGCGAGGAATGCTTCAATCGTGGATTGATGCAGAGCTGTACTTCGAGGTTAGGGATACAAAACCTGACATTGATACTCCTGCTAATTCCTTCACGTTTGATTGTATCGGCGGCGAAGTTGTTTTTGAGGAGGTTCTGTTTAACTACGGTGATTCAGAAAAACCTGCACTCAATCACGTATCATTCAGAATTGGGCCAGGGCAAAAAGTCGGTATTGTCGGACCTTCGGGTGCCGGTAAATCGACGTTGCTCTCGATGTTGCAAGGGGCATATGTTCCTAGTCTTGGTTCGATTCGAATCGACGGGGTAGATGTGCGCACAATCGATTGGGTGAAATACCGCGAACAGGTAGGGTTTATTGAACAGGAAACGGTCATCTTTGACTGGACACTGTACGAAAACCTGATGTTTGGTATTCCTGAACATCGACGTGAGTTCCTCAAGAAGTTTCCGGAAAAGGTGCATGAGGCTTTGACAAAAGTTGGCCTCGAGCATTTGATACCTCGTCTTTACAAGAGGATGGGGGAAACTGGAAGGAAACTCTCTGGAGGTGAAAAACAACGTGTCGCAATTGCGCGCATTGTGCTCAAGGAGCCCGATTTGCTTATTGTTGATGAAGGCACTAGTTCTGTTGATCCAAAGACAGAACGTGTGGTGCATCAACTTCTCGATAGTATTTCCCCTGGCTCGACGAGAATCTTTGTTGCTCATCGTCTCTCGACAGTGCAAGACTCAGATCTAATTCTCGTTATGGCAGAGGGGAAACTCATTGCTTCGGGAACTCACGAAGAGTTGCTCCAGAACTGTCCGCTGTATGCGGAATTGGTTCGGGACCTGATGATTCGTGGGTAAGGTTTCTTTTGTTTTGGATTCGACCAAAACGAACGCCGCAGCAGTTGCGAAGCAACTGCTGCGGCATTTTCTTTTATATCGCTTTTATCTTTCGAACAAAAACCTACAGCACCGGTACCATGTTCAATTTTCTCTGATCGAGATCTGCTGACTCAATCTTGATTCGAATTGCTTGTCCGAGAGTGAATGCGTTCCCTGTTTTTTCTCCAACGATTCGGTAATTTTTTTCATCGAGGTTCCAGAAATCTTTTCCTAGTTTTGAGATATGTACGAGCCCTTCTGCTCCTGTGTCTTTGAGCATTACAAAGAGTCCAAATGGAGCAACTCCAGAAACAATGCCGTCAAATTCTTCACCGACATGTTGCATCATGAATTCAACTTGCTTATATCGAATTGATGCACGTTCTGCTTCTTGAGCCGCAACCTCTTGTTGTGATGAATGCTCTGCAGTTTTTTGGAAACGTGCACTATCTGCTGCGCTCAGTGATTCACCCTTGAGAAGTGTTGCGACGATACGGTGTACAACAAGGTCTGGATATCGTCGAATTGGTGACGTGAAGTGTGTGTAGTATTCGAACGCCAAACCAAAGTGGCCGGTGTTTTCTGTCGAATATACGGCCTTGGTCATAGTTTTTACAGACGCACTTGTAACCAATGATTCTTCTGGCTTTCCTGCAACTTGAGCAAAAAGTGCATTTAAATCCTTTGCTCGAATAGATCCATCTTGTTCAATCGGTAGTGTGTATCCAAGTGCATGAAGGAAGACCGCAAGTTCTGCAATCTTATCTTTGTCTGGAACATTGTGAACACGGTACATAAGCGCACAGAGATTTCCTCCGTTACTTTTTTTACATGTATCAAAGATGAATTTTGCAACACTTCGGTTTGCAAGAAGCATAAAATCTTCGATCAAGCTGTGTGTTTCGATATGTTCTTTTTTAACAATTTTGAGTGGAACACCGTTTGTGTCGAGTTCGAATTCAAATTCTTCACCACTGAACTTGATTGCTCCTGCTTTTGTTTTTGCGGCAGAAAGTTTCTTTGCAATGTCGTTAAGTGTCAGTAATTCTTCTGCAAAATCTCCGGCTTTATCATCAAGTACTCGCTGTGCAGATTCGTAGGTGAATCGCTTGTTTGATTTAATAACAGTTCGTCCAAACCACTCATTGATTACTTGTGCATCGGGAGTAATTTCAAAAATTGCACTAAATGCAAGCTTGTCTTCATTTGGATTCAAACTACAAAGGTCATTTGAAAGTACTTCAGGAAGCATCGGAATGGTGCGATCTACAAGATATACAGAGAATGCTCGATCTGAACCTTCCTTGTCGAGTTGTGTTCCTGGTGTGACGTAATGAGAAACGTCCGCAATGTGCACACCAATTTCGTAATTACCATTCTCAAGTTTTTTGAATGAAAGGGCATCGTCGAAGTCTTTTGCATCAGCCGGGTCAATGGTGAACGTTACGGTGTCTCGTATGTCTCGTCGTAATGCAATTTCTGATTCTGGAATTGTTGACCATTTTTCTTTTAGTTCCTCTGCTTCTTTAAGGACAGCATTTGGAAACGCTGCATCGAATCCTTTTTCAAGAACGATGGCACGCATTTCAACTTCGTGAACTCCTTTCTTTCCGATGTTCTCCAATACTTTTCCGGTTGGGTATGTTGCGTCATCTGCCCAGTCTGTAATTTGTACAAACACTTTGTCGTCGTGAACAACGTTTGCGGCTTCTTCTGTGGGTAGAAGAATATCTGTGTACATTTTTGGGCTGTCAGGTGTCACGAAACACTCAGCTCCTTTTTTGACCGTTCCAACAAACTTCATTTTCTTTCGTGCAACAATTTCGAGGACTGTTCCGAGTTGCATATCCTCAAGCATTCCTTCTGTTAATTGCACCTTAACGGTATCTCCAGGAAGAGCGTGTTTAATCTCGTTAAAGAGGATTGCAACGTCTTTATCTGTGTCTGGGTGCTTTACGAAGCCAAGTTTTCGGGCCTTACTGACCGCAATAGGGGCTTCAAATATTTTATTTGTATTCATGGCGCTAATACTACGTGATTTGAACAGTTTGACAATGTTGCTTTATCTGGTATTCTCTTTTCACTATGTTAATGATTCGATTACAACGAACAGGACGCAAGCACGAGCCAACATTTCGTGTAGTGCTTACTGATTCAAAAAACGGCCCAAAGAGCGGAAAATTCCTAGAAATTCTTGGTAATTACGATGCTCGACGTAATGATGAAACACAGCTTAAGAAAGAACGAATCCAATACTGGATTGGGCAAGGTGCTCAGGTTTCAGATACTGTTCACAATCTCCTCATTACAAATGAAGTGATTAAGGGAACTAAAAAGAACGTTCTTCCACTTAAGACTCCTATCCGAAAGGAAGTTCCTGCTGAAGAAACACCCGCTGCTGCACCAGTAGCTGAAGCTGCTCCTGTTGCAGAAGAAACTCCAGTAGCTGAAGAAGCTGCTCCAGAAGAAACACCTGTTGTAGAAGAAACTCCGGTAGCTGAAGAAGCTTCGCCTGAAGTTGTCGCTGAAGAAGCTGCTCCAGTTGCAGAAGAAACTCCTGCTGAAGAGGCTCCAACAGAAGAAGTCAAAGAAGCGTAAAACTTCATTGACAGCAGTGCTAATTTTTGTGACGATTTTACTATAGCAGTAGCATTATGCTCTGCCTCATTACTTCTTAACGATAGATATGGCTGAACAAGATCAGATTTTTCTTGACTACGTAGTCAAAGCGCTTGTAGATAAACCCGAAAAAGTAGCAATCACTCGAACTGTTGATGAGATGGGTGTGTTGCTCTCACTCACTGTTGACCCTGAAGATATGGGTAAGATTATCGGGCGGCAAGGAAATACGGCAAAAGCAATTCGAACATTACTCCGAGTTGTCGGCATGAAACATGAGGCACGGGTAAACCTTAAGGTTAATGAACCGGAAGGAGGGACACGACACACTCCAGGACAAACTGTCGATGATGCAATCGATGAACTGAAGATTTAAATCTTTTAGATAAAAAGAGAAGTTAGAAAAAAACAATAATGAAACAACGGTGGGGCGGCCTTTGGTCGCCCCACCGTTGTTTTTGTGTGTTTGTTTTGCTAAGTTGCTTTCTGAATGCACCGATTAGAATTAATAACGCCTACGTTGAACACTTTTGCGAACCCGCTCACGCTGACGTGTATGAAATGCGAGCGAGAAATCGGGACCGTCACAAAAGGGTTCGGTTTATTGTTTGTGCGTGTATGGGGGCTCCAAGAGATTTTTTTGGGAATTGCTCAAAAGGTTGATTGGGTTTCATGCCAGCAATGTGGACCTGTGCCGACTCCCTTGATGGTTGATCCTGAAATGTTTGGTGCAACCGCAAAGAACATTCGGGAGTTCATCGATATGCGCAACCCAGACCTCAAAGAGTTTCGGGAAGAGTTTCCGTTGACGCCTGCAATCCGTGGAATACTTAAAGAAGAACTTGAAATATTTTTTTCGTGAGTAGACCACTTTTTCTTTTCTAGTATATGATTAAACACATGATTACTTTTCATATTGTTACGCTTTTCCCAGAAAGTTTTGAGTCGTATTTTGCAAGTTCGATTGTTAAGCGTGCTATTGAAGATAAAAAGATTGACGTGAAATTTTACAATCCTCGAGATTTCACAGAAACAAAAAACCATCGTGTTGATCAAAAACCATATGGTGGCGGACCAGGAATGGTTATCGAAGCTTTGCCAGTAATCAAGGCAGTTGAAAAAGCGGTTGGACGAAAGCAAAAAGTACAGATTTATTTTTTGTCTCCTGGTGGGGAACAGTTTACTAATACGTTTGCAAAGGATGCCATAAATACTGCAAAAGATTTTGTATTTGTTTGTGGAAGATACGAGGGGATTGATGTTCGAGTAAAACATGCGCTCAAGATGCAAGATGTGTCTGTCGGTCCGTATGTACTCACGGGAGGAGAGCTTGGCGCAATGATTATGGTTGACGCAATGTCACGGCAGGTCCCCGGAGTGCTTGGTGATTTTGACTCTCTTGAAGAAAGTCGTGTTGCTTCTCATGATGTCTACACAAGGCCTGCAACTTTCACTCATAAGAAGAAAAAATACGATGTTCCAGAGGTGTTGCTTTCCGGAAATCATGCTAAAATAAATGAGCACCGTAACCAGCGAAGATCACAGTCCTAATCCGATTGTGGATAAGTTTTTAGATGTTCTTGACCTTTTCTTTATTTTACGTTACATTTAAACCTGCAGATTGAGTTAGGGTTGCATGCAGCATATAGGTTTTGATTATCAGCCTACACTAAATTTCAATAATACTTGGTTACTGGGGAGTAAAGATAAAGACTTTTTAAGCGCACCTCTTTTTTGAGGCGCGATTTTTGCGTCTATATTTCAGATATTTTTTATCTGGCCAATAGTTGAAAAGGTGTAGGGACACCATTTAAAGAGAGGATTTACAGATTATGAGTACTACAACTGGTAAGGAGGTACCAAGTACAGTTGGACAGCGAGATAAAAAGTACTTTGCAAAGTACAAGAAGCCGTTTATCGAACTGCCTGATTTGTTTCTTGGTCAGACAGAGTCATTTCAATGGCTTATCAAAGACGGAATCAAAGAAGTTTTTAAAGAGTTTTCTCCAATTCGAGATTATTCAGAAAAGAAGTTTGACTTAGAGTTTGTGAGTTTTGAACTCGATGCTCCAAAGTACGACGAGAAATACGCAAAAGAAAATCGTTTAACATATGAAGCTCCACTTAAGGTTCGAGCAAAATTGCTAAACAAAACAGTGGGTTCTGAAAAAGAACAGGAAATCTTCATGGCAGATTTCCCGCTCATGACGCGTCACGGTACATTTATTATCAACGGAGTTGAACGAGTAATCGTTCCACAGCTCGCTCGATCATTCGGGGTTATTTTTAACTCAAACATGGTTCGAGGACGAAAGTACTTCGGTGCAAAGATTATTCCTGCACGAGGGGCTTGGATTGAACTCGAAACAGATGCAGACGATATCGTTTACATCAAAATCGACAAGAACCGAAAATTCCCAATCACATCATTTCTTCGAGTGATGGGAGCAACTACAGACAAGGATATCCTTGGAATGTTCTCAAAACACGAGAAAGCTCGTGAGGCTATTGAAAAGACCCTAAAGAAAGATGAAGTAACAGATCTCGATAGCGCATATCTTGATGTATACAAGCGACTTCGAGACGGAGACCTTGCAACACTCGATAACGCAAAAGAATTTGTTGATTCAATTCTTAGTGCGGAACGATACGACTTTTCAAAGGTTGGACGATTTAAGTTCAATAACCGATTCGATCTTCCTATTGATGACAAAACACTCGACACTCGACGAACTATTACGCTTGATGATATGCAAATTATCATTTCAAACGTCATTACACTCAACCACACCCCAGATGCAATTGAGGATGACATTGACCATCTTGGATCACGACGTGTTCGTTTTGTAGGAGAACTTCTACAAATGAAAATTCGAACAGGTATGGCTCAGATGAAGCGAAACATTCAAAACCGAATGTCTACCATTGATGCTGATGCAACGTTACCGGTGAATTTCATTTCTCCACGACCGTTACAGGCTCGTATTAAGGAATTTTTCACAACCAACCAATTGTCACAGTTCTTGCAACAAGACAACGTGCTACATGAAATCGAAAGTTTACGAACTATTTCAGCACTTGGTCCCGGAGGACTTACACGAGAACGTGCAGGTCTTGAAGTTCGTGACGTACACCCGTCTCATTACGGACGTGTGTGTCCAATCCAGACACCTGAAGGACCAAACATTGGTCTTATTCTTCGATTCACTAACTACGCACGGACAAATGATTTTGGAATGATCGAAGCTCCTTACGTGAAAGTTGAAAAAGGAAAGATCACAAAAGAAATCATCTACCTTAACGCGCTTGAAGAAGAGAAATACAAAATTGCTCATGCAGCAATACCATTTGATGACGCAGGAAATCTTCTTGTAGAAGATGTTGATGTTCGTATTAACGGACGACCTGCACTCGTAAAGAAATCAGAAGTTGATTTCATCGACGTTGCAACTAACGAAGCGTTCTCACTTGCGACTTCAATGATTCCTTTCTTGAATCACGATGAAGCAAACCGAGCACTTATGGCATCAAACATGCAGAAACAGGCTGTTCCATGTGTTCATCCTGAAGCTCCACTTGTTGCTACTGGAACAGAAGAACTCGCACTCAAGAATTCAACTCGACTTGTGCTTGCTGATGATGATGGTGAAATTGAAGCTGTCGACGCTCGAAAGATCGTCCTTAAAACCACAAAGGGAGAATCAATCGAATATCCACTTGTGCAGTTCCAACGAACAAACAGCTTTACAGCTGCTCACCAACGACCAACAGTAAACCTTGGAGAAAAGGTTAAGAAGGGGGCACTTCTTGCGGATGCATCATCAACAGATAACGGACAAATTGCACTTGGACAAAACCTACGTGTTGCGTTTATGTCATGGTCTGGATCTAACTACGAAGATGCGATTATTATTTCTGAGCGACTTGTACGAGATAGTGTACTTACTTCAATCCATATGGAAGAAGTAGTTATCAATGTTCGAGATACAAAGCTTGGTCCGGAAGTAACAACTCCTGATATTCCAAACGTTTCAGAGCAAAAGCTTAAGAACTTGGATGAAGAAGGTGTGATTCGAATTGGAGCTGAAGTTCGACCAGGAGACATCCTCGTTGGAAAAATTACTCCAAAGGGAGAAACACAACTTACTCCAGAAGAACGACTACTCCGATCAATCTTCGGAGACAAGGCACGAGATGTAAAAGATACATCAAAGCGTGTAGAAGCAGGACAACGAGGACGAGTTGTTGGTATCAAGGTGTTCTCACGAGAAAACGGAGACAAGCTTGAATCAGGAATCATTAAGCGAATCCACGTTGAAATTGCACAACTCCGAAACATCTCAGTTGGAGATAAACTTGCTGGACGTCACGGAAACAAGGGAGTTATCTCACGAGTACTTCCTATGGAAGACATGCCATACGATCAGGATGGAACACCAGTTGATATCATCCTTACTCCACTTGGAGTACCAAGTCGTATGAACTTGGGACAGATTCTTGAATTGCACCTTGGACTTGCAGCACACACACTTGGATACCAAGCTATTGTGCCAGCGTTCGCAGGAGCAACTCCAGACGAAATCAAAGAAGAGCTTGTAAAGGCTGGATACTCAGCGTCTGGAAAGATGCCGCTCTTTGATGGACGAACAGGAGAAAAATTTGAACAAGATATCGCAGTTGGATATATGTACATCTTGAAACTTCACCACATGGTAGAAGACAAGATCCACATGCGTTCAATTGGTCCATACTCACTTATTAACCAGCAGCCACTTGGAGGACGAGCACAAAACGGAGGACAGCGACTTGGAGAAATGGAAGTCTGGGCTCTATTGGGATATGGTGCCGCTCACATTCTACGTGAATCACTTACCTACAAGTCAGATGATATTCAAGGTCGTTCAGCTGCGTTCGATGCAATCGTAAAGGGTGAATCAATTCGCCAAGCAGGAACACCTGCATCGTTCAACGTACTTATGAGCAACATGCGAGGTCTTGCGCTTGATGCAGAACTTATTACCGACGTAGAGCAACCAAGTAACGATGATAACGAGTAAGGCTTATGCATAAGAAACACACAAACAACAATAACTTCAACAAAATTACACTCAAGGTGGCTTCACCTGAGCGTATTAAGGAGTGGTCATTCGGTGAGGTAACAAAGCCGGAAACAATGAACTATCGAACACAACGTTCTGAAAAGCACGGTTTGTTTGATGAAAAAATCTTCGGTCCAGATAAGGACTTTGAATGTTACTGTGGAAAGTACCGCGGTATTCGTTACAAAGGAATCGTCTGTGAGAAGTGTGGAGTTGAAATCACTCGAAGCATCGTACGACGTGAACGAATGGGTCACATCGAACTAGCAACTCCTGTTGCACACATCTGGTTCTTGCGAGCAATGCCATCTCGAATTGGTTTGATTCTTGGAATGTCTACAATTGACCTTGAAAAGGTTGTGTACTTCGCAGGATATCTCGTAACAGAAGTGTACGAAGAAGAGCGAAAGCGATTCATGAAAGAACTTGAATCTGAGTTCAAATCAAAGACTGCAAATGCGCAGGATCAAAAAACAAAAGACGCGTTGAAGCAGTTGTACACTGACACAAAGAAGGATATCGAATTACTCCGAAAGGGAATGGTGCTTGATGAAGTGTCATATCACAAGTACTCAATGCGATATTCAACATTGTTTGAAGCTGAAATTGGAGCTGAAGCAATTCACACAATCTTCAAAGCGCTTGATCTTCCAAAACTCGCAGATCAACTCGAAGAAGAGCGAAAGGATGCAACAGGTCCACTTAAGGAGAAATTGAACAAACGAATTAGTTTGATTCGAAACATGGCAAAGGCAAAGGTTCGTCCAGAATGGATGTTCCTTACTCGACTTCCAGTTATCCCTCCAGGACTTCGTCCAATGGTTGCACTCGAAGGAGGGCGACAAGCAACATCAGATGTAAACGATTTGTACCGACGTGTAATTAACCGAAACAATCGTCTCAAGAAGTTGCTCGACATTAATGCTCCTGACGTAATTCTACGAAACGAAAAGCGAATTCTACAAGAAGCTGTAGATGCCCTTATCGATAATTCAATTCGTCACGGAAATCAGTTGTACGCTGGTGCGTCACAAGCGCAAAAGCGACCACTTAAGTCACTTGCTGACAACCTTAAGGGTAAGCGAGGACTCTTCCGAAATAACTTGCTTGGTAAGCGAGTGGACTACTCAGGACGATCAGCGATTGTTGTTGGTCCGATGCTTCGACTCAATCAGTGTGGTCTTCCAAAGCACATGGCTCTTGAGTTGTTCCGACCGTTTGTTATTGCTGGACTTCTCGAACGAGAGTTGGCATTTAACATCCGAGGTGCAGGACGACTTATTGATGAAGGAGTTGCAGAAGTTTGGGAAGTACTCGACGAAGTAATTCGAGGAAAGTACGTAATCTTAAACCGAGCACCTACACTTCACCGACTTGGTATGCAGGCATTCCAACCAGTACTTATTGAAGGTAATGCTATTCAGGTTCACCCACTTGTATGTACTGCGTTTAACGCGGACTTCGATGGAGACCAGATGGCGGTACACGTACCACTTTCAGAAGTTGCTCAATTTGAAGCTCGAGAAATCATGGCCTCAGATAAAAACATCTTGAAGCCAGGTAACGGAGATCCTGTTATTGCTGCAAAGCTTCTCGATATTATTCTTGGTGTGTATTGGATGACAAAAACTGTTGAAGGTGAAGCTGGAGAAGGGCGAATTTTCCCTGGTCCAAACACCGCTATGACAGCATACGATTATGGTCACCTTGGTCTGCGAGCAAAAATTAAAGTTCTTGGAAAGAAGGGAACAAAGTTCGATGCATACACAGAAACTCCTCTTGAAACAACAGTAGGACGACTTCTCTTCAACGCAATTCTTCCTGAAGATTACGCATACATCAACGAACCAATTGATAAGAGTAAAATGAGTCAGATTGTTGATGAAGCGATTAATAAATATCCACTCGATAAAGTTGTTGAGATTCTTGATGCAATCAAAATATTCGGATTCACATACACAACTAAGGCGGGAATTACTTGGGGTCTTGATGACATCCAAGTTCCAGCAGAAAAGTGGGTAGCAATTGAAAAGGGACAAAAGCAAGTTGCTGAAATTGTAGATCAATACAACGATGGATTTTTGTCAGCAGATGAAAAGCTTCGAAAGATTGTCGAGATTTGGCACGGTGTAAAGAATGATGTTGAAAAAATCATTCCTGCAACACTCGATATTAACGGATCGGTATATGACATGTGGAAGTCTGGTGCCCGAGGTTCTCTCTCACAGATTACGCAGATGGCTGGTATGAAGGGTCTTATTCAAAACTCACAAGGAGAAACAATTGAGTTCCCTGTAATTTCATCATCAAAAGAAGGTCTAACTCCAATTGAGTACTTCACCACAACTCACGGTTCACGAAAGGGTCTTACCGACACCGCTCTTAACACCGCGAAGGCTGGGTACCTTACTCGAAAACTATTCTCAGTAGCACAGGATGTCGTGATCTCTGAACACGATTGTGGAACATCACAGCACGTTACTATTAAGCGAAGTAGTGATTCTGGAATTGAAATTCCTCTATCAAAGAAAATTCGTGGACGAGTGCTTGCTTCTACACTTGAAGGATTCAAAAAAGGCCACCTTATTCTAAAAGCAGATGCTGTAGCTATTGAAGCTTCAGGAGTTGATGAGGTCTCTGTATTCTCACCACTTACCTGTCAGGCTCAAAAGGGTGTATGTGCCAAATGTTACGGACTTGACCTTGGTCTTGGAGAAATGATCGATATTGGAGAAGCTGTTGGAACTGTTGCCGCTCAAGCGATTGGAGAGCCGGGAACACAGCTTACGATGCGTACCTTCCACGCTGGAGGAACAGCGAGTGTTGGTGGAGACATTACACAAGGTCTTCCACGTGTAGAAGAAATCTTCGAACGACGTAAGCCAAAGAGTCCTGCTCTTATTGCACACGTTGATGGAACAATTGGTGAAGTGACTGTTATCGGAAAAGATCGTCTCATCACCATTCTTCCTGAAGGTGGTTCTAAGGTGAAGAAAATCAAGCGAGACACTGAATACTCATGTCCACTTGTTCGAACACCACTCGTAAAGGCTGGAGACGAAGTAAAGAAGGGAGACTTCCTTACTGACGGTTCTGCTGATCTTCAAGAATACTTCAAGTATGCTGGACGAGAAAAAACACAAGAGTACATCATTAGTCAGGTTAATAAAATTTACGAATTGCAGGGAGAATCAGTTTCTCGAAAGCACATCGAAGTTATTATCCGACAGATGTTCTCACGTGCTCGAGTTACTGCATCTGGAGATACACCTCTATCAGTTGGAGACGTTGTTGAACGAATTGTTCTCGATGAAGAAAATGCAAAGGTTGCATCTGGAGAAAAAGCGAAAGCAGATGACTTGGTAATGGGAATTACTGAAGTTGCCCTCACACGAGATAGCTTCCTTGCAGCTGCTTCATTCCAGCTCACAAACAAGGTACTTATTGCAAGTGCTGTTCGAGGAGCTGAAGATCATCTGGTAGGTCTTAAGGAAAACGTAATTATCGGACGATTGATTCCTGCAGGTACCGGTTTTGCTGGAAGTAAGAAGCATGCTGGTGCTCAGGCTATTGAAGCAATGATCGAAGAGAAATCATCATATCGACGTAATGGATAGTGTATAGTACGGATACTCCGTATGTCAGATCACGTTGAACAAATAAAAGACCGGCTCGGTATTGTCGAGATTGTAGGTTCCTACATTACCCTTGAAAAGGCAGGAAAGAACCTAAAAGCGTGTTGCCCATTTCATAATGAGCGCACCCCGTCTTTTGTTGTGTCGCCTGATCGTGGATCGTACTACTGCTTCGGGTGTGGCAAAAAAGGAGACATCTTCTCTTTTGTTCAAGAATTTGAAAATCTAGATTTTGTTGGTGCATTGAAGTTGCTTGCGGAGAAAGCAGGAGTCATATTGACCCTTGAACGCAAGGAAGGACAACAGCACAAAAAAGAAGGATTACAGATTTTGGAAAACGTAACTTCGTTTTACGAAGAAACACTCAAAGCGCACAATGCTGCGCAAACGTATCTCAAAAATCGAGGAGTAACTGATGCCACAATTGAGAAGTGGCGCATCGGTGCAGCTCCTGATGCATGGCGCGGCGCTCAAGATCATTTACTTGCACAAGGTGTCACAAAAGATGCTTTGGTGCGTGTAGGGATTATTAAGCAAGGAGACAATGGTGATCATTATGATAGGTTTCGTAATCGAGTCATGTTTCCAATCGCTGATGCAACAGGGAATGTTGTTGGATTCACCGGGCGTTTACTAACTGCTGACGATAAGCAGGCAAAATATGTAAATAGTCCAGACACTGAATTTTTCAACAAATCTAGATTGTTGTATGGGTATCATCTTGCAAAAACTTCAATAAGAAAGCACAACTTTAGTATTCTTGTTGAAGGACAGTTTGATGCAATCATGGCGCATCAAATGGGATATACAAACACGATTGCTACTTCAGGTACAGCATTAACAGATGAACAGCTAACAATTCTATCGAGATCTTCTTCTCGGTTGGTAATTGCGTTGGATGCTGACGGTGCAGGCTTTAAAGCTTCTGAGCGTGCTTGGCAAATGGCCCTTGCAAAAGGTATGGATGTCAAAATTGCCCGGTTGCCGCAAGGAAAAGATCCAGCTGATTTGGCATTAGAAAATCCTGATGTGTGGAAAGACGCAATTCGCGGAGCAAAACATATCATTGATTTTTTGGCAGATCAGGTAAGCGTTCAAGGGCTTGCTGGACGAGAGCTTGCACTTGCACTTCACGAATCGATTGTTCCGTACATTACAAAATTAGAAAGTAGCATTGAACAAGCGTACTTCGTGGAACGATTAGCAGCTCGTTTTGGAATTAACAAAGATGCCTTTTGGCAAGAAGTTACAAATCGTACGGCGCCTGCAACTGCAAATGTTCCTAATACGCACGATCATGAGCGCAGGGAAACGCAACAAGCAAAACATTCTGTTATAGAACAGTTGTTAGGTATTGTGCTGTGGCAGCAATCTGAAGCGACGCCTACTCTTGATCCTGTAGTTCTTGAGAGTAAAATCGTTGAGACAGTTGGAGGAGATGCATGGGAGTTAGCAAAACGTTCTGCCGATACAGATGCATTACTGTTTGCAACGGAAGCAATGTATGCAACAGATGATGTCTTAAAGCGTTCTTGTGATGAATTAGTTGTGCGTTTGCGACGTGCGACATTACTTGATGCACGTTCAATGTTGAAGCAGAAATTAATTCATGCAGAAGCCTCAGCTGATATCGCAACTCAAGATGAACTACTCGCACAGATTGCAGCTATCACAAAACAAATCGAAACACTAGAGAGTTAGTATCGACATATTTATAAACTACTGTAGACTTAACACCACGTTTGGGGAATATGCCTAAAAAACCGGCGACAAAAGCAAACGAAACAAAACCAACTAAAAAAGCAGCAAGTACTGCAAAGAAGTCAGTCGCAAAAAAAGCGGTGACTAAAACAAATAAAGGTACAGGAGCTACCTCTAAAGCTACCACCAAAAAATCTGCGCCCGCAAAGCGTAGTACTCCACAAAAGAAGGTTGCAAAGAAGACGACTGCAAAAGCGTCTGCGCGACCTCGAGTTTCAAAAAAAACAGCAGAACTAGAAAAGAAAGCGCATAAACTTGTCACTAAAGGACGAGAGCGTGGATATATTACATATGATGAAATTCTTCGTGAACTTCCAAATGTAGAACAAGACCTTATCTTTTTAGATGATTTGTATGCACGACTACATCAGTCGGGTGTTGATGTTCTTGAAGGAGGAGGATTGCTTAGTTTGGAACCAGAAGAAGACCACACAAAAAAGTACGGGTATTCAAAGAATACATCACAATATGATTCAATCCAGATTTACCTAAAAGAAATTGGACAGTACCCATTGATTCAAGCAGCAGAAGAAAAAGAATTAGCAAAACGTATTGAGGCAGGAGATGATGAGGCAAAGAAGTTACTTGCGCGAGCAAACCTTCGTCTTGTTGTGTCGATTGCAAAGAAATACGTTGGGCGAAGTCCTGACCTTACATTGCTCGACTTGATTCAAGAAGGAAACCTCGGTCTCTTTAAGGCAGTAGATAAGTTTGATTGGACAAAGGGGTACAAATTTTCTACATATGCAACATGGTGGATTCGACAAGCGATCACTCGTGCGCTTGCTGATCAGTCACGAACGATTCGTGTTCCTGTGCACATGGTAGAAACAATTGCTAAATATAAGCAGGTATACCGAAGATTGAGTCAGGATCTTGGACGTGATCCAATGCCAGAAGAAATTGCGGTTGAGATGGGAGTTGAAGTTGATAAAATTTACACTATTGAAAAGATTGACCAGAGTACGGTAAGTCTTGAAAATCCAGTAGGAGATGATGGTGATGAAAAATCAACACTCGGAGACTTCCTTGCAGATGACAAAATTTTGTCACCTGATCAAGAAACATCTCGACGTATTCTTGCGGATCAAGTGCAAGAAATTCTTAACGACCTTTCAGAAAAAGAACGACGTATTCTTGAAATGCGGCACGGTCTTGAGGATGGTATTCAACACACACTTGAGGAAGTAGGAAAGAAGTTTGGTGTGACTCGAGAACGTATTCGACAGATTGAAGCGAAAGCTCATGAAAAAATCCGTCAGCACGAAAAGTCTAATCGACTTAAGAACTACTAGCCAAAACATTGTTTGATGACGCAAAAAGCGCCCCGTACGGGGCGCTTTTTGCGTCATATAGAGCTATGTTACACTTGTATCCATATGCCAACATCCAGTGCGTTTGAAGCGCGTTATGCCTCTCTCAATACATCACAAAAACAAGCCGTCGATACCATTGATGGGCCAGTGATGGTTATCGCTGGACCTGGAACTGGTAAGACGACAATTCTTACACTACGTATCGCAAATATTCTCCTCAAAACAGACACTGCACCAGAAAACATTCTTGCACTTACGTTTACTGAATCTGGTGTCTATGCAATGCGTAAAAAACTTGTGGCGCTGATTGGTAACGCAGGATATCGCGTTCGTATTTACACATTCCACAGTTTTTGTAATGACATCATTCAGCAGTATCCAGAATATTTTCCAAGAATTATTGGTGGAGTGAGTATCGAGGAGACAGAACAGATTTCTATTATTGAATCAATCATCACAAAAAATACGTACACAGATTTAAAACCTTTTGGAGATCCTTTATATTATGTGTCGCATGTACTCCACACAATTCGAGATCTTAAACGAGAGGGAATTTCACCAGATGCACTTCGGGAATTTATAGAGAGACAATCTCGCGACATTGAATCAAACGAGGAATATTACAACAAAAAAACCGGTGCATTAAAATCTGTATACCAAACACTCGATAAAAAGATTCGACGTACGGCAGAAATGTGTGATGTGTATGCCGCGTATCAAGCTGCTTTACTTGATAAAAAGAAATATGATTTTGAAGACATGATTCTTGAAGCAGTTTCTGCTTTGGAGCAAGACAACGGACTCCTTCAAATTTTGCAGGAAGAATATCAGTATTTGCTTGCCGATGAGCATCAGGACACCAATAATGCCCAAAACAAAATCTTGGAATTACTTGCTTCATTCCATGATTCTCCAAATCTTTTTATTGTAGGAGATGAGAAGCAGGCTATTTATAGATTTCAGGGTGCATCGTTAGAAAACTTCTTGTACTTTAAGGGACGTTTTGCAGATGCTGCGCTTATTACACTAGAAACTAATTATCGTTCGACACAGGCGATTTTGGACAGCTCTCATGAGCTGATCAGTAATAATGTGGTGGATGATCCAATGCTTCGAATCCCGCTGGTCGCAGGAAACAGAGGTGCGGGAGTTCCTATTCGTACATACCCTTTTTCAGAAGAACGATACGAGCAACAGTTTATCGTACAAGATATTCAAAAGAGAGTCTCAGAAGGAACTGATCCTGCTGAAATAGCAGTGCTCTATAGAAATAATGGTGATGTAAAAAAAATACTTCCATATTTAGAACAAACAGATATTCCGTTTACGGTGCATGCTGATCGAAGCTTGCTTGAGGAACGTGACGCCATGCGATTGATTTTATTATTACGAGCCGCTGCTCAGCCATTAGATGATGCTGTGTTTGCACGAGTGTTGCACATGGATTTTCTAAATGTACATCCTGTTGATGTTCACAAGATAGTACGATACGCAGCAACAAATAAAAAACCAATCATTGATGTGCTGTTGGATGAGCAGGTTGTACAAAATGAACTAGATGCAAAAGATGCAGTATTACTCTTGTCTGTAGGAAAATTATTTTCTAATTGGATACAGCGAATACGAGACGAAGCTCCATTGCCTTTCTTTGAATCTTTGTTTAAAGAGTCAGGCTTGCTTGAACACATTCTTTCTCACGATGCGTCATATGAACGACTAGCTGTTGTTGATAGTTTGTTTCGAGAATTTCAAAAAGTACAAACAGCAAAGCCATTTGCAACAATTGATGATTTTCTGGAACACATCACCTTGCTCGAGACATACGCCGTCCGTGTTCCAATGCGTGCTCGTGGTACAAAAAGTGGTGTTGCACTCATGACAGCTCACCGATCAAAAGGATTGGAATTTGAGTATGTATACATTATGGGAGTTACTGATAAACGATGGGGAGGAAAGCAAAATCGTTCGTACTTCGTGCTTCCGTTTGATGCATTAAGTGATACGGTGCGTGACGCTGACGAGCGAAGACTTTTTTATGTTGCACTGACTCGAGCCAAACACGAAGCGATTATTAGTTATGCAGAACAATCAATTGACGGTCGAGCACTTCTCCCAAGTCAGTTTATTTCTGAGCTAAAACAAGAACTTGTTTCGTATGAAGATACGGCCCTCATTGAAGCCGCTTCTCCTGGTTTGTATGGTGCGTATACTCTTACTCCAAAACCAACCGCAAAAAGTATGCACGACACAGCATATATACAGGCTCTCTTTTTGGAACAATCATTGTCGGTAACAGCACTCAATAGTTATCTAAATTGTCCGTGGCAGTATTTTTTCATGAATCTGATACGTCTTCCTCGTACGTATAATAAACATCAACAATACGGAAGTGCGGTACATGATGCTTTAAAGAAATTCTTTGATTTGTACGCAACTGGTGAATCTGTTCCCTTTAAAACATTAGACACGTTTTTTAAAGAAAGCTTAGAACACTATGTTGCTGATGAGGTGCTTCGTGAAGAGTTGTACCTAAAAGGGACGGCTTCTTTGACTGCGTATTATCAAACGCATAAGGATTCTTGGCCGCGTGAACTACGAACAGAATTTGCAGTGTACGGAGTTGAGTTTAGTTTTAAAGAAGCAAACATTACGTTAACCGGAAAGCTCGATAAAGTTGAGTTTATTGATGGTCATGTGGTAAATGTTGTTGATTACAAAACAGGGAAGCCTAAATCAAGAAATGCACTACTTGGAGAGACTAAAGATTCAAACGGTGATTACTTTAGACAGTTGGTTTTCTATAAGGTGCTACTCGATCGTTTTGATAACGGTGCATACGCCATGAGAACGGGAACTATTGATTTTGTTGAACCAGAAAAGGATGTGTGTGTAAGAGAAATTTTTGAAATTACAGATAAAAATACAAAAGAACTGTGCACACTTATTGAGGAGACCGCTTCGGATATTTATAATCTTCGTTTTTGGGACAAACGGTGTGATGATGCAACATGTGAATTTTGCGCACTACGAGACATGATGCCAGAATAAAAAGATGGAAACAAAACACCCGCCGAGGCGAAACCTCGGCGGGTGTTTTTTATATAACTACTCGTAGTGTTAGTTATTACTTGCGAGGAGTGTATCAATCACCTGCTTTACGACATTGTATGGCTGTGCGCCAGGAATTACAACTTGGTTTCCGTCCTTAGTTAGTACAACTGAGTATGGTGTTCCAAACTGTGGATCTGCCTGTGCAAGTGCCAAACCTCCTTGGTACTGTGCTTCAACGGTTGCTGCGTGTCGTCCACTTTCTACACATGCTGTGAATTCATCTCCATTCACACCAAGTGCTTCAGCATTACTCTTAAGATTTTCTGTTGTAAGTGAAGAAGGTTGTCCTTCAAACAGTTTCTTTGAGTAATCCCAGAATGCTGTGTTTCCAGCGAGCTCTGCTACACATTCTGACGCTTCAGCTGAAGGTCGTGCATCAGGATGGATTTGATCAAGTGGGAAGTGTCGAAACACCCACGCCACCTTTCCTGTTTCACCGTACTCACTCATGATTTGTTCCATTGTTGGATGGAACCGACCACAGAATGGGCATTCAAAGTCTGAATATTCAATAACTACGATATCTGCATCGGCACTTCCAATAATGTGATCTTGTTCAGTTACAGGTTCAACTGTAGCTGCTGTTGGTTGTGTATCGTCACCTGTTGGTACTGTTCCGCTCTTGTCTCCTGTGAAAAAGATTGCTCCTGCCACGATAAGACCAGCCACAACGATTGATACGGGTACAAACAATTTATTTCCTTCCATGTCTCTACTTCATGTTATGCTAATGCCATCTAGTATACAGCATCGTATGGAGTTCGTGAACGCAACATTTTTAGGGATTGTGCAAGGGCTAACTGAGTTTATTCCAGTCTCTTCTTCGGGTCATTTAATTATTGCTCGCCAATTTTTGGGGGAACAAGTTGCGTATGGGTTGGCATTTGATGCGGTATTGCAACTCGCAACTACATTTGCGGTGCTCGTGTATTTTTGGAAAGACATTACCGGATACATTGCTACTTTTTTTGCTTGGGTTCTCAAGAAGGATGTTTCAAAAGAACAAAAAACATTACTCACTGCAATTATTGTAGGAAGTATCCCTGCTGGAATTTTTGGATTTTTATTTGAGAATGTAATGGAAACCCTTTTTAGAAATCCATTGCTTGTGGCAGCGTCATTACTTGGAGGGGCAGCAATTATGTTTTTTGCAGAACGTGCAGCAACACAAACAAAAACTCTCACTACCAAACGAGGTTTTCAGGTTGGGTTATTTCAGGCGCTTGCTTTGGTTCCAGGATTCTCTCGGTCAGGTATGACAATCTCCGGAGGGCTTTTTATCGGATTAACTAGGGAAGCTGCCACTCGTTTTTCATTTTTATTAGCGTTCCCGATTTTGCTTGGTTCAGGTCTCAAAAAACTACTTGATTTGTTTCAAGAAGGGCTACTTGGATCTGTTGGACTAGAACTTATTGTTGGTTCACTTGCCGCTTTTGTTGTTGGGCTCGCTGCGATCCATTTTCTCGTCTCGTATTTAAAGAAAAACACCTTGATGGTGTTTGTGTGGTATCGAGTTGTGCTTGCTTGCCTCGTTCTGTTCTTGTTTGCGTAATAAAAGGAGATTTGCTAATCTCGGGAAGAACTCAACATCTAGATATTTATACACATGAAAACAAGTAGTTTTGATGAGCACTACGCTCTGATTCATCGTTTTGTGGAGATGATTCTCCGACGAAAGGAGGACTTAACCTCAAGGAAGTTTTCTTCCTACACACCCGAGGAGCTTGCGGACATTCTTCATTTTCTCGAGATCGCCGGTTTCGAAGGTTGTTCGATCTTCAACACTCCTTTGAAAATAGATATGTTCGATGAAGATCGAAACCGTACAGGTGCCCGAACAGTGAATAGTTCTTCGTGCATTTGTGCGATGTGGGACAATACGTTGACCACACGACACGATGCAACCGGATGGTTGAATGATGTCGCTGAAGAGATTGTTCGGATAAGACCAGCTAACAACCACGAGACGTTACATGAAGCTGCCTTTAAGTGGCTGGCAGTCGAAGTTCTCCGAAGCCGCCCGCTTGAACCAATCGTACTTTCTGGAATCGGGGAAACGCTCATGGAGGTTGCTCCAAGACTTCCCGATGAAGACTCGTTTCGTGGGACAGGAAGATTTCTTCTGAAACACACTCGAGACACCGACAGTCTTTTCGGCAAGCTGGTGTCAAAAATTGGTCGACATGGACCTCTGTGCGATGGAAATGTTTACTTGAGATTTGTGACCGACGATTGGTCTCGAATTGCGTGTGAACATGGATGTTTCTCGGTACCTTTACCGAGAACGGTGCAAACGTACGCTGCACTTCGTGCATGGATGAAAGAGCATCCTATCGACTGACCTTTCTCGCGGTTATCGCGAGTTTTTCTTTTTTTGCCTTGTAGTTTCTAGAACCCAAGTGTTGGAGCCAGTGTTTCTCCTTTTTCTTCCCAGTCGCTGGTGTCTACAGGAAACTCCGCAATCTCTGAACCTTTTGGATATTTCAGTTTTTGATGTTCAACTGCGTAGTCGTATACTTTTTTTGTGACGTTCACATCCTGAATACAGTAATCAACCACTTTTTGAATATCACCGTTTCGCCACCAAACAATTGATTCGAGTCCGTTTCCACTTTTTTGTTCACCGAGTGTTGCAAAAGCAATGTCATTGAGTTTAATCCGTCGTCCAAGCGATGCGTGTACCTTTTCTAAAATATCGAGACTTTTAATTTTGGTGAGATCACCCGCATAGTATTTATTGAGTAGGGGAACATCAAAGTGATTTGAATTAAAACCAATAAGCATGTCGGCGGCTTCAATCTTTGGCCACAGCTCGTGAAGATTCTCTTTAAAGTAATGAGAAAAACTATCGTCTAGTGAATCATGAATGCAAACGACCGCTAAATCTAAATCGGCAGGATTTGAAGATCCGGCTTCGTCAAAAGTATTTGTTGTTTCAATATCAAAGGTAATTTTTCGCATCACACTGCTTGGTTAGCGTATAGGTAACGTATCTTACCGTGACAAACTTTTCTTTACAAACGGAGCAATTGCTCGACGCTTCATTTTCTTTTCTTTGCCGGTCTTGAGATGTTTGACAGTAAAGGTGTTTGAAGCAGCTTCGTCATCTCCTAAACAAATCACAAATGGAATCGCGCGTTTGTCTGCACGAGTAATTTGCTCGCCAATTTTTTTGCCAGACACATCAGTCATTACAGAAAGACCTTCAATTCGAAGTTCTTGTGCGAGTTCACCTGCAAGATCATAGAACGCATCATTAAGTGGGCAAAGGGCAACAGACGCTGCTCCTTCGTATACCGGTAGTAGATTATATGTTTCGAGGACGTCTCGAATAGTCACATCTCCCATTCCAAAACCAACAGCAGGAATTGAGGTATCGTCGAATAATTTTGTGAGGTCATCGTATCGTCCTCCTCCAAACAGAGACCGGTTGTTTTTTGGGTCAGTACTAAATACCTCAAACACAATGCCTGTGTAGTAATCAAAACCGCGAACAAGCGATTGTTTAAAAACAACATTGTGAATACCACGAAGTTTAAGTTTGTTTAAGACTGTTGTTACGGCTTCGCTTTCTTCAAGCTCCAACTCAAAAGGTTTTCCAAGAAGCTTAGTTACTTGTTCGTCGAAGTCATCAATTTTTTCTTTTTTATCAAGCAGTTTTCGATACTGATGTGCTTCAATTGAAGATAGACCGGCCTCATCAAGAGCTTTTGCAAGCGCACCTAAGTCATTGATTCGAATTTCGTACTGCGTGTCGTTCAATCCAAAGTTTTGAAGTAGGGTTGATGCAATCTCAATCATTTCTACATCAGCCTCAATATTTGCAACACCAAAAAAGTCAGCATTAAGTTGCCAGTGTTCTCGGAGGCGTCCTCGTTGTGGTCGCTCGTATCTAAAAAGGTTTGGAATTGAATACCATCGAACAGGGAAGGTGAGTTCACGTCGCTTGCCGGCAATGAGACGAGCTACGGTAGGTGTCATCTCTGGACGTAAGGTTACCTCTCGATCTCCTCGATCAATAAACTGATATGTTTGTTCGTTTACAATCTCTTCACCTGACTTTGCACGGTACAGTTCTGTTGGTTCAAGAACCGACGCATTGTATTTTTCGTATCCAAAGCTCTCGAGCGTTGATTCCCATACAAAGAAAATATAATCCTGAATGAATTGATCTTCAGGGTAAAAGTCTCGAACTCCTTTATAACTGTCGGTAGAAAGCTTTTCTGTCATGCGTTCTATTGTAGCAAAACTATCACAGACCGCACTTTTTTTCTGCTAAAATAATTAGTATGGAAACAGGAGAGCTTGCCGCATCACATATCACCATTCCGTTACCTATTACACCTGGCTTTTTGTGGGTGATTTTTTTACTCGCGGCGGTTGGGTTTGGTTTTGTAAGTTGGATGTTTGTGCATCACTGGAATTACTATGGTATTTCAGGAAATAATCGAGTTTTTGTTAAGGGTGTGTTTTTTGTGACAAGCATTACATTGTTCGTGTTGATGGTTCTCTTTATTAGCGCTTATGCAATTGTTTCGTAATATGGCTGTACAATTTGAACCAGGAGAAGAAATAATGTTTGAGGTGCGAAAGCATTGGTTTATACTTGCAACAGAAACGTTTTGGGGATTAGCTGCGTCACTTGCGCCAGCAGTGCTCTATGCTGTTGTCTCAGTATTGCCAATTTCATTAAACACACCAGGGAACCCGATCGTACTTTTTCTTTTTTTCTACGCTCTTTGGTTACTCGGTGTTACTACAGTGATGACCTATTTTTGGACTGATTATTTTTTGGATGTTTGGATTGTTACCAATCGACGTATTATTGATGTCGAACAGAAAGGTTTATTTAATCGTGAGATTGCGACAATGCAGCTTTCAAAAATGCAGGATGTAACAACAGAGGTGAATGGATTACTAGCAACAATGGTTGGTTTTGGAAATGTTCATGTGCAAACAGCGGGAAATGAGCGTGAATTTACAATCTATGGAGTAAAAGATCCAGACAAGACACGCGAAATGTTAGAAGAGGCATTGTTGCAGTACGGAGCCGTATCTATTAAGTAGTATTCTTTTCGACGAAAGGGTTTTGTGTATAATACCGAACATATGCAAACAACTTTTTTTCAAACCATGCTCCCATACGTGATTGAGTGGGGACGAAATCACGGAATTAAAATTTTATTTTTACTGATTATTGGATACATCATCAATGCTGTTTCTGGACGAGTCATTACTCGTGTTGTGCAGAAACTTGTTGTGGCAAGAAATGGAATGTCCCACGACGCAGAAGAAAAGCGAGAACAAACACTCATACGAATTTTGTTCGGAACTGCACGGATCACCGTTTGGTTAGTTGTTGTTTTGATGATTCTTTCCGAAGTGGGAATTAACATTGGTCCGCTTATTGCTGGTGCTGGAGTTGTAGGGCTTGCTGTTGGATTTGGAGGACAATATCTCATTAAAGATATTATTACCGGATTATTTATCATTCTTGAAAATCAGTATCGAGTTGGTGATGCTGTGGAACTCGCCGGGCTTGCTGGAAAGGTTGAAGACATTTCTTTGCGCGTTACAACGCTCCGAGATCTTGATGGAATTGTTCATCATATTCCGCACGGTTCAATTACGACTGTTTCAAATAAGTCTATGAACTTTTCTCGTATGAATGTAAATATTGGTATTAGTTACACTGCTGATATTGATATGGTTAAGGAAATTATTAATGAAGTCGGTCTTGCGATGAGTGCTGATGAACAGTGGGGACTTTTAATTACAAAGGCACCTGAATTTTTACGAGTGGAAGATCTTGGAGATAGTGCTGTAATTCTTAAAGTTGTCGCAGAAACAAGACCAGGAGAACAGTGGGCTGTAGCAGGAGAGTTTCGAAAAAAAATTAAACAAACCTTTGATGCAAAGGGTATTGAAATTCCATTTCCTCAAATGGTTGTGCACAACAGTAAGTAGCTAGTACAATAGTTGCTATGGAAAAAAATAAGAAATTTCAAACAGGACTCGCTATGACAATTGCTCTAATTGTTGTGGTGTACTTCTTTCTACTTGGGTAGCGTTACTCACGCTTTCGAATTGGTGCTTTTTTGATCAGTTGAATGATCTCATCTTCGTTGTCAGTGATGGTGTAGAGGTTTAAATCTTCTACATCAATTTTTTGCCCTTTGAGAAGGTGTTTTCGAATAAAAGTATCTAATCCTCCCCAGTATGATTTTCCAACAAGGATAATTGCAGGCGCAGGGGCGATTTTTTTGGTTTGCACGAGTGTGAGAATTTCAAAAAGTTCGTCGAGTGTACCAAAGCCTCCAGGGAAGTATACGTATGCTTCTGCTGCGAATGCTAAACACACTTTTCGTGTAAAGAAGTATTGAAAGTCCATGTGGTGTGTGAGACAGAGATTGGTTGTTTGTTCATGAGGAAGTTTGATGGTGAGACCCACAGATTTTCCGCCAGCATCATACGCACCGCAGTTTCCTGCCGCCATAATTCCAGGACCTCCACCTGTAATAATCGCGTAACCAAGCTCTTTGTGGATGCGCGCAGCAAGACGTGCAGCCTTTTTGTAGTCAGGATCGTTAGATTGTGTTCGGGCAGATCCCCAAAACGTCACTGAAAGTTTAGAAGCCTCAAGGAGTGTAAAACCATTTTTAAATTCTTCTGAAATTCGATTTACTCGTCCTTCAGTTTCTTCATTAAGTTTTGCAAAAGTGATTGGTTCTACTTTTCCGTTGCTGTATGGACGCGGCCGTCGTGGTTTTTGAAACATATGCGCTATTGTACCGTGCGATTCCTGCGCTGGCGAATGTTTTTAGCGACTTTTTGTATGTATAAAAGAAAAAGAGAGGATCATCGATCGCTCTCAATAACAGGGTATGGGCCGAGAAACACCATACGCTCCAATTTCTCGTTTTGTGAAGACAAATCCATCAACTTTCGTCGAAGACGTTGTCTTGCACTTGCAGAGCATTCGATCTCTGCAATAAAACGATATCCTTCCAATGGAGATTCATGCGAGCTTTGTAAATATCGCATGTTCCAGTTCTCGAACGTGCCAATTGCTCCACACAACATGCCAGGGGTGTCTGGGATGTTGAACGATACAAGTGCTCGATACGTAGAAGCGTGAACTTCCCGTTGGTGCACTTCGCCGTTATGGGCAAGTAGGAAGGTTGTGTATGCCGGTTCATCTTCGCAACCGGTTACAATTGGTTGGATATCTTGTGACGACTGTCTTGGTCCAAGCGCTGCAAACGTTGCGTACGTCCGGTTTGTTTTTACCAGATGAAAACCGGTGGCGTTGTTATCTACTTCGACAAGGTTGGTTAATCCTCTGTTCCGTAGAAAACTTCGACAGGCATGCAGAGCTCGAGGGTGTCCAAGAACTCCTGATATCTCGTCGAGATTTGTCGAGGATCTGGTGTGAAGTGAGAACGAGATCCGTTCTCGATATGCGGCAATGATTGAGATTGTGTCGGTTGGTGTGAGTGATGTGATGCTTGTGAGCACCTCATCAATCTTTCCACCAGATGCTGTTTCAATCGGAATCACCGCCCAGGCGCCAGGATTCTCGAGCAATTTAGGAATCAAGTTTGAGTTTCCTGGCACCTCAATTTCCTTTGTTTTACAGTCGTCAAGACGAGGAATAAAAGGGAACCGTTTCATCATTCCACGATACGCAAGTTCCGAGAATGTTGTTGAGCTGATGGGTCCGGGGACCCCCAGGTGAATAATGGTGTTTTTCATGGTCAAAGATCGAGGGTTTGTTGTTTTGCGAAAGAGTAACAGATTCAGTGGGTGATGACAATTAATGTTTTTTATTGTATTGTGTGCTCCACATGAAGGCTCCAATTACCTTTGAGATTCTAAAAGAATTACCTGACGGTGCACTCGGTCGAGCGGGGCGTCTTACTACACCTCATGGAGTTATTGAAACACCAGCTTTTGTTCCTGTTGCAACGAAAGCAACAATCAAAGGTGTGCTTCCTGATCAAATGAAACAACTTGGTGCACAAGTACTACTTTCAAATACGTATCACTTGTATTTGGAGCCAGGTGATGATCGTGTCAAAAAAGCGGGTGGATTGCATTCGCTTATGAATTGGCAAGGACCAACAATGACTGATTCAGGAGGATATCAAGTTTTTTCTCTTGGTGTTGCGTTTGGAAATAATATAAAAAAAATTACTGATGCACAGGCCGGAGAAATTCAGCTTGCGGATACAAGTAAGGTTCGTGAAGGACGAAATGTTGCTGAACATTTTAAGCCAGCAAAAGTTGATCCAAACGGAGTAACATTTCGTTCACACATTGATGGGTCAGCACATTACTTCACTCCAGAAAAATCAATTGATATTCAACACAACATTGGTGCAGACATAATTTTTGCTTTTGATGAGTGTACTGCTCCAGAAGAATCTTCACGGTATCAAGCAGAAGCACTCGATCGTACGCATCGTTGGGCAAAACAATCTCTTGAACATCACAAAGCAAACAAACAAGCGTCCGAGAAACAAGCGCTCTTTGGAATTGTACAGGGTGGTCGAGTCGAAGAACTCCGAAAAGAAAGTGCGCGAGTTATTGGTGCAATGGATTTTGATGGATTTGGTATTGGTGGTTCTTTTGAAAAAGAAGATATGTCAAAAGCGGTGCAGTGGGTAAATGAAATTCTTCCAAAAGAAAAACCACGTCACTTGCTTGGGATTGGAGAGCCAGAAGATTTGTTTATGGCAATGGAACGAGGTTGTGATTTGTTTGACTGCGTTGCACCGACTCGCCTTGCGCGAACAGGGACTATTTATACTGCACGAGGAAAAATTAATTTACGAAAGAGTGCATTTCGAGATGACTTTACACCACTTGATCCAGAATCTGATTTTGAAATTAGTAAAACGTACACGCGAGGTTACTTAGCGCATTTGTTTAGGGCCGACGAGATGCTTGGGGGAGTAATTGCATCAATGCATAATCTGCACTTCATCACCTCAATGGTGGATGGTGCTCGAAGGGCAATACACGAAGGTCGCTTCGCAGAATATCGAGAAGAATTTTTGAAGAAGTACAACGGGTAGTTGTTAGCTTTTTGATACTGCGTACAATAAGAGTATGGGAATTTTCTTTGGACCATCTGCAAAAATTACACCTGGTGAATTTGAACGTGAATTGCGACGAGCGCTTCGTAAACAGGGGTTTTCTGATGTGGATTTAGATGAAGTGACAAAAGTATTTCAAGGAGACTTAAAAGAGGGTGGTGGAGGGTACGGTATCAGCAAGAGTGAATTTAAAGAGCGTATGAAGTGGCTCCGAAACAACAAAAGTAAACATCGGCTCGACACCAAAGAACTCGGACAGTTAGAAGTCGAAATGCTCAAACTATTTTAGTTGCAATATTTTATTTATGTCGTCAACCATGCTATATTCGTAGCACTACATGAACGGCAAATTTGTACTTAAAGCTCCATATAAGCCTGCAGGTGACCAGCCAAAAGCGATTGCGTCACTCATGAAAGGTTTGAAAAAAGGTGAAAAACACCAGACGCTTCTTGGTGTGACTGGTTCAGGAAAAACATTTACTGTTGCAAATCTTATTGAACAAACACAAAAGCCAACACTTGTGCTCGCGCACAACAAAACACTTGCAGCCCAGCTTGCACAAGAATATCGAGAATTTTTTCCTGATAACGCGGTGCACTACTTTGTGTCGTATTACGATTACTATCAGCCAGAAGCATACATGCCAGTTACAGATACGTATATCGAAAAGGAGGCACAGATTAATGCTGAGATTGATCGACTTCGTCATGCATCAACGCAAGCGCTACTTACACGTAATGATGTAATTGTTGTTGCTTCGGTTTCCTGTATTTATGGTTTGGGTTCTCCGGAAGAATATGAAAAAGTGAACTTTAAACTTTCACGTGGTGATGTTATGGAACGGGGTGATTTTTTGCGGGAACTTATTAAGATTCATTATAATCGTACAAATGCAGATTTAACTCCTGGGCTTGTTCGCGGGATTGGACAATCAATTGAAGTAATGCCCATTGCTGACAAAACGATCATTCGTGTGACATTTGATGGAAATGTAATTAGTCACATTACGCAGATTGATGCGACAACTCGAAACATTATTGGAGAACTTGAGCAATTTTATTTTTTCCCTGCAAAGCACTTTATTACCGACAAGGACCAAATCGCAGCAGCAACAAAAGCAATTGAACATGAATTAGAAGAGCGACTACAGACACTTGAAGCAGATGGAAAGATGCTTGAAGCTGAGCGACTTAAGCGTCGAACAAGATATGATCTTGCACTCATTAAAGAAGTTGGATACACCAATGGTATCGAAAATTATTCACGACATTTTTCTGGAAAGAAAGCGGGAGAAGCTCCTGATACGTTGCTGTCATATTTTCCAAAAGACAAAGATGGAAATCTTGATTTCTTACTTGTTGTTGATGAATCCCATGTAACCATTCCTCAAATTGGTGGAATGTATAACGGAGACCGAGCGCGAAAAGAAACATTGGTCGCTCACGGGTTTCGGTTACCGAGTGCAATGGACAATCGCCCAATGAAGTTTGCTGAGTTTGAGAAAAAGATGCCACAAACAATTTACACAACTGCTACACCTGGTAAGTACGAACTCGAACATTCTACCCAGGTTGTACAACAGGTAATCCGTCCTACAGGACTTCTTGATCCAGTTGTAGACATACATCCAGTTACAGAAACTGCTGGGCACAAAGGTCAGGTTGTTGATTTTATTACAGAAGCTGAAGCTGCTATCAAAAAAAGTGGGCGAGTACTTGCTACAACACTCACAAAAAAGATGGCTGAAGATTTGGCGGAATATCTTACCGAAAAAAACATCAAGTCTATTTATTTGCACAGCGACATTAAGGCGCTTGAGCGAATTGAAATTATTACTGAGTTTCGAAAGGGAACATACGATATTCTTGTAGGAGTTAACTTGCTACGTGAAGGTCTTGATATGCCAGAAGTTACACTCATTGGAATTCTTGATGCTGACAAAGAAGGATTTCTTCGAAGTGAAACTGCGTTGGTACAAACAATCGGACGTGCTGCTCGAAACGTGGATGGTCGAGTTATTTTGTATGCAGATCACATTACTGGTTCTATGGAACGAGCTATGGCGGAAACTGCGAGACGGCGAGCATTACAGATGGAATACAACACAGCTAACGGTATTACTCCAAAAACAATTGCTAAAGCAATCAAGGATATTACTGAAACAATGTCGAGTGAACACAGTAAAACGGTTGCCCGATTACTTGCGATTGATTTAAGCGACGAAAAAATATCTCCAGAAAAACTGATTCTTCAAAAAGAACAGCAGATGGAAGGTTCAGTAAAGATTCTTGATTTCGAAACTGCAGCAATTTTGCGCGATGAAATTACCGCAATCAAGGCGCACATAGAAAAAACTGGAGGGACAAAAAAGAAGAAAACTGCCGCAAAGAAAAAGTAGTCAAAACATAGCGGGTATTGCCATTTGTAATATTAGTGGTATCGTTTTTTATTAGACCCCTACTGGTGTAGGAAGTTCGGTGGCTGCGGCCACCTTTTCAGTTCAACATCAAATTAAGACGTTACAGATGAAAGAAATCGGAGATCATTGTGGCAACTCTGTCCGGGTTGCTGTCATTCATGCCGGCCCCGGTGCTGGCAAAGGAACCCTCGCGGGCAATCTCAGGCAGCTGTTTGAGAACGAAATCCGTGTGGTTTCGGCAAGCGAGGTCATCGGAGAACTCTGTCGCGCGGACGGTAATCTCGCAAACACTCCTGCTGTCAACAAGAAACTTGAGGAGGCTCTGGGAGGGCTGAATCTTTTTGAAAAAGTTTCTGTTGGTGGCAAGCTTGTGCCTGCGGTTGCCCGTCTGCCCAAGATGGTTTTCGTCGAAGGTTGGCCTCGCGATGAAGCGCAGGCCGAATTCTGTGCCGAATTGTTTGCCAAACACAGCCTGCTTCAGGAGGTGCTGGTGCTGCATTGGCAGGTGGAGAACTCGCTCTCCATCGCTCGTCAAATGGGGCGGTGGGCGAACATGCTTAGCGGCCAGGCTGTTTTGCGTACTGATCACACCGAAGATGCTGACGCTGCAAACCGCTTGGCGCACCATCGTCTCGGTATCTTCCGGGAGGAAGAGCCCAAGATCATCGCCGCGTGCAATCGCCACGGAATGCGAAGTGTCCAGTTCGACGGACATGGAACTCCAGAGAAGAATCTTCGGGATTTCCTGAAGATCACTGGTTGGCCGTTTGATGAACGGAGCATCATCCAGCTCTTCGAAAACCAGTCCGCCCTCTCCGAGACGGAACGTCCTTCGAAGGAGAAAAAGGGTTCGCCCGCCAAAATGTGCGCAAGCGCGGCGGCCTGATTCCTCTTGGTGGATCTCTCAAACTCGCGCTCGTCTCCTGACGAGACGCGAGTTTTTTCTTTTGCTCAAAAGGCCTTATTTTGCTACACTGACCCTGTTAATACTTGATACATACCCCAGCGACAAACGCTGGGGCAAGCTGCTATGGCAACAAAAAAACCGCAACTCAATAAGAACGAATCAGACAAAATTATTGTGCGAGGCGCACGAACACACAATCTCAAAAACATTACTGTTGAGATGCCTCGCGGGAAAATGATTGTGTTTAGTGGTCTTTCTGGTTCAGGTAAATCATCACTCGCATTTGATACTATTTTTGCCGAAGGACAGCGACGATATGTTGAATCTCTTTCTGCGTACGCTCGACAGTTTTTGCGACAAATGCAAAAGCCTGATGTTGATGAAATTGTTGGGCTTTCTCCTGCAATTTCTATTGATCAAAAATCTCGTTCAAACAATCCTCGTTCAACAGTTGCAACCATTACCGAAATTTATGACTACCTGCGTATTTTATTTGCACGCGTAGGAAAGCCACACTGTTTGGAGTGTGGACGTGAAATCAAACGTCTTTCGCACGAAGAAATTATGGAAACAATTATTAAGGCTGTTTCTACAATCAAAACCGAAAAGGCAAGTAAAGAAGTTATGGGGGTTTCGGTTAACGATCTTAAGGTACAACTCTTTGCGCCAGTTGTTGTTGGAAGAAAAGGAGAGTACTACCAAATGCTCTACGATTATCTTGGAAAAGGATATGAAAAAGTACGCGTTGATGGGCAAGTATACAAACTTCGAGACCGAATCGAACTCGACAAAAACAAGAAGCACAACATTGACGTACTCATCGATGAATTTTATGTCAGTGATGTAAAAGCAAAAAAAGCTGATATGCGTGAACGTTTGTCTGATGCAATCGAGCGTGCGTTACAAGAAACAGAAGGTTTGATTCGAATTGTAACTCCAGAAGATGAACGACTCATTTCTTCAAAGTTTATGTGTCCATATGACGGATTCTCATTTCCAGAAATTGAACCACGTCTTTTCTCATTCAATTCACCGTACGGTGCGTGTCCTGAGTGTAACGGTTTGGGGACCAAGCATATGTTTGGAGACGAAACATGTAACACCTGTAAGGGTGCACGACTACGACCTGAAGCACTTCATGTATTTCTGGGTAATCCAAAAGACAAAACAAGCATTGTTGCATTAACCGCGATGTCTATCACTGACGCAATTACATTTTTTGCATCACTCGACCTTACAAAAACAGAGCAAGAAATTGCAAAGGTAATTCTCAAAGAGATTGAGTCTCGACTTATCTTTATGGATGATGTTGGTATCGAATATTTGGCACTTAACCGTCGTGCGAATACTCTTTCTGGTGGAGAGGCACAGCGAATTCGTTTGGCGAGCCAGTTGGGTTCAGGTCTTGTGGGGGCACTCTATGTGCTTGATGAACCAACGATTGGATTACACTCACGTGATAACGACAAACTGATTCAGACACTGCTTGATTTGCGTGATCTTGGAAACACCATGATTGTTGTAGAACACGATGAAGACACTATTTATGCTGCCGATTATTTAGTTGATATTGGTCCTGGTGCAGGAGTTCATGGTGGAGAAGTTGTTGTTGCTGATTATCTCGAAACACTACTCACGGCAAAAACAAATCCTTCTGGATCACTCACCCTCGATTACCTTCGGGGCGATAAAGTTATTGAAGTTCCCAAAAAACGCCGCGATGAAAATCGAGGAAAAATTTCTATCAAAGGTGGAAATGTGTTCAATATTAAAAACATGAATGTAGAGGTTCCACTCGGGAAACTTGTTTGTGTCACCGGAGTTTCAGGTTCAGGAAAGTCATCATTTGTATATGAGATTTTGTATAAGAACTTACAAAAACGATTTGATCGAAAACAACGCTCTGCAAAATTAGAAAACTGTACTGAATTTACTGGTACAGAATACATTGGACGCACTATTTTGATTGATCAGTCGCCAATTGGGCGAACTCCACGATCAAACCCTGCTACGTATACCGGTGCATGGACACACATTCGCGACATGTTTGCAGAAACCGAAGAGGCACGATACCGAGGTTGGAAAGCTGGACGATTCTCTTTCAATGTAAAAGGTGGACGATGTGAGGCATGTCAGGGTAATGGTGAAATTGCTGTTGAGATGCATTTCTTACCAACCGTGTATGTACCGTGTGATATCTGTAATGGAAAACGCTTCACTAAGGAAACACTCGAAGTTAAGTACAAAGGAAAGAACGTCTACGATGTGTTGCAGATGACCATCGAGGAGGCACTTGAATTCTTTAACGATATTCCTTCTATCTCGGATCGATTGCAGACACTGTATGAAGTAGGTCTTGGATACTTACAACTCGGTCAATCAGCAACAACACTTTCTGGTGGAGAAGCACAGCGTGTAAAAATTTCTTCAGAACTGTATCGAGCGCATCTTCAAAAAACAATGTACATTTTGGATGAACCAACTATTGGGTTGCACTACGAAGATGTACGTAAATTAATTGAGATTCTACAAACGCTCGTTGATAAAGGAAATGCAGTACTCGTCATTGAACACAGTATGGATATCATTAAATCGTCAGATTACATTATTGATATTGGACCTGAAGGAGGAGAAGGTGGAGGAAAGGTTGTTGCCAAAGGAACTCCAGAACAAGTTGCTGAATCAAAAACAAGTTACACAGCGAAGTATCTTAAGCGAGCACTGAAGCCAAAGAAGTAAAAGAAAAACCACGCTAGCGTGGCGTTACCGGAGAACTTACCAGAAGAATTTCCAGGTGCAAATACTCGTTGCTCCGCCTATAAGGGACGCAATACCAATTTTCTCCCAGGAGGAAAAATCAGTGAGTCCCCACAAACAGAGTGCGGCAATTACAAAAGCGATTATGCCAAACGCGATTGTTGCTGCAATTACTAGCATTGTGCACATGACGTCTATTCCACTTACTCCGGCTTCATCCTCGTCATCGGAAAGAGCCATAAAAAGTACTCTAGAGGAGTGTCTTGGAAAAAGCAATAAAGAAAAAGTTTCTTCGAATTTGAACGTGTTCAAATCTCCGAGAAACCAATAATTCCAATTCCAACGATTAGTCCTCCAAGCAATATCCACAAAAGGGGGATTGATGGTGCGGACAGGATTCCGAGTACCGAAACAACGGCGGTCACAAGGAGTATTCCTTTGATGTGGAATTTGGACTTATTCCAAAGAAGGTGCAGACGTCTCTTCATACGTTTGCACATAGAGTAGGGTATTGCGTACGTAAAAGCAATAAAGAAAAAGTTACGAATTATTTTTGGCGGGGAACCAAAAGTGATTCATAACAAATGTGCCCAACACCATATGCGATGCAAACAATGTAGATCCAAATAAACGGTTCTGCTTTTGCTGCAGGCATTGCAAGAATCGTGAGTAGGCTGCTTGAGAAAAACAATCCTTTCACGTAGTACGGGATGTCGCGCCAGAGATTTTTGAGCGTTCTCATAGGCTTTATTTCAACTGTACGCCTGAATTGCTAAAATGCAATGTCGTGTTAATACTACTGCTATGCACTTAGAAGACGTACAAAAACAAAATTTTCCCGATACACCTGGTGTGTATCGTTTTATGCATGGCAAAAAGATTCTGTATATTGGTAAGGCGACATCTCTTAAAGATCGAGTGAGGAGTTATTTTTCAAACGATTTAATGAAGACTCGTGGTCCACTGCTTGTGGATATGGTTACCAATGCTGAGCACGTTGTTGTCACACAAACAGACTCTGTACTCGAAGCGTTGATTCTTGAAGCTGAGTTAATTAAAAAACACCAACCAACATACAACACAAAAGAAAAAGATAATAAGAGTTATAACTTTGTGGTGATTACAAAAGAGACATTTCCGCGAGTGCTTATTGAACGCGGTAGAACACTTTCTTTTGACACCACACCCTATCAAGCGGTGTACGGACCATTTCCTTCTCAGTCACAGTTGTATGAAGCACTAAAGATCATTCGAAAGATTTTTCCTTTCAAAACAGATGCGAGTGATTCACGTCTGTACACACAGTTAGGTTTGGAGCCTGATGTTACTGATGCATCAGCGGCAAAAGCATACAAAGAAAACCTTCGACATATCAAACTTTTCTTCCAAGGCAAAAAGAAAGAGCTTATTACGCAATTAGAAAAACGCATGCAGGCGCTGGCAAAAGAAAAGCAATTTGAACAAGCGGCACGTGTGCGCAATCAGATGTTTGCATTAACACACCTGAGAGACGTGTCACTTATCAAGCATGAACAGACCATTGTAGAAGCAGGCTTTAGAATTGAAGCGTATGACGCCGCACATATGTCGGGTACAAACTCTGTTGGGGTAATGACCGTCGTTGAAGATGGAGAAGTAAAAAAGTCTGCATACAGAAAATTTATTCTTCGAACAGCAAAACGAGGTGATGATGTTGGTTCACTTGAAGAAATACTAACTCGTCGGCTGAAACATGATGAATGGCCGCTCCCTGATTTGATTGTTGTTGATGGTAGTGTTGGACAACGTAATCGAGCGCTTGAGGTGCTTGCAGCCGCAGGGAGAAATATTCCTGTAATAGGTGTTGTAAAAAACGACAAACATAAACCAGAGCGTTTTTTGGGAACTGAGGACATGGTTAAAAAGCATGGAAAAGATATATTGCTTGCAAACAATGAAGCCCATCGATATGCCATTACGTTTTATAGAACTAAACACCGTAAAACATTGCGTCCATAAAACTGCATAGCACATGTTACGTACTGTAGAGTTATTGGTATACTGTAACCACTATGGCATACAAAGTAGCAGTCCTTCGTGGCGGTCCATCAAGTGAATATGATGTTTCTTTAAAAACAGGAAAGGCTGTTATTGCAGCACTGTGTGATTCGCATCATGTATGTGATATCACCATTGATCAGGATGGTCGTTGGTACAAAGATGGCATTGAAGTTAAACCTGCGTCAGTACTCCGTGATATGGACGTTGTGTTTAATGCGATGCACGGCGAATACGGAGAAGACGGTAAGGTACAGCAGTTGCTCGAATCAATCAATGCAAAGTTTACTGGCCCAACAGCATTTGGTGCGGCTCTTTCTATGCACAAAGCAAAAGCAAAAGAAGTCTACAAACAACATGGACTCAAAACACCGTTATGGCTTATTGCGACAAAGCCAGACAATGTTGAACTACAAGCTCGAGACATCATAAAACAGATGCCACTTCCAGTTATTGTGAAATTGGTCGACAAAGGATCGTCTGTCGGTATTGCAATCGCAAACTCATATCATGAGCTCGTCGATATTTTGAATGAACTATATACACACGACGACACACTCCTTGTAGAAGAATTCATTAAAGGAAAAGAAGGAACGGTGGGCGTGATCGAAAAGTTTAGAAATCAAGAAGTGTATCCGTTGTTGCCAATCGAAATTATTCCCCCTGCGCACAAAGATTTTTTTGATTATGAGTGTAAGTATGATGGAAGTACTCGAGAGATTTGCCCTGGTACGTTTACCCGTTCAGAGAGCGAAGAGATGCAACGTGCCGCAATTGCTGCGCACCGAGCGCTTGGACTGCGACATTACTCTCGAACTGATTTTATTGTGCATCCAAAGCGTGGTGTGTATGTACTCGAGACAAATGCGCTACCTGGTCTCACCGGCGAGTCATTGCTTCCAAAAGCGCTTGAGCCAATTGGTTCAAATTACAAAGCTTTTTTGGAGCACATTCTTGACCTTGCAAGCAAGCAGAAATAGGGTAGAATATCGAAACCCAAGTCATTTGGTTATTTGAGCCTTGTAAGCAACGCTTTCACTCAGATACATTTCTTGGGCCTGTAGCTCAATTGGTAGAGCGCCTCACTTGCACTGAGGAGGCAGCGGGTTCGAATCCTGTCAGGTCCACATCAAAAACACCGCGCCTTCGCGGTGTTTTTTCTTTTATATTGCATCACACCCTTCTTCATGTTTTTATAGAACGCACATGAGCCATACTATTCTCTTATATTACAAATACACACACATCGCTGATCCGGTGCAGTTTCGAGATGAGCAGCGAGCGCTCTGTGAAAAACTAAACCTCAAAGGGCGGATTATTATGGCTGAAGAGGGTATTAACGGAACGGTAGAAGGACTGACAGAAGACACTGAAAAATACATTATTGAAACCTGCAAAGATTCACGATTTGCAGATATGGAATTCAAAAAGAGTGAAGGAACAGGAGTTGCGTTTCCAAAACTTTCTGTAAAAGCACGAAAAGAAATTGTAAGTGCTCATCTAGGAGACGATGATGTTAATCCTGCAGAAATGACAGGAAAGCGTCTTGATCCAACTGAACTTGATTCGTGGTACGAAGATGGAAAAGAATTTGTGATTGTAGATATGCGAAACGACTATGAGTTTGAAGTTGGGCATTTTCGCAATTCAATTATGCCAGAAGGGCTGCATCGGTTTCGTGATCTTCCAAAAGTGATGCCACAAATTGAATCACTCAAAGACAAGACGGTGGTTACGGTGTGTACAGGAGGTGTGCGATGCGAAAAAGCTTCTGGGTATTTGGTAAAGAAAGGTTTTAAGGACGTGTATCAACTTGATGGTGGTATGGCAACATATATGGAACGACATCCAGGAAAACATTTTCGTGGAAAATTATATGTGTTTGATCAACGCGTAGTGATGGGGGACGGTGCTGATACTCCCGAATCAACAATTGGAACCTGTAAGGTCTGTAAACAGACATCTGAACGGTATGTAAACTGTGACAATCTCGATTGTCACCTGCATTTTATTTGTTGTACTGATTGTACAAACGAAGAAGGTCAATCATTTTGTTGTGCTAATTGTAAAGAAAATCCTCGACTACTTGGAAAGAAAAAGGCAGAGGTGTGCGAGATGTAAAGAAAAAACCGTTTCCACACGAGGAGGAAACAGTCTGTGAACTTCTCAATGAAGGTTTGCTCGTAGCAAAGCTTACCCGCCAAAAGTCGGACCGTCCTCTTCGGAGAAGTGGCCGTTAAAGCCGTCGCCGCTCGGCGAAGGTATTTCTTTCCATGGATAAATTCATTATATTGACTTTTATTTATAATGTGTTATTATCCGCTTCAACTTATTTGTACCTTACAATACATCAAGAGAGTTTCACTGAGGATTAAAGCGTGTATTTGGTGTTAATCGCATACAAGGATTTTCTTTAATCCTCAGTGAAACAACGCAACATAGATAGTTGTGATTGCTAACTGAGTTCTCAAAACAAAGTAATCAGTAAACAATACAACCCGTATAACCATGACATCTCTTGTGTTCAAAATCATCATTGCAGCCATTCTCGTTGGAGTTTGGAAATTCTGCAAGAATCGCAGTAACAATCCCGACGTCAAAGACGACGGAGACGATGGGCTCTATCGAGTTGGGTCCTATGCCGCATCAGTCCTCGCCATCTTTTTGGCAATCTGGTCGGTCTTGGGAACCAGCTGTGTCTGGGTCGCTCAGGGTCATTTCATGACCCTGCAACGTGTCTATTTCGGTAGCTCGTTACAGCCTGGACAAATCGTCGGTCTCGACGGACAACTCGGACCTCAAAGTCGAATCCTCCTCGCGGGGTTTCATTTTGAGCCCTTCATCACGCTGAATCATGAGACGGAGCAACACGAAGTCTTTACGGTGCCACCCGGCCAATGCGCCTTGCTGTCAGCGAAAGACGGACTGCCTGTCGGTTCCTCTGCTTTTGCAGAACCGTGGTCTGACGAGGTTCGCTATAAAATGGCAAACGATGCAACGTTCTTCCTCACCGAAGGACAGGGACGTCGCGGGCCTCAGACTTCTGTGCTTACTCCTGGCTCGTACACACTCAACCCGTTTTTGTGGGCAGAGCCTGAATTGATTCCGGCAACACGGATCGAGCAAGGCACTGTGGGGGTGATCAAGTCTTCGGTGGAAGCCGATGTTGATTTTGGTGCATTCAAACGCCAGCTCGATGTCGAATCGTCCGGTCTCAAAATTCTGACTCCGGATCGTCTTGGCAAAGATGCCGCCGCCGCTCTGTTGGTTCCGGTTGGAAAAATCGGAGTATGGGAAGAACCGTTGCCAAACGGTCAGTACTACATCAACACCGACGCGTATCGTGTGACTATGGTACCGACGGTGACGCAGGTCTATGAATACAAAGGCGGATACACCCGAAAGGATGTAACTGTCTCATTCAGTGATCGTGGTGAGATTATCGAAAAAGTTACGGAAACGGAAGTTCAAGAAACTCCTGCCGCAGCTGATCGTGCAATCTTTACCAAGCCTGAAGGTTGGGATGTTCCACAAGAACTCCGCGTACTCGCCCAGGTCAGTCCCGAGATGGCTCCGTTCGTGGTTGCTTCTCTCGGATTGACTGAGGTCAATGCGACTCAAGTGATCGAGGATCGTGTGGTGACACCGATTACTCGTTCTGTGGTGCGTAATGTCTTGGGTGGGGCACAAATCCCGTTCGAACAACAACGTGCAGTTCTGGACAGTGAAGGTAAGTCGGTAATTGATCCGGCTACGGGTACTCCAAAAATTGAGATGGTTCACGAATTTCGTGCCGTCAAAGTCATGGATCTTCTCGAAAATCGTCCGTCTCTCGAGGCGGCGATTGAAGAAGAGGCAAAACCCGAAGCGTTGAAGGAAGGCGTAACCATTCAGGAGGTTCGGCTCGCTGAGTCGGCCATACCTGCGGAAATGCTAACCGCGCGGAAACGTGAGCAGCTCGCTCAACAGTTGGAGAAAGCCTGGATTCAGGAGGAGAAAGCTCAGCTTCAACGTCAGCTCGTCGAAAATGCAAAGGCGCAAGCCGAGCAGCAAGGCGAATTGGTGAAAGCGGAAATCGCATCCAAGGCAGCAAAGCAACGTGCAGAAGCACGGACCACGGAAGCTGAAGGTGAGAAGGCCTATCTGCTTGCCATTGCCGAAGGGCAAAAGGCGCAGTCTGAAGTTTTGGGGCAGGAAGTGACCGCAAGGTTGCAAATGTTCCAAATCGGCCTTAAGGCGGCAGAAGGGATCATCGAAAAGAACCCGGACTTGCTTGGTACCGCGCTTGCAAATGCGCACAAGTTTGTTCCGTCTGTTGTGGTGTCTGGTGGTGGCTCGGATTTGTCCGGTGCAGCTGCCGTCATTGGGCAGATGATGGGGTCTGAAAAGCCTGCTGCGCCTTCCGTGACACCAGCTGTGGTGCGGGTTGTTGAGTAGTCTCTCTTGATGTTTCGCACTAATGCCTGCCGTTGAAATATACGGCAGGCATTTTTCTTTTTACATCTTAATGTTGTTTTCCCACATCCACACCAAAACATTCTCAACCTGCGCTATAATAGGCAACAACAATGCAACGTCAGGTGCGCGACAGTTTACAACGAACATTAAAGTGGTTTATACCAGCGGCAATTGTGTTTGCACTGGTGTATTCAATTAGCGAAAGTAAACAAGAACAACTTGTTGTCACCGAGCCAGGACTTTCTGATGAAGAGTTACTCACTGATCTGTACGAGCGTGGATACTTTGCAAATGCGCTTTCGTACAATGTGGTTCGTATTGCAGTAGCGCTTGGTGTTGATGTTGATCCTGGTGCGTTTTCTCTCAAAAAAGGCATGGGAGCATTTTCTTTCTTGGCGGCAGTGTCTTCTCCAGAGTATCGATATATTACTGTTCAAGAAGGGCTTCGTAGTGAACAAATTGCAACTATTGTTGCAAAAGAAATGGGGTGGACTGAAGAAGAAAAAAACCGCTTCATCAACAATTTGCCGCTTTGTGTATACACGGGAGGCGAAGGATACTTTTTCCCTGGAGTATATCTAGTACACAAAACAGAAACGCCAGAAATGGTTCGGCAACGAATGGAACTGCGTCTCAAAGAAGCACTCACTGATCTTGCAAGCGAACAAACAACAGCGGTGCTTAATGTCCGACAAATTCTCACCATTGCTTCGCTTATTCAAAGAGAGGCCGCAGGAAAGGGTGATATGAAATTAATTTCTGGAGTAATCTGGAATAGATTGTTCCAAGAGATGCCGTTGCAGATAGATGCAACATTGCAATACGTCAAAGCAGAGAATACTGATGTGTGGTGGCCACAAGTAAAATCAAAAGATAAATATTTAGAATCACCATACAACACGTACTCAAATAAAGGGCTTCCTCCTGGACCAATTGCAAACCCAGGACGAGACGCAATCGAAGCGGCCTTGAACCCGATTGATACGAGTTGTTTGTTTTATATTCACGACAATGCTCGAAATATTCATTGCGCATCAACGTACGATGCCCACAAACGAAATATTAGTTATTACCTTAAGTAGCGTTATACTAGTTATATGAAATTTACTTCTATCATTGGTGTGCTGATCGCAGCTGTTGCAATTACTTTTGCATTTCAAAATAATGAAGAGGTGACAGTACATTTCTTCTCATGGGTATTTACTGGTTCTGTTGCATTACTTATTTTAGCGGCATTGCTCGTTGGGTTTGTGGTCGGAATGATTTTCTTTTTGCCGGGTAATATCACTGCAATATGGCGTCTTCGAAAAATTGAAAAAGAAAATGAAGCACTCAAAAAAGAAATTGGAGAAGGAGATATTACATATGAAGCTCCAGGACTAGGAACCGAAGGGGATATTAATTTGGATTAATACGTATGAGTATAAAGAAAAAAAATAAACAACAAGTTCCAAAAGAAGAAATGCTGATGCATGTACTTTCTCGCTTGGATAAGCGTTTCAATACGTGGTACCGAATTTTGTGGTATGGAATGTTGCAAGGAGCAGGAGCCGTTCTTGGGGCAGCACTCCTCGTACTCATCCTTGGATTCATTCTCCATTTACTTGGATTTGATGAATGGGCTCAGGCACTAAAGCTCTACGGACGATACGGCAAGCTCTAATTTTTTAAAACTTTACGCAAATTAAAATCATTGGTACCATAATCCCACTATGAATTTCTTAATGAAAGCAATGCTCAAGAAGCAGCTCAAAGCGCTCCCACAAGAGCAACAAGACATGATTATTAAAGCTGTTGAAGAAAATCCAAAATTGTTTGAACAAATCGCAAAGGAGATTCAAGAAAAAATCAAAAACGGAGTTGATAAACAAAACGCTGCAATGTCTGTCATGATGTCGCATCAAGACGAGCTTCGAAAGGTGATGCAACCAAAGAAATAATTCTGTTTATCAACAGAACAACACTGTAATTGGTTTGAGAAAGAACTTTTAACTACTATAGTTAAGGGTAATGAATATTTTGAAACGAGTAACTGTATTTTATTTAGCAGTGCTTACAGTTGTTTTTGCTGGGGTACCAATCTTTACACAAGCACAAGAGACAATCGATGATTCGCAGACGTCTGAAGAGTACGCCGTCGAGGGAGTACAGCTATTTGTTGATGAAATTAATTTTGGAACTGGAACGTACCGAGCTGGAGAAACGGTATTTGGTTCATTTACGTTGTATAATGTGGGGACACTTACACCTCCAAATGTTACGTATCGATTAGAGTTGGTCGGCATTGATGTTGAGGATGGTGAAGAATATGTTTCTGATCCTATTGCCACTTCTTTGATGAGTGATCCTATTAATCTTACTGACAAAGAGCAAGTCACCCAGTTTACTTTTGTATTGCCTGAGCAGATTCCTGATGGTCGCCTCGCACTGCTTGTGCAGCCATATATCAATGAAAACATTCCCGCTGCATATGAGTATGCAGAAATTACTATTACAGGGGAACGTAATCAGTTTGTTGGTGTTGGTGCTTTGGTTGTGGTGAATGGTGAGGAATACTACGAAATACTTGACGGTCCAACTGTTGGAAAAGAAGAAGAAGTTACCCTTGATACATTAGTCGTGGGGGGCGATGAGTCTGTAATGTTACAACCAGTGCTCTCAGTCTTTGCCGGAACGCATCGTAATGGTGCCTTAATTGCAACACAAAAACTTGATCAAATCTCGCTTGGTGCAGAAGAGGAAATTGAAACAACATACACATTACCAGTTGCCTCATTAGAACCAGGTGTATATACAGCGTTGCTTTCATACAATGACGAAAATGGAAAAGCTGCGGCAATTCCTCTGGAAATTCGATACATCATTGATGGTTTGAAACCAAAAATTGCATCAGTGTTTACAAACACCTCTGCATTAGAAACAGTGAGTACCTTTGATGTTACGGTGATGTACGTAGATGTTCCATTTAATATTCGTGTAAATGAAGACGGAACCTCAAAAGACCCACGAGCAGCAGCGCTGTTGCAAAATACTGATTTAGAAAATAGTGACGAACTCGATGCTTTTGCTGATGCTGCAACTAAGCTTGCACTTCAGGATATGACCGCACTTGTAGTGGTGACTGATGCACAAACACAAAAGGTACTTGGTGAAAAAACAGTTGCCTTTGGAGATTTGTACGAAACGGTGGCATCTTTTAAAACGTTCACAAACATAGAGCAAATAGTTGTAGACGTAACGTTGATGCAAGCAGAAGAAGTCCTCGATACCTATTCAATAGTAATGAATGTAACAAGCTCAACCGAGAATAGCCTATTGGCTACAATAAAAGATATTCTCAATGTGTATGGAATGCTTATAGGATTTGGTCTCCTTACACTTATTGTTGTTATTAGTCTAATCGTTCTTGTGATTAGAAAAAATAATAACCAGACAGTATAAATATGAAACACCTAACACAAAAAATAAGCGCTGTTGGTTTGATTACAGTTATTGTATGTAGTTTCTTTGCAACATTCGTTGTTGCCGTTCCTGAAGTTTCTGCAGGAGTTCCGTACTTCGTATCTGAGGTTGTTGTTTCTAATCCAAAACCAGCAAATGTTCGTTCATATCTTCCAGGAGAAGTGATCAATTTTCGAGCTGATTTTATCTGGACATATTGTTCTAATAAAGGAAGTGGAAGTATCAAGGGACGAATTAGTAAGCCAGTAGCTGCAGGGAAAAAGCATACTGCATTTGGTGGATGGTCAGCTGGACACGGAGGAAAAGAGGTAAAACAATCAGGAACAGTAAAAATTGGAACAAAAAAGGGAGGGGAGAAAGTACAAATTAAAAAACCACAAGTAGGTATTTTTGAGCCACGTGCTGCGTCGTATAAGAAAACGTTTCGAGCTCCACAAAAACCTGGAAGATATCACTTTAAATACGAAATGGTTATTCAAACACCACAAGGAGATCTTCATCGATCGGGTAATGTAACCTTTAAGGTTGAAGAGCCAAAACGGCGATGTCCTGCAAATAGTCTTGCGGTTACACAAGGAGGAGTTGATTCATGTGTTCCAATTACACTCGATATGACCTGTTCAGCTTCTGATACAAAAATTGAACCAGGGGAATCAGTTACCTTCTCTGCGCAAACAAGCGTTCCTGCAAGCTTCACGTGGTATCAAGGTGTAGGTATTGGTGGAACAAAAATCGCCGGACCAGAAACTGGAACAGAAAGTTCTGTTACACAAACGTACAACACTCCAGGAATTTATCAGGTGACCGCATATGCAGTTGATGCAAGTCGAAATGTAGGAATGTGTACACGAGGAGTCACTGTAGGGGATGTTGATGTTGATTTGGAGGACGATGAAAGTATTGTTGATGAATTCGGAAATATAATTACAGAAACAACAGTTACGACTCGAGACGGTGATGAGTTCACACTTGATGGAACTGCACCTGCTGCAAGTATTACGTTTGAATTCGATAAAGTGATAACTAATGCTACTTGTAAGGGTACGTGGGTGGCTCAGAACGTTCTCCAGTGCTACTTAGTTGCAAATCGTGACGTTGATAATGCTGCAACCATTCCGCTCTCAGATAATGAAGATTTGGAGCCTGGAACATACCAAGTTCAATGTGTCTCTCTCAAGGACGGAAGTACCGCTAAATCAGAGGAACGTGCATGTCGTCGAAATCCAGAAGTTCGAGAATTCTAATTCGCAATTTGCAGTAAAGCTCAATATTCGTTACTCTAACGCCTATGTCACTATCAATCGGTATTGTTGGACTTCCAAATATTGGTAAATCAACACTCTTCAACGCGCTCACCAAAAAATCTGTTCCAGCAGAGAATTATCCTTTCTGTACTATCGATCCATCGGTCGGTGTAGTAGGAGTTCCTGATGATCGTCTCTATAAACTTGCCGCGTTTAGTAAAACACAAAAGACTATTCCTGCAGCAGTAGAATTTACTGATATCGCTGGTCTCGTAAAAGGGGCGGCTCAGGGCGAAGGGTTAGGAAATAAATTCTTGGCAAACATTCGTGAAGTGGATGCAATTGCTCATGTTGTTCGACTGTTTGAAAACGGAGATATTACGCACGTACACGGCGAAGTAAATCCACTGGAAGATATTCAGGTTATTAATCTTGAATTGATTATGGCTGATGCAGAAACGGTAGCAAACAGAATTGCGCGTCTTGGTCGTGAATTAAAAAAGGGAGACAAAGCGATTGTTCGAGAACACGAATTGCTTCTCAAACTTGAAGCGGTTCTTGCGCAAGGGAAACTTGCAAACACACTTACCCTCGAAGCTGACGAAGTTTCAATTGTAAAAATGTTACACCTGCTCACCGCTAAACCAATGCTGTATGTACTCAATCGTCAGAGTGGCGCAAAAAACATCGATGATGGTGATGATGCTCGATACACAGCGTTGATGGATTTTATAAAAAGTGAAAGTGCAATGTACGTAGTTGTTGATGCTGCCACAGAAGCTGCACTCACTGATGTTGATGAAACAGAAAAGAAAGAATTTCTAGAAAGTGTGGGAATTGCAGAAAGTGGGGTAGACGCACTTATTCGAAAAGGGTATGAGTTACTTGGCTTGATTACCTACTTTACGACCGGAGAAAAAGAAACGCGTGCATGGACAACGTTTATTGGTGCAACAGGGCCGCAAGCTGCTGGCGCTATTCACTCTGACTTTGAAACAAAGTACATCCGTGCAGAAGTAATTGCATGGGAAAAATTACTTGAAGCAGGTTCACGTGCAGCAGCTCGAGAAAAAGGTTGGATACGAACAGAAGGAAAGCAATACATCACTCAAGACGGAGATGTGATGGAGTTCTTGATCTAAGCTGCTCAAGTCATCACCGTTGATTGAACTTTGCTCTCCACTGATGTACGCTTAGTTTTATATGGAAAATACAACAAAAATGACCCCAAAGGATTTTTTCTTACACCTTGGTGTTGTGGTGGCGCTGTATGTAAGTGTGGTGGCTCTCATTACATTCGTTTTCGCGATGCTTAATTTAGCTCTCCCTGACGCACTCGAGTACTACCAATTTGAAAGCGCACGAAGCAGCCTTTCATGGTCATTATCAATCTTTATTATCGTGTACCCGGTCTTTCTGTACTTACTTTTTGTTACAAGTCGATATCTTGCAGACAATGTTGAAAAAGTGACCGTTGGTATTCGAAAGTGGTTTATCTATCTAACTATTTTTGTTACTGCAGTAACGATGGTTGTTGACGGAATTGTATTGCTTACTACCTTTCTACAAGGTGAACAACTAACACTTCGTTTTGTACTTAAGGTGCTTACTATTATTGTGGTAGCGCTCACTGTTTTTTGGTTTAGCGTAAAAGAATTACAGGGAACATTTATCACCGAAATCAAAACACTAAAAAAGACAACACTTATTACTTCGGCCGTCCTCCTTGTTTTGTTAGTTCTTGGATTTATGCAGACAGGTTCTCCTCAACAAGCGCGATACCAAGTTGAAGATATTGAGCGTGTTGCTAACTTAACTATGATTCAAAATGAAGTTGTTGAGTACTGGCGAACCACAGGAGCTTTGCCTGTATCGCTTGAGGTACTTAATGATCCAATTCGCTACGTAGAGATTCCCGTGGATTCTGTGACAGGAGAAGAATACGGATACGCAGTGCTTTCAGAAAATGTATTTGAATTATGTGCAACGTTTGCAACGAATAGTAGTATGCAATCACTCGACGACAGCCTTAAACGACCTTCGACTTTTTCTGGAATCGATACATACTTTGAACACACTGAAGGACGAGTTTGTTTTGAGCGAACTATTGATCCAGCGAGAATTCAAAAAAATGAATTCATGAGATAAAACAGATGCAGCAATACGATCATAAAAAAATTGAACAAAAGTGGCGTGAAGAATGGGAATCATCTCGAGTATTTGAAACTGCAAATACTTCTGAAGGAAAAGAGAACGAGTACGTACTTGTTGAATTTCCGTACCCATCAGGAAATCTTCATGTAGGTCACTGGTATGCATTTGCACTTACTGATATCTACGCTCGTTTTAGAAGGATGCAAGGAAAGAATGTATTGTTTCCAATTGGCTTTGATGCGTTTGGGTTACCAGCAGAGAACGCTGCAATAAAGCACAATCTTAATCCTCGTGAGTGGACGTATCAAAATATGGACACAATGCGCACACAACTCAAATCAATGGGGGCAAGTTTTGATTGGTCTCGAGAAATTGCTACATGTTCTCCGGAGTATTACAAATGGACGCAATCTCTTTTCTTGAAATTGTTCACTGCAGGGCTTGTTCAGAAAAAAACTACAACAGTAAACTGGGATCCGATTGACAAAACGGTACTTGCGAACGAACAAGTGTTGCCAGATGGACGAGCTGAACGTTCAGGCGCTCTTGTTGAACAAAAAGAAATGGAACAATGGACTGTTGGTATTACAAAATATGCAGACAGGCTTCTTTCTGATTTAGATGAACTCAATTGGCCAGAACCAATTAAAGACGCACAACGAAATTGGATTGGTAAAAGTGAAGGAACTGAAATTCGTTTTGATCTCGATAATCAAGAGGGCTGTCTTGATGTATTTACAACACGACCAGATACTCTTTTGGGAGTTACATATCTTGTAGTTGCACCTGAACACAAGATTGTTTCAGAAAAAAAGAAAAATATTAAAAATATCGATGAGGTTTTTGATTATATACAACAAGCAAAACGAAAAACTGAACGCGACCGTTTGATTGGAGAAAAAGAAAAAACGGGAATAAAATTGAATGGTCTTTCTGCTGTTCACCCAAAAACAAAAGAACTGCTACCTATTTTTGTTGCAGATTATGTTTTGGGAAATTACGGAACTGGTGTTGTTATGGCGGTTCCTGCTCATGACGAACGTGATTACACGTTTGCAAAAAACTTTAATCTACCTATCCGAAAAGTTATTACCAATACTTTTTTTACAGGAAACATGCCAGTTGATGCAAATCCTATTGAATACGTTAAGAATAAAATCTCTGAACAAAATGAGCTTTATGTAGGTGAGGGGTTGCTTATAAATTCTCAAGAATATAACGGGTTAACTTCTGCGGAAGCAAAACAAAAAATTACTGAAGACGTTGGAGGAAAAATTAAGGTCAATTACAAACTTAGAGACTGGATTGTTTCTCGACAACGGTACTGGGGATGTCCTATTCCTGTTATTAATTGTGTCACATGTGGAGCCGTACCCGTTCCAGAAAAAGATCTGCCAGTAGTACTTCCTGATGTTGATGATTACTTACCTCGAGATGACGGGAAATCACCTCTTGCAAAAGCAGCTGATTGGATGAACGTTACTTGTCCTACTTGTGGTGGAGATGCTGAACGAGAAACAGACACACTCGATACGTTCGTTGATTCGTCATGGTATTTTTTGCGATATCCCGACGCACAAAACAGTGAGCAGTTTGCGAACCAAGAAACGCTCAAAAAGTGGATGCCAGTAGATTTTTACTCTGGAGGAGCAGAGCATACAACAATGCATTTGCTGTATGCACGTTTCTTCAATAAGGCCCTTTTTGATCTTGGTCTATCACCTTCCTCAGAACCATTTACTCGACGCCTAAATCGAGGGCTCATTCTTGGAACGGATGGAAACAAAATGAGTAAGTCAAAAGGAAATGTAATTGACCCTGATAAAGAGGTAGAAACATTTGGTTCAGATACAGTACGTAGTTACTTGGCGTTTATTGGTCCATATAACGAACCAGGAAATTATCCTTGGGATCCAAACGGCATTGTTGGTGTTCGACGTTTTATTGAACGCATCGCAACAATTACAGAACATCTTGTCGATGAAACTCCAGTCGAAACAAAACAATTATTACATCAAAGTATTAAAAAGATTTCTGACGACACTGTGCGTCTAAAATTCAATACCGCCATTGCACAATTAATGATGCTCACTAATGCAATCCTTAAGGATGGTATCAGTAAAGATGATGCACGTATTGTGGCAACCCTCTTAACTCCTTTTGCTCCACACCTTGCTGAGGAACTTTGGAAGGAACTTGGTGGGACAGGGTTTGTTCAGCAAGAGATGTGGCCTGACTTTGATGCTGCATTACTTGAGTCAGACACCGTAAGTATTGCTGTACAGGTTAATGGAAAGATTCGAGACCAAGTAGAAGTGGCTCGAGACATCGAAGAGGATGTGCTCACAAGGCTCATTTTTGAGCGTGAACAGGTCCAAAAATGGCTCGAAGGCAAGGAACCGAAAAAGGTGATTTACGTACGTGGAAAACTGGTTTCTATCGTTATTTAAAGGGGTATAGGAAGGCTTGACAGTTCCCAAACGCAATGCTAATGTTCTGTTACTTGCCAAACTAAAAATCTGTGGCACAAGACATTCGTGACCATTAATCGGTAAGCTTGAAGATTTACATGTCAATTACACTAAGTTTTAAACCAAAGCAGATCACCAAAAAACTTTTGGAGACTTTGCCTGAACGATCACGTGATATTCTCACGAGCCGTTATGGACTCGACGCAGATGCAGAAACAAAAACGCTCGAGGCTATTGGTCAAGCTTACGGAATTACACGAGAACGTGTCCGACAGATTGAAGAATACTCACTTGCAAACATTCGTAAGTCAGATGAATTCGAAAAAACAATTCCTCTTTTCCAAGAACTCAAAGAAGCAGTAGACACACTTGGTGGAGTTGTTCCAGAATTTGAATTACTCAATGCAATTTCAAATAACAAGAGTACACAAAACCACTTGCACTTCTTGCTCGTGCTCGGAGATCCTTTTGTTAAATTCAAAGAAGACAATCATTTCACATGCCGATGGTGTATTGATGAACCTCTTGCAAAAAAGATTGAAGACTCAATCAAAAAGTTGTACAGCAGCTTAAATGATGACGATATCATTCCTGAATCAGAAATGATTACTGCTTTTCTTGATCAATTAAAAGACGTGGCAGAAGCATACAAAAAAGACGAAATCCTCAAGAGATGGCTCGGAATGTCAAAGAAAATTGGACGAAATCCACTTGGTGAATGGGGACGAGCAGATTCTCCAAACATTAACGTCAAAGGAATGCGTGACTATGCATACCTCGTGATTCGACGACATGGATCTCCAATTCACTTCCGTGAAGTTGCGGAACAAATCGAACAACTCTTTGGAAAAAAGGCGCACGTTGCAACAACACATAACGAACTCATCAAAGACGGACGATTTGTACTTGTTGGACGCGGGCTATATGCACTTTCTGATTGGGGATACATGAGTGGTGTTGTTCGAGATGTGATCGTAAAGATCATCAAAAAACACGGACCACTTACTAAGGATGAAATTATCGACAAAGTTCTTAAGGAACGATATGTCAAAGAAAATACTATCTTGGTAAACCTCCAAAACCCTTCTTTTTTCAAAAAAGATACAAAGGGACGATATTCGTTTGTTGCGTAAATAAAATACGGAACATATCAACAAAAAACTGGGTGTATGCCCAGTTTTTTGTTTTGAACGCGTGGTATGATAAACGGTAATACGTATGTCTGAATTCAATCTCATTGGTCCTATGTTTGATTTCTTGTTAATGGTCGTTCCGGTACTTTTGCCGTTTGGGATTTTGGCACTTTTGATTGATCTGTACATTGATGCAAATCGGCGAGCTTTTATTGCAAGTCGAGAATACATACTTCTTGAAGTTATGCCGCCGCAAGAAGTTACAAAATCTCCTGCTGCGATGGAGTTGTTTTTGATGGCAATTTATCAGACAGGAGGAGAGGCGACTTGGTATGATCGACTCGTAAAAGGGCAGGTCCGTGCATGGTTTTCACTTGAAATTGTTTCAACAGAAGGAAACGTTCGGTTTTTTATTTGGACAAGAGACAATCTTGCGAAACTGGTTGAATCACAACTGTACTCACAGTTCCCAGGTATTGAAGTTGTTGCTGTTGATGATTACGCCGCAAGATTTGCCTATGACGGCGAGGTTGAATTGTTTGGTTTAGAATATGCACTCACACAACCAGATCCTTTTCCTATCAAAACCTATGTGGATTACGGTTTAGATAAAGAACAAGAAGAAGAGTATAAGGTCGACCCAATTACTCCAACACTTGAATTTCTTGGAAGTCTTGGACAAGGAGAACATGGATGGATTCAAATTATTGTTCGAGCACACAAAAAAGAAGATAAAGATCCAAACAAGTGGTTTGGTGTTCGAGATAATTGGAAAGAATCAGCAAAAGAAGAAATTGAAAAAATTCGTAAGTCGAGCCTTATTGATGCTGGTGAATCAAAACAAGTGCAGACCACTAAAGGACAAGAACTTCGAATTGCAGCACTTGAGAGAAGTGTCTCTAAACTTTCTTTTGATACAGGTATTCGAAGTATTTATCTTGCAGAAAAAGATGCGTTTCAAGGTGCAAATATTGGAACAATGATTGGCGCGTTCAAACAGTACGGTTCATTAGAGCTTAATGGTTTTCGACCTGAATGGACAACAAGCTTTGATTATCCATGGGAAGACCTTTCTGGTAACAAACTCCGCCGATTAAAAGAAGAAATGCTTGAAGCCTATCAAGAACGAGAATATTTCTTTAGATCTCGACCAAAGTTTCATTGGTGGCGTCCTGCAAGTAGTGTTGAGCGATTACGTTTTGTATTAAACACCGAAGAGCTTGCTACTATCTTCCATTTCCCAGGACAAGTTTCTCAAACACCTTCAATGCAACGCGTTTCTTCAAAGAAAGGAACACCTCCTGCGAATCTTCCTGTATAATGTTTTTTTAATTGTATATGGAACAGCTTCAGACATGCATCACAAAAGGTAAAGAATGGCTCACTCGGGACCGTCTTTTTGTGCTCGCTGTTGTGGGTGCGATTTGTGTTTCTGGGTATTGGATTTGGGCGACAAGCGCACCAAGTTCACTTGTAATTCCTGCCTCAATTGAAATTGAACAAGGTGACTCCGTAAAACAAATCACACAAAAATTTAAAGACGCTGGCATCATTCGATCTAGAACCATTACTAATTCAATGATTATTCTTGGAGAAGGAGATCGACGCGTTGTGTCAGGGACATATTTATTTGAGACACGTCCGAGTGTGTTTGAAGTTGTGCGAAGAATTACGTTGGGTGATTTTGGAATAGAAACAAAAAGTGTGCGTATTCCGGAAGGAGCTACTATTAAGCAAATTGGGGAATTGTTTGAACAAGAATTTCGCTACTTCGATAAAAATGCATTTTATCAATTGACGGAAGGTAAAGAAGGATACTTGTTCCCAGATACATATTTATTTCTTGAAACCGTTAAAGCGTACGAGGTTGTGAATATGCTTGAGGATACTTTTTCAGAAAAAATTACAGAATTGTTACCATTACTCAAAGAGTCTAACCGAAGTCTCGAAGAGGTAGTTATTATGGCTTCAATTGTAGAAAAAGAAGCTACCGCGGAAGCTCGTCAAGAAGTTGCTGATATTTTATGGAAACGGTTGGAAATTGATATGCCTCTACAAGTTGATGCGACTTTTGTGTACTCTGTTGGCAGAGGAACGTTCGATATCACAAAAGATGATTTGCGAGATGAGAGTAATTTATATAACACCTATACACATCCGGGTTTACCTCCAACAGCGATTAGCAATCCAAGTTTTGAATCCCTCAAGGCGGCCGCAACTAAACAAGACACAGAAGATCTCTTCTTTTTGACGGGTCACGACGGAGAAATGTATTACGCAGAAACGTTTGAAGGTCACAAGAAGAATAGACAACGGCATCTCAACTAAAAGAAAAAGCCCGAGGGCTGTAGAAGGATCAAGCTGCGGTGGAAGAAGGAAATTGGATAATCTTGTCATCGGAGGTTTCTCGAGACACAGTAGTTTCAATTGCCTCAGGTTTCCAGTCTCCAAAGACCTTGATGTGCACACCTTTTCTTTGACGGAGTTTTTGAGGGCAGGCCTCAGAAATTTCTCGCCAATGAGAGGTGTGTTTCCGGATTCTGCTCCAGATGCGTCCACAAGGTTCGCAATGGATGAAGTTGTAATTTCTCCAAAGGGGAAGTCCAACCTCCCACCCTTTGTGAACCTGACTGCTGATTGAGTCACAACACCCGCAGGTATTGTTTCCTTCGTTTGGCGGCTGAGCCACCGTTGATTTATTTGCCATAAAGAACGGGTTGATGCATGATGTTCACACGGATTAAAATATATGTCAATAGACTCAATGGGGAAAAAGAAAGTATTTGTAGGGGTATCTGGTGGAGTTGATTCATCTGTTGCCGCTGCATTGCTAAAAGAATCTGGTCATGATGTGACCGGTGTGTTCATCAAAATTTGGCATAAAGAGCTTTCTCAGTGTGATTGGCGTAAAGAAATGCAAGACGCTATGCGTGTTTGTGCACATCTACAAATTCCGTTTCAAATAATTGATCTTTCAGATGTGTATTTTGAAAAAGTTATTACGTATCTTATTACTGAATACAAAAAAGGTCGCACACCAAACCCTGATGTAATGTGTAATACCAGCGTAAAGTTCGGAGCTTTTTTTGAATGGGCGATGGAGCAAGGTGCAGAATATGTTGCAACGGGACATTATGTGCGAGTGTTTCCAGACGGAACGTTATGTAAGGGGATCGATGAAAGTAAGGATCAAAGTTATTTTCTTTGGAACGTTCCTAAGGACCGTCTCGCAAAAACTTTTTTTCCAGTTGGAGAATATCAAAAGAAGGATGTGCGTGCGTTAGCTGAGCGTTTTGGGCTTTCAACTGCAACAAAACCAGACAGCCAGGGTTTGTGTTTTATTGGTGATGTTGATTTAAAATCTTTTCTCGAAAAACACCTAGATACATCACCGGGAGCCGTGCTTGATACAGATGGAAAAGAGATTGGAACTCACAAAGGAGCTGTTTTGTATACAAAAGGAGAACGACACGGTTTTACGATCAAAAATTCTGGAACTGAAACATTGCCTCACTATGTTGTTAATCGAGATATTGAAAAAAATACAATCACTGTTTCTACAAAACCTGCACAGGATGATATGAGTACCACAATTTCTCTCACGAATATAAATCTTTTTGAAGATATCAAAGAAAAAAGTGCAGAAGCAGTGTTCCGGTACCATGGAAAACCTTCAAACGTGCAGGTGATTATAGATGAAAAAGAAGCGACACTCATACTCAATGAACCTGTTTCAGGAATTGCTCCTGGACAGTCGGCGGTATTTTATGATGAAAACACATGCGTGGGTGGGGGTATTATCGATGCAGCTGAATAAGGTATACTAGAGATGTTATGCAAAAAACATCAACCGGAGTATTTATCGCCCTTATTATCATCGCAGTGATTGCAGGAGCTGTGTATTACACACGAAATACAGGAAATGGTGCAGATCAAACTGCTCGAGAAGAAGCTCAGCAAGAAGATGCTGTGACACCTACTCAAACTATTAACGTCAAACACCAATACAAAGACGGCTCGCATATTTTTGCAGGAGTAATTGAGACACCAACTCCTTGCTATGTTGTAAATGCAATCTTACTTCCTGGTGATGTGAACGAAATCAGGATCACCTCTACACCACAAGAAGACGCAGATATGTGTGCACAAGTAGTAACTGAAAAGCCATTTATGGTTTCTCACGCAGCTGCAGAGGATGCACAATTCCTTACTACTGTGAACGATGAATTGGTAAACATGAATCAATTTGACATTGATCAAGATGTTGATATTTCAACAGTAGAAATTTACATTAAAGGCTAAAGCGTCAGCCTAAATGAGAGAAGTTCGGATTACTAAAGGGAATGGAAATAGAGAGCTTTTTGACGAAGGTAAGCTTCGTCAATCTCTTTTGCGTGCTCGAGCAACCATTCTTGTGACTGATGCAATTGTTGAAACTATCACCAAAGAAATTCGTTCTGGAATGACTACCGAAGATATTTATCGTCGGGCGATGCAATTACTTAATGAAAAACAACACCCAGCAGCGCTTACCTATTCAATTCGGCGATCAGTTCTTAACTTAGGGCCGACAGGCTTTCCATTTGAAGTGTACGTAGCTGAGCTCCTTGCGGCACAGGGATACAAGACTCGAACAGGTCAAATGCTCAAAGGACACTGTATTGAACACGAAGTTGATGTTATGGCTTGGAATGAAGAAAATCTTTTGCTTGCCGAGGTTAAATTTCATAATGACCTCAATATGAAGAGCGATACAAAAGTTGCGCTCTATGTGAAGGCACGATTTGATGATCTGGCTGGGGGCACCTTTAGAATTGAAGGAAAAGATCGAAAACTCACTCGCGGACTACTTGTCACCAATACAAAATTTACTCAGAATGCAAAGATGTACGCACATTGTGTAAACACGTTCGACATCATCAGTTGGGATTATCCAGAAAAAGGAAATTTGTACGACATGATTGAAGAAACGGGCCTGCATCCGATGACTTGTTTACCAAATCTTTCTGAACAAGATAAACAAGAATTATTGAGACGAGGAATCTTGCACTGCAAGACACTGAAGGAACATCCTGCAGTTATGAAAGATATTGGAGTCTCAACAGAAACCATTACTACGATTGTTGAAGACATCGAAAAACTCACTGCTCACAAAAAACGGCACGCAAAGTAGGACAACGTGCTGTTAAAACTACAGAAACAATTTTATACTGTACACATGTTATTTGGAGTTTCTCGAAAAGAGCACAGACAGCTCGAACTCATTCTTGATATTAGAAGTGCATCAGTTGGGGCAAGTATCGTTTCTTTTGGAGAAGACATTCCTTCAGTGCTTTATTCAATTCGTGTACCTATCACCAGTGCTGCAACTTCATCTGAAACTCTTGTACCTGCAATGCTCACTACGTTACAACAGGTGCTTGAACGATTGGTGGGTGAAGGTGTTCCTGTTGCAGGTGATCCAATAAAACACACAACGGTAACATTTGGTGCTCCATGGTATGCCGCAAAAGTTCGAGATTTAGTTCTCAAAAAAGAAACGCCGTTTAGTCTTACTCGAAAGAAGTTTGATGTATTGCTTGCTAAACAGGTTGAACTAGAGAAAGAACGGAGTAGTGGACACACAATGATTGAACACGACGTAACCCACGTGGTGATCAATGGATACGAACTACAAGATCCGTTTGATAAAAAAACAAAAGAGTTACTTGTTGCTTTTTACGCAAGTTTTATTGATACAGATATTTTGAAAAAAGTCGAAGATACTATTGATACTCATTTTCATAAGGTTGCGGTGACATACCGAACCTTTCCAATGGTTTTGTTCACAACATTGCGTGACATGTTTTGGAACGTTGAGCGGTTTACCTTCTTTGATGTTGGTGGATCTGTTACCGATATTGGAATTGTAGATAAAGGCGCAATTACCAATATTGCGAGTATTCCATATGGAAAGAATCAATTACTCAAAGATGTGCAGGCGGCTTGCACTATGGACGAGGCAACTGTTGCTTCTACTATCGCAATGCTTGCTCGAGGAGAAATGCACCCTTCATGCAATCAAAATGTGCTTGAAGCGCTTGCTGCTGCAGAAAAAACATGGGTTGAACATATTCAGAAATTGATTGATACAGAAGGATTGTCGTTGCCACAACGAGTGTTTATTACTGCAGACAACGCTATTGCACCAATTTTTAAAGAGGTGTTTGGTGCAATTGAGACAAGAAAAAACATTTTTGGAACAGACCAAGAACTACAACTTGCAATTCTTTCTGCTGAACATTTCCGAAAACATATTTCATTTTCTGCAGAGAAGCCAATTGATACGTTTACAATATTAACAGCCGTGTTCTTGCAAGCTACCAAGTAGTTTGTGTTACAATTTCAAGATATATGAAAAAAGAAGTTCCTCAAGATGTAGTGCCACCACAAAGAAGGTCAATTAGAAATATTCCAATTCCTGATGGCCGTCGGCGCCCAGCTGCACGAGGTGAACACACACCTGTTTCAGCACCTGTGCACGATGAAATAATTTCTCATGAACCAGAAACACTAACTATTCGACCGCACGCTTCTGCAAAAGAAACTAGAAGAGAATTAGAAGGAGAACCCGAAGAGATTAACGTGCGTCGCTCATTCTCTCCACGAGAAGAAGAGGAGGAACCTCAAGAACAAGCCTCAACTCCTACCAGAAGAGTTGTTTCTTTTGATGATGATTCATACGCACCGCGACGTGGTAAAAAGATTTTAATTCTCTCAAGTGTTGTAGGGGTCGCATTTCTCGCTGTTATTATTATGTTCTTCACATTTGGAGGAGCAACAATAACGGTGTATCCAAAACAGGTAACAACAACACTCAATACAGAAATTACTGCTGTGAACGTTACCTCTGCTGATCAAGAAGGTGCGGCCGTACTTTCTTTTGCGGCTTCTGAACTCGTTGCACAGTCTACAAGAAAGGTTGAAGCAACAGGAGAAGAAGAAGTTGTTGAAAAAGCAAAGGGAACAATTACTATTTATAACGAGTACACAGAAGAAGACCAGCGACTCGTCAAAAACACTCGATTTGCATCGCCTGATGGACTTATCTTTAGGATTCCAGATTCAGTTGTTGTGCCAGGGACAACACGTGACGGCAGCGGTAACGTAGTTCCAGGAAAACTTACTACTGAAGTTATTGCGGATGTAGCCGGTAAAGAATACAACATTTCTGCCGGTAGATTCACCGTTCCAGGGTTTGAAGGATTACCGCAATATGATGGTTTCTATGCAATTTCTCAAAATGCTATGCAGGGAGGATTTGATGGCGTAAAGAAAATTGTCTCAGACGAAGATCGTAACAAGGCTGAACGTGAACTTCGAGAAGAAATTAAAGCAGATCTAATTGCCCAAGCCGAGTCACAAAGTACCGAAGAAATTATGACATTTGTCGATGAAAGTTTAACTTTGTACGAAAATCTAAATGAGGAAGTTGATGGCGACACGGTAACTATTGGAATGAAAGGAACCACTAATGCTATCGCTGTAGAGACTCGTGCATTGGCGCATGCTGCAGCCCTTGGAGAACTTAATTCATTCAATGAAGAAGATGTTGTTCTTATTGATAATCTCGACACACTGCGACTACGAGCGTTTGCAACCACAGGGGATGAGAATCTAACGACAGTACGTATCGCAGTAGAGGGTGATGCCAAGTTTGAATGGCAGTTAGACGAAGCTGCATTTAAGACTTTCTTGGCCGGAAAAGACAAGGATATGCTATCGTCAGCTGTTGGTCAGTTTGCCAGCATCACAAAAGCAGACGGTAAAATTCGACCAATTTGGAAGAGTGCATTCCCTACAAATACCGAGAAAATAAGCATTGTATACGTCAAAGAGTAGATAAATTGTTTGACGATGCTGTTTTATAAGTATATATTGACCACCACATGAGAAAACGACCAATTCAAGAAAAAGAAACAAAAAAAGGTATTGAAGGCACAGTTATTGAAGCTTTGCCTAACACAATGTTCAAGGTGCTTTTCCCTGACGGGACTGAGCAGCTTGCTTTTCTTGCTGGTCGAATGCGAATGCACAGAATTCGTGTCATGGTAGGCGATAAAGTGTCTATGGAGCTCGATGAATACGGCGGAAAGGCTCGAATCTTTAAACGACTATAAATGGGGACTTTACTCTTTTTAACCTTTCTGCTAGACTAGCGACTCATAATGCGAATACAAGGTATCACACTTCCAGATAGCAAACGAATGGAGATCGCTCTCACAGCAATCTTTGGCGTTGGTCGACCATTGGCACATTCTATTCTTGATGCAGCTAAGGTTGATTATGGTAAAAAACCAGGAGATCTTACTCCAGAAGAAGAAAACACAATTCGATCAATTGTAGAAGAGTACCAAATCGAAGGAGATCTTAAGCGGTCAATCTCATCAAACATTAAGCGTCTTAAGGATATCAGTAGTTACCGAGGGTCACGACACGCACACCGCCTACCAGCACGAGGTCAGCGAAGTAAGACTAACAGTCGAACTATCCGTGGAAATGCTCGAAAGACTATGGGGTCTGGACGAAAGAGCGTAGATAAGAAATAGTTTTTAATATCATGGGAAAAAAGCGAATTGTAAAAAAGGGAGAGAAGGAGACATCACTGAAAGCAGGTTCAGCTAAATTGTCTCGAAAGAAACTCGATCGAGGAATTTTGTACGTGCAGTCAACTTACAACAACACTAAGCTTCTGCTTACAGATGTGCACGGAAACGCAGTAGTTTCATCTTCTTGTGGTGCGCTTGGATTCCGAGGAGCAAAGAAAGGAACACCTTTTGCTGCAGCTAAGGCTGGTGAAGTTCTATCTGAAAAGGCAGAACTCATGGGACTTAAGGAAATCGACGTTGTCGTAAAGGGAGTTGGTGCTGGACGAGAGTCATCAATTCGAAGCTTTGTTGCAAAAGGAGTACAAATCCGTAATATCAAGGATATTACACCTGTACCATTTAATGGACCAACTCGTCGTAAACCACGTCGCGTATAGCATATGAAAATCGGACCTAAATATAAAATCGCACGCCGACTCGGCGCATCTGTCTTTGAGAAAACGCAAACAGCGAAGTTTGCTCTTCGAGCTGAACGAAAAGGACGACCAACTCGACGGCCAAAGAGTAAGACTAACTACGGTACACAGCTTATCGAAAAGCAGCGAGTACGATTTACATACTGTCTTTCAGAAAAGCAATTCCGAAAATACGTTGATAAGGTTATCGAGAAGAAGGGTGTGAACCCATCAGAAATGCTCTACTCGCTACTTGAGCGACGACTAGACAACGTTGTAGCTAAAGCAAACTTTGCAACAACACGTCTTGCAGCGCGACAACTCGTGTCACACGGACACATCACTGTAAATGGAGTAAAGATGACCATTCCTTCATACCAAGTACGTGAAGGTGATATCGTCGCAATTCGCGAAGGTAGCAAGGAGAAGACTGTCTTCGCAGATCTCGATGAGCGAATGAAAGACTCTACGTCTCCAAACTGGTTATCTGTACACCAACCCAAAAAAGAGATCACTATTACTGGTACACCAACGCTTGTTGTAACTGAAGTTCCGTTTGAATTACAGACGGTTATCCAGTTCTACAAGCGCTAATCTTGCCTAATTGTCAAGATTAAGGTACAGTAGTAACCCTATAAGCAACCGTTAGCAGTAATTCAAAAAGGTATGTCTGATCAGAACATCGCGTTGCCATCAAAGCCAAAAATCGTTAGCGAGGAAGGGCAGCGAGGCGTATATGAAATTGAAGGTTTGTATCCAGGGTATGGCCACACGCTTGGTAACTCCCTACGACGTATTATTCTTTCGTCACTCCCGGGTGCAGCTATTACAAATATCAAAATTAAAGGCGTAAGCCATGAGTTTTCTGCGGTTCCTGGAATCAAAGAGGACGTAATTACTATTCTTCTAAACATCAAGAAGATTCGACTTAGCCTCGATAGTGATGAGTCACAACTTATCAACATCAAAGTAAAGGGAACTAAAGATGTTACTGCTGGAGATATCGAAGTTCCATCACAGGTTACTGTAATGAACAAAGATCTTCACCTTTTCAGTGTTACAGACAAGAATGCAGATATCGACATCGAAATGACCGTAGAACGAGGTCTTGGATATGTTCCAAAAGAACTTCTACACCGAGATCGAGTTGATGTGGGAAGCATTGCTCTTGATGCAATCTTTACACCTATTCGACGAGTATTCTACGAAATCGAAAACATGCGTGTTGGAGATCGAACTGACTTCAACCGACTTCGAATGACAATTGAGACAGACGGAAGCATTACTCCAAAGCGAGCGCTTGAGCGATCAATCGAAACAATGATTTCACAACTTAAGTCAATCGTTGGTTTCAAAGAAGAACTAGAGATCGAAGAACAGGTCATTGTTGCCCCAAAACCAGCTCCAGAAGCTGTTGATTCAAGCGACATGGAGGATTTCCTCAAGACACGAATTGAGACTCTAGATTTGTCAGCACGAACTGCTAACGCACTTGAAACTGCAGGCATTCGAACAGTAGGAGGTCTTGCTCGAAAGAAGGAGGAAGATATCCTTGCTCTTGAAGGACTTGGAGACAAGGGACTACAGGAAATCAAGCGAATTTTAGGAGACAAGGGAATTATCCTAAAGTAAATCTTTACAGTAACGATAAAGTACGGTAGGTTATTTCAACTATGAAGCATCACAAGAAACAGCGAAAATTTGGACGAGAGAGCAATCAACGAATTGCGCTTATTCGCTCACTCGCACGTTCGCTTATCCTACATGAAGCTATTACTACTACTGAAGCAAAAGCAAAGGAGCTTCGACCGTACGTAGAAGAACTTGTTACAAAGGCTCGTTCAGGAACACTTGCGGCACGACGAGGAATTATCTCTCGACTTGGAGGTGATGAAGCAATCACCAAAAAGCTTATCGAGGAAATTGCACCTCAGTATATGGAACGACCAGGAGGGTACACACGTATTACAAAATTACCACTTCGCCAAAGTGATGCGGCTAAGATGGCTCACATTGAATTTGTAAAATAGGTATGAAAGAAATTGATGCAAAAGGAAAAAGCCTAGGACGTGTAGCTTCAGAAGCTGCAAAGATGCTTATGGGCAAAGATACTCCACAATACGAGGCTCACCTCGTACAAGGTGACGGCGTGCACATTGTTAATGCTGCACAAATTAATCTTACTGAAAAGAAGATGAAGCAAAAGCAATACAGTCGATACACTGGTTATCCAGGAGGTCTGCGTTTTGAGTCACTCGAACGAGTGCTTTCAAAAAAGGGGTACGAAGAAGCATTCCGAAAAGCAATTTACGGAATGCTCCCAAATAATAAGCTCCGAGCACGAATGATGAAAAAGCTTAAAGTAACCGATTAATACACATTATGGCAAAAGCAACTGACGAACGATATATTGAAGGAATAGGACGTCGAAAGACTGCTATTGCACGTGTACGGATTACACCTGCAACAAAGAACTCATTTAAAATCAATAACATGGCGCTTGGAGATTATTTCCCGACACCAGCTCTCCAAAAAACAGCAGAAGCAGCACTAACTGCACTCGAAACAGAACAACATTACGATGTTAGCGTTCACGTACGAGGAGGAGGAAAAGGTGCTCAAGCTGAAAGTATGCGACTCGGTATGTCTCGAGCTTTTGTAAAAGAAAACGAAGAAACTCGAAAGACACTCAAGGCTAAAGGATTCCTTAAGCGAGATCCACGAAGTAAAGAACGAAAGAAGTTCGGTTTGAAGAAGGCTCGAAAGGCTGCACAGTGGAGCAAGCGATAATCCGCTGTCCGATTTATTGGCTGTACTATTACGTGTCCTTTGGACGCACTAAGTAACCTATGACAGACAACGAATACACACCAGAAGAAGAACTTGAATCAAGTGAAGATCTTGTATATGACGATGCAGAAAATGCAGTCGACAAGATTAAAGATCTAAAAGCAAAGCTTAAGCAAAGCCAAGAAGAACGTCAGGAATATCTAGACGGATGGCAACGTGCAAAAGCAGATTTAATTAATGTAAAAAAACGAGCAGTAGATGAACAAGGTTCATTTCTTGAACGTGCAGGCACCGCTTTTGTCGAAGACCTCTTTCCTGTTTTGGATAGTTTTGACATGGCATTTAAAAACAAAGAAGCCTGGGAATCTGCACCAGAACAATGGCGCAGGGGAGTTGAATATATTCACGGTCAGCTTCTCTCGATCATTGAATCTCGAGGGGTAAAAATTATTAACCCACTTGGACAACCTTTTAATCACAATGAACATCAGTCGATTGCCTCAATTACGGTAGAAGACCCTTCTCAAGAAGGAATTGTTCTCGATGTTGTCCGAACAGGATACAAACTTGGTGACACAGTCATTCGTCCTGCCGATGTTAAGGTTGGTAGTAACGTATAAAACTTTACACCACCTCGGAAACATTTTATAATTCCGAAGCTTAATAGATAACCTTCAAAAATATCATGGGAAAAATCATTGGAATTGACCTTGGAACAACAAACTCAGCAATGGCGTTCGTCGAAGGGGGCGAACCAGTTATTGTAGAAAATGCAGAAGGTAATCGAACGACACCTTCTATTGTTGCCATTGCAAAAAATGGTGAGCGGCTTGTAGGACTACCTGCAAAGCGTCAGGCTGTAACAAATCCAGCAAGCACTGTGTTCGGTGTAAAACGGTTTATTGGTCACGCGTTTGATGAACAAACCGTTGCAAAGGATAAAGAAACTATTCCTTACGCAATTAGTAAGTCAGACAACGGAGGTGTACTTATTACGATGAATGGTGAGCAATACCGTCCAGAAGAAGTTTCTGCGATGATTCTTCAAAAGCTTAAGGCGGATGCTGAAGCAAAGCTCGGAGAGCCAGTAACAGAGGCTGTTATTACAGTTCCTGCATACTTCAACGACTCACAGCGGCAAGCAACCAAAGATGCTGGAAAGATTGCAGGCCTTGAAGTAAAGCGAATCATCAACGAACCAACTGCCGCAGCTCTTGCATATGGTTTTAATAATAAAAAAGACGAGAAGATTGTAGTGTTCGACTTTGGAGGAGGAACATTCGATGTATCGGTTCTTGAAGTTGGAGATGATGTAATCGAAGTAAAGTCTACTGGAGGAGATAGTCACCTTGGAGGAAAAGACCTCGATCAAAAAATCATCAAATGGATTGTGTCTGAATTCAAGAAGCAATCAGGTATTGATGTCTCTGGAGATGCACTTGCGATGCAACGACTATACGAAGAAGCAGAGAAGGCAAAGATCGAACTTTCATCTGCAACACAAACAGAAATCAATATTCCGTTTATTACATCTGGAGCAAATGGACCAGAACACTTAGCGCTCAAAATGACTCGAGCGGTTCTAAATGAAATTGCTGCAGAATTTGTAGACCGAGCAATCGACATTACAAAACGAACACTTGAAGATTCTAAGTTCGCAATTAGCGATATCGATGAAATCATTCTTGTTGGAGGACAAACACGAATGCCGCTGATTCAAGAGCGTGTAAAAGAGTACTTCGGAAAAGAACCGAACAAATCAATTAACCCAGACGAAGTAGTAGCTCTTGGGGCGGCGCTTCAGGGAGGAATTCTTCAAGGAGACGTTAAAGATGTGCTCCTACTCGACGTTATTCCACTTTCACTTGGTATTGAAACACTCGGGGGTGTAGGTACAAAACTTATCGAAAAGAACACCACGATTCCTGCATCAAAATCTCAGACATTCTCAACAGCTGCAGATAATCAGACACAAGTAGAAATTCACATCGTACAAGGAGAGCGAGCGATGGCGAGCGACAATAAATCTCTTGGACGATTTATTCTTGATGGTATTCCACCAGCACCACGCGGTATGCCGCAAGTAGAAGTAAGTTTCGATGTTGATGCGAACGGAATTCTCAAAGTTGCAGCAAAAGACAAAGCTAGCGGCAAGGAACAATCAATTCGAATCGAAGCAAGTTCAGGGCTTTCTGAAGAAGACATTAAGCGAATGCAAGATGATGCAACTACACACGCAGCAGAAGATGCAAAAAAGAAAGAACTTATCGATCTTCGAAATACAGCAGATCAGCTTATCTACACTTCAGAAAAAGCAGTTGCAGATGCAGGAGATAAAGTACCAGCTGATGTAAAATCAGGTATCGAAGAAAAAATCACTGCACTCAAAACAGAAAAAGACAAAGACGATGTAGATGCTATCAAAAAAGCTCAAGAAGCTCTGTCTACAGAAATTCAAAAGATTGGTCAGTACATGAACCAACAAACTGAACAACCTGCAGGTGAAACTCCAGAAGAGCCTGGCGTTCGTGATGCGGAAGTAGAAGAAAATCCAACTGACGAATCATCACCTGAAGGGAAATAACACCCCTCATGGCAAACGACTACTACAACACACTTGGCGTTAGTAAGAGCGCATCTCAAGACGAAATCAAAAAGGCGTTTCGTAAATTAGCGCAACAACATCACCCAGATAAACCAAGTGGTGACGAAGCAAAATTCAAAGAAATTAACGAGGCATACTCGGTTCTTTCTGATGAAAAAAAACGAGCACAGTACGATCAATTCGGAAGTGCTGGTGGCTTTACTGGTGGAAACCCAGGGCAAGGAGGTTTTGGTGGTGGCTTTGAAGGATTTGATTTTAGCAACTTTGCACAAGGGTTTGGTGGACAAGGTGCTAATGTGGAATTCGATTTAAACGATATCTTTGGTTCAATTTTTGGTGGGCAAGGAGGACGTCGACGAACTCCTCGAGGACGTGACATTGTAATTGATGTAACTATCTCATTCAAAGATTCAATTCTTGGAGTAAAACGTACCGTAACTGTTGACCGAGAAAAAGGAAACAAAGAGGAGATTACATTCACTATTCCTCCTGGAATAGATAATGGTGAAATGCTTCGAATGAACGGCAAAGGAGAACCAATCGAGAACGGAACGCCAGGAAATCTGTATGTTCGAGCACATGTAGAGCCACACAAGACGCTTCGCAAAGAAGGAATGCATCTTGTTATGCAATTGCCCGTTAAACTCACTGATGCGATTCTTGGTGCAAAAGTAAAAATCGACACACTCGATGAAGAAGCGTTTACGCTCAAAATTCCAAAAGGTATTACTCACGGTGAAGTACTCCGTGTTCGAGGTAAGGGTGTTCCACTTCCTGGACGTGGTTCAGGTGATTTACTGATTCAAGTAAACATTCAAACTCCGACAAACCTTTCGAGCAAGGCAAAGAAAGCAATCGAAACGTTACAACAAGAAGGTCTGTAGGTCTCTGTTCACAGTTCTGCACACAACACACTTTTTTGTAGGGTGAAGCACGCGTATACTATACGTAATGTTTTCAATTGGATTTTTGACGCTTGATATTCTTATTGTCCTCGGACTTCTCATTGGTTTCTTTTTTGTTTCAATGTCAAAAGGTGAGTATATACTCGCTCGTATTGTGCTCACGTTCTATCCGGCAACACTAATTTATTTTTATTTTCCGTACGTTTCTTTTGGCGGATCTGTTCCAAGAATTATCGCGTACGCTGCGCTCTTCCTAGGAGTTCACTTTTTACTCAGAAAGCATTTCACTGCTCGACGTTCATATGCACAAGGAAAGCGAGTGTTTGACGCTGTCCTGCTTTCGTTGGCGACCGTCATTACCTTGTTGACGTTGTATTATCACGTACTACCACTTGATGTGATCTATACGTTCACCTTGCCATTCTCATATTTATTTACAACAACATTACCTTTTGGAGTCTGGATGATGATTCCGATAGTATTGCTTGTAGCAGCGAATCGAGGAGGGCATCACTAAGAGTGGTTTGAAACATTAGTAACTTTTTGTTACAGTCGATATGAATGGCTGTTCGAAAAATGAAAGGGAGGCGTCCAACCGACGAGTATCTGAATATGCCACCTCGGCATGTTCTCAGCAGGAGAGAATCGCGGTTCTCCCGATATACGCGTTGGGCACAGAAGTGTCGCCACAATAGCTATCGCTATCATTAGTGAGCGGGTGTGAATCCGCTCACTTTTTCTATTTTCTTTTTGGTACAATGAGGAGGATTTATGGAGCTCGCAATTTCCTATGCTGTAATTTCTCTCGTTGCATTGTGTGCAACTATTTTTGTTGCAGCACTCAACCTTAAACAAGCACGGCATGACGTCCGGCAACTTGATTTCCGAGTGATTTCTATTGAGCTACTAACGCTCACTATTTGGGTGGTTTTATTTACAAAGTTGGTCAGCGCAACAACACCTCAAAACCAGTTCGGATATCTTATCCTTTTTATTTTGGCGATTAGCTTTGGAGTATTACTCATTCAGAACACGTTACGAGAAATGCGTACTCGCAAGGCTGTACAGGAACTACTCGGAACACTCAATAAGATGAACATAAGACTTCGAGAACTTGATACACAAAAAACAGAATTTGTTTCTCTTGCATCACACCAACTCCGGGGACCACTCGCTGCAATTCACGGTCACGCAACCATGATGATTGAAGAAGAGTATGGAAAGGTTCCAAAACATCTTCAAGAACCTCTTCGAAAGATTGTCGCATCAAGTCAATCACTCGGAGTGCTCATTAATGATTTTTTGGACGTTGCACGACTCGAGAGAGGAGATTTGGAATACAAAATTGAACCGTTCAATCTCGTAGAGGTTCTTGATGCAACTGTTTCTGATTTTGAAATTTTGATGACACAGGCAGAATTAGAGTGTAAGAAAACGTACGATTCTCATGACAGCATTACCGTGCTTGGTGACCCAATCAAAATGCGTCATATATTTACGAAGCTACTCGACAACGCAATCAAATACACACCGGCAGGAATGATTTCTATTTCAGTCGCAGTCAAAAGTCACGATGCAATCATTTCTATTAGTGATTCTGGAATTGGAGTACTTGAAGAAGACATGCAAGAGATGTTCAAGAAGTTTAAACGAGCAAACAATGCCAGTGAAGTTTCAGTGAGTGGTAGTGGACTAGGTCTCTACACAGCTAAAGAAATGATTGAGGCTCAAGGAGGTCGTATTTGGGTAGAATCACCAGGTAAAAACAAGGGAACACGCTTCTTTATTGCACTACCGCTACGAGATTAGTAGTATGAGCATCATGAAACCAATTTTACTTTCGGGGGTTAAAGCCACAGGAGAGCCACACATCGGAAATTACTTCGGCGCAATTAAACAGTTCGTAGACATGCAAGGGGAATATGACACGTATGTGTTTATTCCTGACTTACACTCACTCACGAGCGTCAAAGACCGACAAACGCTCGAAGACAATATCTTTGAGACAATGCTCACCTATCTTGCAGCAGGTCTTGATCCAAAAAAGGTAACGCTTTTTAAGCAATCTGATGTGCCTCAGGTTACCGAACTCATGTGGATTTTTAATTGTTTAACAACAATGCCGTACCTCATGCGCGCTCATGCATTCAAAGATGCAGAAGCAAAGAACAAAGAAATCAATGTAGGTATTTTTGATTACCCAGTTCTTATGGCTGCAGACATTTTGCTTCCAAACGCCGATGTCGTGCCAGTTGGTAAAGATCAAGAACAGCACGTTGAGATTGCACGTGACATTGCAGAGAAATTCAATCGAACATACGGCGACACATTCAAACTTCCAAAAGCAATTATCAAGGAAGGAGTATCAGTCGTTCCAGGGACAGACGGCCAAAAAATGAGCAAGAGCTATGGAAACGTCATTTCACTTTTTGCTTCGGATGAAGAGATCGAAAAGCTCGTCATAACCATTCCGACAGACTCTACTCCAGTTGATGCGCCAAAAGATCCTGATACCAACAATATTTTTAATATTCATAAATTACTTCTTGATGAAGCAGGAGTTGCAGAACTTCGAAAAAAATACACAACACCAGGAATGAGCTACCGAGATGCAAAGCAGATGCTCATTACTGATCTCAAAGCATTTATTGCACCATTTCGAGAACGACGTGATTACTGGGTAAAGAACCGAAGCAAAGTGCTTAAGATTCTACAGAAGGGAGGAAAGAAGATGAACAAACTTGCCGAAAAGCGAATGCAGGACATCCGAAAGAAAATTGGTGTCTCTCTCTACTAAAGGTTTTAGCTTTCCTTTATTGTATCTTCATAATTTGCTAGAATAGCCCCATATTTACTATTTAATTGGGGGAGTATATGAAAATGTTAATTGGAATTGTAGTTGGAATCGTGGTGATTATTGCTGCAGTCTTTATCTTTAGCCCACGAGCACCTGAGGATGTGCAACAGGCGAGTATTACTGACAGTCCAGAAGGTTCAATGAATGCAGAAAATGGCGCAATGGTAGGAGATGGTGATCAGTCTATGATTGCAATTACTTCTTTTGGATTCGTAGGATACGGACCAGGAAAGTCACACACAGGAACATTTAACTCATACGAAATTACAAATGTTGCAGTGAACGAAGCTGGACTTCCAACTTCAGGAACTATCACGTTTGCAGTTGATTCACTTTCAACCGACACAGAGATACTAACTGGGCACCTTACAGAAAAGAAGGAATTCTTTGACAGCGCAACCTACCCAACAATCGCTTTCACGCTCACTGATATTACAGACGCCGAAGCTGGAACATTCCAGGTAAACGGAGATCTTACAATTAAGGGAGTTACTAAGCGAATTGGTTTTGCAGTACAAGGACAAGCAGACAAAACATTCACTTCAGAATTTCGAGTTGATATGAGTCAATTTGGTTTTGCAGCACCAGGAATTGTAGACAACGAAGTACTTATCAACTTTAGCGGAAATCTTTTCTAACTCTCCATGGCAACAACTCCAATTAAAAGTCTCGTAGACCATATCGACACAGAAGTCACCATCGGTGGATGGGTTGATGTTCGACGCGATCACGGAAAGCTTATCTTTATGGATATTCGTGATGGTAACGGCTACGTACAAACCGTAGTACTTCCTGAACACACAGAAGCACTCGAAGTAGCTACAACACTCCGAAGTGAAGACGTGGTGCTCGTAACTGGAAAAGTAAACGCTCGTCCAGAACGAATGGTCAAAGAAGGAATGAATGGTTCTCTTGAACTTGAAGTACTCAGTATTGAAGTATTAAGCAAGGCACAAGAACTTCCATTTGCTCCAGATGTTGAACTTAACCTCGACACACTTCTTGATTACCGACCACTTACACTTCGAAGCCGTAAAGAGCGGGCAATCTTTAAGGTGCAAGCGGAAATCGTACGCGCATACCGAGACTTTCTTGTTGGAGAAGGATTTACAGAATTCCAATCGCCAAAACTAGTAGGAGGAGATGCTGAAGGAGGAGCAGGAGTATTTAAGGTTGAATACTTTAAATCACACGATGCATACCTTGCAACAAGTCCACAATTCTACAAGCAAATGATGGTTGGTGTATACGAAAAAGTATTTACTGTTGGAAACGTGTACCGAGCAGAGAAGCACTCAACGTCTCGGCATATCAATGAGTACACGAGTCTCGACCTTGAAATGGGATTCATCAAAGATCACACAGACATCATGGCACTCGAAACTCGAATGCTCCGATACATCATTGAACAACTCCGTACCAATGTCGCAGAAGAATTCAAAACACTCGGAGCAGAACTTCCAACTGCACCAGAAACATTTCCGAGTTTTAAACTTCGAGAAGTACAAGCACTTATCAAACAAGAAACAGGTGAAGACTGTACAGAAGAACCAGACCTTGAGCCACAACATGAGCGATGGCTTTCTGCGTATGCAAAAGAAAAGTTTGATTCTGACTTTGTGTTCGTAACACACTACCCAGTATCAAAGCGACCAATGTATACATACGAAGATGAAGCAGACGAAGGATTCACCAAGAGCTTCGACTTACTCTTCCGAGGAATTGAAATCACCACCGGAGGACAACGTATTCACAATCATGACTTACTCGTGGAAAAAATTAAAGGAAAAGGACTTGATCCTACAAACTTTTCGTTCTACTTACAATCATTCAAATACGGAATGCCACCACATGGCGGACTTGGAATGGGCCTTGAACGACTTACCGCAAAGATGCTTGGGCTCGACAATGTAAAAGAAGCAACACTCTTTCCACGAGATCTCAACCGAATCGACACCCTTCTTTCAAAGAACGAAGACAACAACGATAACGCAGCATCTAACGAATAACTCTCTATGGAGCGAGACTTCACCGTAAAAACAGATGCGTTTGAAGGACCACTCGAACTACTACTTAACCTAATCGAAAAACGAAAGTTACTTATAAACGACATCGCGTTGTCGCAAGTAACTGATGATTATATTGCGTACATCAAAACACACGAATCGGAATTTCCAATTGGAAAAATTTCACACTTCATTGTTGTTGCGTCGACGTTGTTACTCATCAAATCAAAGTCACTCCTTCCAACACTTGAACTTACCGAAGAGGAAACTGCTTCAGTTGTTGATCTTGAGCTTCGACTCAAAATCTATCAGCGGATGAAAGAAGCAAGTGAAACGGTTCGTGTACGGCTTGGAGCAACAGCGCTTTTTAGTCGGCAACACATCAAACAAGAACAAGAGCCAACGTTTGCACCACCACAAGAACTTTCTATTGCCCAAGTGCTTGAGTCAATCAAAAATTTCACCAAGACACTACCTAAAGTTGAGAAAGTGCCACAAGCAATGATCAAGAAGGTTATTAGTCTTGAGGACATGATTGGAAAACTCACGACTCGTATTCGTGCAGGACTGCAGATGGGATTCAAAGAATTTGCGGGGATGGGGAAAGAAGAAAAGGTAACTGTCATTGTGAGCTTTCTTGCTATGCTAGAATTGGTGAAGCAAGGATTAATTGCTGTTGAACAAGAAGCCGACGGCGATATTCGAATGCAGACTAAAGACGTGGGGACACCGAGTTACATGTAACGTATGGAAATCACACTACAAGCAAAACTTGAGAGTTTACTTTTTTGGAAAGGGGAACCAGTAAGTCTTGCTGAACTCGTAAAATTGTCAGGAGAAAGTGCAGAGGTATGCACAGCAACTCTTACAGAACTTCAGAAAAATCTCGCACGAGAAGGACGCGGGATTGTACTTGTTTCAAATGGTTCAGAATACGAACTTACAACCGCTCCACAAATGAGTGATGTGATTGCTGCGCTTACCAAAGATGAACTTACTCGAGATCTTTCTAAGGCAGCGCTCGAGACGCTTTCTATTGTGTTATATCGAGGTCCAATTCGACGAAGTGAGATTGATTATATCCGTGGAGTGAATTCACAGTTTATATTGCGGATGCTTTCTATTCGTGGTCTAATTGTACGCACTAGCGATCCGAACGACGAACGAGCATTTTCATATGGTCCAAGCATGGAACTCCTTAAATTACTCGGTGTTGATGCAAAAGAATCGCTTCCAGACTTTGCACTTGTGAATGATGACATCAATGGATTCATCGCTTCTCAAAATAAAGAAGTTACCAAAGAACAATCTCGTGCAGATGAAGTGGCGGCGGCCCAAGCATCAATAGAAGCCGCCGCCGCATCCGTTGTAGAACAAGCGGCTCATGTACAGAGTAATGCTTCGCAACAACAAGCTACGCAAGAAAACGACGAACCATTGCCAGAAACTAACGAACTTCCGAATGATTACGAAGATGAAAGAACAGTTCAGTAAAATCGAACAACAAAAAGAACTTTTTTTGACCGCAGGAATTGTGGGCGTTTTGCTTCTTGTGCTTGTAGGCGTTTTTATTTTTGCGCAGACATCATCACAAACAAAAGCTGCAGAACCAGAGTCTCTACCAATTGAAGACGCAGCGCTTACCGCAACAGGACGACACCCCTTCGACGATGTACGAATCTCTGCAAAGGCAGCAATCGTAAAGGATCTCAATACTGGACGAATCCTCTACGAAAAGAACTCATACGAACCACTTCCACTCGCATCACTCACCAAGGTTCTTACTGCACTTACTGCAACCGAAATCCTCACTGAGTACAACAAAGACATTGTGCAAATAAATTGGAATCATCTTCAAGAAGAAGGTGACGAGGCACTTGTTGCTGGAGAACATTTTACCGTTCATGACTTACTCGACCTTACACTCGTTACATCATCAAACGACGGCGCACACGCACTCGCAGCTGTTTCTGGGACTTTTATCAAAAAAGCAGACGTTCCTCAAACTCCAGAAGAAGCATTCATTGCTCGCATGAACACAGTCGCACAAAAAATCGGTATGAAGGATTCACGCTTTTTTAACGAAACAGGACTCGACGAAGATGAAGCTGCACGAGAGCCGGGAGCGATTGGTTCAGTCCGAGACATCGCAACCCTCTTTGATTACGTACTCGAGCATACTCCTGAACTACTTGAAGCAACCCGAGCAAGCGCACTTACTGTTCGATCAAAAGAAGGATATGTACATCACCTCAAAAACACCAATGAAGTTGTAGACAGTTTGCCAAACATCCTCGGTTCAAAAACCGGATTCACCAATACTGCAGGAGGAAACTTGGCGGTAGTGATTGATCCAGCCTTTAATCAACCAATCGTCATTGTAGTGCTCGGTTCATCCAAGGAAGGGCGGTTCAAGGATGTTGAGCGTCTCACCACTGCAACGCTCGAACAATTAGCAGTAAATTAAACGCATATGAATATCCTCGATATCATCAAAGTAATTGTTCCAGCCACCTTGTCGTTCTTTGTTGGTATCGCAATCACACCGGCAATTACAAACTTCCTCTACAAACATGAGATGTGGAAGAAGAAGGTGAAGGAGGTTGCTGTTGATGGTCACGGGACACCTATTTTTAATAAACTGCACGCACACAAAGAAATCGGCACCCCACGACTCGGCGGTGTCGTGATTTGGCTTTCTGTATTTATTGTTGGTGTTTTTATTTGGACAATGTCGCGTTTTACTGATGCAGGGCTTTTCGACAAAATCGAATTCGTCAGTCGAAACCAAACATGGATTCCGTTTTGGGCACTGCTCATTGGTGCAATGGTCGGGCTCGTCGACGACCTCCTCGAAATCAAAGGAGCAGGGAAGCGACTTGCCGGAGGACTTTCACTCAAAGTACGCCTTGCGATTATTGCATTCATCGGATTCACCGTTGGGTTGTGGTTCTTTAGCAAACTTGGCGTAACGGCAATTGGACTACCGTTTTTTGGTCCACTTGAAGTTGGAGCGCTCCTTGTGCCGATTTATATGCTCATCATGATTGCGGTGTACTCAGGAGGTGTGATTGATGGCCTTGATGGGCTCTCAGGTGGCGTATTTGCGTCGATTTTTGCTGCATACGGCATCTACGCCTTTTCGCTCGGACAGTTCGATCTCGCCGCATTTTGCGGACTGCTCATTGGAGGAATTCTCGCATTTCTTTGGTACAACATTCCTCCCGCACGTTTTTATATGTCAGAAACAGGTTCGATGGCACTGACCATTACCGTTTCGATTATGGCCTTTATGACCGACTCACTCGCAGATGGTGTAGGAATTGGAATCTTGCCAATTGTTGGGGCACTGCTCCTTGGAACTGCTGGTTCAAGTTTGCTCCAAGTACTCTCAAAGAAGTTCCGGGGCGGCAAAAAGATTTTCCTCGTTGCACCAATTCATCATCACTTTGAAGCAATCGGATGGCCTGCATACAAAGTAGTGATGCGATACTGGATTGTGTCGGTTGTGCTTGCGGCACTTGGATTGTTGGTGGCGTTTGTAGGATAAGAAATCTGTATGTATATCGTCTACGCATTACTTGGAGCAGTCATGGCCAGTATGGGAACCATCTTTGCAAAGCTCGGACTCAAGGGGGTTGATGCAAACTTGCTCACTGCGATTCGCGGTATTGTGATGGCGCTGATTGTAACAACGGCGGCACTTTCATTTGGAAAGCTTTCACTGACCGCGCTGCAGTCACTCTCACAAAAGCAATGGATCTTTGTGATTCTTTCTGGACTTGGTGGGGCACTGTCGTGGTTATTCTTTTATCAAGCGCTCGCGGTTGGTCCAACGGTTGCAGTGACTGTGATTGATAAGCTGTCGATTGTCCTTACGGCGATTCTTGCAGTGATTGTGCTCGCCGAAGGAGTGAGTGTGCAAGCGACAATTGGACTGGTGTTTGTCGCGGTCGGAACGATTCTGGTTTCGGTCCCGTGGGAGAAGATTAAGGGGTTGTTTTTGTAGAGTTTGCGGTACCAACACTTGCAGGGTGCGCTATGTGGAATAACGATAAGAAGGATGCATGGGCTCGCTTTTTGATTCAAGCAGAGTACCAGCTTGTTGTCTTTCTCATCTTCGGTGCACTACTTGCGTATTGGTAAAAGATTGACTATTTAGCATGAATCCGTAATGTAAGACTAAATCACAGCCCTTTCACTTTGCTGTGTATCATCTACATCAAACAAACTCATGAACGAACCTAATCTTAAGGATTGTAACGCGTTTTTCAGCGTGTACGACAAGACGTACGAACAGCTCGTGTTAGCGACGACTCTCGAACGTCTCGGGTGCAAACTCATTGCATCAGGAGGCACCAAAGAGAAGTTTCTCGAACCCGCCGGACGGCAAGTCATCGACTGTGCCGACATCACTGGTCTCAAACCAGTGCTCGACCACCGAGTCGTGACCCTGACCCCGCAGCTGCATGGAGGCCTTCTGGCCGAACAGCAGCATCTTGCCGAACTCAATCGGCTCGGATGGCCGCAGATTCAATTTCTGATCTGCACCTTCTATCCGCTCTCGGAGATGATGAAGTTCGGCAAGACCTTCGACGAAATCAACGCTAACGGGGTCGACATTGGCGGTCCGGCAATGGTGCGCTCCGCTGTCAAAGGTGGCAAATGGGTCATCGTCGATAATGGCGACGTGGACTGGTTCGGCAGCAAGCTGTTGGCTGACACGCTGACCGAAAACGATCGGGAATGGTTGCGTCTCAAGGCGACCACAGTCATCTCGCAATACGTGTCTGAAGAGACGGTGTTCCGTACCAATCGGCTGCGCCCAGAGTGACCACTTCACAGCAATCCTAATACCCGCAAGGGTTTTTCTTTTTTAAAAACTCCTTTTATTTGATCCATCTGTAAAACTTTTTAGTATACGATTTGAACCTACAAAGCAGACATACTTTCAAATATTTAATACAATTGAATATCAATGACCAAACCCCTCAAACTTCTCCTAACCCTCCTCATTCTCCTCGGCTTTCCTATATCAGTCAGTATTTTTTCTGATGAACCAACAACACAAACAGACGACACCAACTTTTCACAACAAGAACAAACCGCAACAACCACCGCGGACGTCACACTTCCACCAGACCACTACCACGTCACCAAAGTCGTCGACGGGGACACTATTGCAATTGATATGCACGGCGAACGCGCGACGGTGCGGTTCATTGGTATTGATACACCAGAGACCGTGCATCCAACAAAGCCGGTTGAGTGCTTTGGGATTGAAGCGTCAAACAAAGCAAAGGAACTACTCACCAACGCCGTTGTATGGCTCAAAACAGACAGTACACAAGGGGAGCAAGACAAATACGGACGTTTGCTTGCATATGTCTTTTTGGAAGACGGCACCAATGTGAACGAGTACATGATCAGAAACGGCTACGCATATGAGTACACATACGGCAAAGCATACGAATACCAAACACTCTTTAAAGAAGCGCAGCTCGAAGCACAAACCGAGAAGCGGGGTTTGTGGGCAGATGGGGTTTGTGAGGGGGAGTAAAGGGCGGTTTTTTCTTTTAGACATCTCGGACGGTTTATTGTAGTCTGCAGAGTAAAGGAGGAAGGGAATCAACAAAACCCTTTATTTGATCTTATGGCACTACATCTAGTTGGAGAGGGAAAGGTAAAATCATTCAGAATCGTCATTGGCCTTTTGATCGAGCGTTCACCCGGAGGAGGACGAACTATCAAAGAAACGTCGCAAGTTGCTGAGGTGATTCGGCAATGGTCAGAAAATGAAGCCCGCAACAAACGCCCGTTTCTGCACGGATTCATGATCCCAGCAGAACGAAACCAGGTAGGCACACCGTTTGACCAACATGTGATTGAGTGCAACTTGGACCCATACGCCATTTTTAGTGGTAGCGTATCCAAAGTGGAGAACCGAGGAATGAGTGACGAAATCGTGAACGCGGTTTTGTTCAAACTCGCAGAGCATCTGACGCTGCAGTTCAAACAAACGAGCGTCTACGTCGAATACGACGGGTACGGAAAACTGTTCCGAAATCCCGCAGTGACAGTACAGGCGTAACCTACAAGCAGCACCTCCTCGCGGGGAAGCTGCTTTTTTCTTTATAGAATCTAGCGACCTGTTTTTGAAAAAGAAAAAGCGCCTTGGTTAAGCGCTAACGGATTCAGGGACGGGGAGAGCACGTGGCACTCTGAGACAAAACGCTCGCATGTTTCGAAGGAACTCGAGACATTGATCGTACTCGGGAGTTCCACTCGAAACAGGAGTGACGTGTAGCGGATTGCGTGTGTAATACTCAAACCCAGCTTCTGTCTTTCTCATCACGAGACTGAGCGGAGTATACCGCTGTCCAAAGGATTCAAACTGAAACCCTTCAAACCCACCCTCTCCGTCTTCAGAGAACATCACTGCCTCACAGGCATACACGAATTGGAAACGATGTGCAGATGCAGAGCGTACTTCCATTTCGGTCTTTGTCCACGGAAGCTTTATGCTTTCGCTTCTGAAGTTGAATGATCGGTGTGGAGTGAGATCCTCGATCCCACTAAAAAGGTCATATAAAAGAGCCATCCAAAAACAATACATATAAAAACAGCTTTAGTCAATAAATACCTCAGTGGTATACTTTGCATATGAAACAAAAAACATATCTAGCAGGTGGATGTTTTTGGGGACTTGAGGAACTCTTCAAGCAGCAACCTGGCGTACTCGATACAGAAGCAGGCTACACAGGTGGAGATACCGACAATCCAACCTATCAATCTCATGAAGGTCACGCAGAAGCACTCGAAATCACGTACGATGATTCAGTAACGTCATTCAAACAATTATTGGATTTCTTTTTTCGAGTACACGACCCAACCACGCGCAACAGGCAAGGGAATGATATTGGAACAAGCTACCGGTCCGCTATTTTTTATCAATCAGAAGAAGAAAGGGAAGCGGCGCAAACTTTTATCTCACTCGTAGACGCATCGGGAAGATGGGAACATCCTGTTGTGACAACACTTGAACCATTCACTACATTCTGGAAAGCCGAAGATTTTCATCAAGATTATTTAGCAAAAAATCCAGGGGGATATACCTGTCATGTAATCAGATTCGGTAGCTATTTGGAGTAAAAAGAGGAGTGGACTAAACTCTATTTTTGTGTTATTATCCTTCGGAATCTCACTCTGGGGCAATTCCCAGCATATTGAGACACAACAACAAAACCAGAGTTCATTCAAATCATGGAAACAACCCATCACCAAAAGGTCGGGGTAGCGATTCTCGCTACCATCCTTGCAGTCACAACTGCGTACATTTACATCTTCATTCCCAAGGTTTTTCCTGAGGTGTCGATGTTCCAACTCAACCTCTGCGCGGTGTTCAATAGCGCAGCCATCGTTGTCTCCACGTTCTACACGTGGATTGCCGTGCGGCAAATTCTGCCGGCAAACTACAGCATGGTCCCGCTGAATAAGCTGCGGCCGTCTCAGTACGGCTGGTTCATTCCACCAACACTCCTCCTGCTTCTGGCAGGATTCATGTTTTGGAATGGAGTTCGAAACAAACCAGCATCAGACGAGTTTGGTTTGATGCAGGTCTGGTTACTCATCACCAGCATGAGCATTGCTACGTCAGCAATCACTGTCGCAGTGCTCTCATGGCACAAACGAAAGGTCGTTGAGCAGACGCTCGACACAACCTTTCAAAGTGTACTCCTGGGAAAGTTCCCTAACCTAGTCTCAGTACCAGAAGAGGACTTTCCAGCGACACCAATCCGGAAGGACCTACGGAACCGCATCAACCAAATCCGTGAAGAAGTTGGGTTTTCTGACCCAATGATTTTCGGAAACGCATTTGGTATCCGCGTGTCGGAAGTGGTCATCCAGTATAAGGACTGGCTCGACCGACAAGGACAGATGGTCATCACTGCCCATCACAGGGCAAAGAAAGAGAACGAAGAGCTGCGACGCACAAGATCTCCCTCTATCTTTCTGGTGAGCAGATCAGCGGATGGGTACGAGTACATGTGCCACTTCGTGGTGTGTGATCGCCGGAACGGAACCATTGTGGTTCTCAACTGGATGGCACACCAAGAAGCGGAACACACGTACTGACCAAGGTGGTCCATCTTCGCGATGGCCAAGGAAGCAATTCCATTTGCAGCGAACGCTCCCGAGCGTTCGCTGCTTTTTCTTTTATGGAGTCGGTATCCACAGGGTTACGTCTCTATAAAGCAGGTATACTAAAGCTGTGCCAAAGAAGAAGCAGATTGATATTTCTTTTTTAACTATTGCCATCATTCTTGTAGTGGTCGGTTTTATTATTTTTCTTTCAGCTGCACTTGGTATTACGGCACAAAGCGAAGTTCGTTACTCATCAATCGTTTTTAACCAACTCATCCTCGGACTCATTCTTGGAGGAACAGCAGCAACCATAATTGCGCACACTCCATACACCTTTTGGCGCAAATGGTCCTTTTGGATTTTTGTTAGTTCAATCATTTTAAACTTTATGGTGTTTATTCCTGGGCTCGGCCTTGAAGCCGGGGGTGCAAAACGTTGGATTATTATTGGCCCACTTTCTTTTCAACCTTCTGAAGTACTCAAAATTTCTTTTGTACTTTATTTTGCAACATGGTTATCGATGGTAGGGAAGAAAGGCGTGACAACGTTTAAATTTGGTCTACTACCATTTCTAGTGCTTTCTGGAATTTTGTCATTGGTAATGCTTCTGCAACCAGACACTGACACACTCATTGTCATGCTCGCGGCTGGTGCATCTATGTACTTTGTTGCAGGAGGAAAAATTAAACACTTTTTGGTTCTTGGAGTGATTGCAATTCTCGGACTATCACTTCTGATTGCAACACGACCATATATTAAAGATCGTGTACTTACGTTTCTTGATCCATCAGCCGCAGATGCACAATCATCTGGTTATCAAATTCAACAATCACTCATTGCGATTGGTTCAGGTGGTGTTGCAGGTCGAGGTTTTGGACAAAGCCTCCAAAAATTCAATTTCTTACCAGAGCCAATCGGAGATTCCATCTATGCCGTAGCCGCAGAGGAATTTGGCTTTATTGGTGCGTTTGGCCTTATTCTCCTTTTCCTATCATTTGCATGGAAAGGGCTTAGAGTCGCTTCCAACGTACCAGATATGTTTGGTGGACTAGTTGCCATTGGACTTGTTATACTCATTACTACCCAGTCCTTTTGGAACATTGCAGCCATGCTTGGCGTCATTCCACTCTCCGGCCTTCCATTATTGTTTGTAAGTCACGGTGGAACAGCTCTGTTCTTTACGCTTGTCGCAGTGGGCATTTTGTTAAACATCTCTAGATATCAAAAATCACAGTAACGTATGAAGATTATTTTCACAGGAGGCGGCAGCGGAGGACATTTCTATCCAATCATTGCGATTGTGCAAGAAATAAGAAACATCGTTAAACACGAGAAGCTTATTGAGCCGCAAATGTATTTTCTTGCACCGCATCCATATAGCAAAGGAATTCTTTACGATAATGATATTGTCTACAAAAAGATCGTTGCAGGGAAACAACGCATCTACAAATCTCCACTTAATTTTTTTGATGCAATCAAAACTGGCTTTGGAATCATCAAGGCTGTTTGGACAGTCTTTTGGATTTTCCCTGATGTGATTTTTAGTAAAGGAGGCTTTGGAAGTTTTCCAGTAGTTGTTGCAGCTCGAATTTTACGTATTCCACTCATTGTGCACGAATCAGACAGTGCACCAGGACGAGCGAATGCATGGGCCGCAAAATTCGCAGAAAAAATCGCTGTTTCATACGCAGATGCTGGGCAATACTTTGCACACAAAGAACGAATCGCCTGGACAGGAAATCCAATCCGAGAAGAAATTCGTCTCAAAGCAGCAGAAGGTGGGCATGAGTTTATGGATTTGAATTCAAATCTAAAAACAATTCTAGTACTTGGAGGTTCACAAGGTGCAAAGCATATCAACGAAGCGGTTATTGATGTGCTTCCTGAACTCCTCGAAAAATATCAAATCATTCATCAAACAGGTAAAGTACACTTCGATGAAGTTACACACGTGTCAAAAGTTGTAGTGCCAGACAAAGCGCTCCAAGCTCGATATAAACCATACGCATACCTCAACAATGTTGCGATGCGTGTATCTGCAGGCATCGCTGACGTAGTAATTACTCGAGCAGGTTCAACATTATTTGAAGTTGCCAACTGGGGTATTCCTGCTATCGTCATTCCTATTACAGACTCAAACGGAGATCATCAAAGAAAAAATGCCTTTGCATATGCTCGAGCAGGAGCAGGTGTAGTAATAGAAGAGAACAACCTCACTCCAACAGTTCTCAAACAGGAAATAGACCGTATACTAGATGACCCTATTGTAAGCAACGGCATGATAGAGGGAGCAAAACAATTCGCAAAGCCAGAGGCCGCTCAAACATTAGCAACAGCGATTATCGATACAGTACTAAGACACGAAAAATGATTCCACCATTCCTACAAAAAATACTCGACCGATTCTCAAACATTTCTTCATCTGCTGTGCAACCATATAAGGACACACATCCAGTTGATACGGCCTCTGCTCTAAAGACGCAGGAATCTTTGGCAAAATCAGATCACGTAGTTGTTCGTATTCCTCCATCACCAACAGGAACATTACACACAGGCACTGCTCGTACTGCACTTTTTAATGTACTCTTTGCAAAACAACACGGAGGAAAAGTTATTCTTCGAATGGAAGACACTGACGCAGAGCGAAGCACATTGGCACATGAAGCAAACATTGTAGAAGGACTTACATGGCTCGGTATCACATGGGATAACGAAGAAATCTATCGACAAAGTGAGCGAGGAGCAATCTATCGAAAATACCTCGAGCAAATGATTGCAGAAGGAACTGCATATGTTTCAAAAGAAGCTGCAGCAGAAGGGAAGCGCGGTGAAGTAATTCGATTCCGAAATTTAAATAAAATTGTTATCTTCTCTGACGTTGTTCGTGGAGACATTAGTTTTGACACAACTGAACTTGGAGATTTTGTCATTGCTAAATCACTTGATGAACCACTCTACCACTTAGCTGTAGTTGTCGATGACTTTGACATGGGAGTGACTCACGTGATTCGAGGAGAAGACCACATCTCAAATACTCCACGACAAATTCTTTTACAAGAAGCAATTGGAGCGCCTCGACCTGTATACGCACACCTTCCACTCTTACTTGGAGAAGATAGATCTAAACTCTCAAAACGTCACGGTGCAAAATCAATTAATCAATTCAAAGACGAAGGTTTTATTCCCGAAGCAATTCTCAACTACTTAGCATTCCTTGGTTGGAATCCTGGAACCGAACAAGAACTCTTTACGTTTGAAGAACTCATCAAAGCATTCTCACTTGAGCAGGTCCAAAAGGGAGGTGCTGTATTTTCTGAAGCAAAACTTCGATGGTTCAACAGGGAATATCTCAAGCAAACACCTACATCAGAACTTGCAGGAATTGTGCAAAAGCGCCTCATTACACACGGAGCTTCAGAAACACTTGCTCAGGCCCTTACAACGGTCATTTTGGAGCGAATAGAGGTCATCAGTGACATTGATACACTTATTGAAAGTGGTGAATTATCATTCTTTTTTGAAACACCAGAATATGAAACCGCAGCACTTCTTTGGAAAAAATCAGAAGATCTCAACGAGATGAAAGTGCACCTTGAAAAGGTCCGAGAACGTATTGAGCCACTTAATACTTTTACAGTAGAAAGCATTAAAGAAGTTGTATGGGATTACGCAACAGAAGCCGGTAGAGGAAATGTGCTGTGGCCGTTTCGGTACGCACTTTCAGGGCAAGATAAATCTCCTGACCCATTTGAAATTGCCGAAATTTTGGGAAAAGAAGAAACACTTGCTAGAATTGATACTGCAGTAGCACGTATCAACAATGAAGCGTAATCACACCTCGAACTATAAGCGCATAGGTGCAATCGTAGGTCTCGTTGGCCTGTTTCTTTTTTGTGTTGGAATGACAACCCCAACCACATATGCCAACGAAGAAAAAATTGAAAAGTTACAGGGAGAGATTAATAACCTCAACGGTAAACTTGATGATATTAACAAAGCGATTCGTGAAGCAGAATCAAAAGTTGCGGCATCAAGTGCAGAAGCTGCGAGCATTGCATCAAAAGTTAAATCACTCGAAGCAACTCGATCAAAAATCGAAAAAGATATTAATTACACCGAAACAGAAATCTCTCGAAGTAAATTAGAAATCGAAAAGCTTGGGTACGAAATTTCTGATAAAGAAGTTCGCATCAAAAAAAATACAGTTGCACTCGAACAAGCTATCAAGGAACTCAATATGCTTGAGTCAATGACATTTATCGAAACAATGCTCGCATACAATGATATGTCTGAATTTTGGAACCAACTCCGTTCGATTGAATCATTTCAAGAGCAAGTTCAAGATGTCGTAATTTCACTCAAAGATTTAAACGTCGAACTCAAAACAAAACAGCAAATAGAGGCTGAAGAAAAAGCAAAACTCGAATCAAGTCGAAAATTACTTAGCGGTGAACGTGAAGCTGTTAGTTCAACCAAAGCAAAGACGCAGGAACTCTTAACGGTTGCACAAAAAGAAGAACAGGCACAGCGTGCATACCTTGCTCAAAAAGTACAAGAAAAAAAACAGTTTGAATCAGCATTGCTCGAATACGAATCACAACTAAAAACACTTATTGATCCCACAAGTTTTCCAACTGCTGGACAAGGAGTACTTAGTTGGCCAGTTGATGTTGTGAGAATTACACAGCAGTTTGGAGGAACACAGTTCGCAAAAAATAATCCAGGTATTTACGGACGTGCAATGCACAACGGAACAGACTTTGGTGTTCCAATCGGAACAAAAGTATATGCAGTACTTGATGGTGTTGTTCAAGAAACAGGGAACACAGATGCCTACCCTGGTTGTAAGTCGTGGGGAAAGTGGGTCCTCATCAAACACCCTAACGGACTTTCTACACTATATGCGCACCTTTCAAGTATTCTCGTAAGTCCTGGCGAAAGTGTAACAAGAGGGAAGACCATTGCCCTTTCAGGTAATACGGGAGTTTCAACTGGTCCTCATCTTCACCTTACCTTGTACGCATCACAAGGAGTTCAAGTTGTGAAGTTTAGCGATTTCAAACCAGGAGCTACAGGATGTGCAGCAACAGGTGCGGCGACGCCGGTAGCGCCACTCGAGGCATATCTTGATCCAGGTTCATACTTACCGGCACTGTAAACGGTATCTTCATTATGCAAACACCAGAAAAAGGATTTTATTATCATTACAAACATGATCCAAACGGTCCGTTCAATAATTACGCATACGAAGTACTCGGCACCAGTTTACACACAGAAGAACGAACACACTCAGTTGTATATCGACCACTCTATGAAAACACTTTCTTAGATAGATTAGATTTTTCAAATCGACCGTTAGAAATGTTTTTAAATTCTGTCGAAAAAGAAGGGAAGACCACTTCCCGATTTACAAAAATTACAAATGAAGAGACAATCGCCCTACTCACAAAAATTCGAGATGAAATGTACCCTCGTGGGTAATAAATGTGGATACGATGGTGTGTTTTGTTTTAACGAAATAGAGCCTCCGTACGAGGCCCAAAATTGGCTTATAAGCGAAGTTTAGTATACTAGAGGTATGAGATATCATGACAAAAACAATGACGAAGGTGGCTTCTTTAAACTTATCGCAATCGTCATCATTGCAGCAGCTGTTTTGACCTTTTTTGGATATAACCCAAAGGTACTTTGGGATGAATATGCCGTTCCTGTCATTCTTTGGACATGGGAGATCCTCTACAAGATAATTTCATTTGTTATTGATATTGTTATGTCGTTTGTGACTGCATTTAAATCACGATAGGAAGAATCAAAGAGAGCGTTACAGAGAAAAAATAAAACCGTACACAATATGTGTACGGTTTTATTTTTGATACATAGATAGAGAAGCGCTGATATAAACGGATTCATGGTCATGGTGGCCGTAGCGCTATATATAAGTAAAAATGATATATAGTGTCGCAAAAGATATA